>ERZ780012.19-NODE-19-length-102900-cov-7.9478_pt1 | contig 102900 bp, 86 predicted proteins | sample MGYA00511869_ERZ780012 | MGnify/ENA primary metagenome ERZ780012 (study PRJEB29588, sample SAMEA2161608) | human gut metagenome | biome: human gut; feature: human-associated habitat; material: faeces | place: Denmark | collected 2008/2010 ... | reverse complement strand
GCGGAACCCGATCCTCGGGCCTCCCCCTGCCACTGTGGCGAGCATCGGCAGTCCTTTTTCGAGTTTTGCAACCTCGATGTTGGCCACGTTCTCGACTGCTGCCTGGATGTCGGGCAGGGGATTGCCCTGGCGCTCGAGGCCTTTCTCGATGAGACGCGCCATGGGGGAGGCTGTCTCACGGCAAAGGCTGATGGCCGAGGATGTCTTGCCGGAGCGGACAAGCTCGCGGATATTGTTCATGAAGTGGGGAACGGGCTTGGAGGCCTGGCGGATGGCCCACCAGCGGCTGCCAAGGATATAGATGGCGATAATGGACAGGATCAGAAGTACGATCATCAGCCATCCTCCGGCGACGGCCATCTTGATGAGGGACATCTTTTCGGGGGCGGCTGCGGCCTCCTGGACCAGGAGGTCTGCGGTGTTGGCTTGGAGTAGTGTCAGCATGGTATTAAATGTGAAAATGTCTGTGTGTTATCTGTAAATAAAATTATTGTATGCAATAATGATGCAAGAACTGTGTCATAGCCTGTATACATCGTCGGGATAATGCACTCGGGTCAGGAAGAGGGCATGTCCCGGCACGGACTGTCCGGCCCGGCACCGGTCGCGGGAGGCCATCACGTCCAGGACCCATTCCGGCTCGTGCCGTCCGCGTCCCACCTCGACCAGGGTCCCGACTATGGCGCGGACCATGTTGCGCAGGAAACGGTTGGCGGTGATGGTAAATACCAGGTACGAAGGAAAGGCGTCCGGGGCTGCTCCGGGTATTGTCCCGGATATCGGAGTGAAGCCGGAGGGAGTGAAGTCAGAGGGAGTGAGGCCGGAGGGAGTGGTGCCGGAAGGGTCGATGCCGGAGGCAACTGTTGCGGATGGCAGCGGTTCTATATCCGGCATGGGGGCTATGGCCGGTGTCCAGCGGCTCCATCCGGCAGCCGTTACCTCGCACAGCGGTGAGGAGGCTGCGCTTCCGGTCTTCTCGAAGCAGCTGAAATCGTGTTGTCCCAGCAGCAGGGCGGCGCTACGGTTCATGGCCTCCACGTCCAGCGGGTACTTGCAGTACCATGAGAAGTCCTGCACGAAAGGGTCCTTCTTTCCATGGATATAGTACCTGTAGGTGCGGCTGTCCGCATCGAACCGCGCGTGGGCGTCATCCCTCACTCTGGTGATGCTGCGAAACACAATATTTTTCGGTAGAATGGCATTTATTTTGTAGATTACGTGCGCGGGGTCTTCCAACAGACAAAGGCTGTCAGAGTCGAAGTGGGCTGTGAAGTCCGAGGCATGGACTCCGGCATCCGTCCTTCCGGCCCCGACCACGGAGATTTTCTCCCCGAGAACGGCTGAAACGGCCTTCTGGATTTCGTCCTGGACACTTGGGGCATTGTCCTGAATCTGCCATCCGGAGAGTCCCGAGCCGTTGTAGGATATTGAAGCGAAAAACCTCATTGTTGGAGAAAATCGATTATTTTTGTAAAATTTCGATGACAAAAATACAAATATTTTGATATGGACACCGTAAACATTAAAGAATTAAACGAACGGATTCAGAAAGAGAGCGCCTTCGTGGACATCCTCTCGATGGAGATGACGAAGGTGATCGTAGGACAGAAACATCTGGTGGAGAATCTGCTTATCGGCCTTCTGGCCAACGGCCACATCCTCCTCGAAGGTGTTCCCGGTCTGGCCAAGACCCTTGCCATCAATACTCTGGCCTCGTGCGTGAACGCCAGGTTCAGCCGTATCCAGTTTACCCCCGACCTGCTCCCTGCGGACCTTATCGGTACGATGATATACAGTCAGAAGAGCGAGCAGTTCCAGATTAAGAAAGGCCCTGTCTTCGCCAACTTCATACTGGCCGATGAGATCAACCGTTCTCCGGCCAAGGTCCAGTCCGCACTCCTCGAGGCCATGCAGGAGCGCCAGGTGACCATCGGTGACCAGACCTTCAAGCTCCCCGAGCCCTTCCTCGTGATGGCCACCCAGAACCCTATCGAGCAGGAGGGTACCTATCCGCTGCCCGAGGCCCAGGTCGACCGTTTCATGCTGAAGGTAGTGGTGACCTACCCCAAGAAGGAGGAGGAGAAACTGATCATCCGCATGAACAACAGCGGCACCTTCCCCAAGGCCAGCGCCGTCCTCCAGCCCGAGGACATCATCAAGGCCCGCGAGGTGGTGCGCGAGGTGTACATGGACGAGAAGATCGAGCGTTACATCGTGGATATCGTATATGCCACCCGCACCCCGTCGGACTACGGTCTCAAGTCCCTGACGGACATGATTTCCTACGGAGCGTCCCCCCGTGCCTCCATTTCGCTGGCCATGGCCTCCAAGGCCTACGCCTTCATCAAGAGACGCGGCTACGTGATTCCGGAGGACGTGAGGGCCGTCTGCTACGAGGTGCTCCGTCACCGTATCGGCCTGACCTACGAGGCCGAGGCTGAGAATGTCACATCAGAAAACATCATATCCGATATCATCAACGCAGTGGAGGTGCCGTAGTCTATGGACAGCAACGACCTGTTGAAGAAAGTACGCAAGATCGAGATCAAGACCCGGGCTCTCTCGAGCCAGATCTTCGCCGGGGAATACCATTCGGCCTTCAAGGGCCGCGGTATGGCCTTCAGCGAGGTGCGCGAGTACCAGATAGGGGACGATGTGCGCAATATGGACTGGAACGTGACCGCCCGCACGGGGACTCCTTATATAAAGGTGTTCGAGGAGGAGAGGGAACTGACCGTCATGCTGCTGATAGATGCCAGCGGCTCCGGCTGGTTCGGAACCTCGTCCAAGACCAAGAAGGATCTGACGGCGGAGATAGCTGCAGTGCTCTCGTTCTCCGCATCCATCAACAACGATAAGGTCGGGGCCCTGTTCTTCAGTACCAGGGTGGAGAAATTCATCCCTCCCAAGAAAGGACGCAGTCATCTGCTCAGAATCATCCGCGAGGTTCTGGAGTTCAGCCCTCAGGAGAAGGGCACGGACATAGGTGAGGCCCTTAGGTTCCTGACAAATGCCCTGAAGAAGAAATGTACGGCGTTCCTGCTCTCCGACATGCTCGACATCGACCGGCAGACCTTCCGTCCCCGCTACGAGGATGCCCTGAAGGTGGCGGTGAACCGGCACGACCTGTCGGTGATTAATATCTACGACGAAAGGGACCGCACCCTGCCCGACGTGGGGCTCATCCCCGTCAGGGACAATGAGACGGACCGCATAGTATATGTGGATACATCCCGGAAGTCCGTCCGGGAGGAGTACGGGGAATGGGCCCGCAAGGCCTATGCCGAGACTCTGCTGACGCTCCGCAAGTACAAGGTGGATACGGTCAGCATACGGACCGACCAGGACTACGTCAAGAGTCTGGTGGCTCTGTTCCAGACGCGGGCATAGGGGAATGAATGTTATAGGACAATGTAAAATATGAGAAACAGAATAATCAGTATAATTACGGCGGCTGCGGCCCTTCTGCTGCTTTCCGCCCTGAGGGCAGGGGCGCAGGAGATAGTCTCGGCCGGGGTCTCCCGGGATACGATTCTGATCGGTGACCAGATCGAATGGACGTCCGAGATGCAGGTGCCGCGCGGAATGTCGGTCAGGATAGACTCGATGTCCGGCTATGTGGTGCCCGGAGTCGAGCTGATAGGGGATTTCGTGATAGATACGGTGGACCGGGGCCGGGACTTTTCCCGGGTACAGACCCGCGCCACCATCACCTCATTTGACAGCGGCAGCTATGTCCTGCCCCCGCTGGTGGTGTATGTATATCGGGGCGAGGATGCCGTGGACACTCTCCGTCTGCCGGAGGTGCCTCTGGAAGTTACGACCATTCCCATTGACACCACGACTTACGAGATGTACGACATCAGGCCGCAGTTTCGCTATCCGGTGACCTTCGCGGAGATACTGCCGTGGGTGGCGGGTGCATTGGTCCTGGCGGCAGTCATAACGGCTGTCTGCATGGTGGTGGCCCGCCGGAGGAAGAGCCGTCCCCTCTTCGGTAAGCCTACGCCGCAGGATCCGCCTCATATCGTGGCCCTGCGCGACCTGGACCGCATAAGGGGCGAGAAGCTCTGGCAGACCGGCAATCAGAAGCAGTACTACACCGAGATTACCGACACTCTCCGGGTCTACATCGAGAAACGCTTCGGAGTCAAGACGATCGAGCGTACTTCTGCCGAGATACTTACAGACTTGTCCGTCAAGGATATACAGCCATCTGACTATGAGTCGCTCAAGGACCTCTTCGGTACGGCCGACCTGGTAAAGTTCGCCAAGTACACGGCTTCCGAATCCGAGAATGAGAATGCCGTGCCCGCAGCCGTGCGTTTCGTCAATGACACTTTCATGCAGGAACTGGAGTCGGATGCGGAAAAGGCCGGGAATAACGGAAATAATGCCGGAGCGGACGGAAAGGGCAGCTCACGGACGGGAAATGACAGAAACGGTGGCAAAACCGGAATGACAGGAGGGCAGGGCGATGAATAACCTTTTCTTTGAGTATCCGTGGGTGCTGTGGCTGGAACTGCTGCTCGTCCCGATGGCTGCCTGGTACGTATGGAAACAGGTGCGCCGCCGCCGTCCTTACGTGGCCATGTCCACTGCCGCCCCTTTCTCCGCGGCAAGTGCAGGAGCAGCCAGGGTGCTGCGCCATCTCCCGGCGGTACTGAGGCTGATAGCCGTAGCCCTGCTGATAGTGGCTATGGCCCGTCCCCGCAGCTCGTCCAATGTCAGCAAGACCGACACCGAGGGTATCGACATAGTCCTGGCCCTCGACGTATCCACCAGTATGCTGGCCCGTGACTTCACCCCTGACCGTATCGAGGCGGCCAAGAACATTGCCATAGAGTTCATCTCCCAGCGGCCCTCGGACCGTATCGGAGTGGTGGTCTTTGCCGGCGAGAGCTACACCCAGTCGCCCCTTACCACCGACAGGGCTACGCTGATAAACCTGATCAAGGAGATAGAGTGCGGCCTGATAGATGACGGTACCGCCATAGGCAATGGCCTGGCCAATGCGGTGGCCCGCCTCAAGGATTCCCAGGCCAAGAGCCGGGTGGTGATCCTGCTCACGGACGGAGTGAACAACCGCGGCGAGATAGCGCCACTTACTGCTGCGGAAATAGCCAAGACCTACGGCATCCGCGTCTATACGATAGGAGTGGGAGCAATGGGTACGGCTCCCTATCCCGTGATGACTCCTTTCGGAGTGCAGGTGCAGAATATACCCGTGGAGATAGACGAGGACCTGCTGAAGCAGATAGCAGAGCAGACCGGAGGGTCCTACTTCCGGGCTACCGACAACACGAAGCTCCTGCAGATCTACGGCGAGATCAACGAGATGGAGAAGGTCAAGATTACCGTCGACTCCTTCCCCGTCTATACCGAGGAATTCGGCCGCTTCGCCATCTGGGCCCTGGCCGCATTCCTGCTTGAGATAATTTTGAGACTTTTTGCAGCAAGGAGGATAGCATGATATATTTGGCACAAGGCGGGTATCTGCTGCTGATACTGCTGATACCCCTGATATTCATAGCATACTGGCTTATGCGCCGGCTCAGAAGGAAGAGAATCGCCCGTTTCGGCGATCCGGAACTGGTGGCGCGGCTTACACCCGAGGTGCCCCGCCGCAAGGGATGGGCCAAACTGACCCTTCTTTCCATTGCCCTGCTGTTCTTCTGCATCGGCATGTCCAGACCTCAGATCGGAGCCACCCTCAAGGAACGGCAGATCAAGGGCGCCGAGATCATGGTGGTGCTCGACGTCTCCAACTCCATGCTGGCCGAGGACTACTCTCCCAACCGTCTGGAGCGGGCCAAGCTGGCCATCTCCAAGCTGGTGGACGAGTTGCAGGGCGACCGTATCGGCCTGATTATCTTCGCAGGCGAGTCATTCGTCCAGCTGCCGATCACCTCCGACTACGTATCGGCCAAGATTTTCCTCAACTCCATAACCACTGAGTCCGTGCCCGTGCAGGGCACCGCTCTGGGCGAGGCCATCAGGACTGCCATCCGCGGATTCACTTCGGAGAGCGAGCACAGCCGGGCCATCATCCTGATAACCGACGGCGAGAACCACGAGGACGACCCCGTAGCAGCCGCCCGTGATGCCGTGGATATGGGAGCGAGGGTATTCTGTATCGGAGTAGGCTCTCCCGAGGGCAAGCCGATTCCGATGGACGGCGGCCTGCTAAAGGACAAGGACGGCAATATAGTCGTGACCCGTCTGGACGAGCAGACTCTCCGGGACATCGCCTCCGCCGGACAGGGCCTCTACGTGAGGGCCGGCAACACCGAGTTCGGCCTCAATCCCGTCATCGACGAGATCCGCACCCTCCAGGACAAGGAGTTCCAGTCCGTAGTATTCGAAGAATTTGACGAACAGTATATGTACTTTTTTGCAATAGCACTGGTGTTCCTCCTGCTGGAGTTTTTCATGTCGGACACCCGTAACCGGAAAAGCCTCTTCGGACGCGGCGGGAAGGTCCTGACCGTGCTGGCTGCCCTTCTGGTGCTCTCTCCGGCCATCCTTTCGGCCCAGAGCGACCGCTCTGAGGTCCGCGCCGGCAACCGGGACTTCAAGAAGGGGCAGTACCGTGAGGCGGAGATAGACTACAAGCGGGCCCTGATTGCCGACTCAGCCTCGGTCACGGCCAAGTACAATCTGGGCAATGCCCTCTACAAGGCCGAAAGCTACAATGAGGCAGAACTGTACTTCAAGGATCTGGGCGACACTCTTAAAAACCTGTCGAAGTCCAAGGCCTCGGACTATTTCCACAACAGCGGCAACCTGGCTCTCAAGCAGAAGAAGTATCAGGAGGCCGTGGAGGCCTTCAAGGAGTCCCTGCGTCTGCAGCCGGATAATTTTGAGACCAAGTCCAATCTGGCCTATGCCCAGAAGATGCTGAAGGACCAGCAGCAGAACCAGCAGAGTCAGAATCAGCAGCAACAGCAGCAAGACCAGAACCAGGATCAGAACCAGCAGAATCAGGACCAGAACCAGAATAATGATCAGCAGAACGATCAGAATCAGGACCAGGACCAGAATCAGCAGAACCAGGATCAGCAGCAACAGCAGCAGAACCAGCCGCAGATCTCCCCTCAGGCCGCGCAGCAGATGCTCCAGGCCATAGAGGACAAGGAAAAACAGACCCAGGATAAGGTCAAGAAGGCAAAGGCTCTGCAGCAGAAATCTAAAGAGAAGGAGAAAAATTGGTAAAATGATAAAGGGATTGTACAGAGTATTCGGCAGAACGGCGGCGGCAGCGGCACTGACGCTGCTGTGCGTGCTGACAGCGTCGGCCCAGAACAGCTTCACGGCGGACGCTCCGGCGGTGGTCTCCACCGACGAGATATTCAGGGTGGTCTTCACGGCCACATACGAAGGCGGCAAGGTGTCGGACTTCGTACCCCCGTCCTTCGAGGGACTGGAGGTACTCGCCGGACCGGTATCCTCCACATCGACCAGTTATCAGAACATCAACGGTCAGAGCTCAACTACCCACACCCGCAGCTACACCTATACGGTCAGGGCCATGCAGGAGGGCAAGGTGACGCTGGCCCCGGCCTCGGTGAAGATAGGCAAGGAGACCTACAGCACCGAGCCTCGGACGATAGAGGCCGTCAAGGGACAGGTGCCTGACCAGGGCTCTGCTGCTGCCGGAGGGCAGCGTCAGAGTGCCGGAGAGGACCTGATGCTGCGCATGAGCGTAAGCAAGACCAGGGCGGTGGTGGGCGAGCCGGTCATAGTGACCCTCAAGCTCTATGTGCAGTCGTCAGCCATCAGCGGCTTCGAGGACGTGCGCTTTCCGACCTTCGACGGGTTCTGGAGCCAGGAGATAGATGCTCCGCAGAATATCCAGTTTGTCCGCGAGAACTACAACGGCCAGATTTACAATTCAGCCCTCCTGCGCCGCTATATGCTCCTGCCGCAGCAGACCGGGGCCCTGACCATTGACCCTTCCGAACTGGTGTGCCTTCTCCAGGTACGGGCCGAGCAGACCGGACCCCGCTCCATCTTCGACGATTTCTTCAGCTCTTACCAGACAATACGCAAGCGGGTGACCAGCGAGCCTGTGACCATCAATGTCTCGGCCCTGCCGGCCGGAGCCCCCGCCTCATTTACCGGAGGTGTGGGCTCGTTCAGGCTCAGTGCCGGATTTGACTCGGACAGTGTGGCCGCCCATGAGGCTACCTCCCTGAAGATTACCATATCCGGTACTGGCAACATCAATCTGGTGGACGCTCCGAAAGTTCAGCTTCCCGCTGACTTTGAGGCGTACGACGTGCGCAAGACCGAGAACATCTCTACTGGAGAATCGGGCTCCACCGGAACACTTACCTTCGAGTATCCTTTCATTCCCAGGGCTCCCGGAGTATTTGACATAGATCCTGTGGAATTTACCTATTATGATATAGCGGCTGGACGCTACCGCACCCTCTCTTCCGGGCCACTGCGCCTGAAGGTGGGCGAGGGTACCCGCACCGACGCCGCCGTCATCCCCTCCGGGGTGAGCAAGCGGAGTGTCGAGAGCCTGGGTGAGGATATCCGCTTCATCTCCACCGTTCCGCGCCTGAAAAAAGCCGGACGGATGATGGTCGGCTCTCCTGCGATGCTCATTATACCGGTGGCGATAGTGCTGGCGGCCGCTGCCGTGTGGATTCTGCTGAGCCGCAGCATTGCCCGCCGGAGCGACGTGGCCGGCACCCGCAACCGCAAGGCCATGAAAGTGGCCCGGGCCCGTCTGAAGAACGCCTCCGCCTTCCTCAGACAGGGACTGTACAGTGCATTCTACGAGGAGCTGCATAAGGCCCTGCACGGATACATCTCCGACAAGCTGATGCTGCCCGTGGCCGATCTGACCCGCGAGAGGATAGGGGAGGAACTCCGTTCCCGCGGCAAGGACGAGGCTGTGATACAGGAACTGTACGATATCCTGGATGCCTGTGAGTATGCCCGCTATGCCCCCGCTTCCGGCTCAGAAGCCATGGAGAAGCACTATCAGCAGGCGGTAAAAGTTATATCCCAAATCGAAAGTTGAGTATGAAGACGATGATAAGAATGATGACAGTAGTGCTGGTGCTGGCGGCCGCCGTGCTGCCGGCGGCTCAGGCCCAGGATGTGGACTCGCTCTGGGCTCAGGCAGTCAGCGACTATACGGAAGAGAACTACCAGGCGGCGCTGGACGGATTTGCCGCCATCGAGGAGGCCGGCTATGTGTCGCCGGCCCTGTACTACAATATGGGCAACTGCTGCTACAAGCTGGGACACCGTGTTGGCCTTTCCATACTTTATTACGAGAAGGCCCTGAAACTGGACCCCGCCTACGAGGATGCTGCGGTCAATCTGGAGATAGCCAGGGAGCAGACACTGGACCGGATAGAGGCCGTGCCGGAGTTCATTCTCCTGACCTGGTTCAAGGCTTTCCGCGATACCCTTTCCTCGGATGCCTGGGCATGGATAGCCCTGGCCCTGCTGCTGGCGGTGGCCGTCATGGTGCTGCTGTTCCGTTTCGGACGTTCCCTGGCCCTGCGCAAGACGGCATTTGCCCTGGCCGTAGTAGCCCTGGTCTTCATGGTGATCTCCACTGTATTTGCCTTCAATCTGCGTTCGGCCGTCGAGGACTCGGGCGAGGCGGTGGTGACCGTTCCGGTGAGCAGTGTCAAGAGTTCTCCAGGCTCTACCGACCAGTCTCTCTTCATCCTGCACGAGGGGACCAAGGTCTCGGTAGTGGACAGCCTCGGAAAGTGGTACCGCATAGAACTGTCGGACGGACGGCAGGGATGGCTGCAGGGCAATGATATTGAAACAATTTAAAACTATACAGCTATGACACTTATCAAATCTATCTCCGGTATCAGGGGTACCATCGGGGGCTCCTGCGGAGACTCGCTTACACCGCTCGACATTGTAAAATTCGTATCAGCATACAGCGCCATGCTGCACCGCAGCAAGGGTGACCGCCGCCTCAAGGTGGTGGTGGGACGTGATGCCCGTATCTCGGGCCCCATGGTGGACGAGATAGTCTGCGGAACCCTGAGAGCCTGCGGCATAGACGTGGTCAACGCCGGTCTGGCCTCCACTCCGACTGTGGAGATGGCCGTGGTCTTCGAGAAGGCCGACGGAGGTATCATCCTGACGGCTTCGCACAATCCCAAGCAGTGGAATGCCCTCAAGCTGCTCAATGAGCACGGGGAGTTCCTCAATGCCGCCGAGGGTGCGGAACTGGTTGAGATAGCCGACCGCGAGGGGTTCGAGTACTGCGATGTGGATTCTCTGGGCTCTTACGTGGAGAAGGACTTTACCGACGCGCATGTGCAGGCCGTCCTGGCCCATCCGCTGGTGGATACTGAGGGTATCCGCGCCCATGGCTTCAAGGTGGTGCTGGATGCCGTCAACTCGGTGGGCGGTATAGTGATGCCCCGTCTGCTGGAGGCACTCGGAGTGGAGTGCGTGATGCTCAACTGCGAGCCTACGGGACAGTTTGCCCACAATCCCGAGCCTCTGCCCTCGCATCTGACGGACCTGTGCTCCCGCGTGGCTTCCGAGAAAGCCGACCTGGGTATTGCGGTGGATCCGGACGTGGACCGTCTGGCACTGGTCTGCGAGGACGGCTCGTTCTTCGGAGAGGAGTACACTCTGGTGTCCGTGGCTGACTACGTGCTCTCACGCCGGCCCGGCCCTACAGTATCGAACCTGTCGTCTTCCCGTGCCCTGCGCGATGTGACCGAGGCTCATGGCTGCACCTACACAGCCTCTGCTGTGGGTGAGGTCAATGTGACTACCGAGATGAAGCGCACCGGTGCCGTCATCGGAGGCGAGGGCAACGGAGGAGTCATCGTGCCCGACCTGCACTACGGCCGCGACGCTCTTATAGGCACCGCCCTTTTCCTGAGCTCGCTCGTACGCTCCGGCAAGAAGGTGACCGAGGTACGCGCCGGTCTGCCCCAGTATGTGATATCCAAGAACCGCATCGAGCTTTCCGACCGCTCTCTGATAGAGAAGATACTGGAAGAGATAAAGAAACGCTATGCTTCCGAGCGTATCACCGACATCGACGGGGTGAAGATTGACTTCGACCGTGAAAAGATGTGGGTGCACCTGCGTAAGTCCAACACCGAGCCGATCATCCGCGTGTATTCGGAGGCTGCCGATGAGGCTTCTGCAGAGAAGGTTGCGGCCGAGGTGATGGATATCGCCAGAAAAATAATAGGATAGGGCGGTATGTTCTCATTCAGGACCACACCGCTCGACCGTCAGGAGGATCTGGTGCTGCGCCGGGGGTCCCTGGCCGTGCTGTGCAATCAGTCGGCCTGGGACCCGGAGCGGCAGGAGTATCTCTTCGAGAGCCTGTACCGCAACGGGAGGCTGCGCAAGGTGCTTTTCCCTGCGGACGGCATCTTCGGAGAGAAACCCGACAGGTCGCTGGGCGAGGCCCCCGTGTACGCCTCCCTGGGACTGGACGACTGCCTGTTCGTGCCTTTGCACACCGGTCCTTCCGGAGAGCTTGTCATGGATGCCGGGGTGCTGGAGGATGTGGACGCCCTCATCATCGAGTATCAGGATACGGGCTCGAGGTATGATTCCCTGACAGCCCTTCTCTACGAGATATTCCAGCTGATACATCACAGCGGACTGTCTCTGTCGGTCTACATTCTCGACAGGGAGAATATCTGCGGACGCTCGGTGGAGGGAACGACCCTGTGTCCCGGCAGTTCGGAAGCTGCGGGCATAGAGGGCATCCCTCACCGGCACGGCCTTACGCTGGGAGAACTGGCCAACCTCTTCTATTCCGAGATAGGAGCCAGGTTCCCCCTGCACATTATCTCGTATATGGTTCGCCCCGCCACCCAGTACCTGATGCCGTGGAGTATCCCGCCGCGTCAGGATGTGCCGGGACTGTTCACTTCCAATTTCTACTGCGGCATGGTCCTCCTGTCGGGTACCGACCTGAGCTTCGGGGAGGGTACGGCGCGTCCCTACGAGCTGTTCGGCGCTCCCTACATGGACCGGTATCTGAGGGAGGGAAATGACCTCGGAGGTCTGTCCGACACCGGAGTGTTCCTCCGCCGGACTGTGTTCTCGCCCCGCTTCGGCCGCTGGAAGGACCGGAGCTGCTACGGTTTCCAGATGCTCCCCCGTCCCGGCGTTCCCTATCATTCGGTGGCCCATGCCCTGCGTATCATGCGCCGGCTTGTGGAGGACGGGACAGGAGTGGATATCTCGGGGCTTCCGGCAGTGCTCGGAGACGAGGTCATGACCGCCTATGTCACCGGCGGCATTTCCTGGAGCGGGCTTTTCGAGCATATCAAGGTAGAGGAACAGAAGTGGATCCGCAAGGCCCGCCGCTATATGCTCTACGACGACCAGCTGACGAGGGTGAAAAATCCAGGAGTCTGAATATGACGCGGAAAAATTTGGGAGTCAGAGAAATTATACATACTTTTGCGGTCCGAATTTGATTAGACAATTTATAAACACTCAAACACGATGAAAAAAGGTATACATCCCGAATCCTACCGTCTTGTAGCTTTCAAGGATATGTCCAATGAGCATGTGTTCATCACCCGCTCCTGTGTCAACACCAGGGAGACCATCGACATCGAGGGCGTGACCTATCCCCTCGTAAAGGTCGAGATTTCCAACACCTCCCATCCTTTCTATACAGGAAAGATGAAACTCGTCGACACCGCCGGCCGCGTGGACAAATTCTACCAGCGCTACAAGAACCGCCAGAAGTAATCCCGTACCCGCTCCCGCAGACGGGCGGAGAACTTCTCCAACAATATCGATTCCGACAGACACCCCTCCGGTTGGCTGTCGGAATTTTTTATGTTATTTCCCGACCATCTCCTTGTCGATGCGCAGCTCGGCGCAGACGGTGAGGTTGCCGATGGACTCGAGGGTGAGGTAGATGAAGCGGTTGTCGATCTTGGTGACGCGGCCGGTACGTTTCTCGAAGGGACCTCCGAGGATGCGTACCATGTCGCCCTCCGAGATGATGCGGCTCTGGTCGACCACTATGAGGAACTTGTGGATCTCCTCGATCTCTGAGTCCCGGATCACAGCCGGCTCGCCGCAGTAGTAGACGGGACATGCCACCCCCTCTACCGAGGCGAATTTGCTGAGCTGGGCCCTGGTGCAGTGTATGAATACGTAGGAGCGGTACAGGGGGACCTCCACTGTCTTGACCCGGTCGGACCACTTGCGCTTCTCCCGGTACAGGGGCAGGAACACTTCCGCGCCCATGAGTGTGAGCCGCCGCTCCACGGCTTTTTCGGCCCTGGAGGCGGTGTACAGCACGTACCATCTGACGGGCTGGGACTTGAGAACTCTGGGTGCGGGGGTGTCAGGGCTCATTTGAGGGAGGGTACTAAGTCCAGGAACCTGCGCATGCCGGCGGTGGCCACGTCCTGAATCTGGGTGTAATACTTGTAGCCTACGTGGATGGGCTTGGGGTCCACCAGGTAAAGGGGCACGCCGTTGCGCACGTAGTTGACCAGACCGGCGGCAGGGTAGACCACCAGCGAGGTGCCGATGACCAGCAGTATGTCGCACTCCGATACGATCTCAGCGGCCGGCTCTATCATGGGCACGGCCGCCCCGACCCAGACGGTCGTCGAGATCTCCGAGGCGGATGTCGCTGTAGCCTATGTCGTAGACCGGCTTGGGCGACCTCTCGCCGCGGGCCTTGGTGATCTCCCCGTGGAGATGGAGCACCCGGGAAGAGCCGGCCCGCTCGTGGAGGTTGTCTATGTTCTGGGTGATGACAGTGACATCGAAGTCTTTCTCCAGGGCTGCGATGATGCGGTGGGCCTCATTGGGCTGCCGGGTCTGTATGTCCCGGCGGCGGGCATTGTAGAAGTCCAGGACCAGGCCGGGATTGCGGTACCAGCCCTCGATGGAGGCCACTTCCTCCACGCGGTACTGTTCCCACATTCCGTCCGAGTCGCGGAAGGTATTGATTCCGCTTTCCTTGCTCACTCCGGCTCCGGAGAGTACTGCCAGTTTTTTCATATATTCTGTCCCTTATAAGTTTTGCCTGTCTTGAAGTAGAACCGGTCCAGCCATACCCGGAACATCGGGTCTATGATATGCGGAATGTCCTGGGCGTCGAAGACCACCACCTCTTTCTTGGTGAGGGCCTCCTTGAGACGGTGGACGTTGGCCGAGGAGTTGAGGTGATACCGGTTGATGATCTCCGTGGAGCTCACTTTGGTGACACCGTCAAATACTGCTCTGAGAAGATATGTCTGATAGCGGCTCAGCCCGTCGGTGATCTCCTGGAACCGGATGGAGTGGGTGTACAGCAGGGACTCTATGGCCTCTTCCAGGAGACTGTCTGTCAGATATCCCTTGGTGAGGTTGAAGCAGCTGTTGGCTATCTGCCAGATATACCAGGGATGTCCTTCCGTGATGGAGTAGATGTATTCTGTCTGGGACGGCTCCACTACCCTGCCTACCCGGAGGAATGTCTTTATGATGTGGTCAGAGACCTTGTCCTCGTCGAGAGGGGAGAGACGCACTCTCTCATACTGCCGGTAGAAAAATTTCTTGACCTCGAAGATGTGCTTCATGGCGTTGACGCCCGAACCGGACAGGATGAATGACGGTCCGCCGGGCTTCTGCCAGATTGTCTCCATGATACGGACGGCGTTTTCCCATCCGTCCAGCCTGAGAATGTTCTGGAATTCCTCGATGTATATTATCTGTCCCGGGGAGGGCGGCAAGGAGGAAATGTCGTCCAGTATGTGTGTAAGGTAGTCTGTGTCAATGATGTCAAGGAAGCTCAAATGTGAGATGTGGTACCCCGGATTATGCTCATGGCGGCTGAGTGCCGCGTGGATGAGTGAGCGTTTTCCGGTGCGGGGAGGCTCGTAGATGACGGCATGTCTGCCATCTGCGATAATGGATACGAGCTGGCTTACGTCCTTCTTCCTGGAGAGGAAGTCGCTGCCAGTTGCGATGGTGTTGTGAGTAAAAGGGGATTCCATGTTGTCATCTTGGTTTTTCGCGGGAGCAAATTTATATAAAAAAGTAAGTTTTTTGATTTAAATTTGTGAAAAAAGGTGAAATGTATTACTTTTGCTCTCCCAAAAATGATGATATAGGTTGTTAAGCTATTGACAAAGAGTTGCTTGCAAGTACAGCAACCGCTTACTGCCGCTAACTTTTAAAACAGATTCAAGTAAATGTACGCAATTGTAGACATTGCAGGACAGCAGATGAAAGTGGAGAAGGGCAAGAAGATCTTCGTAAACCGCCTCGAGGGCGAGAAGGGTGCTTCTCTCGACTTCACCAAGGTGCTTCTGACCGATGACAACGGTTCGGTCAAGGTAGGAAATCCCTATGTAGAGGGAGTCAATGTAAAGGCCACCATCGTGGATCATGTAAAGGCTGACAAGGTTCTGGTCTTCAAGAAGAGACGCCGCAAAGGCTATCAGAAGCTGAACGGTCACCGCCAGTGTTTAACCCAGATTCTCATCGAAGAGATCGCTTAATGTATTAGGAGGAAATACTTATGGCTCACAAAAAAGGTGTCGGTAGTTCTAAGAACGGTCGTGAATCACATAGCAAACGACTTGGACTGAAGCTGTTCGGCGGCCAGATGGCCAAGGCCGGCAACATCCTCGTACGTCAGAGGGGCACAGTCCACTATCCCGGTAAGAACGTAGGCATGGGCAAGGACCATACTCTGTATGCCCTCGTGGACGGAGTGGTGACATTCCGCAAGACCAGGGAGAACAAGTCCTTCGTGTCGGTACTGCCTCCAGTGGCTGAGTAACCGCCTACGGAATAGAAACAGATGGACTGTTGCGGACGCGGCAGTCCATTTTTTTATTATATTTGCGTCCGTTTTAAAATAGTAGACAGATGTTGACTCTTAAACTTTTGAGGGAACAGCCCGAATTCGTAGTGGAAAGGCTGGCAGTCAAGAATTTTGACGCTTCTAAAATCGTAGAACAGATACTGGCGCAGGACAGCCGCCGCCGCTCCTGCCAGACAGAGCTTGACGCGGCCCTTTCGGTGCAGAAAACCAAGGCCAAGGAGATAGGCAAGCTCATGCAGCAGGGACTCAAGGATGAGGCCGAGGCTGCCAAGAAGGAAGTGGCCGCCATGAAGGAGAAGTCCAAAAAGCTGGAGGCCGAGATGGAGGAGTGCCAGCTCAGGCAGAACGAGCTGCTGGTGCTGCTGCCCAACCTGCCTGACAAGGTGGTTCCCGCCGGCAAGAACGCTGATGACAATGTGGTGGTACGTATGGGCGGGGATGTCCCCGAACTGCCGGAGACAGCGCTTCCCCACTGGGAACTGGCCACCAAGTACGACATAATAGATTTCGATCTGGGCGTGAAGCTTACCGGTGCCGGATTCCCAGTCTATAAGGGAAAGGGCGCCAGGCTTCAGAGAGCCCTCATCCAGTATTTTCTGGATTTCAATACCAAGGCCGGCTATCTGGAGATCGAGCCACCCGTGATGGTCAACGAGGCTTCAGGCTTCGCCACCGGTCAGCTGCCGGACAAGGAGGGGCAGATGTATTTTGCCTCTCAGGACAAGTTCTATCTGGTGCCCACGGCTGAGGTGCCTGTTACAAATATCTACCGGGACATGATTCTTTCCGAGGCCGACTTCCCCGTGAAGATGACGGCTTATACCCCCTGCTTCCGCCGCGAGGCCGGCTCCTACGGCAAGGACGTAAGGGGCCTGAACCGCCTGCACCAGTTCGATAAGGTGGAGATCGTCCAGCTTACCCTTCCGGAGGATTCGGACCGTGCCCTGAACGAGATGGTTCTCCATGTGGAGAGGCTGGTAAGCTCGCTGGAACTGCCCTACCGCATAGTCCGTCTCTGCGGAGGTGACATGAGTTTCACGTCAGCCATCACCTACGATTTCGAGGTGTATTCCGCTGCTCAGGGAAGATGGCTGGAGGTCAGCTCGGTGTCCAATTTCAAGTCCTATCAGGCCAACCGCCTCAAGCTCCGTTATAAGGATGCCGAGGGACATATCCAGCTTGCCCATACCCTCAACGGCAGTTCTCTGGCCCTGCCCCGCATAGTGGCGGCCCTGCTTGAGAACAACCAGACTCCCGACGGCATCACCATACCGAAGGTACTGCATGAGTATACCCGCTTCTTCCGCATCGACTGATGGAGGAGGGACAGAGAATAATCTTGGGAATTGACCCCGGTACCATGATTCTAGGGTACGGGGTCATTCTCATTGACAGGAGAAAGGTCCATTTCGTGGACATGGGGGTGGTGGACCTCCGCAGGGAGAAGGATCATTTCGCGAAGCTCAACACCATCTATTCAGAGGTGGGAACGGTCATTGACCGCTACCGTCCGGACGATATGGCGGTGGAGGCTCCGTTCTACGGTAAGAATCCCCAGGTCATGCTCAAGCTGGGACGGGCCCAGGGCTCGGCAATAGCGGCCGCGATAGCCCGCAACATTCCTATCTTCGAGTATGCTCCCCGCAAGGTTAAAATGGCTGTGACCGGACAGGGCGGTGCGTCCAAGGAGCAGGTGGCGCTGATTCTCTCCAGGACGCTGCGCACTGAGTTCCAGGCCCGTTTCCTTGACGCTACGGATGCCCTGGCCATAGCCATGTGCCATTATTATCAGCTTATAAATCCTCTGGCGGATACCGAGACCTCCTCCAACTGGGAGAAGTTCATCAAGGCTCATCCGGACAGAATAAAATAAAACGCGGCCGGGTTAAACCATTCCGTGGCCGGTTTGTCAAAAGAACGTTATTTATCAGTATCCAAAATACCCAGACAGGCGATGACTTCCAGACGTTTGCTTTTTACATTACTTCTAGCGGCATTCTCGGCCGTAATCCTTTCAGCCCAGAACAAGGGAACATACTCCCTCAAGGTCAGACTGACCGATACTCTGTCCAAGGAGCCTGTATCCTTCGCGACCATATATGTCTCCAAGGACGGCGGTACCGAGGGAGCATATTACGCGATGACCGACGGTGACGGAAAGGGTGTCATCACCAATATCCCTTCCGGCAAGTATGTCTTCGTGGCGGAACTGATGGGCTATACCAAGGCGACACGCCCCGTCGAGCTGAAGTCGCAGGTGACGGACCTGGGAGAAGTGTTCATGAAGGCGGATATCACCATGCTCAACGAGGTGGTGGTGTCGGCTGTGGGCAATCAGGTGGTGGTCAAGAAGGATACTGTCGAGTATACGGCTACTCTGTTCAAGACTACGGACAATGACATGCTCGAGGATCTCCTGAAGAAGCTGCCGGGAGTGGAGGTGGACAGCGACGGAGGCATCACCTATCAGGGCGAGACCATCAACAAGATCATGATCGACGGCAAGGAATTCTTCCTGGACGACCCGTCCCTGGCATCAAAGAATATTCCCGCCAAGATTATCGAGAAGATAAAGGTGGTGGACAAGAAGTCTGACCAGGCAGAGTTCACCGGTATCGATGACGGTGAGGAGGAGAAGGTAATCGACCTGAGCGTAAAGCCCGGTCTGCTGGAATCCTGGTTCGGCAACGTGGCGGCAGGTGGGGGCCATGACCTTCAGACGGAGGAGCATGCCGCACGTTATCAGGCATCCGGAATGGCCGGACGTTTCACCGAGAACAACCAGATAAGCTTCATATTCAACGCCAACAATACCAATAACCGCGGATTCGGAGACATGGGCATGGGAGGCGGAATGCGCGGGCGCGGCTTCGGCGGCAACCGCGGCGGTATCATGACCTCGTGGATGGGCGGAATCAATGCCAATATGAATCTCGGGGGAGACCGCGACCGTGAGCTCGGAGGCAACTATCTGTACAATGGAACGAGCAGGGACGTCGAGGAACGCAGCAGCCGTACCACATTCCTGAATGACAGCATCAGTCAGCATACGGCGAACAACGAGTCCAGCCGCTTCTTCAGCGACGGTCACCGCGCCGGAATGGAGATAGACTACAAGTTCAATGACAAGACATCCATCCTCTTCCGGCCCAATTTCAACTACAGTACATCGCGGTACAGCGAGCGGAGCGAGTATGAGACCGACAACTCCATGACCGGCAAGGTCAATGACGGTGTCAGCGAGGCCACTTCCGACGGTACTTCCTGGAGGACGAACGGCCGTCTGCTCTACCGGCAGAGGATAGGAGAGAAGGCCGGCAGGACCCTCTCGCTCAATATGGATTACTCCATATCCAACAGCGACTATGACGGAACCAATTATTCCGAGACCAATACCTATACGGACGGCCTTCAGTCGGGCAGGGAACTGGTCAACCAGTATTACGACCAGCGGGAGGAAAGTTATTCCGCCTCTGCGGACCTGACCTATACTGAGCCCCTGGGCAAGAATTTCTTCCTGCTCGGCTCCTACCGCTTCAACTGGAGCAACAGCCTGAGCGAGAAGGATACCAGGAATGTCCTGGAGGACGGGACGCTGAGCGAGGAACTGGATTCCACCTATTCTTCCCGCATGGAGAATACCTTCCTCCGCCACAGGATGCAGGTCAGCTTCATGAAGCAGGAGAAGAATTACAACCTGCAGCTCGGAGTCAATGCCCAGCCTTCCACTACCATCACCAAGGATGATTTCAACCCGGGCCGCAATGTGAATTACACGGTGTGGAACTTCGCTCCCTCTGCAAGATTTGACTACAACTTCGACAAGAACGAGTTCCTGCGGATCAATTACAACGGAAGCACCAGCCAGCCGTCCGTCAACCAGCTGATGCCGGTGCCCGACAATTCCGACCCTCTGTATGTATCTGTCGGTAACATGAACCTCCAGCCCTCGTTCGACAACCGTCTGAGGATACGTTACAACTATACCGACATGGAATCCTTCTCCACCTATTCGGTGTCGGGAAGCTTCAACTATACCAAGGACGATATCATCAATGCCAGCTGGTATGACGACATCGGCACGCAGTATACCGTGCCGGTCAACTCCGACAGACCAACTCTGGGCGGCAGCGCCATGCTGATGATCAACTCGCAGTTCGGTAAGTCCGGCTTCTCCCTCATGTCATTTACCCGCGGTTCGGTCTCAAGTTCCCTGTCCTATACGGGCGAGAATCCTGAAGCGACTACATTTGACGAGATCCGGGATTACCTGGTGGGAAGCCGTACTACCTCCATGTCTGTCTCTGAGAACCTGACATTGATATACCGTAATGACTATATAGAGACACGTCTCGGCGCGAGCGCCTCATACAACAAGGCCTGGTACGAGATAGCCACCCGGGCCAGGGCCGATACATGGAGCAACTCTGTGTTCGCGGAGGTCAATGCTACTATGCCCTGGGGTATGGAAGTGCGTACGGATGCAAGATACAACTACTATATCGGATATGAGGCCGGCTTCGGAGAGCCTGAGCTGACATGGAACGCCGAGATATCGCAGCTCTTCCTCAAGGACAGGATGACACTGCGCTTCAAGGTGTACGATATCCTTAACCAGTCCAAGAACAATTACCGCACTACCACGGACAACTACGTGGAGGATACCTACAACAATACTCTCGGGCAGTATTTCATGATATCGCTCGTCTACCGCTTCGGCAACTTCGACAGGATGATGGGAGGACGCCGCGGTCCGGGAGGTCCGGGCGGTCCGAGACCTCCCCGCAGGTAGGACGGGCCGGTCAGGCGTTGCGGGAATTTACGAAGACCCTGAATTTTTCGATAAGTGCTTTCATGTCGTCGGGCAGTTCGCTCCCGACGACTATTTTTTCATGGGTGCGTGGATGGATGAAGCCGATGGTGCCGGCGTGCAGGGCCTGACGGGGCAGGACCTCGAAGCAGTTGTCGATGAACTGGCGGTAGCGGGAGTAGAGGGTGCCCTTCAGGATCCGGTCGCCGCCGTAGAGGGAGTCGTTGAAGAGGGGATGTCCGATGTGGTTCATGTGGACGCGGATCTGGTGGGTGCGGCCGGTTTCCAGCCTGCATTCCACCACGGTGACATAGCCCAGGCGCTCGAGGACCTTCCAGTGAGTGACCGCGTGCTTGCCGGTGCCGTCCTCCACGACCTTGAAGCGTATCCTGTTGGACGGGTCGCGGCCGATGTCGCCGGTGACCGTGCCGGAGTCCTCCTCCATATCTCCCCATACGATGGCCGTGTACACTCTCTCTATCGAGTGGACGAAGAACTGGCGGGCCAGATACACCTGGGCGTCGTCGTTCTTGGCTATCAGGAGGGTACCGGAGGTGTCCTTGTCTATGCGGTGCACCAGGATGCCCATGCGGTCGTCCTTTGCGTCCGGCCCCTGGCTGCGTCCCAGATACCATGCGAGGCCGTTGAGGAGCGTACCGGTGTAGTGGCTGCAGCCGGGATGCACTACCAGACCCGCCGGCTTGTTCACTACCAGGACATCCTCGTCCTCATACCTTATGTCCAGGTCCATCTTTTCGGGCAGTATCTCGTAGCCCCTGCGGCGGTAGGGGAGACAGATGCGGATGTCGTCCAGGGGCTTTACCCTGTAGTTGGCCTTGACCTGAGTGCCGCCGACGTAGACGTATCCGGCGTCTATGGCCTGCTGGATGCGGTTGCGGGATGCCCCCATGATGTGGGCTGTAAGGAACTTGTCTATGCGCAGAAGGCTCTGGCCGCGGTCGGCTGTGACGTGATAGTGCTCGAAGAGGCCCTGGTCGTTCTCCTCTTCGGGATTGTCCTCGTCCTGCGGTGTGAAATCCTCCTCTTCCAGAGAGGCATTGGACTGAAGGACGCTGCTGTCAGGATATACCGGCGGTCTTTCAGAACTGGACATCGGTGCTGTCTGTTTCTTCCTCCGGAACGGGGATACGTGTTATGTCCTTGGAAAGGTACAGGGTTACTGATGAGCCCCTGCGGACGCTTACCGAATCGGAAGCGGGAGGGAACTGGCCGTAGACGTATGCCTCCAGTGAGTCTGAGTATGTGGAGACAGTTCCGTCAAATTCGTTCCTGTAGATATTCAGTGAGTTGTCGTGCAGCAGCTCCGTCGCCATCTGATATCTGTATCCGATGACGTTTGGAATGAATGTCGTGCTGTCCGCCGGGTTGAGGCCGAGTACCAGGTCGATGCAGGAACCGCTGTTGAGCCTGGTGCCGGGGGCGATATCCTCTCCATTGTATTGCTGGGCCAGAACATTGTTGGTGGCCATGTCCTCTACGTAGATGAGCTTGCCGACATTGAGACCGTTGGAGGCGAGTTCTGTCCTGGCCTGCCTGAGCGAGAAACCGGTAATCGACGGCATGGTGGACTGTCTCGGGATGACTGAGTTGATGACCAGGAGTATGCGGCGGTTTTTCTTGACCTTGCTGCCGGCCTCCGGATTCTGACGGGAGACGGCGCCTCTTTCCATTCCCCTGATATATACCGAATCCGTAACTTCCAGCCGGAGGTCCAGGGACTCGGTAGCCTTGGCAGCCTCGGCGAGGGTCATTCCGTACAGATCCGGAACCTCAAATTCCTGCCCGTGCCTGGTTATCACTCTGAGAAAGACGATGATGATGATGTATCCCAGGACCAGTATGCCGAGTATCAGGAGTATATTCTGGGTCAGTGATGACTTGAAAGGTTTCTTGAAAATCTTCTTCATGTGACGTGATGAGCTGTTCAGTCTGCAAATATATGTAAAATTGGTTACAATCACCTTTAAAAATATTGTTTCGCTCCGGCCGTGAAAGCGTATATTTGCAGCCGGTACAATGGAAATAGAAAAATAATATGAGAAGTATATCGTTTCTGACAGTCCTGGTGCTCCTGTGTTCGGCAGCATCTTACGTGGCTCCGGCCCGCAATTTGGAAGAACCGGCTGATACGTCGGACGGGGCCTGGAAAGATACCCTCTCTCAGGTGGTGGTCACCGGTACCCGCAGCAAGACCGATATCCGGCATCTGCCGCTGACAGTCACCGTGCTGGACCGCCCTTCCATAGAATACTCATTCACCCCGTCACTGCTGCCGGTGCTGACGGAACAGGTGCCGGGATTTTTCTCCACCTCCCGCGGTGTCATGGGCTACGGGGTCTCAGACGGCTCGGCCGGCAATATCTCGGTCCGCGGTCTGAGCGGCGGCTCCGGTCAGGTAATGGTGCTTATCGACGGTCATCCGCAGTACATGGGTATGTTCGGGCATCCCATCTCGGACGCCTACCAGTCCCTGATGGCCGAGCAGGTGGAGGTGCTCCGCGGTCCGGCCTCGGTGCTCTACGGTTCCAATGCGATGGGCGGCGTGGTCAATATCGTCACCCGCAGGATGGAGGAGGACGGGGTCCGGACCAATATTTCCGCGGGCTACGGCTCGTGGAACACCGTGCAGACCGAGGCCGTCAACCGCATGCGCTTCGGCGGCTTCTCCAGTGTGGTCAGCCTGTCGTACAACCGCACGGACGGGCATCGGGAGGATATGGGCTTCGAGCAGTACGGCGGCTATGCCAAGCTGGGCGATGACTTTACCGCGAACTGGAGGGTGAGGGCCGATGTCAATGTGACTCACTTCAATGCCTCCAATCCCGGCGCCGTCTCCGCCCCTCTCGTGGACGCCGACCAGAGCGTGACCCGCGGCATGACCTCGCTGGCCGTGGAGAACGAGTACGAGCGGACGTCGGGTGCCCTGAGTGTGTTCTACAACTGGGGCGACCATCATATCAACGACGGTTATGTTCCTTCGGACGGAGAGACTCCCCTGGATTACCGTTTCAATTCCCACGATGACATGATGGGCATCTCGGCCTACCAGAGCGTGAGGCTGTTCCGGGGCAACCGCCTGACAGCCGGAGTGGACTGGTACCGTTTCGGCGGCTCGGCCTGGAACCAGTACGTGGCCGGGGAGCGCAACGGGGAGCGGGAGGATATCGTGGACATCGCGCAGCACGAGGTGGCCGGCTACGTGGACTTCCGTCAGAACATCGGGACATGGCTGACCTTCAATGCCGGCCTTCGCGTGGACCATCATTCGCGCCTCGGGACCGAGTGGGTGCCCCAGGCCGGACTGGCCTTCCACCTTCCGTATGCCCTTGAGCTGAAGGTCTCGGCCGGCAAGGGCTTCCGCTATCCCACCATCCGCGAGATGTACATGTTCCCGCCTCAGAACCCGGACCTGCGGCCCGAGCGGCTGTGGTCCTACGAGGTGGCATTGTCCCAGAAACTTCTGGACGGGAGGGTGTCATACGGTCTGAATGTGTTCTACATCGACGGGGACAATACGATTCTCCGTCTGCCCAATCCCTCCGGCTCCGGGATGCTGAACCAGAATTCCGGGGAGATACACAATGCCGGCGTGGAGGTGCAGGCCGCCTGGCGCATCGCCCGTGACTGGTCGGTGGACGCCAACTACAGCTTCCTGCACATGGAGAATCCCGTGGTGGCCGCCCCCGAGCACAAGCTCTACGTCGGAGGTCTCTTTTCCCACGGCCGCTGGCATGTGTCCACCGGCGTGCAGTACGTGGCCGGCCTGTACACCTCGGTCGGAGACTCCCCGGTGCAGGAGGATTTCGTCCTCTGGAACATCCGCGCCTCCTTCCGCATACTGGACTGGATGTCCGTATGGGTACGCGGCGAGAACCTGCTCAACCAGCGCTACGAGATCAATGCCGGCTTCCCCATGCCCGGCGCCAATGTCATCGGCGGCCTCAATTTCGAATTTTAGCAGTGATTGGTACAAAAAAAGGCTGTGTCCGATTAGAAGCAGACACAGCCAAGGCTTTTTGTCAGAACTGGTGAAGTGCAAGCCATTGAGGCCAAGAGCGAGGGAGCTTACTGGCGTAAGTGACCGAGCTATGGGGCGAAAATGGCGCCGCAATTCGCCAGTTCTGGCGAAAAGGGGTTACCAGATCATGACGCGCTCGGATTCGGGACGATACATCGGATCGCCTTCGGAGATGCCGAATGCCTCGAAGAACTGCGGGAAGTTGCGCACTGCCACATTGACGCGGTTCTCGGCGAGGGAGTGCACGTCGAGCTTGTTGAGGCGGGCCTTTTCCTCATCGGTGGCGTTCTGGGCCCAGAGATGGGCGTAGCCGATGAAGAATCGCTGTGCGGCGGAGAGACCGTCGATGGGTGCGGGCTCGGTGCCGTTCAGGGAATTCTGGAAGGCTGTCCAGGCTACGCTGAGGCCGCCCTGGTCGGCGATGTTCTCACCGAGGGAGAGGGCTCCGTTGGCATAGACACCGGGGAGGATCTCCACTTCGCTGTACTGCTTCTCGAGGATGGCGGTCCTGGCCTTGAAGGCGGCCTCGTCCTCGGGTGCCCACCAGTTGTTCATGTTGCCGTCCTTGTCGAAGAGGCGACCCTGATCGTCGAAGCCGTGGGTCATCTCGTGGCCGATGACGACTCCGATGGCTCCGTAGTTGACTGCGTCGTCAGCATCGGCGTTGAAGAACGGGGGCTGGAGGATGGCAGCCGGGAAGCAGATCTCGTTGGTGGTGGGGTTGTAGTAGGCGTTGACGGTCTGAGGTGTCATGCCCCACTCGTCGGGATCGGTGGGCTGGCCGAGCTTGCTGAGGTTGTCCTGCACGTACCAGGCCTTGGCGGAGCGGAGGTTCTCGTAGTAGCTCAGGGCAGGGTCAATGTTCAGGGTGCTGTAGTCCTTCCACTTGTCGGGATAGCCGATCTTCACGGTGAAGGAGGCGAGTTTCTCGCGGGCGTAGGCCTTGGTGGCGTCGGACATCCAGTCGAGGGCGTCGATGTGCTGGCCGAGGGATACCTGGAGCTGGCGGACGAGCTCGAGTACCTTGGCCTTGTACTCCTCGGGGAAATACTTGTGGACGTACATCTGGCCGACTGCCTCTCCGAGTACGCTGTTGGGCACGCTCATGGCGCGTTTCCAGCGGGGTTTCTGCTCGGTCACACCGCTCATCTGAGTGCTGAAGAAGTCAAATGACGCCGCGTAGTAGTCATCCGACAGGCTGCCTGCGGCCGAGGTAATCAGACCGGCGGCCATATAGTCCTTGAGCTGGTCGAGGGAGGCCGAGGCGAACAGCTTGCTGAATCCGTCGAAGAACGAGGGCTGCTGCACGATGATCTTGTCCTGGTCGGGAATACCGAGGGCCTTGAAGAATGAAGCGAAGTCGAAGCCTTTCCAGCGGCGGCAGATCTGTGCGGTGCTCATCGGGTTGTACTGCTTGGTGTAGTCGCGGTTCTGGACGCTGGTCCAGGATGCCCCGGCGAGCCGGTCCTCTACGGCCACGGCATTCTCCGCTTTCTGTGCTGCGTCCTCATAGCCGCTGAGAGCGAAGAGCTTGGCCAGCATCGCGGTATAGCCCTTGTGCAGCCCGGCGTTGGCAGGGTCCACATAGTAGTCGCGGTCACCCATTCCGAGGCCGCTCTGAGCGAGGTAGAGCACCTGCATCTTGCTGTCCATCAGGTCGGCCTGTACTCCGATGCTGAAGAATCCGCCCTCACCGTACTTGTTCATCTCAGCCAGCTCCACGGCCAGGGCTTTCTTGTCCTTGGCGGCATAGATGGCGTCAAGATACTTCTGGAGCGGCTGTCCGCCCTCGGCGTTGAGCTTCACAGAGTCGAGTCCCTGCTTGTACAGGTCCACGATCTTCTGGTCCACGGTACCGGACTCGGGAGTCATCCTGGCCATCTCGGCGAAGAGGTCGTTGAGGCGCACCACATTGTTCTCCCGCAGAGCATCGAAGGAGCCGAAGCGGGCGTACTCGGGTTTCAGGGGATTCTTCTTGATCCAGCCGCCGTTGGCATACTGGAAGAAATCATCGCCAGGGGATACTGTCAGGTCCATGTCCGTCATGTCGATGGCGGGGACCTTCTCCACTTGCTGCCGGCAGGCTGTCGAGGCCAGCATCATCATGGGAATCATCATAACTGCAAATGTCTTTTTCATTGTTTTGATATTTTGAGTGTCATTTTTCATTCTGCACAATCCTGTATTGCCGTAACGCAGACAGGCCGGCAGAGGAATCTACCGACCTGTCTATGCTTTAAGCTGACGTGAGGGTTCTGTTAGTACAGATCCTCGGAAGAAACGGTCAGTTTCTTGCGGCCGTGACGACGGCGTGCTGCGAGTACGCGGCGTCCGTTGGGGGTGGACATGCGCTCGCGGAAGCCGTGTTTGTTACGGCGCTTGCGCTGTGACGGTTGGAAAGTACGTTTCATATTCTAAAATCTATTATTTGTCAGTAAAATGGAGCGCAAAGTTAGTGCTTTTGCGGGAAAATGCAAATAATCTTTTTACTTTCGAAAAATTCTTCGCTGAAATACCCGGAAATGTCGGTGATAGAGACCGCCCGGGGGTCTAAGCGGCACTCCCTGACGCAGGCGGCAATCTCTTCGGTCAGGTCCCCGCCCTTGAGGTACAGGATGCCCTTGCGGTACAGATGCCGCACGAGGGGTACGAACCGGCGCAGCTCGGTGACGGCCCGGGATACCACATAGTCGCAGCGGTATTCGGGGCCCAGGTCCTCGGTCCGGCTCCAGACCGGCTTCACATTGTCGAGTCCCAGGGCAGCAGAGACTTCTGTCACCACCTTTATCTTCTTGGCAATCGAGTCACAAAGGGTGAGCCTGCACTCCGGCATGGCAATGGCCATCGGGATGCCCGGGAATCCTCCTCCGCAGCCGGCGTCGAAAACGGAGGCGGGCGCAAGTCCGTTGTCCCGGATGTACCGCACCAGCGCCAGCGAGTGCAGTACGTGGTGCAGGTACAGCGAGTCCATGTCCTTGCGCGAGATGACGTTGATCCTGGCGTTCCACTCCGCATACAGCTGTCCGAGGGCGGCAGTCTGCTCCCGCTGCCGTGCGTCCAGTTCCGGAAAGTATTTGAAAACAATCTCTTCGTTCATGCCGCAAAAATATGCAAAATCTGTTACGGGTTCATCATTTTTTCGAGCAGGAGCTTGGCGCGGCGGATGCGGGTGCGTACGGTGTTGAGGGGCAGGCCGGTCTCGTCGGCGATGTCCTGGTAGGAGAGGTCGTGGAGCAGGCGCAGTTCGGCTATCCGGCGGTAGCGGTCGGGCAGGGCGGCGATGGAGCGTATGAAGAGGTCGTAGGACTGGTCGTCGATCATGTGGTCCTCGGGGGAGCTTTCTGTCTCATGGCCTTCTACGACGGGCTCGTCAGCCTCGCCGAGCTTGACGGTTGAGAAGGTGCTGCGGCGGCGGATATGGTCGATGGAGGTGTTGCGGGCGATGGAGAAGAGCCAGGTCCGGAATAGGTATTCGGGGTTGAAGCTGCCGATGCGCTGGTAGGCCTTTCGCAGGCTCTCCTGGCAGATGTCCTCGGCGTCTGTGGGGTTGGGGCAGATGCTCTGGATGTAGAGGCGCAGCTGGCCGGTGTAGCGGGTGGCCAGGGAGGAGAATGCCTGTGTGTCTCCGGACATAGCCTTGAGGGCCAGATCGTTGTCGTTGAAGTCGGTCGCGTTCTCAGTGTTTTTGATGTCTTCTGCCATGTCTGTAAAAGTCATTTAAGTAATTCCTTTTAATGGGCTTCCAGCCAGTTGGCCCCGCTCCCGCACTCGACGGTCAGCGGCACGGCCAGTTCCACCACGCTCTCCATCTCGCGGCGTACCAGTTCCATGACTGCGGCAGCTTCGTCCGCAGGGGCGTCGAAGACCAGCTCGTCGTGTACCTGGAGTATCATCCGGGTCCGGTAGTCTCCGTCCTTCAGCGCGGCTGCTACCCGGTTCATGGCCATCTTGATGATGTCGGCGGCGCTGCCCTGGATGGGGGCGTTGATGGCGTTGCGCTCGGCAAACCCCCGGACGGTGGCGTTGCGCGAGCCTATGTCCTTGATGTACCTCCGCCGTCCGAAGATGGTGGACACATAGCCTTTCTCCCGCGCCTCGGCCTTGGTCCTCTCCATGTAGTCCGCGATGGCCGGATAGTGCCGGAAGTATTCCTCGATGAGTTCCGAGGCCTCCTTGCGCGGGATGTCCAGCCGCTGCGACAGTCCGAAGGCCGATATGCCGTAGATGATGCCGAAGTTGGCGGTCTTGGCCCGGCGGCGCTGCTCGGGCGTGACTTCCTCCTCGCTGACCTTGAATACCTTGGCCGCAGTGGCTGTGTGGATGTCGCGTCCGTGCCGGAAGGCGTCGATCATGTCGGCGTCCCCGCTGATGGCGGCCATCAGGCGCAGCTCTATCTGGGAATAGTCGGCCGAGATGATGACCCGTCCCGGCTCCGAGGGCACGAAGGCCTTGCGGATCTCCCGGCCCATCTCGGTGCGGATCGGGATGTTCTGCAGGTTGGGGTGGGTCGAGCTCAGCCGCCCGGTAGCGGTAAGGGCCTGGTTGAATGTCGTATGCACCCGTCCGTCCCGCGGGTCGATGAGGGAGGGGAAGGGCTCGATATAGGTGGAGATGATCTTCTTGACGGCCCTGAACTGCAGGATGTCCCCGATGACCGGATGACGGTCCTTCAATGCCGTAAGGGTCTCCTCGTCAGTGGAATAGTTGCCCTTCTTGTTCTTGCGGGCCTTGGGGTCCAGCTTCATCTTGTCGAAGAGCACGGCCCCGAGCTGGACGGGGGAGGAGACATTCAGTCCCGGCTCTCCGGTCTCCTCTCGGATACGGGCCTCGATGACAGAGAGCTGCTTCCCGAGCTCCTGCCCGTAGGCGGCCAGCATGTCCGTGTCAATCCGCACTCCGCAGTACTCCATGTCGGCGAGCACCCGGATCAGCGGCATCTCTATGTCGTTGTAAATCTTCTCAATGGAAGGGTCCCGGACAAATTCCTCCAGCAGGGCGTCCCTCAGCGGCAGCATCAGCGAGGCATCCACTGCATCCCTCCACTGAGCGGCGGCACTGTCCTCAGGTCCAATGTCCGAGGGCTGGGAGAAAAGGTCCGCTTCGGCCGCTCCGGTATCGGCGGGTTCACCGTCCAGCGAACGGCACAGCTCCAGGTCCAGCCCCAGATACGACTGTACGAGAATGTCCAGCCGGTGCGAGGTTTCCGGATTGACGAGGTAGTGCATCAGCTCCAGGTCGGCCAGGGGACCGTTCAGGTCAATGCCCTCCCGCCTCAGTTCCTGAATGCAGCGCTTGAGGCCGTAGCCCGCCTTGACGATGCCGGGGGCTTCGAGGATGCCGCGGGCGGCGGCAGGGGCCGCGGTGCTGAATGTCAGCGCGGGAGCATTGTCCCCGTCTCCCGGAACGGAGAGGAAGAGCCGCTGCGGGGAGGAGGCTCCTGCCTCATTGTCCCTCAGGACAATTCCCACCGCTCCGGCCGCCTGCGCCGCTGCCGCCAGCCGCTCCGGGTCGGAGGTCATCTCCATCCGGTGCCGCGGCTGTTCCTTCCGGGCCGGGGATGCCGTGGAGACGGTGGCCGCTGAGGGGAGGAGGGGCAGCAGGGACGGACATTCGTATTTGTTGAACAATGCGGCTGCGGCACTGCCGTCCCGGAGGTCCATCCGCAGGTCCTCCTCGGAACAGGAGGAAACGTCCACATCGGTCTTTATTGTTACCAGGAAACGGCTCATCTCCAGATGGTCCGCGGCCTCCCGCACGGCTGCGGCCTGCTTCGGGGGCAGCTCGTCCAGATGCTGCAGGATGCCGTCGACCGAGCCGTACCGTCCTACCAGCTTTCTGGCTCCGACCTCGCCTATGCCCCTGACGCCCGGGACATTGTCCGAAGTATCCCCCCAGATGGTGAGGATGTCGATGACCTGGCGCGGGTCGTTGATGCCGAATTTGGCGCAGATCTCTTCCTTCCCGACTGTCTCGTCCTCCGCTCCGCTCTTGCCGGGCTTTACCTGGAAGACATGGTCGGAGATGAGCTGGCCCAGGTCCTTGTCGGGGGAGACCATGTACACGTCGCAGTCGGGCGAGCCCCAGCGGCGGGCCATGGAGCCTATCACGTCGTCGGCCTCGTAGCCGGGCACCATCAGGACGGGTATGCCGAGGGCCCTGACTATCTCTGTCAGAGGTTCCAGGGATTCCTTGATGACCTCGGGGGCGGCGCTGCGGGTGGCCTTGTATTCCGGGTAGGCCTCGTGACGGAAGGTCTTGCACGGGGGGTCGAAGGCGACCGCCAGATGAGTGGGCCTCTCGCGGGCTATCATCTCGAGCAGATAGCGGGTGAATCCGAAGATGACCGAGGTGTCCTCGCCCCTGGAGTTGATCATCGGGCGGCGGATGAAGGCGTAGTACATCCTGAACATCAGGGCGTGGCCGTCTATGAGGAAGAGTCTGTTCATGGCGTGTCCTTAGGTTGGGGTTATTCGTTGTCGGACTCGAACCACTCCACGTAGGAGGTCGCGGTCTCGTGCAGGCGGAGCGAGTGCAGGTGTACTCCGGCGGGCAGCTGGCCGCGGATGATGTCGGCAAAATGCAGGATGAGATTCTCGCAGGTGGGCTGGAAGGGGACGGTAATCACTCTCTGATACGCCTCGGTAATCTCAGCCGCCAGAGGGGCGGAGTCCCGCAGGATTAGGGCGTGGTCGTAGATATCGATAATATGGTCGTTTACAATCCGCTTGAGGTCGGTGAAATCAATCAGCATGCCGGACTTGGGCGTTCCGTCGGGATTGGACGGGGTACCCTTGACGGTCACATATAGTATATAGGAGTGGCCGTGGATGTGCCTGCATTTTCCGTCGTAGCCGGTGAGGGCATGTGCTCCCTCGAAGCGGAATTCTTTGGTCAGTCTCAGTGTTGGCATAGTATCTGTAACGTGTAAGATAAACTTCCAAAGTTAATAATAATTTTGGAAATGCAGTTGTTCTTAAAAATTTGAAGTCATGCTTTGTTTTTAATAACAATTTTCGTAAATTTGTAGGTCAGAAATTTGGAATTTAACAAATACAATAAAACACTAACTATGGCACTTGATATTATCAATTACCTTTCCGACAATGCCAAGAGCATGAGAAGGTCCGCTATCCGCGACCTCCTGAACGTGGCCAACAGGCCTGAAATCATTTCTTTCGGCGGTGGTTTCCCCAACGCAGTCACTTTCCCCGTGGACGACCTCAAGGAGATCATGAACGAGCTGATGAACGAGAAGCCCGCACAGATTCTCCAGTACGGCTCGACAGAGGGCAGCGTGGCCCTGAGAAAACAGATTGCCAGGAAGTACGAGAAGGAAGGCGTGAAGGTGGACATCGAGAACATCCTCATCACCACCGCTTCCCAGCAGGCTCTCGACCTGATTTCCAGGATTTTCATCAATCCCGGTGACACCGTCCTCTGCGGTCTGCCCTCTTATCTGGGCGCTCTCCAGGCCATCTGGTCATATCAGGGACGTCCCGTAGGCATCCGTCACGACGAGGAGGCCGAGGCTGTGGTATCCGCTCTCTGCGCTGTGGGACAGAAGCCCAAGTTCATCTATGCCATCCCTGACTTCCAGAACCCTACTGGCGTGACAATGGATGTCAAGAGGCGTCAGGAGATCATCGACGTAGCCCGCAAGCACGACCTGATCATCATCGAGGACAGCCCCTACAAGGAGCTCCGCTATGAGGGTGAATCATACCCGACCATGTACTCGATGGCTCCCGAGAGAGTGGTGCTGCTCGGCACATTCTCGAAGACATTCGTGCCCGGTTTCCGCCTGGGCTGGGTGCTCGCACCGAAGGAGATTATCGACCGTCTCATCGTGGCCAAGCAGTCCGCCGACCTCTGCACCCCTATCTTCAACCAGGAGGTGGCCGCCCGCTACATGGAGAAAGGCTACTACGACAGGAACCTCCAGAAGACCATTGACCTCTACCGTCACAAGAGGGACCTGATGCACCAGTACCTGACCGAGTACATGCCTGAGGGCGTTACCTGGACCCGTCCCGACGGAGGTCTCTTCCTGCTGCTGACCATGCCCGAGGGTCTGGACGCACGCGACCTGTTCGACATCGCCATCAAGGAGAACGTGGCCTTCGTCATCGGCGAGGTGTTCTTCTGCGACGGCAAGGGCCAGAACACCCTGCGTCTGAACTTCTCCTACGTATCCGACGAGGATATGCTGGAGGGCGTGAAGAGGCTGGCCAACGCCATCAGAAAGCTGATGGGCAAGTAGTTTCCATACGCCTTGGAACAAGGTGTGCAACAGAGCCGCAGCCGACTTGTCCGGTTGCGGCTTTTTTATTAAATTTGTGCCTGGAAACCAAACTCCTGACCTATGCTTGCAACTCTCATCATCCTGGGTCTCTCGGTCGTATTCTTCGTCTGGGGGAAGGTCCGTTCGGACATAGTGGCCCTGTGTGCGCTCATCGCTTTGCTGATCTTTCAGATACTTACGCCGGCCGAGGCACTTTCCGGCTTCTCCAACTCGGTGGTAATCATGATGGCCGGCCTGTTCATCGTGGGCGGCGCCATCTTCCAGACAGGACTGGCCAAGATGATAAGCTCCAGGATTCTGAAACTGGCCGGCAAGAGCGAGACCCGGCTGTTTCTGCTGGTCATGCTCGTAACCTCCGCCATAGGAGCTTTCGTGAGCAATACGGGTACGGTCGCCCTGATGCTGCCGATAGTGGTGAGCCTGGCCGCCGGCGCCGGGGTGAATTCGGGCCGGCTGCTCATGCCCCTGGCCTTTGCCAGCAGTATGGGAGGAATGATGACCCTGATCGGTACTCCCCCGAACCTTATCATTCAGGACACTCTCACCGCAGCCGGATATGAGCCGCTCGGGTTCTTCTCCTTCCTGCCGGTGGGCCTGGTGTGCGTGGCTGTCGGTGTGCTGGTGCTGCTGCCGCTCACCAGGATTTTCCTGTCAGAAAAAGGAAAGAAGGACGACCGGGCCGTCTCGGGCAAGTCCCTCAGCCAGCTGGTCAAGGAGTACAGTCTGGCGGACAATCTCTTCCGCCTCAAGGCCACGGCCCTCTCTCAGGTGGAGGGCAAGACGGTGGTGGACCTGGACCTGCGCAACCGCTACGGCCTCAATCTGATGGAGGTGCGCCGCGGGGAGGGCTCCCAGCACCGTTTCCTCAAGACCGTGACGCAGAAACTGGCCTCCTCGGATACTGTCTTTCAGTATGGCGACGTGCTGTATGTCTCCGGCAAGGTGGAGGATGTGACCCGTTTCGCGGCCGACTATGTCCTCGAGATGATGGACGATCACTCGGTGGAAACGGCTCCGGGTTCGGGCAACGCCGGGACAATGGATTTCTACGACATAGGTATAGCCGAGATAGTGCTGATGCCGTCCTCCGGTATCGTGGGCCGCACGGTCAAGGATGCGGGCTTCAGGGACAAGTTCAATGTCAATGTCCTGGGTATCCGGCGCAAGAAGGAATATATCCTGCATGACCTGGGGCGGGAAAAGCTCCACGGGGGAGACGTGCTGCTGGTGCAGGGCGCCTGGGGGGATATCGGAAGGCTCAGCCGCGAGGACGCCGACTGGGTGGTGCTCGGGCAGCCGATGGAGCAGGCGGCCAAGGTCACGCTGGACTACAAGGCTCCGGTAGCCGGTCTGATAATGGTGTTGATGATAGCCGTGATGGTATTCGATTTCATTCCGGTGGAGCCGGTGACGGCAGTGCTTATAGCTGCGGTTCTGATGATACTGACCGGCTGTTTCCGCAGTGTGGAGGCGGCCTACAAGACGATAAACTGGGAGACGGTGGTGCTGTTCGCCGGTATGATGCCGATGTCGCTGGCTCTCGAGAAGACGGGAGTGTCAGCGATGATTTCAGGTGCGCTCGTGGGCGGTCTGGGCTCCAATCCCTATATCCTGATGGCCGGTATCTATTTTACCACCTCCCTGATGACCATGTTCATAAGCAATACGGTGACGGCCGTGCTGATGGCGCCCATCGCCCTGACCTGCGCCGTGCAGGTGGGCATCAGCCCGGTGCCCCTGCTTTTCGGAGTGACCGTAGCCGCCAGCATGTGCTTCGCCTCGCCTTTCTCCACCCCGCCCAACGCGCTGGTGATGCCCGCAGGCCAATATACATTCATGGATTATATCAAGGTCGGACTGCCCCTCCAGATCATCATGGGCGTAGTCATGGTCTTCGTCCTGCCGCTCCTCTTCCCGTTCTAGCCAAGTGAAAAACCGAGGGGATAGGATAGAGTGCCGTTATCGGCGCGGGGCAAATCAATCAGTCAGTTCCCTAATACCGCCTGAAATGACTTCTTACCCGCTCAATCTTGCCGAATCTTATGCGCTTGTACGCCTTGATTCTGACAAGCCTGACAATCTCCACCCTGATGGAAACTATCACGAGTCTGCAATCTGTTCTTTTTGTCATATTGGATTAAATAAACTATAGTGTAGAACAATTGGCTCCTCGTACAAGTACCTCCCCTCGGTAGTCTGTCAAAACAAAAGCGGACATCCATTTAGGGATAGATGCCCGCCTTATTTTACTATAGTCATTCCAATATGACTTTGCAAAAGTAAGAAAATATTTTGGAAAAGCAATGTTTTTTCTGATGGTTATGTGTCAAAAAGCGGAATGTGTCAATCTAACGAAAACAGAGGTCGGATGTCCGGCCTCTGTCCCCTTGTGCGGGCGGGGGGACTCGAACCCCCACGCCTTGCGGCACCAGATCCTAAGTCTGGCTTGGCTACCAATTACAACACGCCCGCAGTTTTTCGGACTGCGGGCGCAAAGATAGTATTTTTCTTTAATATTTTAATATTACCATCGGTCTGTGTCGGCGTCTATCTGCTTGAGCAGCTCGCGTACTGCCACCTCGATCTGCTCGTCGCGGCCATTGACCACCTCCTCAGCCTTGTTGCGGACGAGGAAGTCGGGCTCCAGCTGAGAGTTCTCGAGATAGGTGCCCTCCTTGGTGCGGTAGCCTACAACGGGGATACCGAAGACTATCGTAGGATCCTGGAGGGTTTCCCAGTTCACGGAGGTCATGGTGCCGGGTACGGGCATACCGACCACTGAGCCGAGGCCCTGGTGCTGGTAGACCCAGGGAGTTCCGTGTGCATTGGAATAGCAGGCCTCGCATACGACCATGATGGAGTGCTTGTTGTAGCGGCGCGAGGGCATGTCGCAGACGATGGTGCCCTGGATTACCTGTTCCAGGTATTTCTCGCCGCTGAAGAGGATCTCGACGTCCTCGTGCAGGCGGCCGCCTCCGTTGTAGCGGATGTCGATGACGATGCCGTCCTTGAGGTTGTACTTGCCGAGCACGTCAGCATAGACGTCACGGTAGCTGCCGTCGCCCATGGAGCGGATGTGCACATAGCCGAGGCGTCCTCCCGAGAGGCTGTCCACCAGCTCTGCGCGGCTCCTGATCCATCTCTGGTACAGCAGCTCGTTCTGTGCGCCGCGGGAGATGGGCCTGGCCACTTCCTCCCAGCTTTCGCCGGTGGCGGGGTCGCTGAAGGTGAAGAGGGTGTACTCGCCCTGCTTGCCGTTGATCAGAGGGAACCCGTCCTGCCCGGCGTTGATGGCCTGTCCGTCGATCTTCTCTAGGATGTCGCCGGCCTTGACTTTGGAGGCGATGATGTCGAAGGGACCGTTCTCGAGCACCTCGTCTATCCTAAGACCGTCACCGGTGTAGCTGAGGTCGAAAAGCAGACCAAGCTCGGGAGTCACCTTGTCGGCTGCGATGCCGCCGTAGCGTCCGCCGGTGTGGGAGACATTGAGCTCGCCGAGTATCTCGGACAGCATGTCGGTGAAGTCGTAGTTGTTGTTGATATGTGCCAGGAACGGCTCATAGTCCTTCTGCAGCTGGGGCAGGTCCACTCCGTGGTAGGTGTCGGTGTAGAACTTGCGCTCCTCCTGCTTGAAGACATGGTCGAACATGTATGCCCGCTCGGCTGCGCGGTCCAGTTCCATCCGCATATTGAAGTCGATGGGCTCTATCTGCTTGCTGCCCATGTTCATGGCCTGGGGACGGCGGCCGAGGATGTAGAGGATCTTCTCATCCTTGCCCCATACGAGGGATCCGTAGGACATACCCTTCTTCAGCAGGGAGATGCTGCCTGTGCGGGGCTCGAGCTGCCAGAGGTCGAGGCCTTTCTCGAAGGAACTGAGGAAGTAGAGGGTCTCTCCGTCGGAGGTCATGGCCGCTCCGGCGAGGTTGGAGGACATGGGGGTGAGGCGCACCACGCGGTCCTCAAGACCGTCCAGCTCGATGACGATGTCCTTGGAGGCCTTGGCGTCATCCTCCTCGGGGGCATTGTCCTTCTTGCCCTTCTTTCCCTTGGAGCCCTTGGCGGCCTTGGCCTCCTCAGCCTCTTTCTCAGCCTTTTCGGCGGCTTCCTTCTTCTCCTTGTAGAGGGCATGCTCCTCCTCGCTCATATTGAACTCCTCATAGGCCTGACGGTTCATGAACGCGATGTACACGTCGTTCTGGCTGCCCCAGGAGGCGTGCGAGCGCATACCGAGGCGGTCGGAGATGAAGATTACCGCATTGCCGTCCATCACCCACTGGGGCGAGCCGTCGATGTAGCCGCTGTTGGTGATGTTGTGGATCTTCATGTCGCCTGAGGCGGATACGATGCCTATGTCGTCGTAGGGATAATGGCGGTTGGTGGTGAAGGTGAGGGTGAACCACTTGCTGTCAGGGGACCAGTCGTACTCGAACTCCCCGTAGTTCTGGGTGCCGTCGGTGATCTGGCGCACCTTGCCGCTCTCCAGGTTGAGGACCTTGAGGATGTGGCGGTCCTCGATGAAGGCTATCTCCTTGCCGTCAGGGGAGAATGAGGGCCAGCTGCGCTCGGCGTTCTCATCGTTCAGGAGAGGCTCCTCATTGATGAGGGTGGCGTAGGCAAAATGCAGGTCGTCCTCCCGGCCGAGGGTGGCCTTGTAGAGGTTCCAGCGTCCGGTGCGCTCGGAGGCGTAGACGATCATGCTGCCGTCGGGGGAGACGGTAAGGCCTTCCTCCGCTGCTGCGGTATGGGTAATCTGTCTGGTAGTGCCGTACTCGCCGGTGGTGGCGAACACTTCGCCGCGGCTGATGAGGGCCACTTCCTCGCCGTCAGCGGATATCGCTATCTCGTCTACGCTGGTCAGGCGGAGGTCGGAAGTACGGTTGAGGTTGTCGTTGAGGATGCTGACATCGACCTTTGCGGGCTCGGCTCCGGGGGTGAGGGTGTAGATCTCACCGTGGTAGGAGAAGCAGAGGGTACCGTTGTCGGCGCGTGTCAGGAATCTTACGGGATGCTTGGTAAAATGGGTGAGGGCGGTGGCGTTCTCAGCGTCGTCCACGGCTGCGGAGTAGACGTTGAAGGAGCCTCCGTCACGCTCGCTGAGGAATACCATCTGGCCGGGAGCGGTGAAGATAGGGTCGCGGTCCTCGCCGGGGTTGACGGTGATCTGGGTATGGGTGCCGTCAGCTGCATTGTAATAGAAGATGTTGCGGGCAACGGAGGAGGTGTGGTGCTTGCGCCAGATGCTCTCGCTGCCGGTGCGGTCGTAGTAGAGGAAGGACTTCCCGTCGGTGTCGAAGCTGACGGAGCAGATAGGGTTGGCGGCTATCTGCTCGGGACGGCCTCCCGTGACGGGAATGCGGTAGAGCTCGGTTAGCCAGGAACCGGACCACAGGGCGCTGGAGGCGGGGTCCTGGATGGCGGCCGAGAAGTAGATCCACTGGCCGTCGGGGGAGAATGCCAGAGGGGTCTCGACTCCCGAGTGGGTGGTCAGGCGGACGGCCTTGCCTCCCTCGATGCCGACAGTGAAGATGTCCATGCCTCCGAAACGGTCGGAAGCGAAGGCGATGGTCCGGCCGTCAGGGGACCAGACAGGCTGGGTGTCGTAGTCCGCGGTGGTGGTGAGCCTTACGGCCTCGCCTCCGGCGGCGGGAACATAGTAGATGTCGCCCTGATATGAGAATGCGATCTTGCTGCCGTCAGGGGAGATGGCAGGATATCTCATCCACAGGGGGGTGTCACCGGCGGACGCGGCAGCATGGAGCTGCACTGCGGCTGACAGAGCCAGCGCGGCCGATGCGATCAGACAGAATATTCTTTTCATACGCTGTTGGTGTTTGTTGAGGTTTGGATTATAGGTTGAACGGTAATTTGCGGAATGTTACGGTGGCCCAGCGCTCCAGGCTGTCCGAGTCCAGGGGCTCCAGTCCCTGACGGACGGCCTCCGCCTCTATCATGGCGCAGTCCTCCTCATAGAACCCGCTGGTTATCAGCAGCGCCCCGGGCTTCATGCCCCGGGCGTAGGTGGAGAGGTCCTCGAGGATGATGTTGCGGTTGATATTGGCCAGGATCAGGTCATATTTGCCTGCCTGGATGAGGGAGGCGTCGCCGCAGAGGGTATGGATGCGGGCGGGGACGCGGTTGCGGCGGGCATTTTCCCTGGCGGAGCGCACTGCGACGGGGTCGATGTCTATGGCATGGACGGGTACCGCCGCCTTCATCTTTGCCGCGAGGATGGAGAGGATGCCGGTGCCGCAGCCCATGTCGAGGACCTGCAGACCGCGGATGTCCTTCTCGTGGGCGAGCATTGTCTTGATGATCAGAGTGGTGGTCTGGTGATGTCCGGTGCCGAAGGCCATCTTGGGGTCGATGACTATCGTGTACTTGGTCCGCGGCAGGCCCTTGTGGAAGGAGGCCTTTATGGTGCAGCGGCCGTCGATGACCACGGGCTCGAAGGAGGACTCCCAGAGGGCGTTCCAGTTCTGCTCGGGAATCAGGGATAAAGAATACCTCACCGTGAACCCGTCCTGAGGTATGAGGCTCAGGACGGTCTTCAGGTGAGGTTCATGGAACTGTTCCCTGGGAATATACGCTTTCAGGTAAGGCTCTTCGGTGAGGTAGCTCTCGAATCCGAGTTCGGATATCTCGGCGGTGACTATCTCGGCGTGCTCATCGCTGAAAGGGGTGATCTCGATGGATACTTCGATATATTCCATAGGGTGCCGGCTTAGTAGCTCTGTGCTATGGCGATGAAGTCATCGGCCTTGAGGGATGCGCCTCCGATCAGGCCGCCGTCGATGTCCTTCTGTGCGAAGAGCTCGCGGGCGTTGGAGGGCTTGCAGCTGCCGCCGTAGAGGATGGATATCTCCTCGGAGAGCTCGCCGTATCGCTCCGCCAGGGTCTTGCGGATGAAGGCGTGGATCTCCTGGGCCTGGTCCGAAGTGGCGGTCTTGCCGGTGCCGATGGCCCATACGGGCTCGTAGGCGATGACCACCTGTGCGAGCTGCTCGGGGCTGAGGTTGAAGAGTACCTCGCGGATCTGAGCTCCGACCACGTCGAAATGCCTGCCGGCCTCGCGCTCCTCGAGTTTCTCACCGACGCAGAAGATGGGCCTGAGGCCGTTGGCGAGGGCAAGGACGATCTTTTCATTGAGGGTGGCGGAGGTCTCGTGGTAGTACTCCCTGCGCTCGGAGTGGCCGAGGATTACATACTGACAGCCGGCCGAGGCGAGCATTGCCGCCGATACCTCGCCGGTGTAGGCTCCCTTGTCCTTGTCAGCGCAGTTCTGTGCCGAGAGGGCTGCGGGAGTGCCCTTGATGATGCCGCCTACGCGGTCGAGATGGGTGAACGGGGGGGCGAGTATGATCTGTACGTCCGAGGGGACTTCATTGATTCTGTCTGCGATGTTCTTTGCAAGAGCGGCTCCCTCTTCGAGGAGGGTGTTCATTTTCCAGTTGCCGGCTACGATTTTCTGTCTCATGTCTTATCGTCTTAAATTTGTTATACAATAGGCAAAGATAACTCATTCTTTTGTAATATTGAGGATTTTATTTACTTTTGCGGACTTTTCGGAAATAAAATACATAAACGATATGGAAGTAAAAGAATTAGTAAATGACGGACTGACGATAAGACTGTCATTCCATTTTGTCAAGGACGACTACGCAGAAAGCAGGAAGAAAATTCTCAACAGGTTCCGCCGAAATGCGGAGATCCGCGGATTCAGAAAGGGCATGGCTCCCATGTCCCTGATAGAGAGGATACATGGCGGACAGGCTCTGGTTGAGGCTATCAATGAGTTGATTTCCAACAGTCTCAATAACTACATCGAAGAACATAAGCTCACGGTCATCGGCGAGCCCCTTCCCGTGGAGGATGCCGAGGGCAAGAACGATTTCGACGGCGGTGAGGAGTTTGACTTCACCTTCGATATCGCCCTGGCCCCGAAGTTTGAGATCAGCCTGAGCACAGAGGACCACATACCTTATTATAATGTTACTCTGACCGATGCCGAGAAGGAGGAGTACAAGAAGAACATCTACAAGCAGTACGCCCGTCTGGAGAACTGCGACGAGGTGAAGGACGGCGATTTCGTAGTGGCCGACATGGTGCAGGGCGAGAAGAAGGTGGATGCCTCCTATATCGCCATGAACGTGCTGCACGAGGAGGCCAAGGCTCTCTTCCTGGGCAAGAAGGCCGGCGACGAGCTGGATGTGGATGTGGTGAAGACCTTCCCCAACGAGGCCGACCGCGCAGCCATGCTCCGCGTGAAGAAAGAGGAGCTCGCAGGTATGGAGCCCGTATGGCACCTGACTGTTAAGGAGGTGAAGAACTATGTGGACGCTGTGCCCGGCAAGGAGCTGTACGACACCCTCTTCGGTCCCGACAAGGTGCATGATGAGGCAGAGTTTGACGCAGCCCTGACCGAGAAGATGACCGAGGAGTTCAGGCAGGAGAGCGATTACCGCTTCATGCTCGACGCCCGCGAGTACCTGATGAACAAGGCGGACATCAAGGTGTCCGAGGACTTCCTCAAGAGGTGGCTGTATCAGGTCAATGAGGGCAAGTTCTCCAAGGAGGACATCGACAAGGACTTCCCCGCCTTCATCAAGGATTTCAAGTGGCAGACCGTCGAGGGACGCATCATGAGCGACAACAAGCTCGAGGTGACCAAGGAGGATCTGAACGCCGAGGCCCGTAAGCTGGCCCGCTACCAGTTCGCCATGTACGGCCTGAACAACGTGCCCGAGGAGCATCTCAACGGCTATGCCGCCAACATCCTCGCCGACGACAAGCAGGGCCGCCGCATCGCCGAGAAGGCTCAGGAGAACGTCGTGCTGGCATTTGTCCGCAAGACCGTCACCATAGACAACAAGGAGATCAGCTCAGCCGACCTCCGCAAGATGAATGAGTAATCCTGCGGCATGGCATCTTCAGAATTCGAAAAATACGCAGTAAAGCACCTTGGTATGAGCTCAGCCCGTCTGAGCTCATATTCCAATGTGTGCTCCGGTTATATCAACCCCACCATCATCGAGGAGCGTCAGCTCAATGTCGCCCAGATGGACGTGTTTTCCCGCCTGATGATGGACCGTATCATCTTCCTCGGGGTGGGTATTGACAACGACGTGGCCAATATCATCCAGGCCCAGCTCCTGTTCCTGGAGTCCACCGACTCTTCGGCCGACATCCAGATCTACATCAACTCTCCCGGAGGCATGGTTTACGCCGGCCTGGGCATCTACGACACCATGCAGCTGGTCGGTCCCGACGTGGCCACCATCTGCACCGGAATGGCCGCCTCTATGGCCGCCGTGCTGCTGACCGCCGGCGCTCACGGCAAGCGCTCGGTGCTGCCTCACTCCCGCGTGCTGATTCACCAGCCCATGGGCGGAGCCGAGGGACAGGCCTCCGACATCGAGATAGCCGCCGCCGAGATAAAGAAACTCAAGGGCGAGCTCTATGACATTATTTCCAGGCACTCCGGACAGAGCATAGAGAAGATTACCAAGGATGCCGACCGTGACTACTGGATGACGGCTTCCGAGGCTGTGGCCTACGGCATGGCAGACAACATTCTTTCCCGTCCTGCAAAATAACGATAAATGAGCGATAAGAAGAAAGTAGACAGGTGTGTCTTCTGCGGACGTACCTCCAATGAGGTGGAAATGCTGCTGCAGGGAGGCGGAAGTTCCATCTGTGTGGACTGCGCCATCAAGGTGTCGGAGTATGTGCGTTCCATCTTCGGGGACGAGATATTCGCCGACCCTGCTTCCGGAAATGCGCTGCATGAGCCTGGCAAGGCCCCTTCGTGCGAGGCTCTGGAGGTGACTCCGCGTCAGATTACCGCATTCCTGGACCAGTATGTGATAGGGCAGGGGGATGCGAAAAAGTCATTGGCGGTAGCAGTCTACAACCATTACAAGCGTATCAACGAGGCGTTTGCCCGTAAGGCTGCGGAGGCCTCGGCTTCCGGCAAAGCCAGGACGGGTGCCGTTTCCGCAGCGGCTGCAACCGGTGCCGGATCCTCGAAGGGACGTGGCAAAAGCGAGGCCGAGAAGGTGCTCGATGCCGAGAAAGCGGCCCTTGAGAACCTGGAGCTGGAGAAGTCCAATATCCTGCTGGTAGGTCCTACCGGTACCGGCAAGACCCTGCTGGCCAGGACCATCGCCCGTATGCTCAACGTACCCTTCGCCATCGTCGACGCCACCGTGCTGACCGAGGCCGGATATGTGGGCGAGGACGTGGAGAGCATTCTCTCCCGTCTGCTCCAGGCTGCAGACTACGACGTGGCCCGGGCTGAGAGAGGCATCGTCTTCATCGACGAGATCGACAAGATAGCCCGCAAGAGCGACAACCCCTCCATCACCCGCGACGTCTCCGGAGAAGGCGTGCAGCAGGCCATGCTCAAACTCCTGGAGGGCAGCATCGTCAACGTACCCCCCGCCGGCGGCCGCAAGCATCCGGAGCAGAAGATGATACCCGTCAACACGACCAACATCCTCTTCATCTGCGGAGGCGCCTTCGAGGGTATCGAGAAGAAGATCGCCCAGAGGCTCAACACCCGCGTCGTCGGCTACGGCGCCCAGGAGAAGAAGAACCACATAGACCGCGACAACCTCCTGCGCTACATCGCCCCCCAGGATCTCCGCGCCTACGGCCTGATACCCGAGATCGTGGGCCGTCTGCCTATCGTCACATATCTCAACCCGCTGGACCGCGATGCCCTGCGCCGTATCCTCACCGAGCCCAAGAACGCCCTGGTGCGCCAGTACGTCCACCTCTTCGAGCTCGACGGAGTCAAGCTTACCATCGAACCCGCCGTCCTGGACATGATAGTGGATACCGCCCTCAAGTACAAACTGGGCGCCCGCGGCCTCCGCTCCATCTGCGAGGCCATCATGATGGACCCGATGTACGACCTCCCCGGCAGCGGCCGCAAGACCTTTAAGATTACGGCTGACTATGCCCGCGAGCGGATAGAGCGGTTTGCGGGGACTTTACAATAGCGGCACTCCTTGCCGGTTCTCTGCTCCTCCGCCGGTTCTCCGGTTGCTTAGCATCAGTTCCGCGACACCAATCTTGTGACGAGATTTTGTCGTGGAGTGCTGCTCTGAAGGAAGTCTCTGATTATCAGAACGTATTACTTTCCCTCTGCTCCCGAAACGAGGTTTTATGAGCGTTTTGGGAGCGTGTGTTTTGTGTAAGTGGTTGTTACTCAGTCGCTATGTGTTTTCATTCGCTCCCGTGTTCTTCCCGGCTACCCCGCATGATGCCATTGAGAACCTTCGGATCCGTCTGCGTCATGCGGGCCAGCTGCTTAATCCCCAGGCCAAGGCTCTTCCGCAGGATGTCGGCAAGGCGGTAACGCTGGGTGACGCTCAGTTCCTGTGGGGAGGTGCAGTCAAATTCCCGCTTGCAGATGTCCGCAACTGTCCCAGTCAGTTCTGAATCCATGTAGCTGCTCTTCTTGAGTATCTTCGGAGACAGATTCAGTTCCAGTTCAGCATCATCGTTGCGTGAAAGCCGGTACAGCAACCGGCCGGGTGCTCCGAACAGATTCTCGACAGCCTCGTAGTCCACGTAGCATGCCGGGCGGATCAGGCCGTCAGGAGATACGCAGAAGTGTCCGGGGATTTCCGCGTGCGACTTGATGAGCTGGCGCTGTTCCTTGAAAGTCAGCGTACTGTAGAGGCGGTCTCCGGGTATGGACGGATTCCCGCCGCTGAAGTACAGGCTGGCTGAGGACCATTCGTAGAATATCGGCAGGACTTTCAGACCGGCTGGAAGCGGATTCCGCAGAACGTAACCGATTACCTGCATCAGATACTCTTCCTCGTCAATACGCTTCATGCATATATCCGCGGCACTTACATCAGCGATGGAGGAAAGCCTCCGCCGGTAAGCCTTGATGAATTTTAGGGACAGTTCCTCGGTGCCCTGCACCACGAAATGCACGTGATTGCTCATGAGACAAAACGCCAGCATGGTTACGCCATGAGTCAGCGTGCACACCGGGATACTGTTCATCCCGAAAACGTAATCGGCTCTAGTTTTGAAAATCACATTCTTAGTGAGTCCGTCAGTACAGATGTGCCAATAGTTTTCCATATGTTTTCTTCTATAACGTCAGACTGATGCCCACTCCCGGCATTTGCCTCTGCGAAGATAGGCTCTTTAAGTCTGTGATGGCGCAGAATAAAGAAACGCGTGAAGAAATTCACGCTTATAAAAACAGAGGCGCGGAATGAAGGGGAAACACGAAAAAACGTTCACTTTTAAGTCAGCAACAGCACGTTCCACGGCATCGCCACCTTCGGAAGGTGTGCAGTTTCCCTGCAATATCACCCCACCTTCCGAAGGTGAGTTTTCATGCCATGCCCTCCAGGGCGTCCGTATCCGCGTTTCCCTTTCATTCTGCCCTTTCCCACCTTTGGAAGGTGGTGGAGAAAGGCCGTTTCACCCGGCACCTTCCGGAGGGGGCTCCGGGGCAAGGCCGGCGAGGGAGTCCTCTGTGGCGGGTCGGCTTTTAACGAATTCGAGAAGGTGGTGGCAATAAGCCGTTTCATCCGGCACCTTCTGAAGGTGAGTGCTCTTGCGTTTTCAGGAGAATCTAGAAGTGGCCGCACACCCCATCAGTGTAGCAGGCTGAAAATCAACCCACAACAGCATAACGAGGTGCTTTCGTCGCTTAAAAAAATGCTGGCGTCCACACGATGATTCAGCAACACGCTGACTATCGCCTAGTTGTACCAAGGCACCGTGCGGACGATTTTGTTTAGTTCACAAGGCCGCTCCAGCGCCACAGGCATTTTTAAAAATACGTATTTCTTCACACGTTTTTTACATTCAGCCGATTGCAGGCCGGGAGATTCCTACCTTCGCAAAAGCAAACAGACATTTGCGGATATTAACTAATTGATTAACTTTGCAGGAGGAACAGAATGGATGCTGTCAGGAAAATCAAAGTCTTCAAGTCGTACTATAAGGAGTTTTATATAGCGCAGACTGAGGCTGTCAGGAAAAAGATAGATTATGTGATAGAACTGGTTAAATGTTTGGAGGTTATACCGACGGAGTATTTTCGGAAAATATCTGATGTTCCTGGTCTTTATGAGATTAGGGTCAGCCACAAAGGGAACATATTCCGGATATTCTGCTGTCAGGACAAAGGCAGTCTGGTCATTCTGTTTCAAGGTTTTCAGAAGAAGACTCAGAAAACGCCTCCGTCTGAAATCAGAAAAGCTGTTCAAATAATGAAAGAGTACTATAATTCAACACGATAGATATGACAACAGAAGAGAAGAACAAGGCGATACTTAACTGCGGTGACGACTACGATGATATTCTCGATATCCAGTATGGCAAGACAGGCACACCGGAGCGCGACAGCTTCGACCGTGAAGCCGAGGCGTTCATCCTGGCCGAGCGCTTGAAGACGGAGCGGCGCAATGCGGGGCTGACCCAGGAGCAGCTGGCCGCGAAAATCGGCACGAAGAAGTCGTACATCTCGCGCATCGAGAACGGGAAGACCGACGTACAGCTCTCCACGCTCTTCAAGATTTTTCAGGGACTCGGCAAGCGGGTCAGCATTACCATCCTGTAATCGGCACGTATCCGCCCTGACCAGCCCACCTTAGAAAGGTGTGCAGTTTCCCCACGATATCGTCCACCTACTGAAGGTGAGTGATCTTGCGCTTTCATGAAGGTCCGGAAATGGCCGCATACTCCGTCGGCACAGGAAGATTGGTTGCCCATCCAAAAGGTGCCGGCAAAAGTGCCATTGACCCGGTACCTTCTTGTTACCGTCGGACTGTGCGGGGCAGAGGTATTCATCATTGCCGGGCGACAGGCGGAGGATGATATTAGAATGGAGGAGTAACGGTAAGTGCTGAAGCGGAGGTGTTTCGTAAATGCTCGCTGATCAGTTAGTTGGCGAAGGTGGGTGTGCCTCGCGGGCATAGCTGAGGCGACGAAAAGAACTCGGTAAGTAGGTTCGTCTCTGATTATCAGATGTTTGTTAAAATGGGGTGCGCTTCTGCTTACGGTTGATCTGTAACCGGGAAGTACAGCGCGAGCCGGCGGGCCTGTGCCGGCGGGAGGATGCGGCTGTCGAGGATGGCCTGGAAGGTGAATTCCGCTTCGGGGATGGTGCGGCGGAGGCGGTCGATGCCCTTGGCGGCATAGGGGCCGATGTAGGGGTGGGCGGCGAGGGAGTCGAGGGGCATGGAGTAGAGGTCGAGGGGGCGGAGGGACTCCGGGGCGATGTAGAGCCGGTCGGCCAGTCGCCGGAGGCGGGCTGTGTCCATGCCGCGGATGTCCAGGAGCTGGGAGATGTCGGCGTAGAAGCCCAGGCGCTCGCGGTAGGCCAGGATCTGGCGGGCGTAGTAGGGGCCGATGCCGGGGAGGGCGTCCAGGGCGGCGCTGTCGGCGGAGTTGAGTTCGACACGGTCCCAGCTCCAGCCGTCGTGGGGGTATGAGAGGGTGGGGCTGTGGTTGGTGGCCCGGCTGTCTCGGGGACTGTCGGTGTGCGGGGAGCTGTCCGCGGCGGGTGTTGAGGTGGTGGCAGGTACGGGGGGAAATGTCTGTTCTGACGGATTATTGCCTGAGTCACCGTCCGACCTGCTCACAGCAGTGGATGAGGATGTTCGACTGCCCGGGCTGTGGTATGACGTGCCGTCCGTCCGGCGGGAGGACGCTCCGCTTTGTCCGGTACTGGAGTAGCTGTGCCGGTCAGCTACGCCGGAGGGACCTTGGCTGCCGGAACTGGACTGAGGGGCCTGAGCCTCTTCCTGCCGCTGCCCCTCCCGCATTGCCCTGCGGCCGTCTATCAGATATTTGCCGAAGAGTACCGCCTGCGCCGCCAGTATCAGGCAGACCAGCACGACGACCCCGTTTGAGAAAAGCCTCTGGCCCTTACTCTTCTTCCTGCTGTCCATGTCTTCCCACATAGTCCTTCCCTTCAACGATCAGCACTATCTCGCCCTTGGGCGGGTTGTCGGCGTACCACGAGGCCAGCTCCTGGAGGGTGCCGCGGCGGGTCTCCTCGTGTATCTTGCTGATCTCGCGTGAGACGGAGGCTTTCCGCTCCGTCCCGAAGTATTCGCACATCTGCGTAAGGGTCTTGGCCAGGCGGTAGGGGGACTCGTAGAAGACCATCGTACGGCCCTCGGAGGCCAGGGCGGTGAGCCGGGTCTGCCGTCCCTTCTTCACGGGCAGGAAGCCCTCGAAGGCGAAACGGTCCAGCGGCAGGCCGGAGTCCACCAGGGCGGGGACAAAGGCGGTGGCTCCGGGCAGGGTCACCACTTCTATCCCGGCCTCCGCGCACTCGCGGGCGAGCATGAACCCGGGGTCGGATATGCCCGGCGTACCTGCGTCCGAGACCAGCGCGATGTCCATCCCGGAGAGTATCTTCTCGCAGACGGGACGTACCCGTGCGTGCTCGTTGAACTTGTGGTGGGCCTCGGTCGGCCTGGAGATGCCGTAGTGCTTCAGGAGCACAGAAGTGGTGCGGGTGTCCTCGGCCAGGATCAGGTCGACCTGCTTAAGAACCTCTACCGCCCTGAAAGTCATGTCCTCCAGATTGCCCACGGGGGTGGGCACGATGTAAAGCTTGCCTGCCATGGTAGAAAAATGCTATAAAATGTTAATTTTGCAGTCCGGATGCCGGGACGTGAGCATCCATCTCAAAGGACAAAAGTAAGAAAATGTTTTCAGAATATGCAAAAAAACCGGGCTGGATCGAGGTCATCTGCGGCTCGATGTTTTCAGGAAAGACCGAGGAACTGATCCGCAGGCTCAAGCGGGCCAAGTTCGCCAACCAGCGGGTGGAGATATTCAAGCCGGGAATAGACACGCGCTACTCCGCCGAGGAGGTGGTCTCGCACGATGCGACTGCCATCATGTCCACACCTGTGGAGTCTTCGGCCAGCATCCTGCTGCTCTCGGGGGATGTGGATGTGGTGGGTATCGACGAGGCCCAGTTCTTCGATGACGGGATAGTGGACGTATGCCGCCAGCTGGCGTCTTCCGGCATAAGGGTGATAGCCGCCGGCCTCGATATGGATTACCTCGGAAAGCCCTTCGGCCCGATGCCGGCCCTCATGGCCGTGGCCGAATACGTGGACAAGGTGCATGCCATCTGCGTGCGTTGCGGCGATCCGGCCCTGCATTCCCACCGCCTGAGCTCCAGTGACCGCCTCGTCGAACTGGGGGAGAAGGACATCTATGAGCCCCTGTGCCGGCATTGTTTCAACAAATGTATGGAGAATTCGGAGTAAGAATGGAGAGGAATCGGTTTTGATTCCAAAATTTCATTATTTTTGCAGCCGGGACTACATATTATTGAATGGAAATATTTATAATACTTCTTCTTATTCTACTCAACGGCCTTTTCTCCATGAGTGAGGTCGCTCTTATAAGTGCTAGAAAATCAAGTCTTACCGCAGATGCCAAGCGTGGCAGCCGTACCGCAAAGAACGTGCTCAGCCTGACCGAGAGGCCCAACAGGTTTCTGTCCACCGTACAGATAGGCATTACCCTCATAGGCATTCTCACCGGTCTCTACTCGGGAGATTCGATAGCATACAAGTTTTCGGATATCCTTGAGGGATGGGGCATGTCGGAGGGCGTGGCCCAACCTGTCGCCCAGGTGACCATCGTCATCATCGTGACTTACCTGTCGATAGTCATAGGCGAGCTGGTGCCCAAGCGTCTGGGACTGGGCTCTCCCGAGAGCATCGCCAAGGTGGTGTCCGGCCCGATGCTGGTCCTTTCCTGGATAGCCACTCCTTTTGTCTGGATATTGGACAAGAGCACGTCGCTGGTAACCAAGGCTTTCCACGTGGAGGAGAAGGAGGCGAAGGTGACGGAGGAGGAGATCAAGTCGATGGTGGCCGAGGGTAAGGAGGACGGTGAGGTACAGGACGTCGAGCAGGATATCGTGGAGAGGGTGTTTTCTCTGGGTGACAGAAGTATAGAGTCCATAATGACCAGCCGCAACGAGATAGTCTGGATAGACAAGGAGATGACGCGCGAGGAGATAAGCACTACCGTCCAGGAGAACCTGTTTGAGGTATATCCCGTAGGCGACGGCAGCCTGGACGAGATAGTCGGGGTGGTCTACCTCAAGGACCTTTTCGGCAAGCTGGACAACGACAGCTTCTCCCTCGACGAGATAGTCCGTCCCGTTCAGTATTTTCACGAGTACACCGATGTGTATAAGGTGCTCGAGCAGATGAAGAAAGCCCATGTGACCTATGGTCTGGTCTGCGACGAGTTCGGTGTGTGTCAGGGTATCGTGACATACAAGGACATCCTGGAAGGACTGGTGGGCTCGATAGATGATGAGGAGGACGAGCCGGATATCATCGAGCGCAAGAGCGGAGGCTGGCTGGTGGACGGCCAGTGCCCCTTCTATGACTTCCTGGCCCATTTCGACATGGAGGATCTGGCTTCCGAGAAAGAAAATGACTACAATACGGTCGGTGGCCTGATTCTTGAACTGCTGGAGCACATACCCCAGTCCGGAGAGTGGGTGGACTGGCACGGATTGCGCCTGGAGGTAGTGGATATGGACGGCCCCAGGATAGACAAGGTGCTGGTCAACAGGCTTCAGGCCGTGTCGGACGGGGAGGGGATGGAAGAGGACAAAGACAAGGATAAGGATTAAAAGATAAGGCAATGAGAAAGTTAACCGCAACAATCTGCACATTGATGTCCGCCGCGGCCCTCGTGCTGTCCGGCGGATATTCTGTATCCGCTCAGGACTACGATAAGTCGGGGTATTGCCCCATCACCAAGGGAATGGTACTGGAATATGTCAATTATGATTCCGACGGAGCAAAGATGAGCTCCTATATTATGAAGGTGAGCGCAGTCGAGGGAACTCTGACGGACGGTACGGTGACATTTGACCAGTATTTCTACGATGAGGACGGCAGTCCTCTCTTTGATGACAACGGCGGCAATCTTCCGATGGAGGTTACGGTCGGCGGTCCCGAAGGCACCGTCTCGCGCATGAGTGACGTGGGCAAGGTGATGAAGGTCCAGGACATCATGTCCAAGGGCGATGCCAGCAGCGTGCCCTCCGGCATCAAGGCCGGTACAACCATACCGGACGGCACCATCAAGGTGAAAATAGGCAAGATATCGGCGACCATCGTCACGCAGAACCGTCAGGTGGTGCAGCAGAAGGACATCACGGTCCCTGCCGGTACCTTCGACTGCTTCCTGATCAAGGAAGAGCAGGTGACCAGGACAGTGGGCTCCAGGACCGAGCGCATAGAGACCTGGTACGCGGCCGGCATCGGCTGCGTCAGGCAGGCGGTATATGACCGCAAGGGCCGTCTGGACCACACCCAGGAGCTGGTATCCATCAAGTTCGAATAGTATTTTCAAGACAATATGAACACGATAACCTGTAGAGACATAGTCAAGGTGTTCGGCACGTACACCGCCCTGAACCATGTCTCCATAGAAGTCCCCAAGGGGACTATCTTCGGTCTGCTCGGCCCCAACGGCGCCGGCAAGACTACCCTCATCCGCATTATGAACCAGATCACGGTGCCCAATTCCGGTATCGTGCTCTTCAACGGCAACCCGGTCGTCCCCGACGACGTCTACCGCATCGGCTACCTCCCCGAGGAGAGGGGCCTCTACAAGAAGATGAAGGTAGGGGAGCAGGCTCTCTATCTGGCCCGTCTCAAGGGACTCAGCCGTCAGCAGGCCATGACCGAACTGAAGAAGTGGTTCGTGAAGTTCGGTATCGAGGGCTGGTGGAACAAGAAGGTGGAGGAACTGTCCAAGGGTATGGCCCAGAAAGTACAGTTCATTACCACCGTGCTGCACAGGCCGGAACTGCTGATTCTCGACGAGCCGTTCTCCGGCTTCGACCCCGTGAATGCCCAGCTCATCCGCGACGAGATACTGCGTATGAGGGATGAGGGCACTACAGTTATCCTCTCGACACACAACATGGCCTCGGTGGAGGAGCTGTGCGACAATATAGCCCTGATCAACAAGTCCAACCTTGTGGTCACCGGCGGTGTGGAGCAGATCCGCCGCGAGCACGGCAAGAACCAGGTGGAGGTGCTTTACCGTCCAGGCGATGCGTCGGTAGAGATGGCTGGCTCGGAGATTCTGACTCTGGCCTTCGACGTGGAGCACAAGGATATCCGCAGAGCCGTCTACGACGTGGCCAAGGGCACGCTTTCCGGCCGGATACTTTCGGAACTGGCGGCAAGCGGTATCGACGTGGTGTCTTACCGCGAGCTGATACCGAGCATGAACGATATTTTCATCCAACTGGTAAAAGGGGAGGACAAGTAATATGGACTTCAAGAAGATAAAACTCGTACTGGGACGTGAATTCTCCATCCGCGTCAAGAAGAAATCATTTATCATCACTACTATCGTCACACCGATTCTCTTCGCTGCCCTGATGATCGTGCCCTCTCTTATCATGATGGCCGACCTGGACAAGGATGTCAGCAAGGTGATGGTGGTCGACGCATCGGGTATTGTGGCCCAGTCGCTCGAGAGCGGGGCGGAGATTGAGTACATTATCTCGGATAGCGGCGATATGGACTTCGTCAAGAACCATCTCGACAGTCTGGGAGTGTATGCGGCGATGTACGTCTCGCCCCTGGATACCGCCAACAACGTGACAGTGGACGCCTACGCCGCCAAGCAGATCAACGCCAAGGTGAGCGATGCGATAAAGGCCGATGTCAACGATATCATCGAGCGTTACAAGCTCCAGCAGTACAACATAGAGAACTTCGACCGGATACAGGCCGACCTCAATCACGAAGTGGAGCTGAACACCTATATCGTCAGCGAGGACGGGCAGGAGCGGGAGTCCTTAGTCGGCATCAGCATGGCCATCTCCTTCATCATGGGCTTCGTCATCTACATGTTCGTAACCATGTTCGGCAATATGGTGATGTCCAGCGTCATCAACGAGAAATCCAACAAGATAGTGGAGGTCATCGTCTCATCCGTAAAGCCTTTCGACCTGATGATAGGCAAGATACTCGGAGTGGCCAGCGTGGCCCTCACCCAGTTCTTCATCTGGGTGATCCTGACCCTGGCCATCGTATTCGGCTTCCAGCTCGCTATGGGACCTGAGCTGATGAGCGACCCCGAGGCCATGGAGCAGATGACCCAGATGGCCGGCATGGACTCTGAGCAGATGGCCCAGATAGCCTCGGCCTCCGACAGCGAGGTCGCACAGGTATTCGCAGCCCTCAAGGAAGTCAACTTCGGTCTTATCATCGGCTGCTTCCTGATTTACTTCGTGCTTGGATACCTGCTCTACGCTTCCCTCTTTGCGGCCATAGGCTCGGCAGTGGACAACGAGGCCGATACCCAGCAGCTCGTCCTGCCCGTGACCATTCCCCTTATCCTCGGCCTGCTGCTCATGCTCCAGACCTTCCAGAATCCTGACGGACAGCTGGCCTTCTGGGGCTCCATGATCCCCTTCACTTCCCCCATGGTGATGCTGGCCCGCGTGCCCTTCGAGGGCTGCGTGCAGACCTGGGAGCTGCTGCTGTCCATCGGGCTGCTGCTGATTACTTTCCTGATAGCTGTGTTCTTCTCCGGAAAGGTCTACCGTATCGGTATTCTGATGCACGGTACGAAGTACTCCTGGAAGGACATCTGGAAATGGTTAAAATACTGATTCGGCGCGTCATAGCGGGCAAACTGCGGCGTTGTCTTCAGCGGACGGCTCAGTCATTTACGTCAAGTAAACTCCTTCACCGTCCTCCTCGACGCCTTGCATTTTACCCACTCTGACGCACCTCGGGTGAGGCTTTGTTTAATTTGCGATGATTTGCCTCTCTCCGGTTTTGTCCGTTTTCGGGTAGACCTTGGAATGACGGATTGTTTGAATTGTTTAAGAATTAGAATTTAATTTTACGATTTTTACGATGAAGGATTGTAAGTTTTTATTTGTGGTTCCTGTGCTGCTTTTGGCGGGACAGCTGCTTAGTGCTCAGAACTTTGAGTACAAGTGGCAGAGGGTACGCATGGATTCGACCTACGAGAGTGCGACCGTGTATCCGGTGGACCGCATCATCGCTGAGCATCAGGAGCAGATGGGCCCTCTGATGAAGGTGGTCATCTACTCCAATGCCGAGATAGAGGAGGCCCAGCCCGAGAGCGCCCTGACCAACCTGGTGGCCGACATGCTGATACATGCAGCTCAGCCTTATATCGACAACGATTATCCCACGCTCTCCCTGACCAACATGGGCGGCATCCGCAGCAACTTCCCCAAGGGTGCGGTCCGCGTCTACGACATCTATTCCACCCTTCCGTTCAACAACTCGGTCGTAGTGGCCGTGATGAAGGGCAAGGACGTGCGGGAGATTCTCGAGAACTTCGCTCACCGCGAGCGCTTCGAGGCCCTCGGCGGAGTGCGGATACTGGTCGAGGACAAGGAGATAGAGAACTGCCTGATAGGAGGGCAGTCCTTGGAGGAGGACGGCCTGTACAACCTTGTGACCATCGATTTCCTGCTCGACGGCGGCGACCGCTTCCACATCGGCAGCGAGGCCGTCTCCATCAAGCGCACCGGCATAGTGATGCGGGACGCTGCGGTGGCCTATCTGGAGGAACTCTCCGAATCCGGAGTGGTGCTGGAGAACAAGACGGACGGACGTGTAATCATTGACGAGGACTAAAAACAGATGACTCAAGTTATGAAAATGAGGAACAATATCATATCCGCGGCAGCCGCCCTTCTGCTCTTCGCTGCCGCACCCGCTCTCACCGCCCAGGACCTGGTAATCCTGCATACCAATGACTCCCACTCCCAGATAGAGGAGGTCCGCACCGGAAAGGGTGCCGGCACAGGAGGAGTGCACCGCCGCGCCGAGTATTTCCAGCAGGTGCTTTCCCAGTACGGCAAGGACCATGTGCTGATAGTGGATGCCGGGGACTACAACCAGGGCACACCGTACTTTACAGTCTTCGGCGGAGACCTCGAGATGGAGGTGATGAACGCCCTCGGCTATGAGGTCGTGGCCATCGGCAACCACGAGTACGACAACGGAGTGGACGAGCTGGCCCGCCGTCTGTCCAAGGCCAGGTTTCAGACCGTTTGCGCCAACTATGATTTCTCCGGCACTGCTTTGGAGGATCTGGTGAAGCCTTACGTTATCGTGGAGAAGGCCGGAAAGAAGATAGGCATCTTCGGCCTGACTGTTCCTCTGAGGACCTTAGTGGCCAGGCAGAATCTGAAGGGCATCGTCTACATGGACGCCTTCGCTTCCGCCGACAAGTGGGCTGACTACCTGAAGAACGTCGAGAAGTGCGACCTGGTCATCGCCCTCACTCACCTCGGCTACTCCGGCTATCCGGACCAGGCCAACGATGTCGCCCTTGCCAAGGATTCCGAGAACATCGACATCATCATCGGCGGCCACAGCCACACCTTCCTCAAGACCGACCGCGTCTACCAGAACCGCGTCGGCCGTGATGTCGTCGTCGTCCAGGCCGGCGCCCAGGGCGAATGGGTCGGCCGCTTCGACATTGACTTCAAGTAGCCGTCCTCCTTCTCCTGGCCTTTCGCACCTTCGGAAGGTGTGCAGTTTTTCCGCGAAATCGTCCCACCTTCGGAAGGTGAGTATTCGCAGCATGTCCGCCACAGCGTCTGTAGCGGCATTTTCCTTCCGTTCCGCCCTTTCCCACCTTCGGAAGGTGTGCAGTTTCCCCTCGAAATCGTCTCACCTTCGGAAGGTGAGTCATCGGGCGATGTCCGCCACAGCGTCTGTAGCGGCATTTTCCTTCCGTTCCGCCCTTTCCCACCTTCGGAAGGTGTGCAGTTTCCCCTCGAAATCGTCTCACCTTCGGAAGGTGAGTCATCGGGCGATGTCCGCCACAGCGTCTGTAGCGGCATTTTCCTTCCGTTCCGCCCTTTCCCACCTTCGGAAGGTGTGCAGTTTCCCCTCGAAATCGTCTCACCTTCGGAAGGTGAGTCATCGGGCGATGTCCGCCACAGCGTCTGTAGCGGCGTTTTCCTTCCGTTCAGTCCTTTCCTACCCTCCAACGGGTCCTGCTCCGGATTCCCATCCGGAAAGTGCCGGGTCAAACGGCCTTTCGCCGTCACCTTCTGGATATCGTTATAAACCAATCGGCTTAAATGTAGCATTACACTCTTTCTAAAGGAGTGTATAAATCCCGGCAAATCCCAACTCCTTCGGAAGGAGTGGCCAAATCCCGGCAAACTCCTACTCCTTCGGAAGGAGTGAACGGGCCTTTTCCGGAGCAGTGCCTGCTGTAGGCATTGTGGAACCGTTTTCTTGGAAGTGCAGCATTACACCCCTTCGGAAGGAGTGGCCAAATTCAGGTAATTTCCTACTCCTTTGGAAGGAGTGTGAGTGAAATTGGCTATTTGGAGCCTTTGGTGTCCTTACTGTCCTTGGAGGACTTGCCGGGTGTCTTGGACCCGTCGTAGAGGTAGCGCTTGATCTTGTGGGTGGCGGTCTTCTCGAACTCTTCTTCCTGGGGGTCTATCTCGCTGATGCGGGAGAATTTGCTGACTTTCTGATTGACATACTCGAGGACCTCTTTCTTGAGGTTTTCGAGTTTCTCCTGTGTAGTGCGCTTGAGCTCGTCGGTCGACTCGAGGAAGGCCTTGAGCTTCTCGGAGTCGAAGTGGACGAGGGCGGTCAGGCGGCCCTTGCGGGAGGTTACGACCGATTCGGCGACCATCTCGTGGCTGTTGATGACGCTCTCGACTTCCTCGGGATAGATGTTCTCACCGCTGGGGCCGATGATGGTGGTCGATGAGCGGCCTTTGATGTAGAGCCAGCCGTCTCGGTCGAGGCGGCCCAGGTCGCGGGTCTTGAACCAGCCGTCCTCGGTGAATGCGGCGGCTGTGGCCTCGGGGTTCTTGAAATAGCCGCGGGTGACATTGTCTCCCTTGACTGCGATCTCGCCGACTCCTGTCCTGGGGTCCTTGTCCAGCAGCTTGAGCGTCACGCCCTTGACTACCGGACCGGTGGAGCCTAGCCGTACCATGTCGGGGGTGGCGGCGGCGATGAGGGGTGAGGTCTCGGTGAGGCCGTAGCCTATGGCGTAGGGGAAGCGGGCCTCCAGCAGGAAGCGCTCCACCTCCGGGTCGAGCCTTGCACCGCCGATACCGAAGAAGCGGATGCGGCCGCCGAATTTCTCGAAGAGCTGCTTCCCGGCCTTGCGGTGCATCATTTTCCTCAGGGGCGGTATCCGGTGCATGAACCGGAGCAGGGGAGTGGCGGTGAGCTTTGGCAGAACGGCGCTGCGGTACACCTTTTCTATAATAAGGGGTACGGACAATATCGTGGTGGGGCGCACCTTGGCGAGGGCGCTCATCAGGATCGAGGGGGTGGGGGCTTTCTCAATGTAGTTGACGCTGGCTCCGGCCTGCATCGGTAGGAGCAGGCACATGCTGCACTCGAGGGTGTGGGACAGGGGCAGCAGGGACAGCCACACGTCCCAGTCGAAGCTCGGGCGGACGTCCTCGGTGGACCAGAGGTTGGCGCAGAGGTTGCGGTGGCTGAGCATCACGCCCTTGGAGCTGCCGGTGGTGCCGGAGGTGTAGATGATGGCGGCCAGGTCGTCGGGCTGGATCTCCTCCTCCGAGGCCAGGGGGGCGGGCTCGGAGGCTATGGGCTCTCCCTTGATTATGGAAAAATCGTCGAGGCAGATGATCACGTCGAGGCGGTCGACGGCTTTCTGCAGGACCTTGTGCTGGAGTTTGCGGGAGACGAAGAGGGCCTTGGCCTCGGAATGTTTGAGGATGTGCTTGATCTCGCTTTCGGAAAAATCGGGCAGCATCGGGACGCTGATGCCTCCGAAGGCGGCGGTGGCGAAGTAGGCTACGCCCCAGTTGGGCATGTTCTGGGAGAGCAGTCCCACGAGGGAGCCGCGGCCTATGCCGTAGCGGGCCAGGAACTCCGCGATTTCGCGGGCCTTGGCGTGAAATTCCCCGTAGGTGTAGCCCGGCCCGTCGATGAAGTGCAGGAAGGGCTTGTCCTGATAGTGTGTAAAGGCGAATTCGAGCAGCGCCCGAAGCGACCGCTGATGTACGTTGTCCATGATGCTGTGATGTTAGTCCAGGTCGTCCCCGGTAGTGAATTTTTCAGGAAACTTTCCTACCACACCTTTATCTTTGTACCACTGTCTTATGCGTTTGAGGTCGGCGTCCACGTCGTCGGTGATGTGGAACTCCTCCTTGGCGCCGACGGTCTTGGTGCCCCAGTCGAAGTAGCCGAGGAAGACCGGTACGCCGGTGGCCTTGGCTATCAGGTGGAAACCGCCTTTCCACCGCTTCACGGGCCGACGCGTGCCCTCGGGGGCGATGGCCAGCTGGAAGTATTCGTCCTTCTCGAACTCCTCTATCATCTGACGGACCAGGTGCGCTCCGCCGCCGGTGGTGCGGTCCACGGGGATGCCGCCGAGATGCCGCAGGATGGGGCCCAGGGGCCATTTGAAGAAGCCCTTCTTGATCATCACCTTGGCATTGCCCCCGACGGAGCGGTAGTAGAGCCATGAGATGACGAAGTCCCAGATGGAGGTGTGGGGGGCTCCGAGTATGATGCACTTGGGGGCGGGGATGGCCTCGTCCATTCCTCTCCAACCCATCATGCTGAGTATGCGCTTGGCGGTCTTGGGACTGATGATTCTCATGTTATACGATCTCCAGGATTAGGTCGGAACGGAGGTTCTGACGGATGAATGACTGACGGTTCATGGTGTTCTTGCCCATGTAGAACTGGAGCAGGGGAGGGATGCTGTCGTCGGGGTCGAGACGGACCGGGTCGAGGCGCATCTCCTCGCCGATGAAGTCCTTGAATTCCTCGGGGGATATCTCGCCGAGGCCTTTGAAGCGGGTGATCTCGTGGCCCGCTCCGAGCTCCTTCATGGCTGCGGTCTTTTCCTCCTCGTTGTAGCAGTAGATGCTGCGCTTCTTGTTGCGCACGCGGAAGAGGGGGGTCTGGAGGATGTAGACGTGACCCTGACGGATGAGGTCGGGGTAGTACTTCAGGAAGAAGCTGACCATCAGCAGGCGGATGTGCATGCCGTCCACATCGGCATCGGTGGCGATGATTATCTTGTTGTAGCGCAGGTTGTCCATGTCCTCCTCGACGTTGAGGGCGGCCTTGAGCAGGAGCATCTCCTCATTCTCGCGGACCTCTTTCTCGCTCTTCTGCACGCAGTTGAGGGGCTTTCCCCTGAGGCTGAACACGGCCTGTGTGTTCACATCGCGGATCTTGGTGATCGAGCCGCTGGCGGAGTCTCCCTCGGTGATGAATATCGAGGACTGCTCGGCCAGGGGATTGCGGGTATCGGTGTAGTGGACGCGGCAGTCGCGCAGCTTCTTGTTGCAGAGGCTGGCCTTCTTGACCTTTTCCTTGATGTTCTTCTGGATGCCGGAGATGGCCTTGCGCTCCTTCTCGGAGGCCTGGATCTTCTTAAGCATTATCGATGCAGTCTCCGGATGCTTGTGCAGGTAGTTGTCCAGTTCTTCCTGGATGAAATCCCCTATGAAGGAGCGGACTGACAGGCCGGGGCGCACGTCCTTGGAGCTGAGCTTGGTCTTGGTCTGGTTGCCGAAGCCCGGCTCATTGACCCTGATGCTGATGGCTCCGACTATCGACTGGCGGATGTCGGCCGGCTCGAAGTCCTTCTTGAAATGCTCCTTGACGGTCTTGGCCACGGCCTCGCGGAATGCGGCGAGATGGGTGCCTCCCTGGGTGGTGTTCTGGCCGTTGACGAAGGACGCGATGTTCTCCCCGTTGCTGTCTCCGTGGGTGATGACGCACTCTATGTCCTCGCCCTTCAGATGGATAGGGGGGTACAGCGGCTCGGCGACCATGGTCTCGTTGACCAGGTCCAGCAGACCGTTCTGCGAATGATATGCCGTGCCGTTGAGACGGAGGGTCAGGCCGGTGTTTAGGTAGGCGTAGTTGCGTACCATGGTCTCGATGAACTCCATATTGTAGGAGTAGTTGTGGAAGACCTCGTCGTCGGCAATGAAACTGACCAGGGTGCCGTTCTTCTCTGTGGAGCCTTCCCCGCTCTCGTCCTTTTCGAGGATACCCTTCGAATATGTGGCGCTCCGCCATTTTCCGTCCCTCCATGCCGTTACCTGAAAATATACCGAGGTGGCATTGACCGCCTTGATACCTATACCGTTGAGCCCCACGCTCTTCTTGAAAGCTCCGCTGTCGAACTTACCGCCGGTCATCAGCTTGCTGGAGGCATCGATCAGCTTCTCGAGGGGGATGCCGCGGCCGAAGTCGCGCACCGTCACCTGACGGCCCTCCACGGTGATGATGATCTCGCGGCCGAAACCGGAGGCATATTCATCTATCGAGTTGTCAATCACTTCCTTGACCAGCACATACAGGCCGTCGTCCGGCATCGAGCCGTCCCCGGTGCTGCCAATGTACATGCCGGGGCGGGTGCGGATGTGGGTGTACCAGTCGAGGGTCTCTATCGCACTTTCATCGTAATTCCTTAATTCTTCGCTCATTATCTGAAAATGTCCTTTTTTGGGACTCTGCAAATTTATGAAGTTTTTCGGGAAGAATGGCTCCGCGGGAGAAAAAAATGCTACTTTTGCGGCCGATAGAAAAATGGAATATTAGTGCTAAACCCTAAATTACGGAAGCAGATGAGTAAAACGAATGTTTTTTCGCTTCTCCTCCTGCTCCTTATACTTCTGCCCTCCTCCTGTTCGCGCAAAGAGGAGGCCCTCTACTCCCCCGGCATGGGCGGAGTGATGATAGATCTGACGACGGACCTGCCTGCTACCAAGTCCGGTGTCACAGAGGAAACGCTCAGCGCGGATGACTTCAAGGTCGAGGTTATCAATCCCGACGGGGTCATCTTCAAGCGCTGGAACACATTCGCAGAGTACAAGGCGGAACAGGAAGAGACAGGTTTCCAGATGAATGCAGGCGGCCCCTACCGTCTAAGAGCCATGTACGGTGATTCTACCGCATACGGTTTCGATGCCGTATACTTCATAGGAGAACAGGAATTCACGGTACTGCCCCAGGAGACAACGGAGGTGCAGGTGATATGCCGGATGGGCAATGTGAAGGTGGCGGTGAGATATGGGGACAATATCCGCAAGAATTACTCGAATTTCAAGGCTACGGTATACAATGAAGGCGGTTCGCTCGTCTTCGGGAAGGACTGCACGGAACCGGGCTACCTACCTGCCGGGGAACTGTCGGTGTACATCGAACTCACCGACCATGACGGCAAGAAATGGTATTTCCAGAACGGCAGCACCATCTCCGCCGCAGCAGGGGACTTCGTCACCCTCAAGGTCGATACGGAGTATATCCCCGAAATGAATGTCTCTCTGACGGTCAAGGTGGACAGCAGCACGGAACGGCACGATATAGGGGTGACGCTGCCGTCGCTGATGCTGCCGGCCGGCGCACCGGAGATGACCTCGAAGGGCTTTTCCACAGACGACAGTTCCATATCATTCGTGGAGGGTCTCCTGCCTCAGGAAGATTCGCTGTTCTTCGCAAGTATGGATGCTCCGGCCGGAATATACAAGCTGATTCTCTCAGTGCAGACGACCAATCCGGAACTGGCCTGGGCCTCGGACGTGGACCTGGTCAATCCGACGCAGGAGCAGAGGTCAAAGCTGCAGGCAGCAGGTTTTCCGCTTCCGGACACATTGTACCGGAGCCGTAAGGTCTCGATTGATTTCAGCAGCATAGTCATGCTTGTCCGCTACATGCAGGATGCCGCGACTCAGAGCATTTCCCTGAAAGTGACCGATGGCCTGAACAAGACCGCGGAGGGCAGATGGCTCCTGGCTCCCGGACCTGTCGTCAAGTCCATCTCGCAGATCGATGAAGGCAACGTCTGGGCCTGCAGGGTCTACAACGTTACCATGACCACCAACGGTAACATCACCCAGCTATATCCCGTCATCCAGGCGGAGGGCTCCACGGAATGGGTGCGCCCCGAGTTCACCGAAACCGTCTTAGGCCAGACCAAGACCGTGACCATCACCGGGCTGAATCCCGGCACCAAATACTCGGTGCGTGCGGCCTATGTAGACAACTCCAATGTGACCGAGGAGATCTGTGAGTTCACTACCGAGGCGGCGCAGCAGGTGGAGAATGCTGGGTTTGAGGAGTGGAGCGAGGAGGAATATTATGTGAACAAAGAAGGATTATTCGGGGGTGATGATGTGTACCAGACAAACTATGCTCCTTACAAAGATGAAGACAGCAGGTGGTGGGACAGCAATAACTCCGAGACAACGCCGGGAAACAGGACTAATACCGGGGCTTCATATAAGAGTTTCCCTATGGTGTCTTATGTTGACGGTCATGAAAGCGACAGGGCAGCTCAGTTGATGCTCATTGCTATAAGCAATTCGGCAACGAGTGTAACAGCACCATTTCCCACAGTGCGTTTTGGAAAGATATTTACAGGAGTTTATAATGGTGATCAAGGACGTCAGTTTACCTCCCGTCCGACTAAACTTTGTTTCTGGCATAAGTTCTCGTCGTATGATTCAGATGTATACAAAGTGAACATCTATCTGAAGAATGGTGAAACTGTAATAGGGGAGAGTTCATATACGTCTTCTACGTCGGAATCTAAATGGAAAGAAGTGACATTGGAAATCATTTACAGCAGGATGGATTTAAAAGCCGACAACATATATATTGAGTTTGTATGCGGCTCAGATACAGGTAAATGGCAATATGGTAAGGATATAACTTATGGTGGAAATAAAACGGCCAACGTGCATGGAGGCAGCATCCTGACCATCGACGACATAGAACTGATTTACGAATAATAGAAATTTAAAGATATGAAAAAGACGATTGTATCCTCAATTATGATTATCGCCCTCGTTGCGGCAGTGGGCTGCAAGCGGGAAGAACTGGGTTACGGCAGTGGTGAGAAACCGCAGGCCGCCAGCCTTTCGTTCTCGCTCTCGTCGGAGGGTGAGTTCACTCCGATAGGAGGTACACAGGCTTCTCAGGCTTCTTCGGCCGCCACCAAGGCCGGGGATGAGACGGTGGATATAAACGCGTTCTCGCTGAAGATAGTGAGCAATGAGTCGGGTGAGGTGTTTGAGTCCTGGGAGAGATTTGACCAGGTTCCTAAGGTAATCGCCATGGATCCTGGAACTTATACTATCGAGGCCCATTCTCCCGGCAGCAAGGCTGTCTCATGGGACGAGCCGGTGTATGTGGGCTCGCAGGAGGTGAACATCACCCCCGGAGTGACTGAGGAAGTGGCTATAGTCTGCTCGCTGAGCAATATGAAGGTGTCCGTGGTCTGCACGGAGGCTTTCCTGAATGAGATGAAGCCGGATTTCACCGTGACGGTGTCTTCTGCCGACGGTGTGCTGATATTCAACAAGGACAGTATTGCCAAAGGCTGTTCCGGGTATTTCGCAGTGGCTCCGCTGAGCCTGGACCTCACCGCGGAGCGTGTGACCGGAGGCCCCAGGGTCAACCACCATATCGAGATATCCGATGTGGCACCCCGCGACCATCACGTATTTACCCTCGATGCCGCTGAGACCGGTCATGCCGACCTTGCCCAGGGCCTGTCCATAGACTATACCTGCAACAATCGCGAGGAGGAAATCTTCGTGGACTCCATTCAGGAAGACCCTGTGGACGGGCTGGCGGCTCCCGAGCTGATATCCTCCACCATCGTGGACGGGGATGACAACGTGCCTGCGGCTACATCCGTGATGGTACTTACATGGTCTACAGCGGTGAAGGTGTCGGATACAGCCCCGATCACTCTCAATTCGGAGCCTTGTACAGCCACCGCCTCCGGCAACATGGTGACTGTTATCCTGCCGAAGCTCGCCGAGGCCACCTCATACGTTCTGGACGTGCCTGCAGGTGCCGTGCTCAATTCCGTTACCGCGGAGCAGTGCGCGGCGGTATCGTTGTCCTTCACCACAGCAGGCGGTTCCGGCTCAGAAGATAATGACGAGGGGACAGCCGGCATCACTATCTCGGCCACAGCCGGCATTGACTCCCCTGTGACCTACAGCAAGGCCTCTCTGCCCGGCTCATTTACGCTCTCGGTGAGTGCTTCCGCCGGTATCGCCAGCTATGTGGTCAATGTCAAGTCCGCAGGTCTGCAGGGACTTCTGGACATGATGTCCATGAGTTATTCGGTGGACCTGGCCAATATGGATGCGGCCCAGACTGAGTTCTGGGGCTCGCTTTTCGGAATCACCTCCGCGGATGTCAGCGGAAAGCCCGACGTGACCTTCGAGATAGCCCCCTTCCTCTCGGCCATGCCGGTGGAGACCAACGGACTGGAGGTAGTGATAACCGACGGGAACGGAGATACGCTCTCCCGCACCCTCACCATAGTAATGACTGAGTAGCGCCATGAGATCCCTAGTCAAGATACTCGCGGCGGCGGTACTGGTCATGGGACCGGCCATGTCCTGCTCGAGGTCGGAACTCGACCGTCTGGCGGCCCGGGGCGAGGGGATGCTGAGCATCGCCTGCGGTCTGGACATGGAGGTCATCGCGGTGACACGCGCAGAGGGGGAGGAGACGGTGCTCCAGGTCACTGTCACGGAGGCGGAGACAGGAAAGGTCGTGGCCTCTGTGGACGACCACCGTACACTGACAGGCAGCCCCCTGGTATTGAAGGCAGGACAATACGAAGTCCGCGCCTTTGCCGGGACGGGGGCCGTGGCAGCGTTCGACGCACCTTATTATGAGGGGACAGCGACGGTGGACGTAGTGGCGGGCGAGGATACTCAGGCGGAGCTCACCTGCACCCTGGCCAATGTCAAGGTGACGGTTTCCCGCTCGGAGATTATCAAGAACAGTTTCTCGGCTTTCTCAGTGACGGTCTCCAACGGCCAGGAGGCCGGGACGCTGGAGTTCAAGGACGAGACCCTCTCCAAGGAGGGCTATTTCCCCTGCTCCGGCACCCTCACATGGGTACTTTCCCTGACCAGCAATGACGGACGCTCCTACACTCTCTCGGACGACATCACCGGTGTCAGGCCGAGGGAGCACTACAACATACATTTCGACATGGACAGCACGGTCTTCGTGGACATGGGCGCCGTGACCTCGATAAAGGTGACCATAGACGGTACGTTCAACGAGACGGAGCACATGGTGACCATCCCTATAGAAAAGGCTCCGGAGCCGGTAATCACCGAGTCGACCGGGATAGACCTGTCGCAGCCGGTGACCTCGCTCATACTCAGTACCGCTGATGTGGAGTCTGAGGGTATCGGACTGTTCAGGGCAGAGGCTCAGGCCGGATTCAGGCGGGTGGTGCTCGGGCACAGCGCGGACACTCTGATAAAGCTCGGGGTTCCCGACTCGCTCAATCTGGTCGACCCGGCCGTAACCATAGCCTACGGGGCTGCGGCCAAGGCGGCCGGTATCACCTGGAGTGAGGCTGCTGGCGGCGACAAGTCCATGAACATCGATCTCCGGGAGATGCTCCGGCAGCTTCCGGTAGGTTCGTATAGCCTGACGCTCAGCGTACTCGACCTGCAGCGCCAGTATGTGGTGCGCCGTCTGGACATCACGCTGGTGCCGGATATGGAGGTTCAGACCGACCCTGTAAATCTTTCTGGCGTTTGGGCCAGGCATGCGACGGTCAGCGCCAGGTATAACACCGCGACAGAGCCTGCCGGCATGACCATCCAGTACCGCAGGACCGGAGAGGAGGCCTGGACGGAGTTCCCTGCCGACGGGCTGGTCAAGGACGGCACAGCATTCTCGGCCGTGCTCACCGGTCTGGAACCCGCCACTGAATATGAGGTGAGGGCCATAACCGCTGCTGAGCAGAAGGACGAGAATATTCAGAAGTTCACCACCGAGGCCGCGGAGCAGTTGCCCAACTTCAACTTCGACTCGTGGTGTAAGGACGGCAAGAGCTGGTATGCCAATGCGGATATGGAGTCGAATTATTTCTGGGATTCTGGAAATAAGGGTGCCAACACATTGTCGGAGGTAAATCCGACATCCCCCGAAGAAACGTTTGTGGTAAGCGTCAAGGCTGTGAGAATGGAATCGAAGTATGTGATTATGGCTTTTGCCGGAGGCAATATCTATTCAGGCTCGTTCGGCGCTGTCTCCATTCCGGGAGCATCCATCAACTTCGGACGTCCGTATGCATGCCGTCCTGCGGCACTGCACGGATGGTATTCCTATGCACCGAAGGAGATAAACAGAACGAAGGCTCCTTACGACAACCTGAAGGGGACGATGGACATCGGCAAGATATACGTCGCCCTGACGGACTGGAGTTCGCCTTTCAACGTGAACACCAACACAGGAACGTTCTTCGATCCGGCCAGCGATGCGGTCATTGCGTACGGAGAACTGGAGATATCCGACAATTCCAACGGGGAGTACAAGGAATTCACCATCAACCTCGACTACCGCGACCTCACGCGCAAGCCTACACATGTTCTGGTGGTCGCTACGGCCAGTAAATACGCCGACTACTTCACGGGAGGCGAGGGAAGCAAACTGTACATCGACGAATTTGAATTTATCTTCGAATGAGAACAAAAAGACTAATCATACTTACGGCCGTCCTGTGCCTCATCGGGGCGGGAACGGCCCGGAATGCCGCTGCGTCGGAGAAGTTTGACCGCGGCCTGGGTTTCCGGGATGCCCCGGTGTTCATGCCCAAGGGACAGCTGATGTTCGGAGGAACGGTCTCCTACCAGGATTTCAATTTTCTTGACTACAAGTTTCTGATCCTGGACGATATCAATATCAATGCCTATACTCTGGCCGCCACACCTTATATTTACTACTCGTTCGCCAAGAACATGGCGGTCGGACTGAAATTTTCCTACAACAGGACGCTTGCCAGGATAGACGAGACCAATCTCTCGCTGACTCCCGACATGTCCTTCGGCATCTCCAATTTCTACATGCTCCAGCACGTATATTCCGGATCATTGTCCTACAGATACTACATACCTCTGGGCAAGAGCAGGATATTCGGCCTGTTCAGCGATATCTCCCTGAATTTCGGAGCCGGTCAGGGCAAGAGCATCAACGGTACCGGCGACAATGTCACCGGTACCTATCAGAATATCCTGGACCTGGGCATAGACGTGATTCCAGGCATCGCGGTATTCGTCACCAACGAGATGTCGGTGGAGGCCTCGGTCGGTATCCTCGGTCTGGAGTGGAAGCGTATATCGCAGACTACCAATCAGGTGTATGAGGGCAATTACGAGACGTCCAAGGCCAATTTCAAACAGAACCTCCTGTCTATCAACATCGGAATCAATTTTGTCCTCCCGCTATGAGAAAAATACTGACATGTACGGCCCCGTGCCTGCTGGCGGTGCTTCTCGCCGGCTGTATTAAGAATGACATACCGTATCCCAGGCAGCTCGGACGCATAACCGCCTTCGAGGTGGAAGGTCAGAAGACCGCGGCCGTGATAGACAGCACCGCCCGTACTGTGACGGTGGACATGCTGGATACCGTGGACCTGGCGGAGGTGCGTCTGCTCAGGCTGACTCTCTCGGAGAATACGAAGGGCGAGTCCCTTCCGGACAGCGGCAGCATCCTGGATATGACTGCCGACCTGAAATATACCCTGACCACCTGGCCGGACCAGAGTTATGAGTGGACGGTGAGGGCCACGCAGACTATAGAGCGGTATATCAAGGCGGAGAACCAGGTGGGAGAGGCGTTGATCGACGCGGGTAATTTTACGGTGAAGCTGCCTGTGGCGGAAAGCGTCCCGCTGGATCAGATAGTCATTACGGAGGTCAGGCTGGGCCCTTCCAATTCGGTAATCACCCCTGATCCCCGGGAAGTGCATGACTTTACTCAGCCGCAGAAGTTTACGGTCACCTACCGTGACGTGACCGAGGAGTGGACCATAGTGGTCATGCCCACAGAGGTGTCTGTCATGACATCCGATGCCGATGCCTGGGCGCGTTCTGCATATCTTTACGGGATGGTGCCGGCGGGTATGGACGCTCCAGGCTTCCGGTACAGAAAGTCCGCTGACAGCGACTGGACGGATGTCCCTTCTGAGAATGTGACGGTGGACGGGATGAATGTCTCGGCGCTGCTGACTGGACTGGAACCGGGAACAAGCTATGTCTACCGGGTCTATTCCGGAGAGATGGAGGGGACGGAAGTCGGTTTTACTACGGAGGCGGAGGCCCAGATGCCAAATATGGGGTTCGATGCGTGGAATACCACGGACGGAATCGTATTTCCGAATGCGGATCAGGGCGAGAACTTCTGGTGGGACTCAGGCAATACCGGAGCGAAGATGGGAGGCAAGACTCCCACATCGCAGGAGACCTCGTTCGTCGCTGTCTCCGGCGAAGGTAAGAGCGCGGCCCGTCTGGAGACGGTCAATGCGATTATTGCCATGGCCGGAGGAAATGTCTTCTCCGGTCATTTCGGAAGAGTGCAGGGTCTGGGAGCGGAGGTCTTCTTCGGGCGTCCCTTCGAGACCCGTCCTACGAAACTCACCGGCTGGTACAGCTATGAGCCCAAGGCCATCGACAATGTGAAACCACCCGAGGGCGTGGCCCTTCCCTTCGACCGCAACACCATAGCCGGCCGCATGGACCGCTGCCACATCTTCGTCTACGTCACCGCCTGGGACGGCCCTTACAGGGTCAATACCACCGAGCACAGATATCTCGACATTAACGACCCCGACGTCATCGGCTACGGCGAACTGATCGACAGCACCGGTACGGGCGGGCAGTACAGGCAGTTCTCGATAGACATCAAGTACCGCGACCACCGCAAGCCTACCTACTGCGCCGTGGTGGCCGTGGCCAGCCAGTACGCTGACTTCTTCACAGGCGGCATCGGCAGCCTGATGTACGTGGACGAGTTTGCTTTCGGATACGACGGCACACCGGTATGGGAGGAGGACGCTCAGCAGTAGAGGGGACCATCTCCCTCTCCGAGGCCTCACGTTTCGGCGGGCGCAGCACGGCGTTCAGCCTGATGCTCAAGCCCGTCGGCTCGCGGTGCAACCTGCGCTGCTCCTATTGCTACTACCTGGACAAATCCTCCCTCTACGGCGGCCGCGAGCCGCTGATGAGCCTCCCCCTGCTGGAGAGGTGCATCCGGGATTTCTGCGCCTCCTGCGACCTCCCGGAGCTCACGGTCGAGTGGCACGGGGGCGAGCCCCTGTTGGCGGGCATGGACTTTTTCCGCAGCGCCCTGGCATTTGAGAAAAAATACTCCGGCGGCCGTCCGGTGCACAACACCCTCCAGACCAACGGTACGCTGCTCAATGCGGACTGGGCCTCATTTTTCCGGGACAATAACTTCCTCCTCGGGCTTTCCCTCGACGGACCGGAGGACGTCCACGACCGTTTCCGGAAGACTGTCCGGGGGGGAGGGACGTTCCGCTCCGTGATGCACGCCCTGGAGGCTCTTCACCGGGCAGGGACGGAGTTCAATACCCTCACGACCGTCAGCAAGGCGGGGGAGGGGCGGGGAGCCGATGTCTACCGCTTCCTGAAGGCGGCCGGCTCGCGGTATATGCAGTTCATGCCCGTCTATGAGCATATTGCCCCGGATGACCGGATAGCCCCTCCTGCGGAGGAGGACTCTGTCCTGGCCCCGTGGTCGGTGGAACCGGAGGCATTCGGCCGGTATCTCTGTGATATCTTCGACCTATGGGTGAGAGGGGATGTCGGGAAGTATTTTGTCCTGACCTTCGATGCGGCCCTTTCCTCCTGGTGCGGGGTGCATCCGGGCATCTGTACCTTCTGCGAGAGCTGCGGCGGCAACCTGACCGTCGAACACAACGGGGATATCTATCCCTGCGACCATTTTGTCTATCCCCAGTGGCGCCTGGGCAACATCCGGGACATCTCCCTGAGGGAGGCCGCCACTTCTCCGGCATTGACCCGGTTCGGACTGGCCAAGAGAACGGAACTTCCGGAAAAATGCCTGCGCTGTCCGTGGCTGAGGGCCTGCCGCGGGGGCTGCCCCAAGCACCGTTTCGCGTCCGCATCTTCCTCCGCCCTGCCGCTCTGCCCCGGCTACAGCCTTTTCTATGAGCACATCGCTCCGGTGATGGACAAAATGAAAGCCCTGCTCTCTGAGGGCAGGGCTCCGTCGGAAATCGTCTTTCAGTAGATTCCGCTATGCTGTTATTCGGCGGCAGGTTTGGTGCCTTCGAATGTCACGGTTACCTCCATGGCTGCAGCGCCCATAGCGCTTGTGGAGATGCTGAGGCTGAGGTTGACATCGGTGGCATCGATGGTGCCGGAGGTGATGTCGGCCTCAGCTGTCAGGGGAATGGACATCTCTCCCAGATTTACAGAAAGATTGAGTGTCTCGCTGCCGCTGAGGGTAAAGCTGTCCTCGCCTGCGGGGGTCAGGGTGCAGTTGGAGAGGGTGACGTCACCGACGTTGAATGTCATGAACGAGAAGTCCTCGATCTTGAGGCTTACCGCATTGTCTGATACTTTGGAGATGATGATCTCATCGTTGGCGGGTTCGCCGGGAGTGTCACCTACGGAGACAGTCATCTGTCCGCTGTAAGTGCCGGTTACGTCATCTACTGTGAGGGCTTTGTCTTTCTCGCACGAAGTCAGGCCGATAAGGGCGGCTGAGGCAAGTAAGAGGGTTTTAAGTACGCTTAAATTGCTCATAATGGTTTTAAATTGTTGGTAATTAATACTTTCGATAGTCGGCTCAAGGCCTTTTCGCAGAGGTTGGGAGGAATTAAGCGGGACAAATATAAATCTTTTGCTTTGTGAGTGTTTCATTATGCGGGACTTTTTATTACTTTTGTATGATATTTGTAAAATGCAAATTCGACAAAATATTTGACTATATGACTGATTTTCAGAAATCGATTATTGAAGGTATTCCGGACGAGCTGCCGGCTCCCAAGCCCTTCGACCCCACGGTCAACCATGCTCCCCACCGGAAACAGATTCTGACAGCCGACGAGAAGAAGCTCGCGCTGAGAAATGCCCTGCGTTATTTTCCCCCGAAACATCATGCGACTCTGATTCCCGAGTTCAAGGAAGAGCTCGAGACCTACGGACGTATCTACATGTACCGGCTCCGCCCGGACTATAAGATCTACGCCCGCAGCATCGACGACTTCCCCCATAAGAGCCGTCAGGCAGCGGCCATAATGCTTATGATTTCCAACAACCTGGACATGGCCGTCGCCCAGCATCCCCACGAGCTGATCGTCTACGGAGGCAACGGCGCCGCCTTCCAGAACTGGGCGCAGTACCGTCTGACCATGCAGTACCTCTCGCAGATGACGGACGAGCAGACCCTGGTGCTGTATTCGGGACATCCCCTGGGACTGTTCCCCTCGCATAAGGACGCACCCCGCCTGGTCATTACCAACGGTATGGTGATTCCCAACTACTCTTCCAAGGACCATTGGGAGAAGTTCAACGCCCTCGGCGTCTCCCAGTACGGGCAGATGACTGCGGGCTCTTTCATGTATATCGGCCCTCAGGGCATCGTGCACGGCACTACCATCACCGTGATGAACGCCGCCAGGATGCACTCCATCCCCGGCTCCGGGAACCGCGGCAAGCTCTTCGTCAGCTCCGGTCTCGGCGGTATGTCGGGAGCTCAGGGCAAGGCTTCGGTGATAGCCGGTGTGGTAGGCATCATCGCCGAGATCAATCCCAAGGCCATCCGTACCCGCTATTCCCAGGGTTGGGTGGACGAGGTGTATACGGAGCTCGACCCGCTGATCGACAGGGCTCTGGAGGCACGCGAGAAGAAGGAGGCAGTGGCTCTGGCCTACCAGGGCAATATCGTGGACCTCTGGGAGAGACTCGCCAAGAGGGGAGTGGACGTGGACCTGGGTTCCGACCAGACATCGCTGCACAATCCCTGGGCAGGCGGCTACTATCCCGCAGGCTTCACCTTCGAGGAGTCCAACGAGATGATGGCCAACGAACCCGACAAGTTCAAGAGGGAGGTGCAGAAGTCCCTCCGCCGTCAGGTGGCCGCCATCAACAAGCTCACCGAGCGCGGTATGTACTTCTTCGACTACGGCAATGCCTTCCTGCTCGAGGCCTCCCGCGCAAAGGCCGACATCATGGGTGTGGGCGGTGCATTCCGCTATCCCTCATACGTGCAGGATATCATGGGCCCTCTCTTCTTCGACTATGGCTTCGGCCCTTACCGCTGGGTATGTACCTCCTCCAGGCCCGAGGACCTGGCCGAGACCGACCGCATCGCGGCAGAAGTACTCGAAGAGATTTACAAGACAGCTCCCGACGAGATCAGGAACCAGCTCGCCGACAACATACACTGGATCCGCGAGGCCGGCCGCAACAAGCTGGTGGTAGGCTCGCAGGCCCGTATCCTCTACGCTGACGCCGAGGGCCGCACCAAGATAGCCCTGGAGATGAACCGCGCCATACGCGAGGGCCGCATCTCCGCGCCCATCGTCTTAGGCCGCGACCATCACGACGTGTCCGGCACCGACTCGCCTTACCGCGAGACCTCCAACATCTACGACGGCTCCCAGTTCACGGCTGACATGGCCGTGCAGAACGTCATCGGCGACTCCTTCCGCGGCGCCACATGGGTATCCCTGCACAACGGCGGCGGAGTAGGCTGGGGTGAGGTCATAAACGGCGGTTTCGGCATGGTCATCGACGGCAGCGAGGATTCCGACCGCAAGATCCGCAACATGCTGCACTGGGATGTCAACAACGGCATCGCCCGCCGCAGCTGGGCCCGCAACAAGGGCGCGATGTTCGCCATTCAGAGGGAGATGGAGCGCACTCCCGAACTCAAGGTGACGATTCCCTACCTGGTGGACGACAAGCTCCTGTAGGACTTTAACCGAACATATTTGCAACTATTAAAATAACTTTCAAATTTTTGAAATATGGCAGAAAAATTATTTACCGAATTTCCTCCTGTCCCTACGTCAGCATGGGAAGAGGTGATTACCAAGGACCTCAAGGGTGCCGACTACGAGAAGAAGCTCGTGTGGAGGACTCTCGACGGATTCACGGTTCGCCCCTACTACCGCGCTGAGGACCTTCAGGGTCTGAAGTACATAGGGAAGAATCCCGGTGAGTTCCCCTTCGTAAGAGGAACCCGTCAGAACAACAAGTGGTTCATCAACGAGAGCGTATGCTGCGCTGATATCGCCGCCGCCAACAGCCAGGCCGTCACCCTCCTGACCAAGGGTGTCGAGTCCTTCACCTTCCACCTCCCCGAGGGCAAGGTGATGGAAGTCGCCGACTATACCGCTCTCCTGAAGGGTATTTCCCTCGAGAAGGTGCCCGTCAACTTCCGCGGCTGCTGCCCCAAGAATGTGGACGGCCTGAAGAATTTCCTGAAGTATGTGGATTCTCTCGGCATTGACAAGGACGCCGTACGCGCCACCTTCGACTTCTCGCCCCTGAGGCCTCTGAACAAGAAGGGATCCTTCTGCGAGGACAAGGCTTTCGCCGCTCTGGCCGAGTGCGTGAAGGCTGCCGCTTCCTATAAGAATGTACGTGTCATCGCCGTGGACGCCGTTATCTACAACAGCTGCGGCGCCTCCTCCACCCAGGAGCTCGCATTTGCCCTCAGCCAGGGCAGCGAGTACCTCTCCCGCCTGAGCGAGATGGGTATCGACGTGGAGACCATCGCCCGCAAGACCTTCTTCGAGTTTGCGGTAGGCAGTTCCTACTTCATGGAGATCGCCAAGTTCCGCGCTGCCCGCATGCTCTGGGCCAATGTAGTCGAGGACTACGGCTGCACCAAGGGCTGCCCTGAGATGATGCAGATCTTCGCCACCACCTCCGAGTACAACCTCACAGTTTACGATTCATACGTGAACATGCTCCGCGGTACCACCGAGGCCATGAGCGCCGCCATCGCAGGTGTGGACTACCTCGAGGTTCTGCCCTACGACTTCGCGTTCAGAGTACCTACCGACTTCTCCCGCCGTATTGCACGCAACGTGCAGAATATCCTCAAGGAGGAGTCCCGCTTCGACAAGGTCGTTGACCCTGCAGCCGGTTCCTACTATGTGGAGATGCTCACCGACAAGATCGCCGAGGCCGCATGGGATCTCTTCCGCAAGGTAGAGGCCGCCGGCGGCTATGTGGCCCAGTTCAAGGCCGGATTCATCCAGTCCGAGATCAAGGCCGTGTCCGACAAGAGGGACAAGAACTACGCTACCCGCCGCGACACCATCCTCGGCAGCAACCAGTATCCCAACTTCCTCGAGAAGGCCGGTGACGAGATTACTCCCGAGATCGTGTCCCGCGACATCCTCACCCGCATGGGTCAGGTCGTTCCCGCCCACGGCTGCCAGAAGGAGGATGCGGTGGAGCCTCTGAAGCCCTACCGCGCAGCTGAGGCCTTCGAGGCCCTCCGTCTTGCTACAGACCGCAGCGGCAAGGAGCCCAAGGCATTCATGCTTACATTCGGCAACCTGGCCATGTGCCGCGCCCGTGCCCAGTTCTCCTCGAACTTCTTCGCAGTGGCCGGTATCCGCATCATCGACAACAACCGTTTCGCTTCCATCGAGGAGGGCGTAAAGGCTGCCCTCGCTTCCGGAGCCGAGATCGTGGTTGCCTGCTCGTCCGACGACGAGTACGCTGAGGCAGTGCCTGAGATCGCACGCCTTATCGGTGACAAGGCCATCGTAGTCGTAGCAGGCGAGCCTGCCTGCAAGGAGGATCTCCAGTCCAAAGGAATCCAGAACTTTATCAGTGTCAAGAGCAACGTCCTCGAGACCCTTCGCGGCTATCAGGAGAAGCTCGGAATCAAATCTCTTTAATCTCAGAAGATATGCGTCCTAATTTTAAAGACATACAGTTTGACAATGCCGCCGCAGGATGCGCGCAGGCAGCTGCTTCACAGCAGATTTGGGAGACTCCGGAGCACATCGGCGTGAAGGAGATCTACACTCCCGGGGACAATGAGGGAATGGAGCACCTGAACTATGCAGCAGGTCTTCCTCCTTTCCTCCGCGGACCTTACAGCACCATGTACGTGATGAGGCCCTGGACCATACGTCAGTATGCAGGCTTCTCCACGGCAGAGGAGTCCAATGCTTTCTACCGCAGGAATCTCGCCGCAGGACAGAAGGGTCTGTCCGTAGCATTTGACCTGGCTACACACAGAGGCTATGATGCCGACCATCCCCGCGTAGTCGGTGACGTCGGAAAGGCCGGTGTGTCTATCTGCAGCGTAGAGGACATGAAGGTGCTCTTCGACCAGATACCTCTGAACAAGATGTCAGTGTCCATGACCATGAACGGAGCCGTTCTGCCTATCCTGGCCTTCTATATCGTGGCAGCCCAGGAGCAGGGTGCCAAGCTCGAGGAGATGCAGGGTACCATCCAGAACGATATCCTCAAGGAGTTCATGGTCCGCAACACCTACATCTATCCTCCCGAGTTCTCGATGAGGATTATCGGCGACATCTTCGCCTACACCTCCAAGTACATGCCCAAGTTCAACTCGATATCCATCTCCGGCTACCACATGCAGGAGGCCGGCGCTACCTGCGACATCGAGATGGCCTATACCCTGGCTGACGGTCTGGAGTACCTGCGTACAGGTATCAAGGCCGGCATCGACGTGGATGCCTTCGCTCCCCGTCTGTCCTTCTTCTGGGCCATCGGCATGAACCACTTCATGGAGATCGCCAAGATGCGTGCAGCCCGTATGCTCTGGGCCAAGATTGTAAAGCAGTTCAATCCTAAGAGCAACAAGTCCCTCTCACTGAGGACCCACTGCCAGACATCCGGCTGGTCCCTCACCGAGCAGGATCCTTTCAACAACGTGGCCAGGACATGTATCGAGGCCATGGGCGCTGCACTCGGACATACCCAGTCCCTGCATACCAACGCTCTCGACGAGGCTATCGCCCTGCCTACTGACTTCTCCGCCCGTATCGCACGTAACACCCAGATCTACATCCAGGAGGAGACCAACGTATGCCGCGGCATAGATCCTTGGGCAGGTTCCTACTATGTAGAGTACCTGACCGACCAGATCGCCCACAGAGCATGGGAGCACATCCAGGAGATTGAGAAGCTCGGCGGTATGGCCAAGGCTATTGAGACCGGTATCCCCAAACTCCGTATCGAGGAGGCCGCTGCACGCAAGCAGGCCCGTATCGACTCAGGTGTGGACAAGATTATCGGTATCAACGAGTACCGTCTGGACAAGGAGGATCCCATCGAGATTCTCGACATCGACAACACCAAGGTACGCGAGTCCCAGATCGCCCGTCTGAAGGAGCTCCGCGCCAACCGTGACAATGCCGCTGTCCAGGCTTCTCTGGATGCCATCACCAAGGCTGTCGAGACCAAGAGCGGCAACCTGCTCGAGCTCGCAGTCGAGGCCGCACGCAACCGCGCCACCCTCGGTGAGATTTCGGATGCATGCGAGAAAGTAGTAGGAAGATATAAAGCAGTTATACGTATGAATACAGGTGTTTACTCTTCAGAGGTCAAGAATGACAGCGAGTTCGAGAAAGCCAAGGAGATGGTTGCCGAGTTCGCGAAGAAGGAAGGCCGTCAGCCCCGTATCATGATTGCCAAGCTGGGTCAGGACGGACACGACCGCGGTGCCAAGGTTGTGGCTACCGGTTATGCCGACTGCGGCTTCGACGTGGATATGGGCCCTCTCTTCCAGACTCCTGCAGAGGCAGCCAAGCAGGCTGTGGAGAATGACGTTCACATCGTAGGCGTATCCTCCCTCGCAGCCGGTCACAAGACCCTAGTGCCCCAGATTATCGACGAGCTCAAGAAGCTCGGCCGTGAGGACATCATGGTGGTAGTCGGCGGTGTCATTCCTCCTCAGGATTACGACGCCCTCTACAAGGCAGGTGCCGCCGCCATCTTCGGCCCCGGTACCCGTATCTCCACCGCAGTCATCAAGATGATCGAGCTGCTCAACATGCGTTAATGCGGATGCTTCTGAAGCAGAATGCTTTTGAATCAGCCCGGCCGGAATTGTTCCGGACGGGCTTTTTCAATTCTTCCGGCCTGTGAAAACTAATATGCTGTCATCCCAAGTCTTTCCAGGGCCGCAGGTCTCCGTCTGAGGTCTTCAGTGCTGTTTCTCCCATGTAGATGACAGTACGTCGGGAGGGTGCTGCGCCTGACAGTCCTGCCCAGTAGTTCAGCCCCTTGAAGAAGTCGGTGGAGAATGTGGCTCCGGATTTTATTTCGTAGGCGTGCTGGATGCCTTCTTCTGAAACTATCAGGTCAATCTCATGTCCCGTGCTGTCGCGCCAGAATGAGAGTGCCGGCTCGTTTCCTCTGTTAAGGCTGCGTTTCGTAAACTCGTTTATGACCATGTTCTCGAACAGGCTTCCTCTGATATAGTGTGTTGACAGTTGGGCCTGGCTTCTGATGTCCAGCAGTGAGCAGGCAAGCCCTGTGTCATGGAAATAGAGCTTTGGGGATTTGACGAGCCGTTTTGAGAAATTATTGTAGTCCGGGCGCAGAAAGTAGATGATGTAGCTCTCTTCAAGAATGGACAGCCATGCGTCTACGGTCGGGGCAGAGATACCGCACTCGACGGCAAGAGAGGCTTTGTTGAGCAACTGTCCTATACGTCCGGCGCACAGGCGGACCAGCTTTTTAAAGCGCGAGAGGTCTTCAATTGCTTTCATTTCCCTTACATCCTTTTCGATATAGGACTTGATGTAGCTCGGGTAGTAGTCTGCTGGATCTATCTCCCTGTCGTAGATGGCTGGATATGATCCGTAAAATATTTCTGCATCGTAACTTTCCGGAAGTATGCCGGCCTGTTGCATCTCCTCGTGGGAGAATGGCAGCAGAGTCAGAAGGCCGGTCCTTCCCGCCAGAGACTGGTCTATGGCTTTCATCAGCTCGAAGTTCTGCGAACCTGTCAGGATGTACATTCCCATTTTACCAGTTCTGTCGGCGTGTGTCTGGAGATAGGAAAGCAGTGACGGAACTTTCTGGACTTCGTCAATTATGGTCTGCGACGGGTAGGTGGCGATAAACCCTCTGGGGTCATTGGCTGCAAATTCCCTGTTGTCAAGATCTTCGAGGGAGATCTGGCGATAATCTGGGAATGCGGCTGCGGCTAAGGTAGATTTGCCTGACTGCCGTGGCCCGGTAAGTGTGACAAAAGGAAATTTCATCGCAAGGGATTGAAGTTTAGCCTGAAGAGTTCTGCTGATTTTCATTTTTGCAAAATTTTATACAAAAATAAAATATGATTTAATTTTTACAAAATTATTTAGCAAAAATAAATTGCCGGATGCAGGTTCGTGTCAAGCCGCCCGTAAACGGCTGTCAGTTAAATCAGTTGAACTCCGGGATGGGGGATGGTGTCCGGGCTGATTCGAGCAGGGTGCTGAGGCGGGAGACGATGTCGGGATGCTCTGCTGCGACGTCGTGCTGTTCTGCGGGGTCTTCGGTGAGGTTGTAGAGCTGCATGGCGCCTCCGTTGCGGTAGTCGTAGATGACGCCTTTCCAGTCGCCCTGCAGGATGGCGCGGCGGCCTCCTTCTTCATGGAATTCCCAGTAGAGGTATTCGTGCTCGGGCTGTTCTCCCTGGCCTGTGGCTGCCGGCAGGAACGATATGCCGTCAGTGATATAGGAACACGGTACAGGGCAGCCGGTGTCGTCGGATGTGTGTCCCGGAGCTGATGCAGCAGTGCCCTCCTGTACGGGTGCCTGTGCCTCAGGCAGTTCTACGCCAGTGATGTCGGCCAGGGTAGGGAGGAAGTCCCAGAACGCGCTGACGTGGTCGGTGGTCCTGCCGCCTTCTATGTGTCCGGGCCAGGCCATGATGAATGGTACGCGGATGCCGCCATCATAGAGGTCTCGCTTGATGCCGCGCAGGCCGCCGTTGCTGTTGAAGTAGGTCGGGTCGGCTCCACCCTCGATGTGCGGGCCGTTGTCGGAGGTGAATATCACGATGGTGTTGTCGCTGATTCCGAGGCTGTCAAGCAGGGCCCGGAGCTCTCCGACCTGTCTGTCCAGGACATTGATCATGGCGGCGAAGGCTGCGTGACAGTGTTCCTGTGACCCGTATGCTGCCTGCCTGTAGCCCGGCCCTCCGTCGCAGCCCTTGTAGGATTTCTCCGGCTCGAACTTGCCGAGGAACGGCTCTATCTCCTCTTCCGGCAGCCTCAGCTCGGCATGGGGAATCACCGAGGTGTACATCATGAAGAAGGTGCTGTCGCTGTTCTCCCGGATGAAGTCGAGAGCCTGGCTGTGTATGAGATAGGGGGAATATTCGGTTTCGGCTGTGCCCTCATTGCCATTGAGCATGACCTTCTCTGTGTTGTGCCACAGGTGATATGGGAAATAGTGGTGGGCCAGCCGCTGGCAGTTGTAGCCGTAGAACTCGTCTACGCCCTGGTTTTCAGGTGCGCCCTCAGTCGCGGGTGCGCCGAGCCCCCATTTTCCGAAAACTCCGGTGACGTAGCCCTGGGACTTCATCAGGCGGAATACATTATAGGTGTCTCCGGGGATTGGGTACTGGCCTTCTGTCGGCAGCTCCTTGTTGCCCCGGATGGGGGTATGTCCGGTGTGCAGGCCGGTGATGAGGGATGACCGCGAGGGGGCGCTCACCGATGTGCCGGCATAGTGACGGGTGAATATGACCCCGTCAGCGGCCAGCGAGTCGATGTTCGGGGTCTGGAACCGCTCCTGTCCGTAGCAGCTCAGGTCTCCGTAGCCGAGGTCGTCGGCAATGATGAATATCACGTTGGGCTTTTCCTGCTGCTGCCCGGAGTCCGTGCAGGCAGCCAGCGGCAGCATGCCGGCGCCTATGATCAGATATTTCTTCATAATTTGCAAACTTACGCATAAACCCGGAGTAAAGCAAGTTCAAATGTTTACAGTGCGCGGGAAAAAATCGGAGAGCAGATGTGGCGCATCTTCAGGAAACAACAAAGCCGGAAAGGCATCTGCGTGTCTTTCCGGCTTCTGTATGTGTTATAAAGGCGCTTACTCCTCGTTCAGTCTGAGATGCTGCACGTAGATAGCCTTCTTGATCTCGTTTCTTCTCTTGACGGAAGGTTTCTCGAACTGCTTTCTGCTGCGCAGCTCGCGTACCACTCCTGTCTTCTCGAATTTACGTTTGAACTTCTTGAGAGCCTTCTCTATATTTTCGCCTTCTTTGATAGGTACTATAATCATTCTTTTACCACCTCCTTTTGTTAGGGCTGCAAAGGTAGATATTTTTATTAAATTTGCAAACAAAACAGACCTTTATGAGATACAATTTCGATGAGATAGTCCCCAGAAGGGGAACCGGCTCCCTCAAGTGGGATGCCTGTCCTGATCAGAACGTGCTGCCTTTCTGGGTGGCCGACATGGACTTCAGGACGGCCGACTGTATTCAGGATGCGCTGATCAACCGGGCCAGACACGGTGTATACGGATATGCGTCCATAACGGACTCTTATTATGACGCGGTGATCAACTGGTTCGCCACCCGGCACGGCTGGAAGATAGAGAGGGAGTGGATACTCCCCGTCAGCGGTGTGATCCCGGCCCTGTCTGCGGCAATCGGCACCTATATGCCTAACGGCGGGAAGGTCCTGGTGCAGTCCCCGGCCTACAACCATTTTTTCATCTCCCTCGAGCAGAACGGCTGCGAGGCGGTTTCCGCAGAGCTGATCCGCGTCGGAAACACCTACCGCATGGATTTTGACGCCCTGGAGGAGAAGGCCTCCGACCCGGATATCTCCCTGATGATACTCTGCAACCCCCAGAATCCGGTGGGCCGTGTATGGTCCCGCGACGAGCTGCGCAGGGTGGGAGAGATATGCCTGAGGCACGGGGTGACGGTGGTCTCCGACGAGATTCACTGCGAGCTGGCCGCTCCCTGCTATGCATATGCGCCTTTCGCGACGGTAGGAGAGGATATCGCCCGCAACGCGATCATCTGTGTGTCTCCTACGAAGCCCTTCAATATGGCCGGTGTGAAGATAGCCAACATCATCATCCCTGACCCCGATATCCGCGAGCGCGTGCGCAAGGTCGTGGAGCAGCGGGAGATCGGCGGCCCCGGTCCCTTCGGTATCGATGCCCTGACGGCTGCCTACAGCGAGGGCGGCGCTGAGTGGCTGGACGAGCTCAATGTCTACATCTCAGATAATTACGAGTATATGCGTGAGTACATCGAGAAATACCTGCCGGCCTTCCCCATAATGAAACTCGAGGGTACCTATTTGGTGTGGATGGACTGCTCGGCTCTCGGGATGACCTCGGCGGCTCTCGAGGAGACCCTCAAGGCTGAGGCCGGGATATGGATCAATGCCGGAACGATGTACGGTCCTGGCGGAGAAGGATATATGCGTTGGAATATTGCCTGTCCACGCTCAATTTTGGAAGAGGGGCTCCAACGTTTCAGAGCATTTGTGGAGAAGACTGGATGTAAGTAGGACGGAATGCTGGAAGAGTTCCTTAAATATATTTCAGATGAAAGACGGTATTCCCCCCGCACCTGTGCCGTCTACCGCGAGGCGCTGGAGGCATTCTACCGCTATGCCTATCCTCAGGACAATGCTCCGGAGGCGGGCGCCTTCCCGGCTCCGCTGTCCCCGCAGCAGCAGCTTGAGGCGCTTACATTCAACAGTATCCGCGGATTCGTGGCATTCTCGATGGACGAGGGCCTTTCGCCCCGTACCGTCAATCTGCGGCTGTCGGCCCTCAGCAGCTATTGTTCCTGGCTCGTGCGCCGCTCGCTGCTGCCCTCCAATCCGGTGCGCCGTATCGCCCGCCCGAAGGAGAGCCGTCGCCTGCCGGAGTTCTATACGGAGATTTCCCTGGAGCATTTCTTCGCGTCGAAAGGTCTGGACGGGTCGGGAGATGCCTGCGCCCGGATGAGTCTGCACGAGTACCGCAACGGGGTGATGATGCTGGTGCTCTACTCCACTGGAATGCGCCGTTCGGAGATAGTGGGGCTGCGCCGCAGCGACTTCGACCCGGGGAGGAAGGTGTTCACGGTGCTGGGCAAGGGAGATAAAATGCGGGAAATTCCGGTTCCGGCTTCCGTTTGTCAGGAAATTTTACTATATTTGGAGAGAATTAGGAAGGAGTTTCCGGATATTCCGGTGGACGGGAGATTTTTCCTGACCGATGCGGGGCAGCCGATATATCCGGAGCTGGTGAACGAGACGGTGCATGAGGAGCTGGACGGGGTGGAGGGCTTCACCGGACGCAAGTCACCCCACGTGCTGAGGCACTCGCTGGCGACCCACCTGCTGAACAGGGGGGCCGACCTCAATTCGATAAAGGAGATACTGGGACACTCCTCGCTGGCGGCCACGCAGGTGTACACCCACAACTCCTTCGAACAGTTGAAGAATACTTATTTAACCGCTCATCCAAGAGCTAAAAAAGGAGGTAATAATGAAAATTAATGTTCAATCGATCAAATTCGATGCAGATCAGAAACTGCTCGACTTCATCGACAAGAAAGTCGGTAAACTGGAAAAGTTTTTTGACAACATCATCAGCTGTGATGTCGCCCTCACTGTCCAGCCCGATCACGGCAAGACCGTGAAGGTGAGACTCGGCATCCCCGGCGACGACCTTATCATCGAGAGGACAGCACCTACTTTCGAGGACGCGGTGGTTGACTGCGCCGATGTCCTCCAGGACCAGATAATCAAGATGAAAGAGAAGAGGTTCGGCAAATAGCCCCTCGGACGACATATAACGTTTTCAGTGACTCGGGACTGTCCCTCTGCGGGGCGGTCCCGTTTTGTAATATTGCCCAATATGATTAACTTTGTCAGCGGAACACTAACCGAAAGGAGGACCGCGCCATGATGAAATACCCGATAGGAATTCAGAGTTTTGAGCAGATAATAAAGGACGGTTATGTCTATGTGGACAAGACTGCCCTGATCTATGATTTGGTAACGAGAGGAAAGATATACTTTCTGAGCCGCCCGCGGCGGTTCGGCAAGAGCCTGCTGATGTCCACCCTGGAGAATTATTTCCTGGGAAGGAAGGAACTGTTCGAGGGGCTGGCCATCGGCTCGCTGGAGAAGGAGTGGCTGGAGTATCCGGTGTTTCACATTGATTTCAATGCGCTTAACTTCAAGGAATCCGGAGCATTGGACAATGTACTTGAAGAGACAGTCTCTGCATGGGAGAGGATATATCCTCCAAAAAACAGATTTACAGGTGTCGGGAAGCGTTTTCAGGAAGTTCTGCGCACCGCACATGAGCAGACCGGCCGCCGCTGTGTGGTCCTTATCGACGAGTACGACAAGCCGCTGCTGGACGTGCTGGACACCGGGCTGACATGTACCGTGGACGGCCAGGAGCGCATGCTGGAGGAGCGGCACAGGGACGTGCTCAAGGGCTTCTATTCGGTGTTCAAGGCCGCCGACGCCGACCTGCAGTTCGTGCTCCTTACGGGCGTGACCAAGTTCTCGCAGGTCAGTGTCTTCAGCGGGTTCAACCAGCCGAAGGACATCAGCATGGACAGCCGCTACGACGCCCTGTGCGGAATAACCCAGGCAGAACTGGAGCACTATTTTGACGAGCCGATACGGGAAATGGCAGCTAGGTCCGGTGTCAGCGTCCAGGTGATAACAGCCGACCTGAAACGCCGCTACGACGGATACCATTTCAGTGAGGACATGCAGGACATCTACAACCCGTTCAGTCTGCTCAATGTGTTCGACTCCAAGAAGATGAAGGACTACTGGATGACCACCGGCACCTGTGAATACCTGGTGCGCCTGCTTTCCCACAGCGACGAGAATATCGAGGAACTGCTGAAGAACGACTACTCGACTGCGGCCTTCGCCGACTATAAGGCGACCACTGAGATGCCGCTTCCTATGATTTATCAGAGCGGCTACCTCACCATCAAGAGCTACGACCAGGAAATAGAGCGATTCCGCCTCGACTTCCCGAACGAGGAAGTCCGACGGGGATTCCTCTCATTCCTCTCCTCCGGCTACCTCACCAGGACAGCGGACAGCATGTCGGGCTGGGCCGCCCACGCCGGCAGGGCCCTGAATCGCGGCGACCTTGACAGCCTCCGCGAGCAGATGGAAGCCCTCCTGGCCGACATCCCCTACAGCATCCGCAGCACGGCTGATGAAAAGGCCCGCGAGCGCGACTTCCAGTACACCTTCTACCTCATCTTCCGGATGCTGGGCGGCTGGAAGGTCTACGCCGAGAAAGCTTCCAGCCGGGGCCGTGCCGACTGCATCGTAGAGACCGACAGCCACATCTACATCTTCGAGTTCAAGCTGGACGGCACCGCCGAGGACGCCCTGCGCCAGATCGAGGAAAAAGGCTACGCCCGCCCCTACGCCTCCGATACCCGCAGTGTCATCCGCATCGGAGCCTCCTTTTCCTCCTCCACCGGCAACATCGAAGAGTGGAAAGTGGCGTAAATCGGAAAAATATGCTTACTTTGCGGCCGTAACTAAGTAAGATTATGCCAGGTTCGAATTTCATAGACTACGTAAAGATCTTCTGCGCCTCGGGGAACGGCGGCAATGGCTCCACCCACCTGCGGCGCGAAAAGTACATCCCAAAGGGCGGGCCCGACGGAGGTGACGGCGGCCGCGGAGGTCATATCATCCTCAAGGGCGACCCGCAGTACTGGACCCTCATTCATCTCAAATACCGAAAGCACATCAAGGCCGAGCACGGCGGAGCGGGCAGCGGAGGCCTCAGGCACGGGGCCAACGGCAAGGACATCATCCTCGACGTCCCCCTAGGAACTGTCGCCAAGGACGCCGAGACGGGCGAGGTGCTCTGCGAGATACTCGAGCCGGGGCAGCAGGAAATCCTGGTACGCGGAGGCCGCGGAGGCAAGGGCAACAACTTCTTCAAGACGGCCACCATGCAGACCCCCCGTTTCGCACAGGAGGGAGAGCCGGGCCGCGAAGGCTGGTTCATCCTCGAGCTCAAGCTGCTGGCCGATGTAGGTCTGGTAGGCTTCCCCAATGCCGGCAAGTCCACTCTGCTCTCAGCAGTATCCGCAGCCAAGCCCAAGATCGCCGACTATCCCTTCACCACCCTCGAGCCCAACCTCGGCATCGTCTCCTGCCGCGACGACCACTCTTTCGTGATGGCCGACATCCCGGGCATCATCGAGGGAGCGCATGAGGGCAAGGGACTGGGACTCAGATTCCTCAAGCACATCGAGCGCAACTCCATGCTGCTTTTTGTCATACCCGCCGACACCAAGGATATAAGGGCCGAATACCGTACCCTCCTGGGCGAGCTGGAACAGTTCAACCCGGAACTGCTGGACAAGGACCGCGTCCTCGGCATCTCCAAGGCCGACATCCTGGACGACGAGCTCCGCGCCGGACTGCAGAAGGAACTGCCCGAGGGCATCCCCGCCATATTTTTCTCATCAGTGAGCGGAGAGAACATACCGCAACTCAAGGACCTGCTCTGGAACACCCTTAACCGCAGCGCGATATGATAGACTGGCTGATACAGCTTGACCACGACATCACACTGGGCCTCAACGCCCTGCACACACCGGTCCTGGACAGCATCATGCTCTTTCTCTCGTCGAGCAAGGTGTGGATTCCGCTGTATGTGGTCATTGTTGCACTGATGTTCATTCCCAAATGGTACGGCCGGAAATCGCCTGCATTCCGCCTCGGCAGCCGGATACCGCTTTGGCTCACGGGACTCATCGGAGTGCTGGCTGTGGCGCTGTGCTTCGGTCTCACCGAGCAGATGACCAATCTGGTAAAGGACTGGGTCGCCCGTCCCCGCCCGAGCCACGACCCCCTGCTGGAGGGCCTGCTCCATCTGCCGGAAGGCAGGGGCGGCCTCTACGGTTTCTTCTCGGCCCACGCCTCCAACACCTTTGGAATGGCAGCCCTCACTGCCCTGATATTCAGACGCGGGTGGTATTCAGCCGGTATCCTGACCTGGGCCGCGCTGATAGGCTTCAGCCGCATCTACCTGGCCAAGCATTTCACCACGGACGTAGTCTGCGGTGCCCTCGCCGGAGTGCTGGTCGCCCTTGCTGTCTACAGCCTCTACCGATGGGTATTGTCCCTGATTTCCAGAAAATATTCATAACCCTGCCCACATGCTCTGCATCGTAGACTCCACCACCGACCCCTACTGGAACCTCGCCGCCGAGGAATACCTCCTGACCTCTCTCTCCGAGCCGGTATTCCGCCTCTGGAGAAATGCCCCTTCGGTCATTGTCGGCCGCTACCAGAATGCCGCTGCCGAAATTAACTCAGAATATGTCCGGACACGCGGCATACCTGTAGTCCGCCGTCTCACTGGCGGAGGCGCGGTATTCCACGACCTGGGCAATGTCAATTATACCTTCATCGACCGTAAGGTGGATGGGGAGGACACCGCGGCCATGTTCGGGCGCTTCACTGCTCCCGTCATCTCGGCTCTGCGCTCACTCGGGGTGGAAGCCTCGCTCGAAGGGCGCAACGACCTGGTCATCAGCGGCCGGAAGTTCTCGGGCAATGCGGTCTGTGTCCACGGCGGCCGGGTCCTGCAGCACGGCACCCTGCTTTTCTCCGCCTCCGTAGCCGACCTCTCGGGCGCCCTCAACACCCGTCCGGAAAAATTCATCGGCAAGAGCGTGCAGTCCAACCGCTCGCGGGTAACCAACATCTCGGAGCATCTGCCCGCCCGGCACCGCTCCATGTCAGTGGAGGAGTTCATCACTTATCTTCAGGACCATATTGCAGGCGGTACGGACACTCTCCGCGGCTACACCGCAGAGGAGATGGCGGCCATAGACCGGCTGTGCCGGGAAAAATACTCCACCTGGCAGTGGAACTACGGCAATTCCCCCCGTTACGGCCTCAACCAGACCCGCCGCTTCCCCTGGGGCTTCATCGAAGTCTCCCTCGACGTCTCGGGCGGCCTTATCCGCTCCTGCTCCATCCGCGGCGACTACTTCTTCACCCGCCCCACAGAAGAAGTGGAGCAGGCCCTGACCGGACTGCCCCACTCCCATGATGCCGTACTCAATGCCCTGTCCGCGCTGCCGCTGACCGACTACTTCGGACCGGCCACGGCCGATGAGCTGGCCGAACTGTTTTTATAGTAACGGACGCTCAGTTGTCAGATTTTACTTTGGCCGTCGTTCACTCATTCTCCAATGAACTTATAAAAGTCCTGTTAGCACATTGGACATTACGTTGTCTCCAATATCATTTAATTGTAATCTGCTATCATTTACCGCAACAGCCTGCGCACAGTATCATGGACTGAGTCCATGGAGGCGAAGAACGCGGCGCGGGCGGCGGGCTCCGTGACGGAGGTCTCCAGGCAGCGGTTGCGGCGCAGGACGTCTTTGTAGGTCATTTCCAGGCGGGTACAATGGATGCGGGAGAAGAACTCGCGGCCCTTTTCGGTATTGACCAGGACGGCGCTGACTCCGCGGTCGTCGTCGAAGTCGGGGCGGAGGTCGCCGATGCCCCAGAAGTCGCCGATGGTCAGGTCGCTGCCGCTGCGGAACTCCCGGGCGGGGCAGCGGTAGCAGCTCGGGCGGGAATAGAAGTCGGCCAGGAATCCCCGGATGAACAGGTTCTCCGCCTTGCCGCGCTCGCTCAATACTGGGCGGCAGGGGACTCCCGAGGGGTCGGTGGCGCGGAAGAATATCTTGAAATTGTAGCCTTTCCATCCGGCGCGGCCCTCCTCCTTGTCGCGGAAGCGGACCTCTTCTATGTTCACATCACGGTAGCCCTGAGCCTCTAGGGCGGCTTTCTCCTCCGCGAGATACCGCCTCCATACCCCCGGCGAGGGCGCTCCGTGACAGATGAGATCCACCGTCAGCAGCCGGTCTGTCGAGGTCTTTCCAGCTCCGGAGGCAAGAAAATGGTTGAGGCCCGCCACCTGGCAGGGGGTGCCGGTGAACAGCACCGGACGTCCCTCGCGCAGAGCCGTCCTGACCCTTCCGCAGCAGTCCTCCATCCGGCTCTGCAGGTATTTGGAACCGATGAATGCCGCCGCTTCCGAAGGGGTGCCGGCGCTGTCGTGGACCGCCTCATGGACATTGTCATAGCGGGAGCCGAAGACTATGCCTCCCTCTTCCAGTATGGCGGAGGCTATCAGGGGAAATGCCCCTCCCGAGGCGCTGCTGATCCTTACCGTTCCGTCCGGGTGCCTCACGGCGTGGACCTCGAGTGGCCTGCGGGCGGGGAACTGCGTGATGACGGGGCAGACCCTCGCGCAGATGCCGCATTCGATACAGGTGCTCTCATCCACAGCGGGATAGAGGAAGCCTTCGGAATTTTCCTTCATGGTGATGCTGCCTCTGGGGCAGGCCGACGCACAGGCGGTGCAGCCGCAGCAGTCGTGCGGGTCGGTGATGATGATGTGTCGTATTTCTCTCATAAGCGGCTACAAAGTTTGTAAAAATTTTCTATATTTGCCGTCCAATAAGAATATCTCTCAGGGCAGGGTGCGATTCCCTACCGGCGGTGACAGTCCGCGACTCCCTGATTATCAGGGACTGAATCGGTGAAATTCCGATACCGACGGTGACAGTCCGGATGGAAGAGAGGTCTTGGCCGGAAGCCGTGGAAGCGGTGCCGGCGCTTGTGATTGTCGGAATGACAGACTGCCCTGAGTGCCATTGTGGTATTCGGGTTTTTTGTTATGTGTAACGACGAAGATATCAGATACATGCGGATGGCTCTCGCGCTGGCTGAGCGCGGCAGGGGGCACGTGGGGCCGAACCCGATGGTGGGGGCGGTGATAGTCCGCGACGGAAGGGTGCTCGCCCGGGGCTGGCACCATGTCTGCGGCAGCCTGCATGCCGAGAGGGACGCGCTGGCCTCCTGTAAGGAGCCCGTGGAGGGCGCGACGATGTACGTGACTCTCGAGCCCTGCTGTCATCATGGCAAGCAGCCGCCCTGCACGGATGCCATCATCGCTGCCGGCATATCCCGGGTGGTCATGGCCATGACTGATCCCAACCCTTTGGTGGCCGGACACGGAGCCGCCATCCTGCGGGATCATGGCATAGAAGTGATTACCGGTGTGCTCGAGGCTGAGGCCCGTCATCTCAACCGCATATTCATCAAGTACATAACTACGCGCCGTCCCTGGGTCGTGCTCAAATGGGCCATGACTCTAGACGGGCGCATAGCCGCTGTCTCCGGGGACTCCAGGTGGGTGAGCGGGGAGCAGTCCCGCCGCCTGGTGCACGAGCTCCGGGGCCGGTATATGGGTATAGTGGCCGGCATAGGCACCGTCCTGGCCGACGATCCCATGCTCAACTGCCGCGTGGACGGGATGCGTCAGCCGGTGCGGGTCATCGTGGACTCGAAGGCTTCCATGCCGGCGGACTGTCAGCTGGCCCGGACTGCCCGCGAATACCGGACTGTCGTGGCGCATACGGATGCGGCTGAGGCTCAGAGGCTGGAGGCACTGCGCTCCTGCGGAGTGGAAACGCTGCTGTGCTCATGCGGTGCGGACGGTATGGTGGATCTGGAAAATATGCTGGGACAGCTCGGGACCATGGGGCTCGATTCGGTACTCGTCGAAGGTGGCGGGGAACTCAACTGGAGTCTGGTCCGCTCCGGGCTCGTGGACGAGTTCTACGTCTTCGTGGCTCCGAAGATAGTCGGAGGACGTACCGCCAAAGGTCCGGTCGGAGGTTCCGGCTTCGGGACAATGGCAGCGGCCTGCGGCCTGCGGGTAGACTCGGTGGAAATGGTCGGGGAGGATATACTGATACACGGATTTTCAAGCAAATACGATAGGTCTAAATGTTTACAGGAATAATAGAGGAAATAGGGACGGTCCGCTCCATCCGCGGAGGCGGTTCGGGAGTGGTGCTGGATATCGAGGCTTCCAGGGTGCTGGAAGGCACTGCGACAGGGGACAGTATCGCGGTCAATGGGGTATGCCTGACGGTGACTCCCGGCAGCGGGCATTTTACGGCTGACGCGATGCCGGAGACGCTGCGGCGTACCTCCCTGGGCAGTCTGAGGCCCGGTTCGAAGGTCAATCTGGAACGGGCCATGGCCTGCGGAGGCCGCTTCGGCGGGCATCTCGTCTCGGGGCATGTGGATGCCTGCGGACGGGTGGCTGACCTTGTCCGGGACGGCATTGCCCTGGTTATGAGGGTGTCGGTGCCGTCCGATGTCCTGCGATATGTGGCCCGGAAGGGGTCGGTGACTCTCGATGGGGTAAGCCTGACCGTGGCGTCGGTTTCGGATGCGGACAGCAGTTTTACAGTCTCGCTTATTCCGCACACTATGGCTTCGACGACGCTCCACCTTCTGAAACCGGGTTCTCCGGTCAATGTGGAGGTGGACATGCTGGCGCGGTATGTGGAGCGGCTGCTGGCTTCTTCCGGGGATGCTGTCCCCGCCTCCGCACTGGTGGACAGCGACTCTGCCGGAGGCGGAATTACAGAAGAATTTTTAAAGAAATACGGATTTTAATATATGGAACGTAAATTCAATACCATCGAGGAGGCGGCCGAGGCTCTCCGCCAGGGACAGATAATCGTGGTCATCGACGATCCCGACCGGGAGAATGAGGGGGACCTGATCTGTGCCGCCCGTCACGCCACCACTGCCAATGTCAACTTCATGGCCTGCTACGGCAAGGGCCTGATATGCATGCCGATGAGCTCCGCTCTGACCCAAAAGCTGGGCCTGGGGCAGATGGTCTCGCACAATACCGACAATCACTGCACGGCCTTCACCGTGTCCATCGACCACGTCTCGACCGGTACGGGTATCTCGGCCATTGAGCGGTCGATCACTGCGATGAAATCGGTGGAGCCGGATGCTAAGCCGGAGGATTTCCGCCGTCCCGGGCACATGTTTCCGCTGGAGTCCCGTCCTGGAGGCGTACTGCAGCGCCGCGGTCACACCGAGGCCACCGTGGACCTGATGCGCATCGCCGGACTGGAGGAGTGCGGACTGTGCTGCGAGATCATGCGGGAGGACGGGGACATGATGCGCACTACCGAGCTGATAGCCTTCGCCGCTGAACATGGCTTGAAGATTATCACCGTGGATGACCTGGTGTCTTACCGCAAGCACCACGAGAAGTGGATGGAGAAGGTGACGGACGCGGCCCTTCCTACGAAGTACGGCAATTTCCGGATTATGGGCTACGTCAACCGCATCACCAAGGAGCATCATCTGGCCATCGTCAAGGGCGACATCACCACTCCCGAGCCGGTGCTGTGCCGGATGCACTCGGAGTGCCTGACCGGAGACGTACTGGGTTCACTGCGCTGTGACTGCGGCGAGCAGCTGGCCGAGGCCCTCAGACGTATCGAGAAGGCCGGACGCGGTGTGCTGCTCTACCTGCGGCAGGAGGGACGCGGCATCGGGCTGATCAACAAGCTGCGGGCGTACGAGCTGCAGGACCAGGGCATGGATACCGTGGAGGCCAACCTGGCCTTAGGCTTCAAGGCGGACCTGCGCGACTACGATGTCGGCGGCGCCATCCTCTCTGACCTTGGCATCCGGAAACTGATACTGATGACCAACAATCCGATGAAGATCTTCGGCCTGGACCACTACGGTATCGAGGTGGTGGGCCGCGACCCCATCGAGATGACCTGCAACGAGAAGAACGAGGCCTACATGTACACCAAGTACAAGAAGATGGGTCACCTCCTCCATTTCGAGCAGAAGGAGCATTTTAAGTAGAAATAGAAAACAATAAATACAAAGTCAACCATGAAAGTAATAGAAGGCAATCTGTCAGCCGCCGGCCAGAGGATAGGCATCGTAGCGGCCCGTTTCAACGAATTCATCACTTCCAAGCTGCTGGGCGGGGCGGAGGACTCGTTCCTGCGTCACGGAGGTGCGGGGGAGAATCTCGAGGTGGCCTGGGTGCCCGGAGCGTTCGAGATTCCGTTTGTGGCCAGGAAGATGGCTCTCTCCGGCAAGTACGATGCTATCGTCTGCCTCGGAGCCGTAATCCGCGGGGCTACCCCTCACTTCGATATGGTCGCCAATGAGGCCACCAAGGGTATAGCCCACGTCGGTCTGGAGTGCAACGTCCCCGTCATCTTCGGCGTCCTGACCACCGACTCCATCGAGCAGGCCGTAGAACGCGCAGGCACCAAGGCCGGCAACAAAGGCTTCGACGCCATGACCACCGCTATCGAGATGGTCAATCTCGCCCGTCAGTTCTAGTGGTTGTAGACTTTCAGATTGGTGATGCGGCTCTGGAAGTCTCCGGCCTGTTGCAGGGGGAATACGAGGGTGGGAACGTAGTACATCACGCTCTCGCCTTCGTTGTGCCAGCGCTTTTCGGTCTCGAGGCGGTCGATGACGCGGCCGTTGATGATCAGGGTCGTGGAGCGGTTGTCACCCTTGACAGTTACTTCGAGACGGTCACCGTCCTGGATGCTGTAGCGGAAGGTGTTGAGGTAGCCGTCGCGGGCGAAGCCCATCATGCCGCTGATCGGGTCGCTGAGATAGAAGACGGCGTCCTCTGAGCGGAACAGCTCAGTGCCGGGTTTCTCGGCGGCACCATCGACGGTGAAGCTGACGGTGTAGTCATAGCCGATCTCAGGATAGGGCATGACTGTGCCGGGAGCCACCTCGGCCATCTTCAGCACGCAGCCGGGCTCAGTGCCGATGCGGCCGGCGAAGTTGATGCCGGGAGCCTCTCGCACAAAGTAGCGGGTGCTGTCGAAGTCAGCGTAGGGCAGGGAGGTCTCAGCACCGGTCCACATCTTCACGGACAGAGTCTGCAGGGCGGGGAAGAGCCGGTCGTGGATGTCCTTGACCGAGATACCGTTGCCCGCATGGTCGTTCCATACGGCGAACATGCCGCCGAGGATGGACGTGTCGCGCTCGGCGAAGACGGCGTCACCGACATGGGCGGGTGTCCAGTTCTCGTAGAGATATTTCTCGTTGAGGTAGTCGTAGTAGTAGCCGGCTGCGGGTACGATGTAGACCAGTCCGTCGGGTATGGAGATGAGCTTGTAGCCGTCCTCCACCATCTTGACCGGATCGGCGTAACCATTGTACCATGCGTTCATTATCACGTTCTCCGACTTGACCGGGGTCTCTCCGTCAGCGTGGGTGAGGGCACCCCAGACTACGGCCTGCTTGCCGTAGCTCTCGACGAGGCGGATGTAGTGGTCGGTGAAGTAGCGGAATTTCTCCACGACTTCCTTGTCCTTGTTGGAGTACTCGTCTGTGCCGATATGCACCTTGGGACCGCGGAAGACGGGCAGGTCACCCTCGAGGTATTCCTTGAAGAGGGCGTCCACGAACTCGTAGGTCTCGGGCTTGAACAGGTCCAGGTGGTCCATGCCGTACTCCTCAGAGCCTATCTCCGGCATGTAGCGGGTGAGGGCCAGGGAATGGGCGGGTACGTCGATCTCGGGGATAATCTCCACGTACATGCCTGCGGCCTCCTCCTGGAAGTCGATGAACTCGGCCTTGGTGTAGTGGCCGTCACGGGCGGTCAGTCCGGTGTAGGTGTCGCACTCGAGGCGGAATGCTGCGTAGGTGCGGTCCCAGTCCCCTCCGAAGTACTGCTTGAAGCCGTTGTCGTTGAGGTGAATCTGGAGAGTGTTCATCTTGTAGTAGGCCATGATGCGGGAGAGCTTGCGCAGGTAGCTCATCGGGATGTACTTGCGGCCGCAGTCCATCATGAAGCCGCGGATGCCGTAGTCGGGCCAGTCGAGGATCCTGCCGCAGGCCAGGTCAATGCCTCCGGCCTCAGCGTCTGTCTGCAGGGCGCGGTCCGCCATCTGCAGCAGGGTCTGCGTTCCCCAGTACACACCGCTGGCAGTTGGGGCGGAAAGCCGCACGCGGTCGGTGATATCGATCGAATAACTCCCGGTGCTGCCGCCGCTGAGTTTGTCCAGCCTCCTGTCAGTCTTGATTTCCAGGACAATATCTCCTTTTCCTCCTTTCTCAGTGACAATCTCCGGCCTAAAACCGGCAACAGTGTTCCAGTCCCCGGCCAGCATCCCGGCTATCCGCAGCAGTTCCCCGTCTCCGGACGGCACGGCTATCCGCATCGTCCCGGAAATGGTCAGGTCCCCCTTGCCGGCCTTCCAGGTCTTCAGCTCCGGAATGACAAACGGTTTGGAGTTCTCCGCAGTCGCGGCAAAAGTGCTGAGGGAACATAACACAGCAGCGAGTACGCTGATAAAAAAACACATTTTCTTCATGGTAAGTTATTTCAATATCTGCGCGGTATGGTTCTTGGTATCGACCTTGGAGATGATGTCGGTGATGACGCCGTTCTCATCGATGACGTAGGTCTTGCGGAGGGTGCCCATGCTGACCTTGCCGTAGTTCTTCTTCTCGCCCCAGGCCTCATAGGCCTGCAGGATGACAGTCTCCGGGTCTGAGATCAGGGGGAAAGGCAGACTGTATTTTTCGATGAATTTACGGTGCGAGGCCGCGCTGTCCTTGCTTACGCCCACCACGGCATAGCCCTGGCTGAGAAAGCGCTCATAGTTGTCCCGGAGGTCGCAGGCCTCGGCAGTGCAGCCGGGAGTGCTGTCCTTGGGGTAGAAATAAAGGACGAGCCTGCGTCCTGTGAAATCACTCAGGCGGATGATGTTTCCGTCCTGGTCGGGGCCCTCGAAGTACGGGGCTTTGTCTCCTTTCTGTAACATAGCGGTGTATTATTTCCGCAAATATAAAAAAATCCTGCCGGATTCATGGCCGGCAGGATCTGTAAAACTGGCGGAACCGCCTGTTAGAAATAGAAGTTGATTGACAGATTTGCTCCTATGTTCTTTGTTCCGAAGTCAAATCCGCTGGAAGAAGGGGACAGCAGCTCCGTCCATTCCTCAACCTGTCCGGAGAGGGTGTTGTAGCCTTCAGCCGTGTAGTACGTGCCGTTCGTCCAGTTGTATGCAGCCGCGATGTTGACCTCTGCTCCGAGCGATACTTTGGGAGCGAAGAACCATTCAACTCCTACGAATCCGACAAGGCCGGCATAATGCGTGGGGTTGTTGTTGAATGTGCTGAGATAGCGGGGAGAACTGAACCCGGGGATACTGGGGGTCTGAGTGCTGGGAATTCCGGTGCTCGGGGACTGGTTTATCTCGGTCACGGCGTTGCCGTAGCTGAAATTCTCCTTGTAGTAGTTGAATGCATACAGCAGTCCTCCTCCGAAGATTCCCTGTACGCGGCCTCTGCCCAGCCTGTATTCGGCTCCTATCATGAAACTGCCGCCGCTGTTGTTGGTCACGTGTGAGTCTATTACCTTGTCTCTGGAGAAAGGATCTGCAGCCAGGGCAGCGTCATCAGTGGCGTAGTAGTTGTTCCTGTCATGACTGTACATCCATCCAACGTTGAGGCGGATGGCCAGCTCGTCGGTGAGGAAGTAGCGTCCGGCGATGGAAACTGTAGGCAGAAGATTGTTTATACCCGGGTTGTAGGGCTGACCTCCGACCTCGCCTATATTATTGCTCTGTGAACCGTTGAAGAGGTTCCCGAGGAAGCCGGTGATGGGATTCGCGCTTACGGTGAGGCCGAACTCTCCGGCTTCAGGGGTGTATTGGATGTACTGTCTGTCATTCCTGCTCTGGGCGGACAGGACGGCTGCGCTCATGAGAATGACAGCAGATAGTGTGATAAATCGTTTCATAGTTGTTACCAGTTGAAAGGATTGTTATACTCTATTCTAAAGTTGGGGTTGCTGCTGTCGATGCTGTTGCCGAGGCCATATACCTCGTCCCTGTTTACGGGGTCAGTGTCAATCCTGATATCTGTTAAAATGAGCGGCAGGTTCTGATAATTTGATTTATTGGAGTCATCAAGGGTCTCGCTTGCGGAGGAACTCCAATAATATAACAGGATCTTCTGTGTCATCCAGCTTGTCGAGGTTCCTCCATCCTGGGAAGACGATGTGATTTCGTAATAGTGGGAGAAATCAGCTTGATATGCAGGGCTTGAGACTGTGATGTCAGCCGTCATGCTGCTGTTGGAGAGGAAATCGTCGGGGAGTACTATCATCTGCTCGTATTTACCTGTGTTGTCGGAGGTGCAGTTGTAGGTGAAAGTATTTATCACATTGCTGTTTTCCTTGACAGTGACTTTGACGGTAAGATCAGTTCCGAATCCTTGATATTTACCTTCATAAGCTGTCTGATTGGAAACCCATGCCGGAGCAGTGACATTTCCCTGTATGGTGATCTGCTGATTGTACTGCACCTGCTGTACGGACTTGTTCTCAGCGTTCAGGGTTACGAACTCACCGCCGTAATCTGAAAGATTGACGTTCTTGGGAGACTGGGTGGTGAAGAGCGTGCTGTCCATCTTTACGATTTCTCCGTTGATGATCTTGTTGTAGGTGGCTTTGAAGGGGAGGATGGAGACTTGGGCAGAGTCATCGGTGCTGCCTACAGGGACGGTTATCTCGAAACTGCCGTCGTCATTGACCGTGGTCAGATAGGACTGGTAGCCCTGAGCATTGTTGGCATACGCACTGTTCGGTACTTTGACGAGCACAGTCTGTCCGGCAGCTGCTACCATGTTGGATTCTGCAATGGCTCCGTTCTCGAGTTCAGCGGCACCTTCATCATAGAAAGCGGTTCCGTAAACGGTGGCAGAACCTTGGACAGAGTCAATAGTGAGGGATGACTGCTCCTTGGTGCAGGAGGCGAAGAGCACCGCTGCGGCTACAGCGACAGCGGGAATGTAAAAGTAGTTTTTCATAAAATGATATGTTTTTAAAGTGAGTTGTTAAATTTCAAACGGTATAAATGAGTATCTTATGGTGATGTGACATGGATCTGTCATTATCTGTCGAGCAGGCAGTTGCCGGCCTTGAGATAGATGGCGGCGTCCAGGGACGCGAGGGTCGCCAGGTTGACTATCTCCCGCACGGGGGCTTCCACCGAGATGAAGTGCACCGGCTTGTTGAGACCTATCTGAATAGGGCCGATGGCCTCTCCTGTGCCCATTTCCATCATCATGCGCCAGGCGGCGGAGGAGGAGTTGAGGTCGGGGAAGATCAGGGTGTTGACTTCCTTGCCGTACAGGCGGTTGAACGGATAGGTCCGGTCGCGCAGCTGACGGTTCAGGGCCATGTCCATGCGCATCTCACCGTCCACCACCATGTCGGGGTAGCGCTCGTGGAGGAGCTCCACGGCCTGATGGACTGCCGAGGGTGTGCCGCAGGTGCCGGACTGGCAGGAGGCGGGTGCCGCTCCTTCGTGCAGGTTGGACCCGAAGTTGCTGTAGGAGAGCATGGCTATTACGGGGTCGAAGGCATAGTATTCCACGGCTCCGGTAGTGAGGCGGGCGATGTCCACCAGGGTGGAGGCATCGGTGTGCTCGTTGATCATCGTGTCGGCCAGGAAGAATACTCCGCGCTTGGTGTTGAGGATGTGCATCGTCGCGAAGGTGCTGAATCCCTGACGGATGCCGATGATGTCGCGGGCGATGGAGGCTACTGCCACGTTGTTGGTATAGGTGCCGGCGATGAAGGCGTCCGCGTCTCCGCTCTCGACCATCATCATGCCGAAGTAGTTGCGGTCGAACATCTTCTCGTAGGCGTCCTGGCGGGTGTACCCCTTGCGGGCGAGATTGGTGGCCAGGGCCTCCGCGTAGTTTTCCCTGCGGGCCTTCTCGTCCGGATGCCTGGGATTGACGATCTCCACACCATCGAGCGACAGCCCGAGACCTGCGGCCCTCTTGCCGATAAGCTCCGCATTGCCAAGCAGGACGGGGCGGCAGAGTCCCTCCGCGCCGGCCTGTACGGCTGCCTCCAGCATATTGTCCGTATTGCCTTCTCCGAAGACCACCCGCATGGGCTGGCAGCGGGCCACATCGGCGAAACGGCGGACGAGCTTGTTGTCATAGCCCATCATCTCCTGCAGGTGCTCCTCGTATTCGTCCCAGTCGGTGACGGGTCTACGGGCCACTCCGGAGCTCATGGCGGCCTTGGCTACAGCCGGGGCTACTGCCGAGAGCAGCCTGGGATCCAGGGGCTTGGGCAGGATGTAGTGGCGCCCGTAGCGGATATTTTCCTCAATGTTGTATGCGGCGTTGACCACGGAGGGGACGGGCTGTTTGGCCAGTGCGGCTATGGCGTAGACAGCGGCTAACTTCATCTCCTCGTTGATGGCTGTGGCGCGTACGTCTAAGGCTCCGCGGAAGATGTAGGGGAATCCGAGGACGTTGTTGATCTGGTTGGGGTAGTCCGAGCGGCCGGTAGCAAATATCAGGTCGTCGCGGGAGGCCATGGCCTCAGAATATTTTATCTCCGGATCGGGGTTGGCCAAAGCAAATACTATGGGGCGGTCGGCCATCGTGCGGATCATCTCCTTGGTCAGGACGTTGCGTACGGAAAGGCCCAGGAAGACGTCTGCACCTACGAGGGCTTCGGCCAGGGTGTGTACGTCGCGGTCAGTGGCGAAGGTCCGCTTCATGGCGTTGAGGTCGGTGCGGGAAGTGGAGATAACTCCCTTGCTGTCGCACATTACGATGTTCTCCCGGCGCACACCGAGCTCGATGTAGAGGTTGGTGCAGGCGACGGCGGCGGCACCGGCTCCGTTGACCACCAGCCGGATGTCCTCTATCTTCTTGTTCTGCAGCTCCAGGGCGTTGAGCAGGCCCGCGGCCGAGATGATGGCCGTGCCGTGCTGGTCGTCGTGCATCACGGGGATGTCGCACTCCTCCTTGAGCCTGCGCTCTATCTCGAAGCACTCCGGGGCCTTGATGTCCTCGAGGTTGATGCCTCCGAAGGTGGGGGCTATGGCCTTGACGGCGGCGATGAATTTCTCCGGATCCTTCTCGTTCAGCTCTATGTCGTAGCAGTCTAATCCGGCGAATATCTTGAACAGAAGGGCCTTCCCCTCCATCACGGGCTTGCCGGCGAGGGCTCCGATGTCGCCCAGACCGAGGACGGCCGTGCCGTTGGAGATGACGGCCATGAGATTGCCCTTGTTGGTGTATTCGTAGGAATCCTCCGCATGGTCCTTGATCTCCAGGCAGGGGTAGGCCACGCCGGGAGAATAGGCCAGGGAAAGGTCGTGCTGGGATGAGTAGGGCTTGGTGGGCAGGGTCTCTATCTTGCCCGGACGGCCGAGACGGTGATAGTCCAGGGCCGCTTTCTTATTGTTGTCTGCCATATTACATTCGTCTTAAGTAGTCCGCGAATATAGCAAAAAAACGCCGGATAACAAATCCGGCGGCTTCTGTCTTTTTGTAGCGGAGAGAGGACTCGAACCTCTGACCTCCGGGTTATGAGCCCGACGAGCTACCAACTGCTCTACTCCGCGGTGTGAGGTTGCAAAAGTAGAGAATATTTTTTAAAAACCAAAAATTTCTTATTAAAAAATCTCGGAAATTTTGACTCTTTTCTGCTCTCCTTTTATTATGTCTTTGATGGTCAATTCGTTGGTTGCGGCTTCGTCCTCTCCTGCGAGTACGATGTATTTTATGCTTTTTCTATCCGCGTATTCGAACTGTTTGCGGAGTTTGGCAGGGTCGGGGTAGATTTCGCAGGAGTGTCCGGCGGCACGGCAGCGGGCTGCGGCGTTCAGGATGTAGGGGAGGGTGGCCGGGCCCATGTTGGCGAAGAGGTACTCAGTGCCGCGGACGGCCTCCTTGGGGAACTTGTCCAGTCCGGCGAGGACGTCGTAGATGCGGTCGGCGCCGAAGGAAATGCCTACTCCGGAGGTGTCGCTTAGGCCGAATATGCCGGTGAGGTCGTCATAGCGTCCGCCTCCGCAGATGCTGCCGATGGTGAAGTCCAGGGCCTTTACCTCGAAGATGGCGCCGGTGTAGTAGTTCAGGCCGCGGGCCAGGGAAAGGTCGAACTCGGTCTCCGCTGCTACTCCGGCTTCGCGGATGAGGCGGAAGAGCTCTTCCAGTTCGTCCAGGCCGCGCATGCCGGTCTGAGAACCTTCGAGGATGTGCCTCATGGCTGTGATTTTCTCCTCTGTGCTGCCTGTCAGGGTCAGGACAGGCTCGATGCGGGCTATGCTCCCGGGCAGGACACCGCGCTCGGCCAGTTCGACCTTGACGGCGTCCAGACCTATTTTATCTATCTTGTCGATGGCGACTGTGATATCGGTGAGCTTGTCGCTCTGGCCGGAGATCTCGGCCAGGCCGGAGAGGATCTTGCGGTTGTTGATCTTGATTCTCACGCCGATGCCCATGTTTCGGAATACCTCGTCGACTATCTGCACCATCTCCAGTTCGTAGAGCAGGGAATCGGAGCCCACTACGTCCACATCGCACTGGTAGAACTCGCGGTAGCGGCCTTTCTGAGGACGGTCGGCCCTCCATACCGGCTGGATCTGGTACCTCTTGAATGGGAATGTCAGCTCGTTGCGGTGCTGGACCACGAACCTCGCGAAAGGCACCGTCAGGTCATAGCGCAGTCCTTTCTCGCAGACTTTCAGCGCCAGGGCGTTGCTGCCGGCCTCTGAGAGCTCCGCCGCGGGCATCTGCTGTATGTCCTTGAACGCGTCTCCGGAGTTGAGAATCTTGAAGAGGAGCTTGTCTCCTTCCTCTCCGTATTTTCCCAGTAGGGTGGAGAGGTTCTCCATCGCCGGAGTCTCGATGGGTGAGTATCCGTATTTGCGGAAAACGGCTTTGACAGTGTCGAAGATGTAGTTGCGTCCGGCCATTTCGGAAGGACCGAAATCCCGGGTGCCTTTGGGTATGGATGGTTTTTGCGTCATGTTCGGATGGTTTTGAACTGCAAATTTAGAAACGTTTTCTACATTTGCGCATAAATTTAAAAATCATGAATATTGTAAAAACGGATATTGAAGGTCTTTTCGTCTTGGAGCCCAAGGTTTTCGGGGATTCCAGAGGTTACTTTATGGAGGTTTTCTCCGAAAGGGATTTCCGGGCGGCCACCGGGCTTGACGTGCATTTCGTGCAGGACAATGAGTCCATGTCCTCCCGGGGTGTCCTACGCGGCATGCATTTCCAGAAGTCGCCGCATGCCCAGTCCAAGCTGGTGCGGGTGGTGCGCGGGGCCGTACAGGATGTGGCCCTGGACCTCAGGGCGGGCTCTCCTACATTCGGAAAGTATTTCTCAGTGGTGCTGAGCGGGGAGAACAAGCGCATGTTCTACCTTTCGGAGGGCTTTGCCCACGGATTCCTGACTCTCGAGGACAATACCGTCTTCCAATACAAGTGCGGGGAGTTCTACGAGCCTTCCTCGGAGGGTTCGGTCCGTTGGGATGATCCTGCCGTAGGGGTGGAGTGGATGGATCCGGGATGCCCCCTGATTCTTTCGGACAAGGACCGCAGGGCGCCCCTGCTTTCAGAACAGCCTTACCGCTTTTGACAGGCTCCGTTCCCACAGGGGAACTTTGACTCCGAAGACCGTCTTGATCAGGGATTTGTCCAGGACGGAATAGGCGGGACGCTGTGCCGGGGCCGGGAACTCCGAGGTGGGTACCGGAACGATATCGCAGTCATTGTCCAGATGCTTGAGAGTGATGATCTTCTGTGCGAATTCAGCTTTGGTGCAGCAGCCTTCGTCCGCATAGTGGAAGACTTCTCCGTAGCGGGGGACGGCGTCCAGCTGGGGAAGGATGTGAAGTATGGCTTCGGCCAGGTCCCTGGCATAGGTGGGAGATCCCTTCTGGTCGTACACTACCTTTATTATTTCCTCCTCTTCTCCCAGACGGAGCATTGTCCTGACGAAGTTCTTCTTTCCGAGAGGTGAGTAAAGCCATGACGTCCTGATGATTATCGACAGGCACCCTGAGCGCTTGACGGCGGTTTCCCCGGCTAGCTTGGTGCGTCCGTACTCGGAAAGAGGGGCGGGACGGTCGCTCTCGTGGTAGGGCGATGTCTTGGTGCCGTCGAATACGAAGTCGGTGGATATGTGTATAAGGTATATCCCGTGGCGCGCAGCGGCTTCTGCAAGGTTCATGGGGCCTGTGACATTGAGCCTGATGGCGGCGTCTGTGTCGGTTTCAGCCTGGTCTACGGCATTGTATGCGGCGCAGTTGATGATCCTGGTGACTCCGTGGGCGCTGATGTAGTCCTCCACGGCCGCGGCGTCAGTGATGTCGAGCTCATGGACGTCCGTGTACAGCCAGTTGGTGCCGCTGTCTCCCTTGGTGAGGCCGCGGAGCTCGCTACCGAGTTGTCCGTCAGCGCCGGTAATCAGAATGTTTTCCATCTTTCCTAAAATTGTGCGGCAAAGATACTCAAAACCTAATCTAAAAAAACTATCTTTGTGGAAATTTTTAACACGCTCTATAACACAAATGGATTACAACACCAACCGAGAGAAACTTATAATGCCTGAATACGGGAGGCACATCCAGAAAATGATAGAACACGTCAAGCAGATACCCGACCGCGAGAAGCGCAACGAGCAGATCCGGGCCGTGGTGTCGGTGATGGAGATACTCAATCCCCATCTGACCGAGCAGCCTGACTACAAGCATAAGCTCTGGGACCACGTGCAGTTCATCGCCGGTTTCGACCTGGACGTGGACTCACCCTATCCGGTACCTACCAAGGAAGAGTTCTCAACTCCTCCCGACATCGTGCCCATGCCCAAGGAGCCGCTGGCAGCCGCCCATTACGGCCGTAATATCCAGAATATGATAAAGGTCATCGCCGCCATGCCCGAGGACGAGACCCGCGACCGGATGATCAAGTCCATGGCCGTGTACATGAGGCAGCAGTATCTGATATGGAACAAGGACTCAGTGTCGGACGAGACCATCTTCAAGGATATAGAGAGGCTTTCGGGCGGTGCTCTCAGGGTTCCGGAGCACATTCATCTGGAAAGTGTGTCGGACAAGGAGAAATTCACCAGGCCCGGTATGATCCTGCCTACCGGGAACCAGCCCGGCCGCAATCAGTTCAGGCCGCAGGGACGCAATAAGAACAAGAAGAACAAATGGAAAAAGCAGCAGTAAAAGGAAAAGAGGGCAAGGGAAAAAAGAAAAGCGCTGCCGGGGCAAAGAAGAAAGGCTCCGGGAAGAAGACGTCTGCCTCCCGCAGGAGCCGGAGCAATGCCATGGCCTGGGTCCTGG
>ERZ780012.16-NODE-16-length-107818-cov-8.22214_pt1 | contig 107818 bp, 96 predicted proteins | sample MGYA00511869_ERZ780012 | MGnify/ENA primary metagenome ERZ780012 (study PRJEB29588, sample SAMEA2161608) | human gut metagenome | biome: human gut; feature: human-associated habitat; material: faeces | place: Denmark | collected 2008/2010 ... | reverse complement strand
ATATTGCCAGGGAATTATACACCAAAACAACTATATGAAAGTTCACAGATATTTCCGACACCCCCCCAAAATATATATAAAAATGCTATTATAAAAAGAAATAATATATCTTTTGATTCTAAATTGAAGGTGGGAGAAGTTTATGATTTTACCGTAAAATTTCTACAATATGCAAATAAAATAAAAGTTATAAACAATCCAATTTATTATTATGTGATGCATGATCAAAGTGCTACGCATAAGCCAAATTATCCTAGTGATATTACAGTTATTAACACAATTAATAGTTTGTACTATACTGATGCAGACTTTGGAAAAATAATATCTTTTCATTTGACAGCATTTAAAATAGCAACGTCATTTACTTATAATAAATATGTTTTAAATGGTCTAGATACGAAAGAGAGCAGGTTTGTTGTAAAATCTTTATTGAGTAACCGACTTTTTAAGCAAATTACGCGGAAAATTATTCTTAACAATCATAAATGCATAAAAGAACGTTTACTTGCGATATATATTCAGTTGTCGGGGCTACTGGGATTTCGGATACTTATTAGAATAAAAAGATGAGTTTAAGATGAAGCAATTGGTAATAGTTGGCGCTGGGGGTATGGGGCGAACTATGTTTGACATGGCGCGTGAATCTATAGGATATAACGATTTATTTAATATTAAAGGCTTTATAGATGATAATAGTGATGCTTTGGTGAATTTTAATAATTATCCACCATTGTTGGGAACGATACAAGATTACGCACCAATAGGAGAAGATGTCTTTATTTGTTCTATCGGTGGAATATCTAGAAAAGCCTGTATGGAGTCAATAATCAGAAAAGGTGGTGAGTTTATTAGTCTGATTCATAAAACTGCTCGCATAGGTAGTAATGTCCGTATGGGTAAAGGTAATATGGTTGGAGCGTTTACGACTATTGCTGCTGATGCCAGGATAGGAGATTATAATTTCATTCAGTCGTTGACAATTATTGGTCATGACGTTATTATAGGTGATTGGAACAGGATTGATTCGATGGTAATGCTTATAGGCGGAATAAAAATAGGAAATCACAATATGATTCATACGCAAGCCGTTTTAAACCACAATGTCAATGTAGGAGATGACGCTAAAATCAGTGCTTGTAGTTTTGTGATCTCAAACGTAGAATCCGGCACAACTGTTTTTGGGAATCCTGCGAGAAGATTAAAATAGAGTAATCAAATGAACAGATTATTAGAAAACGAAGTCTGCCTGATTACCGGTGCCGGCCGCGGCATCGGTCGTGCCATAGCCGAGCGCTTTGCCTCGGACGGTGCGGTGGTTTATGTAAATGACCTTGCACCCGGCGACATGGACTCATGGGCTGCTGACTGCGCTTCTAGGAACAGCACGAGGGTGTTTCCCGTATGTTTCGACGTGACGGACAGTTCCGCTCTTAAGGCCGGCCTCATGTCGGTCTACAAGGAGGAGGGCCGGATAGACTGTGTAGTGAACAACGCGGCGATCATCTCCAATAAGAAGCTCGGTATGATAGTCAAGTCCGACATGGAGCGCATGTTCTCCGTGAACGTACTGGCCGTGATAGACATGATCCAGACAGCCTCGCGCCTGATGGCCCGCGGCGGAGGCGGCTGCTTCGTGAACATCGCGTCCATCACCGGAGTCGTGGGCTCTCCGGGACAGGTTGCCTACTCAGCGACCAAGGGGGCCGTCATCTCTCTCACCAAGTCCGCGGCCAAGGAACTTGCCCCGCAGCACATCCGTGTTAACGCAGTGGCCCCCGGCATCGTGAGGACGGAGCGTTTCGACGAGCTGTACCTTAGCGACGGGGGCAAGATAGACTCGCGCATAGAGAAGATAGCTCTCGGCCGCCTTGGCACACCCGAGGACGTGGCCGACGCCTGCTCCTTCCTGGCCTCGGACCGCGCCTCCTACATCTCCGGCCAGATATTGGGCGTGGATGGCTGCGCCACCATCTGACGGATATTTCCAAGCATAACAGAATCAGAATGTTTTTAAATCTGGACCAGAAACCGCCGCAGTCCGTGGCTGCGGTGGACGACAGCCGCATGTCGTTGACATACGGCGATATAGTGTCTTTTGCCGGAGAGTTCAGGTGCGTTCTACCCAAGCGCACCCTTATATTCATCATGGCGACCAACACGGTAGGATCCCTGCTGGGATACACCTCGTGTCTTTCGGACGGCATCGTTCCCCTGGTGCTCAGTGCCCATACAGAAAAAGACCTCTACGGGCACCTGAGGGACCTGTACCGCCCGGAATACCTTTGGATACCCTCAGACATGGAGCTGGAATTCGGCTATGAGCGTGTATTCTCCTCCCATGGCTACAGCCTCGTTCGCACCGGCCTTACCCCTCCCGACCTGTACTCTGACCTAGCCCTGCTGCTGCCCACCTCCGGCTCCACGGGCAGCCCCAAACTGGTGCGCCACAGTTACCGCAACATCGATGCCAATGCGGAGAATGTCTCGAGGATGTTCGGCATCACTCCGGAGTTCCGTGCCATGGCCATCCTTCCGATGCACTACACCATGGGCCTGTCCGTCATCGCCAGCCACCTTTACAGCGGCGCGACCGTGCTTCTGTGCGGCAAGTCGATGCTTGACAAGGGCTTCTGGAGCATGCTGCGTGACGGGCATGCGACCATCATCACCGGTGTTCCCTACAGTTTCGAGATCCTGAGCAAGATGCGTTTCTTCCGCATGGACCTTCCGGATTTGAAGATAATCACCCAGGGAGGCGGCAGGATGAGCGACGAGCTGTTCCGTGCCTGCGCCGACTATGCGGCAAGGACCGGCAGGCAGTTCATCGCCACATACGGCCAGACAGAGGGCACGGCCCGCATGGCTTATCTCCCGGCGGAGCTGGCACAGACTAAGACCGGCAGCATCGGTGTCGCGGAGCCTGGCGGCAAACTCTCAATAATAGACGACAGCGGAACCGAGACCTTCGAGGGCGAGGCCACCGGTGAGATGGTGTATCGGGGTGAGAACGTCACCCTAGGATATGCCACATGCCCGGAAGACTTGATGAAGGGAGATGAGAACCACGGAGTGCTCCATACCGGTGACATCGCTCACAGGGATTCTGACGGCTGCTACTACATCGTCGGCCGTATGAAGCGCTTCCTGAAGATCTTCGGTCTGCGCATAGGCCTGGACGAGGTGGAGCATATCGTGAAGTCGGCATTCGACACGGACTGCCTGTGCAGCGGTACGGACGAAATGCTCACGGTCCGCATTACCAATCCGGCGATAAAGGACAGTGTCCTTGACCTGATAGTGGAGAAGACCAAGCTTTTCCATAAAAATATCGAGGTCCTGTGCGTAGACAAGATAGAGCGCAACGAGGCCGGAAAGGCCATACTCTATAGGCAGTAGAATTACAATTAATCAGAAACAAACAAAAAGGAAATTTCATGAGCAATCTAGAGAAGTACAACGGAGTTTTCCGTGACGTGTTTATGGTTGAGGACTCGGCCCTCAATAATGCATTTGACAACAAGTCTGTGGACGGCTGGGACTCGGTTAAGCAGCTTGCCCTGACCACGGCCCTTGAGGATACATTCGACATTATGCTGGACGCGGAGGATATCCTCGAACTGACCTCGTACTCCAAGGGCAAGGAAATATTGAAGAAATACGAAGTAGAGTTTTAGGGTATGGCACGCTTGTGTCTCAAGAATATGATACTGCGCGGAGTGCCCAAAATCATAATATATTGTATTCATTAACAGGAAAATGCAAAACGATGTTAACGTTCTGATTTTAGGAGGTGGTCTTCAAGGATTGTCAGTTGCGTATTCATTATATAGAATAGGATGTTCCTCATTTGTTTATTCTAATGAGGGAGTATTCAAAAAATGTAAATTTGTAGCAGGGCATGCATATATCTCTAAATTATTGGTAGAAGATGTCTCTAATTTTATAAAGGAGAAAGGCATATCGGTTGTAATCCCGATGGGAGACAAGATAGCGGCATGGCTTAGTGCGAATAAACAAGAACTCCAATCGAAGACAGGTGCAGTCTGTGCAGTGGAGGATTATGATAAATTCAACAAGGCATCCACAAAATCGACCCTCTTGAGTATCTGTCAAAGAAATGGCATAACAGTTCCAAAGACATCTCCTTTGAATGAGGAACAGATTGAGAAGGCTGCTCAATTTGTCGGTTTTCCGGCATTGATTAAGCCGGATCATTCAGTTGGCGCACGAGGCATTACAAAAGTATCGGACATAGAAAGTATAAAAAGAGAATTATCTGATATCGAAGCGAAATATGGGACATGTTCTTTACAGGAGTATGTTGAGAATCATGATTTCTACTTCAATGTGATGTTGTACCGATACCGCGACGGCAGTTATGCTCCAAGTGTAATAATAAAGATTCTGAGATTTTATCCTGTTACTGGAGGCAGCAGTTCTTTATGTGTGACTGTTGAAGATAGTCAATTGGAGGCTTTATGCCGGAAGACGCTGGATGTTCTTGACTGGCACGGGTTTGCGGATTTTGATGTGCTGTATGATAAGAAGGATGGCAAATACAAGATAATCGAGATAAATCCCCGCGTGCCGGCTAGTATAAGGGCTGCGGATGTGTCCGGAATAAATTACCCTCAGATAATAGTGCATGATGCGTTGAGACTGGCCAAGCCTGATATGAAGTACCATACAGGTGTTTATTTGAGGTATTTGGGACTGGATATTATGTGGTTTCTGAAGTCCTGGAAAAGATTTTCTACAACTCCGAGTTGGTTTAAATTCTTTGGAAAGAATTTGTTCTATCAGGACATGTATAAAGATGACTGGAAGATGTCGTTTTATACTATATGGGAAGGTGTAAGAAAAATATTTAGAGATAGATAGGAAATGAATATTCTGACATTTGACATCGAGGACTGGTGGGTATACGAAAAAGCCGGTCTGGGAGATAAGGCGGAGTGGCGCAAGCGTCTGGACGGGTATCTGGACAGTATATTGGAACTTCTTGACATGCGCGGTTTCAAGGCTACATTTTTCGTGCTGGGGAAAATGGTGGAGTGTGCTCCGGATGTGGTGTTGAAGATCGACCGGGCTGGGCATCATATCGGTTCCCATTCGTACAGTCACACCTTTTTGCGTAATTTCGATTATACTCAGGCGGAAGAGGATACCAGGAAAGGCATTGACGCTGTGGAGCAGCTGATAGGTAAGAAAGTGACGGCCTACCGTGCTCCGGCATTCTCGATAACTCCGGAAAACAAGTATATGTTCGAGATTCTGCATAAATGCGGAATAGAGATGGATGCCTCGATATTTCCTGCTGGAAGAGCATTCGGAGGTTTTGCTGATTTCCATTCTGACAGGCCTGTGATAGTAGACTACAATGGAATAAAAATAAAGGAATTCCCGATTCCTATGACGCAAGTGGTAGGGAAGAGGATTGCATATTCCGGCGGAGGTTATTTTAGGCTTTTCCCGTATGGGAGGATAAAATCTATCGTCAGTCAGAGCGATTATGTCATGACATATTTCCACATCAAAGATATGGATGCGGGACAGGTCCGAAAATACAGAGGTCTGGAAAATGAATCGGCTCTTGTGAGATACTTCAAGAACTATTATGGATTGAAGCATTGTTTTCCTAAGTTCTGCAAACTAGTGAATGCGTTTGATTTCGTATCGATTGAAACAGCCAATGAGAAATTGGATTGGAAAACCGTGATAAAAATTCAATAATGAAATTTTTAGATCTTTCATTTTGGCGACGTCGTTTATTTGCTTTGACGGCGAAAATATATCCGGCTTTTTTACGAAAAGTATACGGAATGGATATAGGAAAAGGCTGTGTCATTTCTAGGAAAGCCCGTCTTGATAATGCAGTTAATCCCAAAGGAGTTCATGTCGGTGACGGAACATGGATTTTGGCTGGAGCCGGAGTCCTTTCACACGATGCATGCCGTTCTCTGAAGACTGATACATACGTTGGCAATAACTGTGTAATAGGTATAAGGTCTTTGATTATGCCAGGTGTAAAGGTGGGAGACAGCACCGTGGTTGCAGCATGTAGTGTGGTGACAAAAAATACCCCCCCCCCATTGTATTGTGGCCGGAAATCCAGCGAAAATCATCAAGACGGGCGTAATTGTTAGAAATGGAAAGATTGTTGAACCCGGTCAAAGTGTTAAAAATGAATAAAATGTACAGTCATTTATTCAAAAGATTCTTCGATTTCTGCATCACTTTCTGTGCCCTGGTGGTGCTGTCCCCATTCATGCTGGTGTTTATCGTCATCCTGTATTTCGCCAACAAGGGGACGGGCGTGTTCTTTACGCAGGACAGACCGGGGAAAGACGCTCGGATATTCAAGGCGGTGAAGTTCAAGACGATGACGGATGAGCGGGATACGGAGGGAAAGCTGTTGCCTGATGCGGAGAGGATTACACGGGTGGGGCGGGTGTTCCGGTCGCTGTCGATAGATGAACTGCCGCAGCTGTGGAATGTGCTGAAGGGGGATATGGCGCTGGTGGGGCCTAGGCCGCTGCTGCCGAAGTACCTGCCGCTGTATTCGAAGGAGCAGTTCCGGAGGCATGAGGTGCGGCCGGGGATTACGGGCTGGGCTCAGGTCAACGGAAGGAACAATATCTCGTGGACGAAGAAGTTCGAGCTGGATGTGTGGTATGTGGACCATCTGACGATGTGGCTGGATATAAAGATTCTGCTGCTTACGGTGAAGAAGGTGTTCGCGCGGGAGGATATCGCTTTCGAGGGAGAGGCCACGACGCATCCGTTTGACGGGACGAATTGATTTTTGACAGTTTGATGTGTATTTTCTTTTGCAAAATGAGCGGGAAGTGCTATCTTTGTGAAAGTGAAACTTTAAACGAAAGAAGTATGTCATTGTCTTTTAGAAGCTTGCCGGTGCTGACTGGAAAATCGGCGGAGCGCTTCCTGCGGGAAGTGGAGAGAGTGAATAGGCTTCCAAGGAGAGTGAGGCCGGTGGATTATTACGATTATATTGACAGACTTTTGGAGAAATCTAAAAAATTTGTGAGGGAGCATGAGGGGCAGGGATTTCGACTTGATTGACAGGTGTGCTCTGGTAAAACTGAGCCCTGAAGTCAATACTCGTGATTTTATCTGTGGAGACAGCGAGATTGATGCATTTTTTCGACATTCGTATTATCTGTACGGGCGGGAGCTTCTTACTAAAACGTATGCTTTTGTGACGGATGATGCTGATTGCCGTATTGTATGTATTTTCACAGTATCAAATGATAGTGTAAAAGCCGGAATGCTTCCAAGCCGGTTCCGGAATCGTTTGCAGCGCAGGATACCAAACCCAAAACGGATGCGGAGTTATCCGGCGGTCCTGATTGGTCAGATGGGGGTGGACAGGTGTTTTAGGGGATTGAATGTGGGTACTCAGGTTCTGAACTATATCAAGGACTGGTTTACTCATCCTGCGAACAAGACTGGTTGCCGTTTTCTTATAGTGGATGCTCTGAATGAGGACAAGGTTATCGGTTTTTACAAGAAGAATGGTTTTAATCTTGTATATGAATTGGAGGATGAGGAAAAAGATGCATTTCTGATAGGCCGGGAGCAGCATTTGCGCCAACGTTTTATGTGCTGTGATCTGCTGCGGTAGAGAAGAGGCTTCGGCTGATGTTTTTTATTTGGAATTTTGCCGGATTATTTCTAGCTTTGCTTGAAGTAAAACTTTAAAATGTGAGAGATATGTTGGGAATTAATTCAAAGAGAGAGCCTATCAGAGGCGAGTATGCAAAAGAACTAAGGGAGATTCTGCGTAGGGTCTATTCCGGTAAATTGAATGAACAGGATTTGGAATTGATCCGTAAGCATAAGGAGATTCTTAAAGATTGGAATATTGTGTGGAAGTAGATAGGAGGGGGGATGGATATTCATATAGAGTGTATTCGGGACTGGAATGACTTGTGTGGTTTTCAATGTGGAGTTCCGAGGATGGATCAGTTTATCCAGAGTCAGTTGAGGTTGAGCGTAATGCATCATTATTGCCAACTTTATATTGTGCGGTATGGCGAGGAGGTGCTGGCTTTGTTTGCTCTTAGTTTTGATTCTTTGGAAATGGACTATGAGGACAAGACCGATATTGTTGACGGGATGAGAAAGAGATTCTCAGATGGCGGGTTTGAGTATCGGGATTTGTTTCTTGACAAGTTACATTATCCAGCGTTGGCAATAGCATATCTTGCAGTAAATCATGCGTACCAGAAAATGGGATTGGGGCGGGCGATAGTGGAGATGATAGTAGAGAGGGCTCAGTCCCAAACATTAGCCGGTTGTCAATTTTTGACAGTAGACGCATTGGTGACAGACCCATACAACACTTATACATTTTATTCTAAGTGTGGTTTTATTCCGAGTGAGAATCCAAGTCCATGGAAAGACACCAGGCGGATGTTCAGGGCATTATATTATTAAAATCATAGAAAATTTATGGCAAAGCGAATTTACCTCTGCCTCGCTCACATGAGCGGGGCGGAGCAGGCCTTCATACAGGAGGCTTTCGATACGAACTGGGTGGTTCCTCTGGGACCCAATGTGAACGGGTTCGAGGACGACCTGAGGAAGTTTGTGGGTGAGGGGAAGGAGGTGGTGGCTCTGTCTGCGGGTACGGCTGCGGTGCATCTGGCGCTGATAGCCTGCGGGGTGGGGCCCGGGGATGAGGTGGTGGTGCAGAGCTTCACGTTCTGCGCGTCGTCGCATCCGGTGACTTATCTTGGGGCGCGGCCGGTGTTCGTGGATTCTGAAAAAGAGTCCTGGAATATGGATCCCGGTCTGCTGGAGGAGGCTATAAAGGACCGCATTGCTAAGACTGGACGTAAGCCCAAGGCGATCATCCCGGTGGCTCTGTACGGCATGCCCTACAGGATTGATGAGATAATGGAGATAGCCGGCCGCTATGGTATCCCGGTGATAGAGGATGCTGCGGAGGGCTTCGGCTCCAGGCTAGACGGCCGGGTGCTGGGCACGTTCGGAAGGTACGGCGTGCTGTCGTTCAACGGCAACAAGATGATAACGACCTCTGGCGGCGGAGCTCTCATCTGCCCCGACGCGGCGGCCAAGAACGAGATCATGTTCTACGCGACGCAGGCCCGCGAGGCCTATCCCTACTACCAGCACGAGCGCATCGGTTACAACTACCGCATGTCGAACATCTGCGCGGGTATCGGTCGCGGCCAGATGACGGTGGCGGACGCTCACATTGCCCACCACAAGCATATGTGCGCCCTGTACAGGGAGCTGCTGAAGGACGTGGACGGCATCACCCTCCACGAGAACCCGGATGAGAGATACGACAGCAACTACTGGCTGAACACGGTGACCGTCGACCCGGAGCTGCGCATAAAGGGCCAGGAGAATGCCTACCGCAACGTCATAAAGGGAGCAGTAGGAGGTGCCGCCGGAGTGACCCACGCAGCCGACACGACCCACACGGACTGCGAGCCTAACGCCAACGTGGAGGCCCTTCGTATCGGCCTGGACGCTCTGGGCATCGAGTCCCGCCCTCTGTGGAAGCCGATGCACCGCCAGCCGGTGTACGCGGACTGCCCGGCCTACCTCAACGGCGTGAGCGAGTCCCTCTTCAAGGTGGGCCTCTGCCTGCCGAGCGGCCCCTGCGTCACCGACGAGGACGCCCGCTACATCGTGGACGGCATTCGCTCGCTGCTGCAGTAACGGTCTGCCATACCGAAGTGCAGAATGAAAACAGATATCCCGCTGAGTTCGTCATTGACGGAGTCAGCGGGATTTTGTTTGCACAAAAGAAAATAAAATCCTACTTTTGTAGAAGATGAATGAACTCTATGCGATTGAGTAAGCGGGAAATAGAAGCTATTCTGCAAGTAGCGGAGGATATTTACGGAACAGATGTGAAGGTCTATCTGTTCGGTTCGCGTGTGGATGATTCCAGGCGCGGAGGAGATATCGATCTGCTTGTGAGGACGACTTCCGAGAAGAAGGGTATATTGGATAGGGTCCGCATGGCAGCACGCATCAAGAGTCTTATAGGAGACCAGAAGATAGATATCATCGGAGATTATGAAGATAATCAGGTGGTGCAGGAAGCACTTAAAAATGGGATATTATTGGCGATATGAGCAGGCAGGAAATCATAGAAAGACTTGACAGGGAGTTCGGAGTGTGCGACAGGCACATAGTCCGGATAAACGAAGCATTGGATAGTCTCGGGCTGGATGGCCCGATGTCTGTTGACCAGTATGTGGATTTGAGTGCTGAGCAGATCCGCTGTATCGACCAGTTTATATTCAGGTTTGCAAAGCTTCAGGATGCTATGGGCGGCAAATTGTTCCGTTACATTCTTGAATATCTTGATGAGGACGTTTCGGAGTTGCCGATGCGGGATATCCTCAATAAACTGGAACGTTTTCAGATAGTTCCTGACGCTCATGAGTGGGTGTATATCCGTGAGTTGAGGAACAACGTGGCGCACGACTATCCTCAGTCAGACAATGAGGTGGTCAGTGCCGTCAATGAACTTATATCCAAACTCGATACGGTAGCAAGCATCTATGACAATCTTAAAAAGACCTACAAAGGTTGATGCAGACTGCCTCTGCCTGCCGAGCGGCCCCTGCGTCACCGACGAGGACGCCTGCTACATCGTGGAAGGCATCCGTTCGCTGCTGCAGTAAAAGAATATGAAATAATGATGTTTCGTTATCCCGCTGAGGCTGTCTTGATGTGGTACAGTCTTGGCGGGATAACTTAATCCGGAATAGGTTTAACCACAATGAACCTATATGTTTTGTAAATAAGTTATAGTGGACAAGAGGGTTAACTGCAATTGCAAAAAAACAATGAAAGCCGCTGTTCGGGCGGCTTTTGCTGTTTTCGTGGGGGTGATCTGCTTGGGGCTCGAACCCAAGACCCCAACATTAAAAGTGTTGTGCTCTACCAACTGAGCTAGCAGATCGGAATGGGCCGCAAAAGTAGTGAAAAAGATTGAAAAAGCAAAAAAAATGTAATTTTGCGGCATGAGAGTCTTTGAGAGGGAAATACGGGATTTTCTGAACAGGTGCCTATCCGTTACAGGAGGTGGGGAAGTGTGCGGTGTAGTGGAATGTATCAGCATCCGCGGCCTGAACGTACTGCTCTGCGGGCAGAAGGGACTGGCGGTGGTGCTGGTACCGCTGGATTATTTCGCCGACGGGGGCAAGGTGGAGGATGTGGTGAGGGCGGGGGAGGAGGCAGGTGCTACGGACCGGGTGTTCCTCTATGAGGACCGCTGGAGGGGCGCGGGGCCGCTGGTGCGTTCGATGCTGGAGGTGCGGCTGGGTCTGGGGCAGAGGGTGTTTGCCCGGAACTGCGGGGTGCGGCGGATTAATGCTGAGACGGCGGCGGCTTTTCTGGAGCGCAACCACATCTACGGTGCGGTGAAGGCTCCTTTCCGCCTGGGGCTGTTCCGCAGCCGCTCGACGGGGAGGTCGGAGGCTCCGATGGACCTGACTCCGCAACTGGTGGCCGTGGCCATGTTCTCGGAGGGCAGGAGAATGGATGACGGGATATCGTCCTGCGGGACATGCATATCGTACGAATGGGAGAGATACGCTTCGGTCCGCGGTCTGCGGGTGACCGGCGGGATGGGTCGGCTGCTGGAGGCTTTCGTGCAGGAGCGGAGGCATGAGGGGGCGGAAGGACCGCTGGAGGTGATGACCTACGCGGACCTGGAGTGGTACGACGGCCGCTCATACGCCCGGCTGGGCTTCGAGGAGCGGGGCTGCCGGCCGCTGGTGGAGTTTCTCTGCGCTCCTGACGGCAGTATGAGGGTGCATGAGGGTAAAATTCGGAGCGACCGCCGCTTCCGTCATCTGGAGGGGGAGGCGGACAGGATGGTCCGGATTCTAAATCCGGGAAGCCGGAAATATGTCCGGATGTTTCCCGGGGGTGAGCGGCCGCAGGGCTGCTAGTGCGCCGGTTCTTCTTTCCTGTGTGCGGATTTTCTTCCCGGCATAATGAGTTTCAGGCCGCTGTCTTTCTTTCCGCCGGTGTCTGTGCCGGAGGTGCCTGAGTTTCCGGAACTGCCGGTGACGGTGAGTGCGGTATTGTCCTCATTGACATCTACTGAGATGCGGGAGGCGGGCCTGAGTCCGGAGATGACGGTCTCGGCTATGAGGTCCTCGAGGTAGCGGCGTACCGCTCTCTTGAGGGGACGGGCGCCGTATGCGGGGTCGTAGCCTTTGTCGCAGAGGAACTCCCTGGCGCGGGTGCTGAGATGGAGGCTGTAGCCGGCCTGGGCGACACGCTTGTGGAGGGTCTCCAGCTCGATGTCGAGGATGGAGGACATATCTGCGCGGGTGAGGCTGCGGAAATATACGGTCTCGTCGAGCCGGTTGAGGAACTCTGGGGTGAAAGAACGTCCGAGTGCCTTGTCGATCAGGGCTTTCTGATGCTGCTGGGAGATTTCTTCCGAGGCTCCGAAGCCGATGCCGCGGCCGAAGTCCTTTATGTCCCGGCTGCCTATGTTGGAGGTGAGGATGATGACCGTATTGCGGAAGTCCACGATGCGGCCGTTGCTGTCTGTCAGGCGTCCCTCGTCCAGGATCTGCAGCAGGATGTTGAATACGTCCGGATGGGCTTTCTCTATCTCGTCGAGCAGCACTACTGAGTAAGGTTTCTGCCGGACTCTCTCGCTGAGCTGGCCGCCCTCATCGTAGCCGACATATCCCGGAGGGGCTCCGATGAGGCGGGTGACGGATATTTTCTCCATGTACTCGCTCATGTCCAGGCGGATGATGGCGTCGCCGGTGTCGAAGAGCTGCGCTGCCAGGGTCTTGGCCAGATGGGTCTTGCCCACGCCCGTGGGACCCAGGAAGAGGAAGGAGCCGATGGGGCGGCCGGGGTCCCGGAGTCCGGCCCGGTTGCGGGAGATGGCGCGGACCACCTTGTCCACGGCCTCGTCCTGCCCGATTATGCGCTTGCCCAGCACTTGTCTCAGTCCTGCCAGGCGGGAGGTCTCGGAGGCTGCCATTTTCTCTACAGGTATGCCGGTCATCACCGACATTGTACGCATGATATCCTCTTCTGTGACAGTGGCCCTGCTGTGTCCGGTGCTGTCCTTGAGCCTTGCTGTGGCCTCTTCGATGTCATGCTGCTGCCGGAGTTCCATCTGCATGGTCTCGGCACCCATCTCGAAGTCGCTGTTTTCCAGATATTCTCTCTTCTTTCTGCGGAGTTCCTGCAGTCTGCTGTTCATCTCCTTGAGGCCGCTGTCAGGCATGGTGGCGGATGCGTGCACTGCGGCTCCGGCCTCGTCCATCAGGTCTATTGCCTTGTCGGGAAGGTTGCGTCCGGTCATGTACCGCACCGAGAGGCTGACGCAGGCCCTGACGGCCTCCGGAGTGTAGACTACGTTGTGGAACTGCTCGTAATGCGGTCGGAGTCTGTCCAGTATCTCTATGGTCATGGCCGGGGTCGGCTGTTCTATCAGTACTTTCTGGAATCTGCGGGCCAGGGCACCGTCCTTCTCTATAATCCTGCGGTACTCGTCGGAAGTAGTGGTGCCGATGCATTGGAAGTCACCTCTTGACAGGGCAGGCTTCAGGATGGCGGCTGCGTCCATGGAACCACCTCCGCCACCGGTCCCGACGATGTTGTGGATCTCGTCAATGAACAGGATTATGTCGGGATGGTTGCGCACGGCCTCCAGGATCCTGCGCAGTCTCTCCTCGAAGTCTCCGCGGTATTTGGTGCCGGCCACCAGGGCTGCCATGTCCAGGGATATTATCTTCTTGCCGAGAAGGCCTGCAGGAACTTCGTTCCCGGCTATGCGCATGGCAATGCCTTCGGCCAGGGCGGTCTTGCCTACTCCAGGCTCTCCTACTATCATGGGATTGTTCTTCTTTCTGCGGCACAGTATGTCTATCGCCCGGTCGATCTCGCGGCAGCGTCCGGTGACGGGGTCGAGATCTCCTTCCTCCGCGGCCGCAGTCAGGTCTGTTCCGAACCGCCTTAGAGTCTCTTCCGGGCTTTCGCCGCGGTTGCCTGACGGAGCCCCGTAATCCAAGTCGTCCGGGTCGTCTTCAGGCAGGGGGGCGCCTGTGTATGCGTCTTCCGGGTACTCGGAGTAGCGTCCGTTGAAGTCCAGGCCCAGGTCGCAGACAGCTGCCGCTGCAGGGGTGTTGTCCTCCTTGAGGATAACGCTCAGGAGCACCATTGTGCCCGGGATATGCACTGCCTTGGGCGAGCGCATGATTCCTGATGCGGTTTCTATGACGTGCTGAAGGCCTGCGTCCGCCTGTATCCGTCCGGTATCCTGGTACGGCACCGGATACCCTCTGTCTATTTCGTCCAGAATCATGGACTTGAGTTCGTCGAGGGGTATGCCGCTGTCGGTAAGGAAACGGCATGCCTCGTTGCGTCCGTGGCGTATCATACCCAGCAGGAGATGCTCCGTAGTGATGGACATCCAGCCTGTACGGGCCGCTTCCTCGCGGGCGTATTCATAGATTTTGTTGACTATATCGAGTTCGCGCATAAGTTCTTGCAATTTGAGGGCCCTAAAATAATCATAATTTGGATAAAATTACTGCTTGCAGTTACAAAAAATTGAGTATTTTAGCGTTTTGTTTGTAAATAAGTAATATGGTAGAAAACGAAGAAATAAATCATGGCAGGATAGTGCAGGTCGATATCGAGACGGAGATGAAAACGGCGTATATCGATTACTCCATGTCCGTTATCGTGGCGAGAGCCCTGCCCGATGTAAGGGATGGACTTAAGCCGGTGCACCGCAGGGTGTTGTATGGTATGTACGATCTTGGACTCACCTCCGGCGGCCAGCACAAGAAGTCTGCCCGTATCGTGGGAGAAGTGCTTGGTAAATATCATCCTCATGGAGATTCGAGCGTGTATGAGGCCATGGTCCGCATGGCCCAGGACTGGAGCATGAGGTATATGCTGGTGGACGGCCAGGGTAATTTCGGCTCTGTGGACGGTGACCCTGCCGCAGCGATGCGATATACCGAGGCCCGTTTCCGCAGGCTTGCGGAGGAGTGCCTGGAGGACATGGATAAGGATACCGTGGATTTCACTCCCAACTTCGACGAGACTCTCAAGGAACCGGTAGTGCTGCCTTCGAAGGCGCCCCTGCTGCTGCTAAACGGCTCGTCCGGTATCGCGGTGGGCATGGCGACGAACATGGCGCCCCACAATCTGGGTGAGGTGGCCGACGCCATCTGCGCCTACATAGACAACAACGACATAACTGTCGACGAGCTGATGCATTATATAAAAGGTCCGGACTTCCCGACAGGAGGTATCATCCAGGGCCTGGCCGGCATCCGCGACGCATTCGAGACAGGACGCGGCCGCATAGTCATCCGTTCGAAGACCGAAATAGAGGTGCAGCCCTCAGGCAGGGAGGTGATAGTAGTCACCGAGATACCCTACATGATCAATAAGAGGGAAATGATTGAGTATATAGCCAAGCTGGTGGAGGATAAGAAGATAGAGGGTATCGCATATATTAATGACGAGAGCGACAGCAAGGGTATGCGTATCGTCATCAAGCTCAAGATGGGCGCTGTAGCCAATGTGGTGCTCAACACCCTCTTCAAGCTTACATCCCTGCAGTCCAGCTTCTCCGTCAACAACATCGCCCTGGTGGACGGACGTCCCCGCCTGCTCAACCTCAAGCAGCTCATCAAGTATTTCGTCCGTCACCGCCACAACGTGGTAGTGCGCCGCGCCCAGTTCAACCTCAATGAGGCACGCAAGCGCGAGCACATCCTGGCAGGTCTGCTCAAGGCCATCGACATAATCGACGAGGTGATATCCCTGATCAGGGCTTCCAGAAGCCGTCAGGATGCCCGTGATGCACTATGCACACAGCTGGGCTTCACAGAGATACAGGCCAGTGCTATCGTGGAAATGCGTCTGGGACAGCTCACCGGTATGGACCGTGAGAAACTGCGTGCAGACTATGATGCGGTGGTGGCCCTGATCGAGGAACTCACGGCATTCCTGGCCGACGAGTCGCTGCAGTATGCACTTATCAAGCAGGAGACCCAGGAACTCAAGGAAAAATACGGGGATCCCCGCAGGACCGAGATCGTACCTTCTGCCGATGAATTCAATCCCGAGGATTTCTATGCCGACGAGGATGTGGTCATCACCATTTCCCACTCAGGCTATATCAAGCGCACCCCTCTGACAGAGTACCGCCTCCAGAACCGCGGCGGTGTGGGCTCCAAGGGCAGCACCACCAAGGACGAGGACTTCATAGAGCACATCTACGTGGCCAATACCCACAGCACCATGCTCTTCTTCACGGACAAGGGCAAATGCTACTGGCTCAAGGTCTACGAGATACCCGAGGGAACCAAGGCTTCCAAGGGCCGCGCGATACAGAACGTCATCAGCATCGAGGCCGACGATCATGTGTGCGCATATCTCAATGTCGGCAACCTCAGTGATGAGGACTATGTCAACAGTCACTATATCGTCCTGGCCACCAAGCGCGGAGTCATCAAGAAGACTCTGCTCGAGGCTTACTCCCGCCCCCGTCAGAAGGGCGTGAACGCCATTACTATAAAGGATGGAGACGGACTGCTCGAGGCAGTGCTTACAGACGGGGACAATGAGATCCTGCTGGCGGCACGCAAGGGCAAGTGCGTGCGGTTCCACGAGTCGGACGCCCGCTCCATCGGCCGTACGGCGTCCGGAGTCCGCGGCATCAGCATCGAGGATGACGATGAGGTTGTAGGTATGGTATGCGCTGCCAGGCCGGCTGAGGGCGAGACTCAGGGCAATATAATGGTGGTCAGTGCCAAGGGCTACGGAAAACGCTCTCCTCTCGAGGATTACCGCGTCACCAGCCGTGGCGCCAAGGGTGTGAAGACCCTCAATATAACTGAGAAGACCGGCGAACTGATAGCCATCAAGATGGTCACCGACGAGAACGACCTGATGATTATCAACAAGTCCGGAATAACTATCCGCGTACCTGTTTCGGATATCCGTGTGGCCGGACGTGCAACGCAGGGCGTGCGGCTCATCAACCTGCGCGAAGGCGACACGATAGCAGCTGTCTGCGTGGTGAACAAGAGTGAGGAGAAGCTTCAGGAGACAGGCGAGGAACTTTAGAAAGAACAATAACTAAACATAAAACAACACAACTTTTTATTCAAAGAATCATGAAACAGATTTTATTGACCGTTGCTATGCTGGCAGTAGCGCTTACCGCCGGAGCACAGAACAAAGATCAATTGCTTTCTTCTATAGACAAGGCGAAAGCCGCAACTGAAAACGAGAAGAAGGCTGCCAATCCCAATACCTGGATCAAATACGGCGATTCGTTCCTGGATGCCTACAACACACTCTTCGGAGACCAGTGGATCGGTATCACCAAGACTGAGGCTATGCTTCTGGGCGGTGACAAACCCGCATCCGAGGAGCAGGTTCAGCTTAACGGCGCAGCCTACAGCGTTGAGCACTATGAGTACCGTGACCTCTACTACAACGGAGGCGGTGTTCTCGAGGCAGTGATCCTCACCAAGCCCATCATGGACGAGGACCTGCTGGTTCAGGCCCGCGAGGCTTACCTTAAAGCCGCCGAAGTAGATGCCAAGGGTTCCAAGACCAAGGCTATCAGCGAGAAACTCCAGCAGCTCCGCGACAAGTTCGTAAATGACGCCATGAGCTATTACACTCTCGGCAATGTGGAGAAGGCCGCTTACTATTTCGAGGAGTCCCTCCCCTGCAGCGACAATCCCGTAGTCAATGCCGTGGACAGCATGATCGTTTATTACACCGCTGTGACCTACAATGCGACAGGAAATACCGAGAAGGCCAAGAAGTACTTCGATAAGTGCATCGCCATCGGATATGACCAGGGAGGAGACGTAGCAGCCGCACTTTCCGAGATTGCCAAGGCAGAGGGCAATACAGACCTCGCAAAGCAGTATCTGAATGACGCCTTCGCAAAATATCCTTCAAGCCAGGCAGTGCTCGTGTCGCTGATCAACCTCTACATGGAGACCAACGACGACCCTCAGAAGATTCTCGACCTGATCAAGTCTGCCCAGGCCAACGAGCCCAACAACGCTTCTCTGGTTTATGCAGAGGGTAATGTTTACAAGAATCTCGGCGATATCGAGAACGCCGTGAAGTGCTATGCCCGCTCTACCGAAATGGATCCCAACTATGTATACGGCGTATACTCGGTGGGCAACACCTACTTCGACGAGGCTATCGCCATCCAGGAGAAGATGAACGCTCTCGATCTCGAGGATGTCGAGGGATATGACGCTCTCCAGAAGGAGTTCGAGAAATACCTCGAAATGTCAGTCGAGCCTTTCGAGAGAGCCTTCAACATGACTGATGACCAGGATATCAAGGTAGCTTGCGCCAGCGCTCTGAAACAGGTATGCTTCAGGTTCCGTACCCGTGACGCCAAGTATGCCGAGGGATATGAGAAGTACAACAACTACCTCAATGAGGCCGGAGTTCAGTAGTCTCTGACTCAAATGAACGATAAAAGCGGCGGATCCCTGAAGGTCCGCCGCTTTCTGTTTATCTGATGTTGCGGGTAATGCGCTGGACAAACTTCGAGCCGGAGAGGAACTCGCTGGCGATGACCCTCAGTACCGTGTACAGGGGAACTGCTATCAGGATGCCGAATACGCCGCTGATCTGTCCTGCGATAAGAATGATGAGGAATATCTCCAGGGGGTGGGCCTTGACGCTGTTGGAGTAGATGAGGGGCTGGAAGACGTAGTTGTCGATGAACTGGGTAACGATGAATATGGCCAGGACTATGATCAGGAAGATGAGCAGGGGCATCTCCACGGCGTTGTTGATGTGGAAGATCAGGGCCATCACCACGGCCAGGAGGTCACCGATGAAGGGGCCGAGGTAGGGAATGATGTTGAGTATTCCCGATGCGAATCCCACGACTATGGCCAGTTGCGGATCCATCTTGACGATGAAGATGAGCCCGAGGCTGTTGAGCGTGGCTACGAAGAGAGATTCGAGGGATATGCCGACGAAGTAGCGGGACAGCAGGGAGTTGATGGAGCGGGTGGCTCTGCGGACATTGTCCTCCAGACGGTCAGGGACAATGGATGTCAGCAGGTCCGTGATCAGACCGTTCTCCATGAGCAGGAAGAACGCTATGAATATGACGGAGAAAACGGCAATGCCGAAGTCTGCGATGAAGGATGCGAGGGATACTATGATGTTGGAGAAGGTGTTGAGGTTGATGAAGTTCCGGATATAGTCGAAGAGGTAGATCTCTATCCGGAATCCGGGGTCAATGGAGGGAATGGACTTGATGATGAACTCGTTCAGCCTCTCCAGCGGCTCATTGACCTGTGTTCCGAGGGAACTCAGGTTCATGTTGTTGATAAGGTGGACGAACTGACCTATCATCGGGGCCAGCAGCAGGAAGAGGGACAGGCAGACGCAGACTATGAGGGCCAGAGTCAGTGCGGAGGCCAGCCATCTGGGAATATGGAAGTTCTTGATGCGGATGGAGGTCATGGCCTTCACTACAGGCTTTCCTATCAGGGAGATGACCACAGCTATGGCGATGTAGAGCAGTACTGTGCGGAAGTACCAGCCCAGGAAGAGCACGATGGCCGTGACTCCTGCGATGATTATGTATTTTGCGAGTTTGTCCATATTCTGAGTGAGTTTGGGATACAAATATAAAAAAACACCGCAATTTTGCGGTGTTCATCGGAGAAAAGGTGAGTTTTACCCGGCAGTTTCTTCTTTGGGTTGTGGTTTCTCGTTGCCAACGGCGACTGTTATCGTACGGCCCATATATTCGGTTCCATTGAGGGCTTCGATGGCTTTCATGCCTTCTTCTTCAGACATTTCGACAAATCCGTAACCTCGGGATCTTCTGGTCTCCTTATTGACAATGATCCTGGCCGAGGTGACTTCACCGTAGGGAGTGAACAATGCTGTGAGATCCTCCTTTCTTACCCTGTAATTCAGGTTAGATACAAAGATGTTCATGCGTGCAGTTTGGTTATATTTCTCGCAAAGGTATAAAATTAATCCATACCTCAAAAGAAAAATAAACAAAACTGTTATTTACTCGTGTCCGTAACTGCTGCCGTCGAAGCAGTGGGTGCAGATCATCTCCTTGGGAAGACCTATGGAGGAAACCAGGTTCCCGATGGTGTTGAACTTGAGGGAAGCCACGTTGACCTCCTTGCGGATGTACTCCACCATCTCGGCGTATTCGGCTGTGTCATTGCGCACATACTTCCCTAAGTTGCGGTCGTGGGCTCCTTCTTTCTGCTGGATGAACCTGCGGCATACGAGCTCCAGCGGAGTGCGGGACTCGGAGAAGTTGATGAACTCGCAGGGATACACCAGGGGAGGACAGCTGATGCGCACGTGCACCTCCTTGGCTCCGTACTCGTAGAGGTTGCGGACGTTGTTGCGCAGCTGGGTGCCGCGGACTATGGAGTCGTCGCAGAAGACGGGACGGTGGTTGTGGAGGATGGCGCCGTTGGGGATGAGCTTCATCTTGGCCACCAGATTGCGTCTGTCCTGACTGGTCGGGGTGAAGCTGCGGGGCCATGTCGGGGTGTACTTGACGTAGCCGTTGCGGAAGGGCACGCCCTTGCCGTCGGAGTAGCCTATGGCCATGCAGGTGCCGGAGTCGGGGATGGAGCATACGGTATCCATGTCGGAGTCGTCCTGTTTGGCCATCTTGTAGCCCAGGTTGTAGCGCACCTCGTCTACGTTGATGCCCTCGTAAGAGGAAGCTGGATAGCCGTAGTAAATCCACAGGAAGGAGCAGATCTGCATCTTCTTGCCGGGCTTTACTATCTGTTCGAGGGAGTCGGCTGTCATCCTGACGGCCTCACCGGGACCGAGAATGTACTCGTCCTTGTAGCCCAGGTTGGGGAAGCTGCACGACTCGGAGGCCACTGCATGGGCCTGTACCCTCTGTCCGTCTTCCTCGGTGTCCTTCTTTCCGATGATCAGGGGAGTCCTGCCGTAGAGGTCTCTGCACGCGATGAGGCAGTTCTCCGTGAGGATCACGAAGGTACACGAGCCCTTGACCTTCTGCTGGACGGACTTGATGCCTTCCTCGAAGGAGGGGGAGCAGGTGATGATCTGGGCGATGAGTTCGGTCGGGTTGGTCTTGCCGGAGCTGAGCTCGGTGAAGTTCTTGTTCTGGGAGAGCATCTCCTTCTCCAGGTCGGCGATGTTGCATATCTTGCCGACCGTCACGATGGCGAAGCGTCCCAGATGGGAATTGACGACTATTGGCTGTGCGTCAGTATCACTGATCACCCCGATGCCGAGGTTGCCGGTGTACTTGTACAGGTCGTCCTCAAACTTGACTCTGAAATAGGAATTCTCGAGAGAGTGGATATCTCTTGCGAAGATACCGTCACCGTTGTAGACAGCCATGCCGCCCCTGCGTGTTCCCAGGTGAGAATGGTAGTCTACTCCGTAGAAGAGGTCATTTCTGCATTGCTTGGTGGAGATGACTCCAAAAATTCCTCCCATAAAAGTAGTAGTTAGTTAATCCGGCCGCAAATATACATCCGTTTTCCGAACTTTTCGCAAGAAAAACTTACCCTTTTTCGTCAAAAGCCTATAAGTGGCTGATAACGTCATTTATATCGATGAAAATTTTTATCACCGCACTCAGAACTCCGGCTGCGGCAGCGGCGGCTCCCTCTCCCAGCCAGGGTGCGGCGAGGGCGGCTGGAATCAGGACCATGGCAATGCTCACGAGAGGGGTGCACAGCAGGTTTGCCAGCAGGGAGAAGAAGGCGAATGTCCCGAAGTGCAGATATATAATAGGTGCGGTGGTTATCTGGCAGGCTACGGTCATGGCGCAGACGTCCACAATGTTTCCGAGGACCTTCCCGCGGGTGGGGACAATGGCCCTGATATGCGGGTATATCAGGAAAATGGCGGTCATCGCCGCATACGAGAGCTGGAAGCTCAGTCCCGAGGGCGCGTCCGGGTCCGCGACGGTGATGATGATGGTGCTCAGGGCCATGGAGTCTACTCCGTTGCGGGCCCGGCCCAGGAGGGCTCCCGCTTCATAGATACTGAACATCACCGCAGCCCTGAGGATGGAGACTCCGCAGCCGGTGAAGATGGTGAAGGCCCAGAGCACCAGGATGATGAGGACGGAGCGGGCCCTGCGCACCGCCGGGGAGTTGCCGGCAAATGCCAGCAGGTGCGTCAGCACCCCGTAGAGCAGGCCCAGGTGCATGCCGGAGAGGGCCAGCAGATGGATGGCGCCGCTCCGCCGGAAGGTCTCCTCCGTCTCCGACGGGATCTCGTCCTGATATCCGTAAGCCAGGGCCTTGACCACTGCCCGGGTCTCAGCCATCTCCTCCGAGGGCATGGCCCTGTCCACCGCTGAGGAGAACCTTTCCCTCATCCTGGCCGGGACAAAGCGCAGGGGAGGGGAGGTACAGGGCCGGATGTCGAGGCTGGAATTGTACCTGAAAAAGCAGGTGTAGAATATCCCCTGCCTCTCCATCCACCGGCGGTAGTCGAAGTCCGGGGTAAAATTCTCCACCCTCGAGCATCCCACGCCGGCGGCCAGGACGGTGTCGCCCGGCATCCATTGTACCTCAGGGGGAATATTGTATATAATGGTGCTCTCTCCCTCCAGCTCCACCTCCAGGAACGGCCGTCCGGAGGAGGAGAGGCCGCCGTCGGAGATGATGCCCCTGACCGTCATACTGCGGCTCGCGCTCAGGGACGAGGTGCCGGGGCCGGGCCGGAAGAACTCGTGCGCGGCAGTTCCGGAGGCTCCCAGGAAGGGGAAGGCGATCAGGACGATCCAGGGTATTCTTCTCTTTATCAGGAAAATGAGGGCAATGTCGGCAATGCAGGTGAGGAAGATGAGGGCTGCGGCGGTCCGGATGCTGCCCGCGGTGCAGGAAATGATGTATCCGGCTGTCAGATTGCCGGATACGAAGAGCAGCGCGGCTGCAAGAAGATATAGCTCCCTCCTCATGCCTTCCTCACGTTTATGGATTTGATTCGCAAGGTAATAATTGTTTACGACTTTTCCTATTTTTTGTTTATATTTGCAAGATTGATGGAATAAATTTTAACAAAATAAAAAGACTATGATCGTACTGGTAATCAACTGCGGAAGCTCATCGCTGAAGTATCAGGTCCTCGACATGCAGGACGCTAACAACTATTCCCTTCTGGCCAAGGGACTTGTGGAAAGAATCGGACTCGAGATGGGGGAGGTTACCCACCGTCCCGCGGGCAAGGATAAAGTTGTAATCGACAAGCCCGTGCCCGACCATACCGAGGGCATCAAGTCCGTGCTCGAGCTGCTTACAGACCCCAAGTGCGGTGTGCTCAAGTCCCTGAACGAGATTCAGGCCGTAGGTCACCGCGTGGCTCACGGCGGCGAACTCTTCCCCGAGTCCTGCCTGATAGACGACAAGGTGATTGAGGGCATCGAGAGCCTCTGCGAGCTGGCTCCCCTGCACAACCCCGCCAACCTCCTCGGTATCCGTGCCGTAAAGACCCTCCTGCCCGCAGTGCCCCAGGTCGCAGTCTTCGACACATCCTTCCATCAGACCATGCCTGACTATGCGTACATGTACGCCATTCCCTACGAGTGCTATGAGAACTACCGTATCCGCCGCTACGGATTCCACGGTACCAGCCACAAGTTCGTGGCCCAGAAAGCCTGCGAGTTCCTCGGCATGGACATCAACAATTCCAAGATCGTGACCTGCCACCTCGGCAACGGCGGCTCCGTGACAGCGGTGCTCAACGGCAAGTCGGTGGACACCTCCATGGGCTTCACCCCCGTAGAGGGCGTGGTGATGGGCACCCGCTGCGGCAACATCGACGCCGGCGTGGTGACCTATATCCAGGAGAAGGAGCATCTGGACGTCAGCGGCATTACCAGTTTCCTGAATAAGAAGAGCGGCTTCCTCGGCGTCTCCGGCGTCTCCTCCGACTGCCGCGACATCGTCAATGCCCGTGACGGAGGCAACTACCGTGCGGGTCTGGCCCTGAATATGTTCTTCCACAGCGTGCGCAAGTATATCGGTGCCTACAGTGCCGTGATGGGCGGTCTGGATGTGATCGTCTTCACCGGAGGTATAGGTGAGAACGACGCCGAGGCACGCGAGGAGATATGCAGGACTCTGGGATACCTGGGAGTTGAGTTCGATTCCGCGGCCAATGACGGCGTGCGCGGAGAAGACAAGCTGCTCTCGAAGCCTTCGTCCAAGGTCAAGGTGCTGACCCTCACCACCAACGAGGAACTGGTCATTGCCCGCGACACGATGAGCCTGGTACGCAAATAGATATCCGAAATAATAACACTAACCGTATAATTTTAAAATCAACGACATGATTACAAGTTTTGAACAGATCTATGAGATTCTCCGCTCAAAGACCCGTAAACGTCTGATCGCGGCCTGGGCCGTGGACGACCACACCATTACAGCTGCCTACAAGGCCGTGGAACTCGGTATCGTAGACGCAACCCTCGTGGGTGACGTCAACATGATCAAGAAGGTCTGCGAGGCCGAGAAGATCGACCCTTCCGTATTCACCATCATCAACAACGAAAATGAGCTGGCCTCCATCGCGCAGGCCGTCCTCATGGTACGCGAGGGACAGGGCGACATCCTGATGAAGGGTCTCTGCTCTACCGACAAGTACATGAGGGGTATCCTGAACAAGGAGAAGGGACTGCTTCCTCCCAAGGCAGTCCTCAGCCACGTATGCGTGCTGGACAACCCCAACTACCACAAGCTCATCGTTCTCGGTGACATGGCCGTAATACCTCTTCCCGACCTCAATCAGAAGATTGCCATCGTGAAGTATCTGGTCAACACGGCCAAGGCCCTCCAGATCGAGAAACCCAAGGTGGCCCTGCTTGCCGCTACCGAGCAGATGCTGCCCGCCATGCAGGCCTGTGTGGATGCCGCCATCATCTCCAAGATGATCGACCGCGGTCAGATTCCCGGCTGCCTGGGCGACGGTCCTCTGGCCCTCGACGTGGCCATCTCGAAGGAAGCCGTGCAGATCAAGAAGCTCGTCAGCCCCGTGGCCGGCGACGCCGACTGCCTCCTCTTCCCCAACATCGAGTCCGCCAACACCTTCTATAAGGTCAACTCCCAGCTCTGCCAGGGTGTCAAGCAGGCTGCCATCGTAGCCGGAGCCATGGCTCCCTGCGTGCTCTCCAGCCGTGCCGACAGTATCGAGACCAAGTTGAACTCAATAGCACTCGCAGCACTCACAGCAAAATAGAACCGAGGAATCATGGCATATATACTGGCAATAAACCCCGGTTCCACAACTACCAAGATAGCTCTTTTCGAGGGGGAAAAAGAAGTATTTACAAAGACACTCAGACATTCGTCCGAGGAAATCTCGCAGTACGAGAGGGTCATCGACCAGCTCGAGTTCCGCGAGAAGACCATCCTTGCAGCACTGGAAGAGAACGGTGTCAGGCTCTCCGACATCGCGGTCATCGTCGGCCGCGGCGGTCTGCTCCGTCCCATATCCTCCGGTGTATATGAAGTCAATGACGCTATGACCGCGGACCTGGCCTCTGCCTGCTACGGCGAGCATGCCAGCAACCTCGGCGGTATCCTGGCCAAGAGGATTGCAGCTTCGACAGAGGGCTGCAGGGCCTTTATCGCCGATCCCGTCGTGGTGGACGAGCTCACGGACATAGCCCGCGTCAGCGGTCATCCCCTCTTCCCGAAGATTTCGATTTTCCACGCACTGAACCACAAGGCTATCGCCAAGCTCTATGCCCGCGAGACCGGCCGCGCCTACGCGGACCTCAACCTCATCGTCGCCCACCTCGGCGGCGGAGTCTCAGTAGGAGCTCACAGCGGCGGCAGGGTAGTGGACGTCAACAACGCACTCTTCGGTGAGGGACCGTTCAGCCCCGAGCGCACCGGCGGTCTGTCCGCCATGCAGGTGGCTGACGCATGCTTCAGCGGCAAGTACACCCACGCTGAGATCAAGAAGATGATTTCCGGCAAGGGCGGTATCGTGGCCCATCTCGGCACCAACTCCTTCAAGGAGGTGGAGGACCGTGTGGCTGCCGGCGACGCCAAGGCCAGGCTCATCTCCGACGCATTTGCCTACAACGTGGCCAAGGCCATCGGCGGCATGGCGGCGGCGCTCTCCGGCAAGGTGGACGCCATCCTGCTCACCGGCGGAATCGCCTACGGCAAGGAGCTGATGCAGCAGATAGCCGACATGGTGTCCTTCATCGCTCCCGTGAAGGTATATCCGGGAGAGGATGAGATGGGCGCCCTCGCAGGCAATGCCCTTGCGGTGCTCGAAGGACGCGAGGAGGTCAGGAAATACTGATTTTTCCGAATCAATCTTTATAGGAAGCTGAGGGGATCTGTCCTCTCAGCTTTTTTGTTTTTATCACGAAGAATGTGAACAGGCCCAGGGCTGCGGCGACTCCTGTGATGTAGCTTACGGTAGAGGGCAGGGAGAGTCCTCCTACATTGTAAGGGGCTATCATGAAGTAGCATACGCAGATGAAGGTCAGGAAGGTGGCGGGCAGGGACATCATCAGGTGGCTGCGGCCGTTGCGGACGAGGTAGGCCGCTGCGGTCCATGTCACTACGGTCGCCAGCACCTGGTTGCCGATACCCACGTATTTCCAGATGGTGGAGAAGTCCACCTTGCAGAGGATAAATGCCACTACGAATATAGGCACTGCTATGATAAGGCGGTTGCGTATGGGCTTCTGGTTGAATTTCAAGGCGTCGCCTATCGTGAGACGGAGGCTGCGGAAGGCTGTGTCGCCGGAGGTGATGGGGCAGACCACCACTCCGAGAATCGCTATTACCGCTCCGACCTGACCCAGCCACGACTGGCAGATCTCGTCGACCATGATGGCGGGTGTCTTGCCGGCGTCGGCCGCGGCGTTGAGGCCCTCAGGACCGCCGAAGTAGGCTATGGCGGCTGTGGCCCAGATCATGGCCACTATGCCTTCGGCTATCATGGCTCCGTAGAATATGGGACGGCCGTACTTCTCATCGCTCAGGCAGCGGGCCATGATGGGGCTCTGAGTGGAGTGGAAGCCGGAGATGGCTCCGCAGGAGATGACCACGAAGAGCATGGGGATGAGGATGTTGCTCTCGGGGTTGGTGTGGAAGTTGCGGAAGCTGCCGGCGGTCAGCTCCGTGAGGTGTATCTCTCCGGAGAAGCCCTTGACGAGCATTGCCCCGGCTATGGCTATGGCCATGAACAGGAGAATGGCTCCGAAAAACGGATAGAGCTTGCCGATAATCTTGTCCACCGGAAGCAGGGTGGCTATGATGTAGTAGGCGAATACGATGTAGAGCCAGATGCGCTTGTCCCAGCCTGTAAGGGTGTGCAGCAGGTCGGCGGGGCCTGTGACGAAGGAGACTCCCACTGCTATCAGGATGAAGGCCGAGAAGAATACGAGGAACTTCTTGACCCCGCTTCCGAGGTATTTGCCCACCATGTCCGGCAGGCTCATGCCGTCGTTGCGTACCGAGAGCATGCCTGAGAAGAAGTCGTGGGCCGCTCCCATGAAGATGCAGCCGAGGACTATCCAGACGTAGGCCACCGGGCCGTAGGCCGCACCGAGAATGGCTCCGAAGATGGGACCGAGACCGGCTATGTTGAGGAACTGGATGATGAAGATTCTCCAGGGCTTCATTTCCTGGTAGTCCACCCCGTCGGCCAGACGTTTGGCGGGGGTGGGGCGGGAGGAGGAGGCTCCGAAGAACTTCTCCACAAATTTTCCGTAAGTGAAATAGCCTGTAATCAGGGCTGCAAGACAGACGATAAAGGTAATCATCGGTTTTAGTATTTTTTACAGAATGCAAATTTATGATTTTCTCCAGAAAAATATTAGCCGGATTTGTGTAATTTTGCGGCATGAATGCAAGAGTTCCTACCGAGCTGGGGACTGAGAGAATCCCCAAACTTCTGAAACAGTACGCTATCCCGGCGATCATCGCCATGACCGCCTCCTCGCTCTACAATATGGTCGACGCTATCTTCATCGGCCACGGCGTAGGGCCATACGCCATCTCCGGACTGGCTCTTACCTTCCCCTTCATGAACCTCGCGGCGGCCTTCGGCACCCTCGTCGGAGTCGGAGCCTCGACTATGGCCTCGATGCTTCTCGGCCAGAAGAACTACGATGTCGCGAAGAAGGTGCTGGGCAACGTGGTGGTGCTTAATTTCCTTATCGGTCTGCTCTTTACGATAGTGGCCCTGGCCTTCCTCGACCCGATACTCTACTTCTTCGGGGCGAGCGAGAACACCATATCGTACGCCCGCGAGTACATGCAGATAATCCTGGCCGGCAACGTGATCACACACATCTACTTCGGCCTCAACTCCCTGCTCCGCTCCGCCGGACATCCCAAGAAGGCCATGTCGGCGACCATCATGACGGTGCTGCTCAACGCGGCCCTTGACCCCCTGTTCATCTTCACCTTCGACATGGGCATCCGGGGTGCGGCGGTGGCCACCATCCTGGCCCAGATAGTGGCGCTGATACTGGTGGTCTACTGGTTCTGCGACAAGCGGGAGCTGATACACTTCGAGAAAGGCATCTTCAGGCTGGACCGCAGGATCGTCAAGGATTCGATAGTCATTGGCCTGGCCCCCTTCCTGATGAACTTTGTGGCCTGTTTCGTGGTCATCATCATCAACATGAGGCTCAAGACCTACGGAGGTGATCTGGCCATCGGGGCCTACGGCATCGTTAACCGTATCTCCTTCGTCTTTATCATGATAGTCTCCGGACTGACCCAGGGCATGCAGCCCATCGCCGGCTACAACTACGGTGCGCGGCAGATGTCCCGTGTCTACGAGGTGCTGAAGAAGACCCTGCTGTACGGTACGGTGGTGCTGACCGCCGGATTCCTGATCGGCGAGCTCTGCCCCGGACTGGTGGTGTCCATCTTTACAGACGACCCGGAGCTGAAGGAGAAGTCGATAAAGGGTATGCGCCTGGTGGTCGGCATGTTCCCGCTGGTGTCCCTGTCGATGGTCATCGGCAACTTCTTCCAGAGTATCGGCAAGCCCCGTCAGGCCATCTTCCTGTCCCTGTCCCGCCAGCTTATCTTCCTGATACCCTCTCTGTGGATACTTCCCCTGTTCTTCGACATAGCCGGAGTGTGGGTCAGCTTTATGGTGTCTGACTTCCTGGCCAGTGTCGTAGGTGTCGCATTATTGTTGAACTTCATTAAGAAAAACCGTGCCCATGAACAACTACAGTCATAATTTCGCCGTCTGCATCGGACGTCAGCTCGGCAGCGGCGGCCGCAACGTGGCGCTCGCCATCTCCCGGAAGATGCGGATTGCTTTCTACGACAAGGAGATAATCAATCAGGCCGCAAAGGACAGCGGGCTGGACCCCGAATATTTCGAGAAGGTGGACGAGAAGCCCACCGTTCCCATCCTCGGTGGCTTCGCCGGGGTGCATATCCCGTTCTTCTCGGGCGGCTACCTAGATACCGAGAGCTATCTGGGCAACAACAATCTCTTCAAGATACAGAGCCGGACAGTCGAGATGCTGGCCGACAAGGGGCCCGGTGTCTTCGTGGGCCGCTGCGCCGACTACATTCTGCGCGACCGTCCGCGGGTGCTGTCAGTGTTCATCACTGCCACGATGGAGGACCGCATAGAGCGTCTCTCTAAGTTGCTGTCCGTCACCCCGGAGGAGGCCGAGGCCCGGATCAAGGAGTGCGACCGCAAGCGTGCCGAGTACTACAACTACTTTACCTTCAAGAAGTGGGGAGACTCTTCTTCATACGACCTGTGTCTGAGCACCTCTCTCTTCGGTGAGGAGGAGACCGCTGACCGCATCGTTGCCATCGTCCGCGACAAGATACTTACACGATAGAACTGTTCATCAAACTCTAAACGGATTATGAAAAGACTTGCTGGAATCCTGACAAGTGTCGTCCTTGTGCTGTTCCTGTATGGATGCAGCGTGGATATTGACGGAATCAACGACCGTCTCGAGGCCCTAGAGGCAAGGGTGCAGGCTCTAGAGGAGCTGTGCGCTCAGATCAATACCAATGTCTCATCTCTTCAGGCGATAGTGGATGCATCTCAGAACGGAGACTACATAACGTCAGTGGTTCCGGTTACGGAGGGTGACAGGACAGTCGGTTACACCATCAGTTTCGCTAAAGGAGAACCGATAACCATTTACCATGGTCAGGACGGAGACGACAGTATGCCTGGCTATGCTCCAGAGATAAGTGCGGCTCAGGGTGATGACGGGGTGTATTACTGGACATTGGACGGAGAGTGGCTGCTGGATGCTGCCGGCCGGAAGATACCTGTACAGGGTGCGGACGGTTCTGACGGCGAGGCAGGTGAGGATGGGGTTACGCCAAGGCTGAAGATAGAGGGCGGCATGTGGTACGTCTCGTATGATGGAGGCACGACGTGGACGCAGCTGTCTGATACAGAAGATGACGAGGGCTTTATCGGATCTGACTCCATTTTTGAGGAAGTTACTCAGGATGACAGCTATGTGTATTTTGTGCTGCGCGGAGGCGGGACTATAACGATTCCGAAAGCAGGAGAACTGAATTTGCTCTTTGACGAGCCCTCGGATATAAAATGTAGTCCTGGAGAATCTGTGCGCGTGGCTTACCGGGTAGTCGGCGGGGACAGCCATACCGTCGTGGAGTGCTTTGACAATAATGGCTACAGCGCGGAGATAGTGCCTGTTGACGCAGCCTCCGGCTTTGTGGAGGTAAGTGTTCCGGATCCGGTAGTCTCAGGAAAGGTTCTGGTCTATGCCTACAATGCTGCTGGACGGACAGTCATGAAGACCCTTGTATTCGAGGAAGGCATCTTTGAAAAGATATCGGATACGTACAAGGTAGGAGGCAATGCTGAATGCATCAATGTCGAGATAAAAACCAACCTGGACTACACTATGACCGTCACTGCCGAGGCCCAGGGCTGGATCTACGTAGGACCGGCCACCAAGTCCGACGTCCGGACAGACATCCTCCGCATCTCAGTCGCCGAATATCCCGACGGCCCCGACCGCGAAGCCACCATCTCCCTCATCTACCGCGACAAGGTCGTGCAGTCGATTCGGGTGATACAGTCGTCTATCGCCAATACACCGATTCAGTTCGCAGATGAGTTGGTGAAGTATGTCTTGCTGAAAGACCCTGCCGTAAACCTTGATGGAGACAATGAAATTACTCTTTATGAGGCGGCTCAGTGTGAGCAGCTTCCGTCATTCGAGGGCTCAGATATAAAAAGTTTCAATGAATTTCAGTATTTTACCAAGGTAACATCTATAGACAACAGTATGTTTGCCTTTAGTCAATATCTGTCTGAAATAACTCTCCCGTCTTCGCTTGTTCATATTGGTGACAATGCATTCATGGGCTGTTACAATATGACGAAGGTAGACATACCGGAAGGAGTTACTTCTATAGGCGAAGGAGCGTTTCACGGCTGTACTGTATTGAGTGATGTACAGTTGCCGGAAAGTCTTGAAAGTTTGGGGAACATAGTTTTTGGAGAGTGTAAGTCTATAACTGAAATAGAGATTCCTTCTGGAGTCAAATCAATCGGAACAGACCTGTTTTTCAGTTGCGAGTCTCTAGAAAGTGTAATTTTACCAGCCGGCATAACTTCAATCAATGAAGGTATGTTTGTCCAATGCCTTGGTTTGAGAACAATAAACATACCGTTGAGTGTTACGAGTATTGAGGCAAGAGCATTCACCGATAGTGGCATAACAGAAATAGACATTCCTTCAGGAGTGACCGCGATAGGAACAGAAGCGTTTTATGATTGTATGTATTTGTCTAAGATTAATCTTCCATCAAGTATTACATCAATAGGGGAAAGAGCATTTGAAAGGTGTTTGGAACTGTGTGATTTTATTATACCTGAAGGAGTGAAGTACATAGGCCCTTATGCATTTGCAGAATGCAGGGCTTTGTCAAGTGTGGACATTCCTGCAGGAGTGACATCATTGGAAGAAAGAGTGTTCAGCAGCAGCGGTATTGTATCGATTGAAATACCTTCTACTGTGCAGTCTATAGGTGACGGGGCATTCGAGGGCTCAAGTCTTGAAGAAATTACAATTCATGACGGTGTTGTGTCCATAGGAAAGATGGCTTTCAGTGCTTGCCCAAACCTTAAGGAAGTTGTTGTTCCGAATACTGTTGAAACTATTGGTGATATGGCTTTCTTGGAAAGTGTTGAACTGACAAAAGTTGTTCTTCCACAGAGACTTGGGTCGATTGGAAATGGGCTGTTTGAGTCATGTCCGAAGTTGTCGCACATAGATTTACCTGAAGCTGTGACGACAATAGGAGAACGTGCATTTTTCGGATGTTTTACATTACTCGAAATAACTATTCCTGCAAATGTGATTTCTATAGGAGAATATGCTTTCGTAGAATGCCAGTCCATGAAAGAGATGGTCTTTCTAAGTCCTGAACCGCCGATGATTGCTGGAGACTATTGGCTACAGACAGATAGCCTGGAGAGGATATTGGTGCCGAAAGGAAGTAAAGCTGCGTATGAAAGTGTGCTCGGCGAATACTTGGTAAGTTATGTTCAGGAGATGGAGTGAGTGGTTCGGACAGGTAGTGTCCCTTGCGCTTAGCTGCCGTATGGGGCTTTCGTGGGGGTGTAAAAGTCGGAGGCTTTTCTGAACGAGATAATGTAGGGGAGAGGGGTGCTCTGTTAAGTGATTGGTCTTTAGGGTATTGCATTTTAAGGCTCTCCCGGATGGCTTTTCAAATGGCTTGTGGGGAGTGTCGTGAAATTGGAATGCGCTTATAATAAGCAAGTTGGCACTACGACCGATTCCCCGAGAATATTTAGTTGACGGCGAGATGGACTTTCTTCGACAGGTGATCATTCTGTCACTTGTGCGAAGAACGGATTGCCGGCGGCGATGGCCTCGAAGTTCCAGGGATTGGGATTGGAGGGGTCGTATTTGGGCAGGCAGTCGGGGCACCAGTGGCCGCCGCGGAGGACGGTGTTGGGAGTCATCTCGAACTCGTGGCCGAACTGGCAGCGCCACCGCAGGGGGGTGAAGAGGTCACCCGGGGTCATGGTCTCCGAGAGGCATTCCCCGCCGCGGAATTTAGCGGCAGCCCGCATATCCTCGATATTCAGTTCCGAGAGAGGCTTGGTCTCGTCGTAGCCGTGATCCAGGACGACAGCGTCCTCGGGGCGGTCGGAAGGACGGCTCAGGTCCATGTCCTTCCATGAGGGTATGGCCTTCCACTCTTCGAGAGAGCCGAAGTGGGCCTTGATGCGTCCGGTGTCCCCGTGCTTGAGCCAGTAGAGGGTGCCTAAGGGGTTGCTGACGGCCACATGCCGCATGAACGCCTTGATAGCGAAGGCCGGAGCTATGGGTGCGAGGGAGAAATACCAGGGCAGCTGCCGTTTCATCCGCCGGAAATATTCTTCCGCCGTGATACCTTCCCTGAAATGCAGGTACTCTTCCAGCCTGTCGGCGTCGAGATACCATTCGCCGTGGAAGTTCTTTGTGGCAAACCAGTTGGCCCCGAAGACCTTCTCTACAGGAGGACAGCCCATACCCCGCAGGAGCATCGACTCGAACTCGTAGTTGGTCAGGCGGAAGGGGGCTCCGCTGCTGAGGTTGTAGAAGCCTCTCCAGAAATCCTCCGGGACGCCGTCCTCGCAGACATTGGCGCAGACCCGGCCGGAGTCCTCGAGGGTGCTCCATTCCAGCACTCCGCGCAGGGGAACGTGGCAGGCTATCGGGTCATTGGCCTTCTTGAGCAGGTCGGGGTAGAGCATGCCGGTCTGGCGGATGGATACCCAACGCTTCAGGCCCGATTCGGCGAAGACCAGCTCTGCCAGGCATTTGGATACGGAATACCAGTCGTAGACGCTGGTGTAGATGGGATCGCCGCAGCGGCCCCAGTGCCTGGGCGGCAGGTGATTGCCCACCTGGGCCACCGAGCCGATGTACACCGCTCCGATTTCATCCGGACGGGGCTGGGCCTTGATGGCCCGGACGACGTTCTGCGCGCCCAGGACATTGACCTTCATGGTCCGCTCCGGATACATGTCCGCAGCCGGTGATACCATACCGCCGATGTGCAGGACGTAGTCCGCTCCCGTGACGCCCTTGAGCACCGCCTCGTAGTCCGTGAGGTCGCCCCAGATGATGCGGACGGAGGGATTGTCCTGATATTGTCTTAACTTCTTGATATTCTTCTTGCCGGGCCTTGCCAAAAGGACTATGTCGAATCTGTCGGAGCGCCTCAGCAGTTCCCGGAATGCGGCGCCTCCCATATTGCCGGTGGCGCCGGTGATGAAGACCCTTTTCATTATTCCGTAACGTCTTCTTCAGGCTCTACCCAGATGTCGAACCGCAGGGGGACGTAGCCGGGTATGGGGTCGCTCCCGCTGTCTCCGTATCCGAGGTCGGAGTAGAAGAATGTCACGGCGCTCTCTCCATAGGTCATGCCGTGAAGTGCCTTGTTGAATCCTGCTATGAATGAGTTCTGTTCCATGGCTTCCGTGCTGTCCTCGAAGCGCTGGTATGTGGAGGCGGAGTATGTGCCTCCGCTTGTGTAGATGCGGTACTTTCTGGCAGTATCGGCTATGTTGGTGTCGAAGACTGTTCCGTTGAGGTAGCGGCCGATGTATCTGATGGAGATTATCTCATTGGCTGTCAAGGAGTCTTCGGGATGTGCCTCGGTCTTGAGGTAGTAGAATCCGTATGCGGTGGAGTCAGTGATCGCTGGGAAATATGTGGCGGCGTACTCTTCCAGCTGCTCTATCTGATAGGCGTCGATGTCGTCTATTACCTTGCGCAGATAGATTTCGTAGATGAGGGATGAGCCTTCTCCCTGCGATATCTCCATGCCGCTCTCGGTGTCGAGAAGGACGGCGGGTATGATGGCTTTGGTGTATCCGCCTTCCTGCATGTCGGTCACTATCTCGACAATACCGGTCGTGCTGCTGGTGAGATCCCATATCCTGGGATCGTAGTAGCCTGAGTAACTGAACTCTCCAAGCTGTCTTGCCACGCTGTCCCCAGAGTATCCGCTGATGTCTCCGCTAAGATACGAGATGATGTAGTCCACCAGTACGAACGAAGTGTCGGCCGGAGTCCGCCCGGTTCCCTTGACAGTGTCTATTATGTACAGGCCTGACGGCTTTTTCACGGCTTCGGGGTAGTATTTCTCCACGTAGGCCTCAAGAATGCGTCTCTGCACGGAGTCTGAGCTCTCATCTGTCTCCTTGGCGCAGGAAAATGCCAGTGCGGCAGCGGAGGCGATAACCAATATTCTGTAAAGTGTCTTCATATTCTTCATTCTGTCAGTTTTTGATTACGCGCTCGACCCATATCTCGTATGCGAGGGCCGAAAGCTTGGGTATGTTGTAGACGTAGTCGTCGTAAAATCCGTATTTGGCTGAAAAAATCAGGATGCAGTGCTCGCCTTCCCGTACACCGTACAGTCCGTTGACCAGTCCGCTGACCATGCAGTCACTGGTGAAGAGCGTCTTCCGGATAGAGTAATCAGGGTCGGTGACGGTGTATCCGCTTTCCTGCGCCACGTATTCGCTGTTGGTGCAGAAGAGCTGCGAGGGGGAGGTGGTGAAGATGTAACCTGCGTAGTAAAAATGGAGTGAGTCTCCGTATTCCAGGGAGTCCGGCAGTGCCAGGACAGTGGAGTCTATGACTATGCGGTTGGAACCGTTGCGCCGGAAAATCCTGTAGTCCTGGAAATTCTGGGTAATGTAGGAGTCGATGGACGCTTCCTGGTCCGCAACAGTATTCTCCTTGTCCTCTTTGGAGCAGGAGGATATCAGTACGGCCGCAGCCAGTATCGCCAGGTATGTGAGGATGGCTCTCATTGTTGCTTTGCGGAGGCTTGCAAGAATTGTTCCAATGATTTCAGAAAGTACTCCCTGACTTCTCCTACCGGCATGTACAGCCTTCCTCCGGCGGCCCTGGCGTGTCCTCCTCCGTTAAAATAGGCATTGGAGAGGGCATTGACGGACACACCGCCTTTGGACCGGAGGGATACCCTTATATAATCTTTCGTCTCGCTGAACAGGGCCGATACTTCCACATCGTGTATCATAAGGGGCAGGTTGACGAATCCTTCGGAATCGCCGTCGGCGAAATTGAACTGCTCCCTGTCCTTGAGAGTGATGATCATGGTGGAGGCTTTCAGTCTCCTGTCTATGGTCATGGAATCGGTCAGGAGGTGGCCCATGAGGCGCATTCTGGATTCGGAGTAGCGCTTGAACACCAGGTTGTTGATGGCATCGAAGTCTACTCCGCGGCTCAGCATGTCCGAGGCTGTGAGGAATGTGTCGGGGGTTATGGAGTTGTTGAAGTTGTTGGTGTCGGTCAGGATACCTGTGGTAATGGCTGTGAGGGTGGGGAGGTCCAGCCTCCCGGGGTCGCCGGCTGTCGACCGGAAACTCATAAGGGTGCGGTAGAGCAGTTCGCAGGTCGAAGATGCTCCGGGGTCGGAGATGATCAGGTCGAAGCTGGAGGTCTCCGGGTTGAGATGATGGTCGATGAGGACCTTGGCGGCGGAGGAGGACGAGATGTGCTCTGCCAGCCATTCGGTGCGGTCCAGGCGGTTGAAGTCCAGGCACAGGATGAGCTCTGCCTCCTTAACTGCCGCGACGGCCTTCTCCTTGTCGCAGGTATAGCAGATGATTCTTCTCTCAGGATCCAGGAAGTCCAGGAACGCGGGTATGGACGACGGGATGATAACGGTGGATGATGTTCCTCTGCTCTCGAGATAACGCTGCATGCCGATGGAAGATCCGATGGCGTCTCCATCAGGATTGAAGTGGCTGATAATCGTAATCTTTCTCCCTTCGCTGAGCAGTTTCTCCAGTTCCGGTGCCGGCTGTACAGGTGTCATCTGAGTAAAATTTTGTCGCTGCAAAATTAAAAATATATTGCAAGTACTAATTATTATTTTTACTTTTGTCGTCATATTTTAACGAACTAATATTAATTAACAATACTTACAATGAAAACAATCTTCAAGGTTTTGACTTACGTAGTCTTTCCTATTGCGATCATCGTTCTGGTGTATCTTAACTATGAAAGTATCATGGAGCCTGTCCGCTTTGACAACGAAGTGGAGAGGAGAGAAGCCGTCGCTATTGACAGGCTGGTCAGCATCAGGACTCTGCAGGAGGCTTACAAGACTGAGAACCGCAGGTTCCTCTCTTCTACAGACTCTTTGATCGATTTTTATAAGAACGGTCAGATCACCATCGTGCGTCAGATCGGATCCATGGACGACTCCGTGGCTGTTGCCGAGGGCCGTGTAAGCCGTGACAGTATCAGGATTTTCGTAAGGGATACCCTTCTCAAGGGCAAGGCCAATCTGATCGATTCCATCAGCTTCATCCCCTATTCAGGAGGCAAGCGCATCCACATGGAGTCTGTGGTAAGGAAGGTGTCCGGTATCGAGATTCCCCTTTTCGAGGCTACCATTCCCTACGATGACCTTCTCAATGGTCTTGACAGGCAGCTTATAGTCAACCTCAAGGCAGAGAAAGAGGATATGAAACAGTATACCGGTCTGAAAGTAGGTGATATAGAGAATCCTAACAACAACGCCGGTAACTGGGAGTAAGACGTCACCCCATGTCCGGAGCACAGAACAGAAGAATAACCATTCAACTCGACTTGAGTGGTTATTCTTTTACCATATATGACCGCAGCGGTGCGGTAGTGTCGCATGAGAGCCGTCCGTGTCCGATAGATCTGTCGGTGGAAGAACTTTCAGGTCTGCTGAAACGGCAGTATGCGGCGGTGTCCGTCTACTACACTACGTGGAAATATATCCTTGTACCCCAGCATCTCTTCGTCCGGGAGCGCCAGCGCTCATATCTCGCGGCAGTCAGGGATGTGAACGATGATGAGACGATACTCTCCCTGGACTTGCCGTCTAGAAAAGCCGGCATGGCCTTTGCGGTTCCGTCCCGTATATATAATGGTATCGTAAACATCTGCCGTAACGCAAAATTCTATCCTACGGCTTATCTGCTTATAGACCGTATCGCGTCGATAAGCGACAATAACCGGCTTCTGGTATCTTTCACTGACGGCATGCTTCACATCGCGGCAGCCGAGAGGGACCGTCTGTTGTTCGCCAACAGTTTTCCTGCGGCAGATCTGGCGACGGCCGAGTACTTCATATTCTCCGTCACCAAGGAGGTGATGTTCAATCCGGAGCATACCGTGCTGCATATCTACGGCAGCGTGGAAGACAGGATATCCGGAGAACTGAGTAAATATTTCGCCGGGGTCAGACATATCTCATGAGAATAATCGGAGGCAGTCTAAAGGGCCGTCAGGTAATGCCGCCGGCCGGGTTCAGGGCGCGCCCTACGACGGATTTCGCAAAAGAAGGGCTGTTCAATGTCCTGGACAATGAGTACGACCTTACGGCAGTACGGGTACTCGACCTTTTCTCCGGGACCGGCAGTATTTCCTATGAGTTCGCTTCGCGCGGGGTGCCTGAGATCTATTCGGTGGAGATGAATCCTCTGTATGCCTCTTTCATCAAGCGTAGCGCATCGGCTTTCAGGATACAGGGCATGCATGTGATAAGGCACAACGTCTTCGATTTTCTAAACATCTGCCGCCTGGACTTCGACATCATATTCGCAGACCCGCCTTATGAGATTGACGGGCTTGACACGATTCCGGACAGAGTGTTCGGTGCTCCCTGCGTTCCCGGTGGCCTGTTGAAAGAAGGGGGCGTGTTTATTTTGGAGCATCCTGGCGCCTATTCCTTTGATAATCACCCGAGATTCACACGTGAGAAGAAGTACGGGAATGTTCACTTTTCATTTTTTCGATAAATTTTCTTCGAAAAAATTTGGAAATAATCAAAAACGCTATATCTTTGCAATCCCTTTCGGAAAGGAAGGGCAAACAAGAGAAACGGTGCGGTAGTTCAGCCTGGTTAGAATGCCGGCCTGTCACGCCGGAGGTCGCGGGTTCGAGCCCCGTCCGCACCGCAGAAACAGGGATGACTTTCGAAAAGTCGTCCCTGTTTTTCGTTTCAGGAGAGGCGTGATATCGGATGTTTATAGGAAAAAATGTGTGCCGTCTCTTGCGCAGAGACGGCACATCTTCATTTTCAGTATGCAAATCTAACATTTTTTTCATTCCCACTGCAAAATATTTTATCAAACCTGATAAAAAGGAGTATTCCTATTACAATTTCTTAACGTGGAACTATCTGGAGGAGGGGTGCCGTCTCTGCGCAAGAGACGGCACATACATAGCCCCGCGGGAGAAGCGTGGTGTCTGTGTAATTGACTGAAAGACTTTGTTTTACATTGTTTTCGGTGTCCCTTTTTATTATACATCCCAGAAGCAGTGCATGGAAGAAAGCCCTAATTCGGTATCGGTACAGGATCACCGTCAGTGGTTCGTGATGAGAGTCACTTATCAGCGGGAGGTGATTGCAAAGCAGAGACTGGATGCGCTGGAAGTGGAAAATTATCTGCCGATACGCATCGAACGGCGCCGGAATTCCCACGGGCGTTTCTGTCGGGTCGAAGTGCCGCTTATCCATAATTTTCTCTTTGTCTACTCACAAAGGGAAATCATCGATGATATCAAGAACTATAAACTTCCGTACATGCGTTACGCGACGTGCGTGAGAGGGGGGAAGAGAGAAATCATGATTGTTCCTGAAAGGCAGATGCGGAGTTTTATTGCTGTGGCCAGCGGCGGAGATGACAAAGCGTTGTTCCTGGAGCCATCGGCAGTCAATCTGTCCGCGGGTGACAGGGTCAGGATCATAGACGGACCGCTTGCCGGAGTGGAGGGTACCTTCATGCGTCTCAACGGCGGACGCGGCAAGAGAGTAGTGGTGAAAATAGATGCCGTCGCGGCAGTGGCGACGACGGAACTTTCTCCGCGGATGGTGGAGAAGATACAGTAATTTTATGCATGGTAGCAGTACATACGGCGGCCTGCTCGCGGATGCTGCCGCGCTGGTGTCGGCATGGCGCGAGGGAGCGGTGCGCTGCTTTGACGGTGACGACGCCCGCGTGAATGAGCTGAACGGCCGCAGAGAGCGGATATTCAGTTCACTGCGGGATGCGCTGGAGGGTGCGGAAGATCTCCGCGACCGCTGTGAGCTCCTTTCGGGGATGTTCGCGGTGACTCTCGACGCCTCCTCAGTGCCCGATCCGGGAAAAGAGGAGACATGCCGGGAACTGGCGGAGCAGACGCTGCATTCTCCCGAATGCGGAGAGTACCTGCGGATGGCCCTGGCAGCGGAGGCCGTTGAGGATGAGTCCGGGACGGTCGCAGCGGTGCGCCGTCTGGCGGAGGACCTGGCGTGGCCGGACGAACTTTAGAAATTTGACCTTTCCCCTTACTATGAACGACATCCTGATTATTGCCCTGTCGCTGGCGCTGTCCATCACCGCCGGCCTGATCTATATCCCCGGCATAGTCATTATCAGCAAGCATAAGAACCTTTACGACCAGGGAGGCGGACGCAGGCCCCATAAGGGGAATATTCCGAGAACTGCCGGACTGGCGTTTTTCCCGACATTTATCCTGGCGTTCTTCATCCCTATGGTGGTGGCGGATCTGGCCGGATGGTGGAGCGGAAGCGATATCCGGGGGTACATCCTCGAGGCGGCTATGCTGCTTACGGGCCTGAGCCTCCTGTACATGATGGGATTCGTGGATGACCTGATAGGGGTGTCGTGGAGGCGGAAGTTTGCGGTGCAGTTCCTGGCCGCGCTGATGCCGCTGGCCGCCGGGATGGGAGTGACGGACCTGGACGGGCTCCTGGGCCTGCACGAGGTGCATCCGCTGTTGGGAGCGGCTCTTACCGTTTTCGCAGTGATGCTGGTGGTCAATGCCTACAACCTCATAGATGGAATCGACGGGCTGTGCTCCTCGCTGTCGTTCTTCGCGACGGTGATGCTCGGGGCATGGTTCATCACGCACGGAATGCCGGGCTATGCGCTGATAGCCGCTTCGATAGCCGGTATCACGGCGGTGTATTTCTACTACAATACGACCCATACCCGCTTCCGCACATTCATGGGGGACACCGGCTCGACCAACCTGGCCTATATCATCGTATTCCTGGCTCTGACCTTCTACAACCGGAATACCGGAGCTGGCGCGGACATCGACTGGCATCCGATGGCCATCCTCCTGGGACTGATGTCGCTGCCGCTGCTGGATACCGCCAGGGTATTTGCAGTGCGCATATCCAAGGGCATGTCGCCCTTCCATCCCGACAAGCGCCATCTCCACCACAAGCTCCTCGAGCTGGGCCTTACCCACCTGCAGTGCACCCTCATCTGTTTCGCCCTGCAGGCCTGCACCTTCGGAATCAACTACCTCCTTCAGGAGGTCAATATCAACATAGTGGTAGCCGTCGACCTCGCTTTCATGCTTCTGTACACCCTCGTGATAGACGCCCTGGTGCGCAGGCGCGTGGCTGCCAGGCTAATGGAAAAGAAACAGGAAAATGGAAACTGATTACAAAAGCGAGGACAGGGCCAGGATCCTGTCATATCTCTCCGGCCGGGCCGGCAAGCGCGTCTCCGTCCGGGAACTCAAGGAATCCTCCGGGGCCAATCCCCTGAGGGTCTATCCCCTGCTCTTCGAGCTGGAGGAGGAAGGGGCCGTGGAGGTGGTGGAGAGGGAGGAGATGGGGGCGCCGGAGTGGGTGCGGGTGGGGAAGTGAGCGAAGAGTTTGGAAGGTCGCGGAGAAATGATTAACTTTGACTCAAAATAATCTTTAATATGAAAGGAAATAGGAGATATTCAGTAGAAAAAGAGACGGGACGGGTGGAAAATGTCTCCGAACCCGGAGCTCTTGCTTATCAGCATTCTACTCGCAAAGTTAAACGTACTTGTCATGAGCGAAGTCATAGTAGAGGGATTCAGAGTTTGAGCGAAACTTTACAAAGCATGGGGCCGGAAGAGATTCTTGAGAGTCAGCGGCAGTGGTGGAAACGAACATATTCATCAGATGCGGTGCACAGCCGCATGACGTCAGTTTTATCAGGTCGCGCAAGTGAAAGTAAATGGTTGACAGCAGAAGAGGCTGATGAGGAAGTGGGGAGGACTCTGCCATGGCTAAGGTGATCTGGCATGAAAATGCAGTAGACGAGCGTCAGCACGTTCTCCTTTACGGTCTATATGAATTCGGTGAAAAAGCCGTTATACGACTTGAAAACAGATTCAGGAATTACAACGCTTACCTGGCGACAAATCCGCGTATGGGTGCAGTTGACGAGAAACTCACCGAACTTTATGGACGCGAGATAAGAGGCATCACTGTTTTCAAGCATTTCAGATTGATTTATATCATCGAGACAGAAAATCTTCAGAACGAAATAGTTAAAATCCTGGAACTCTGGGATACTCGTGCCAATCCTGATATGCTGAAAGGCAGTATAGGACAATATTTCCCTGAAGCAGAATCATTCGAGTAGAAACGGAATCCCAGGGGCCGAAAAGTCTTTTAGAAGTGAATATAATAGGAACCTCAATAGACGGGGTGTGGATTGTCGAGCCCCGCGTATTTGAGGACCCGAGAGGATACTTCTTCGAGTCCTATAGTCAGAAAGAGTTTGACGAGACAATAGGTCCTGTGCGATTTGTGCAGGATAATGAATCCTACTCGTCCTATGGAGTGCTGCGCGGACTGCATTTCCAGAAACCACCATTTGCCCAGAGCAAGCTGGTGAGAGTGGTTCGAGGCAGAGTCCTCGACGTGGCGGTGGATATCCGGAAGGGATCGCCTACATACGGTCAGCACGTAGCAGTGGAACTTTCCGGCGAGAACCACCGCCAGTTCTTCATCCCAAGGGGTTTTGCCCACGGCTTCTGTGTGCTCAGCGAGACAGCACTGTTCCAGTACAAGTGCGACAACTTCTACGCACCACAGAGCGAGGGCGCTGTAGTGTGGAACGACCCTGCTCTGAATATAGACTGGAGGGTGCCTGTGGATAAAGTGATTCTTTCGGAGAAAGACAGACATCATCCTCTGTTGAAGGACCTGGAGGATGTCTTTGATTACAACGTAAACCTTTACGAATAACCATTATTATACGATGAACATACTGGTAACCGGTGCCAACGGGCAGTTGGGGATGGAGATGCGCAATGTATCCGCCGGCAGTGCTGACAGGTACATCTTCACGGATGTTGCAGAACTGGATATCACAAATGCGGATGCAGTAGACAGAGTCATTGCATCGGAGAAAGTGGACGTAATCGTCAACTGCGCCGCCTACACCAATGTCGACAAGGCGGAGGAGGACGAGCCGACCGCCGACCTCATCAACCATAGGGCAGTGGCGATACTGGCATCTGCAGCAGCGAAGCACGATGCGACGCTGATCCACATATCTACGGACTACGTGTTTGACGGTCGCAGCTGCATCCCCTACAAGGAGGACGACACGACCTCTCCCACCGGAGCATACGGCCGGACAAAGTTAGCCGGTGAACGTGCTGTAATCGAATCCGGCTGCCGCTACCTGATATTCCGTACCGCATGGCTCTATTCTACTTACGGCAAGAACTTCGTGAAGACGATGATGAAATTGACAGCAGAAAAAGATAGTCTAAATGTCGTGTTTGACCAGGTAGGTACTCCGACTTGCGCTGCAGACCTTGCAGCATTGATATATAAAGTTATCACTGATAGGATGCTGGACCGTCAGGGTATCTATCATTTTTCGAATGAGGGTGTTTGTTCGTGGTATGACTTTGCTGTTGAGATCCGTGACCTTTGCGGAAATACCTGCGAAATTCGCCCGTGCCATAGTGACGAGTTCCCTTCGAAAGTCAAAAGACCACATTATTCTGTTCTTGACAAGACAAAAGTGAGAAATGTGTTTAAAGTGACGATATCATATTGGGAAGATTCGCTTGTAAAGTGTCTTAATCAATTGAAGTATGAAAAATAAATTACGAGTTTTGTGGTTTGAAATATCGATACCAAACAAGTATTATAAGACAGGGAATCCAACAAATGGATGGCAGGATTCATTAGAAGAAATAGTACGCAAAGATGAAAGGGTAGAACTCTATATATCTTTCGAGGGTAAAAAAGATGATAAAAAGAAAGTGATAGATGGAGTAACTTATATCCCCATTGTTCCAAAATACTCTTATCTAGAGCGTTTGCGTAATACAATGTCATGGGAAGTGAGTCGTAATATACTTATTCCGATGGCGGTTAAAGTTGTAGAAGAAATTCGTCCAGATATAATTCAAGTATTTGGGTCCGAATGGTGTTGGGGACAAGTTCAATTATACACTAATATCCCGGTGGTAATTCATATGCAAGGCTCGATACCTCCCTATTATAATGCAAGGTTACCTCCTAATTATAGCGAATTGGACATAGTTAGATATAATGGCTTGAATTTACGAAAGCAACTTATATCATGGATGCATCGTAAAAAATACAAAACATGGGTGGATCAAGAAATTCGTACATTACGGTCAGTTCGATTCTACATGGGACGTACTGAATGGGATAAAGCTATTGTAAGTCTATATAATTCAAAGGCGAAGTACTTCTATTGTAGTGAGGCATTGCGTCCTGCAATATTAAATGTAAATGAAGGGTGGAAAATGAATAGAGAAAAACATACATTTCGGATTATAACAACAGGTGTAAGTACTTTCTGGAAAGGAGCAGATACAATTTTACGTACAGCAATATTGCTAAAAAAACTAGGATTTAATTTCGAATGGCATCTATGTGGAGTAATGTATGTGCAAAATATAATAGAATATAAAGAAAAAAATTCATTTGAAGAGAATAATGTTAGAATACATGGCTTTGTGAATTCAGACAAACTAGTTGAACTACTGTTAGAATCAGATCTTTATGTGCATACGGCATATATAGACAATAGTCCCAATGCAATTTGTGAAGCGCAGTATTTGGGAATGCCTATAATTGCTACCTATGTGGGAGGAGTACCGTCATTAATTGAACAGGGTAAAGACGGTGTGTTGATACCCGCTAATGATCCATTTATGTTGGCTGAGAAAATATTGCAATACTCTAATAATATGAGTGCTTTTGTTTATATGGGTAAAGCATCTAGAAACAGAGCAATGCACCGTCATTCTCCAATAAATATAACGAATGATTTGTTCTCCTGCTACCAGGCAATTATTGAGGAGACAGATGTATGATGGTGGAAAATGTTTGAATAGAAGGCAAGTTTATAGTTTTGCTTAATTTGATGGCGTATAGTGGTAAATGCGATTATTACTAAAAATATTCGCTCACAATGCTTGAAGGGAATCTTGCAAGAATTATAAAATCAAATATAAGATATTAAAGTAATAGAAATATGCCACGTATAATTGCATTCTATCTTCCTCAATATCATCCTACCCCGGACAATGATAAATGGTGGGGAAAGGGGTTTACGGAGTGGACAAATGTTGGAAAAGCTAAGCCCTTATTTAGAGGTCATTATCAACCTAAAGTGCCGGCAGATTTAGGGTATTATGATTTGCGAATTCCTGAGGTTAGAGAAGAACAGGCGAAATACGCAAAAGAAGCGGGTATTGAGGGTTTTTGCTATTATCATTATTGGTTCGGAAATGGTAAACAAGAACTTGAAATGCCGTTTAAAGAGGTCGTAAGAACACAGAAACCTGATTTCCCATTTTGTCTATGCTGGGCTAATGAATCATGGCATTCTAAATTTTGGAATAATGAAGGGAGTGTTTATTCTAAAAAGCTTTTGATCGAACAGAGGTATTTTGGTCAAAAGGATAATATTGAACATTTTTTCAGTCTGTTGCCTGCATTTAAGGATTCAAGATACATGACATACAATGGTAAATTGATATTTATGATTTATAAACCATTTGACTTTCCTAAAGTGTCAGATTTTATGTCAGACTGGAGGAAACTTGCAAAGGATAATAAAATATCTGGATTTCACTTTATTGCTCATATAGATTCTGAACAGGATATTGAAAAAGCGAAGAGTCTTGGGTTTGATGCTGTAAATATAGTAAGGTTATGGCATCCTTTTGTAAAACGAAGTATGTTTGTGCGGATGAAGCAGAAAGTAATGAAAGTCCTTTTTGGAATACCTAAAATGCTGTCGTATAAAGATAGTTATAGGCATTTTATTGGTGATGAATCATTGAGGGAGGATGTTTATCCGACTATTATTCCAAATTGGGATCATAGTCCAAGGAGTGGAAAAAACGGATATGTTTTAAATGGATGCACTCCGGAGTTATTTGGAAAACATTTGGATGATGTATTTCAACAAGGCGTACACAAACCAGATAATGTAAACATAGTTTTCTTAAAATCGTGGAATGAGTGGGGTGAAGGAAATTATATGGAGCCAGATTTGAAATGGGGAAAGCAATACATAGAAATGTTAAATAAAAAACTTATTGACTTTAAATATTAGGTGACAATGAGTTGGTAATAGTTAATCAGCGTGGTCGAAAACTCAATAAATAATAGTAGGATAGCTAAAAATACCATAATTCTGTATATAAGGATGATATTCTTGATGCTTATTAATTTATACGCTTCAAGGATAGTTCTTGCCGCTCTTGGTGTAGAGGATTATGGAATTTATAATGTTGTAGGAGGAGTTGTCGCAATGCTTAGTTTTTTAAGCGGTGCAATGGCGACAGGAACTCAACGTTATCTAACATTTGAATTAGGGAAAAATGATTTTAATAGACTTAAAAAGGTTTTTACAACAAGTATCAATATACATCTGTTAATATCCTTGATTGTCGTATTATTAGCAGAAACTGTTGGATTGTGGTTTTTTAATAATAAAATGATTATCCCTGAAAGCAGAATGAATGCTGCATATTGGGTATTTCAATTATCAGTAATATCGACAATTGTTTTATTTATTAGTGTGCCATATAATGCAGCAATCATTGCCCATGAAAAAATGGGCACTTTTGCTTATATTTCTATACTAGATGCATTATTAAAGTTATTAATAGCTGTTCTGCTTCTCTGTGTCAATACAGACTGTTTGATAACATATGCCATATTAATGCTATGTGAACAAGTTTTAATTCGAGTAATTTATGGCACTTATTGTAAAAAACATTTCCCAGAAACAAAGTATGAGCTAGTATTTGATCGAAAGTTATTTAAAGAAATGTTAACTTTTTCGGGATGGAATATTTGGGGTAGTGCTGCATCAGTAGGGATGGGACAAGGTGTAAATATTCTACTGAATGTTTTTTTCGGACCTATTGTAAATGCTGCATTAGGTATTGCAGCACAGGTCCAGGGAGCAGTCAGTCAATTTGCTGTAGGTTTTCAAACAGCGATAAATCCCTCGATAATTAAATCATATGCGTCACGGAATATAAATTACATGCATAATCTGGTATATAGGGCATCAAGATACTCCTTCTTTTTACTTCTTTGTATTTGTCTTCCTGTGTTTTTAGAGACGGATATGCTATTATCGATATGGCTTAAAATTGTCCCAGAGTATGCCACTATATTTTTAAAGTTAGTATTATGTGTATCAGTCCTTCAATCAGTTTCTAATCCATTAATGACATCTGCTCAGGCAACAGGTAAAGTGAAAAACTATCAATCAATAGTGGGAGGATTGCTTGTTTTTACATTACCATTGTCATATATTATTTTAAAAATAGGAGGTTCACCGCAGTCTGTTTTTCTTGTGGAGATAGTTATTTGCATCATCGCTTTTATTGTAAGGCTGTTCATGGTTAAAGCAATGATAGGATTGAGTTTAACGCAATATATTACAAGTGTAATTATGCGTTGTGTATTTGTAACAATAGCTGCGGCTATTGTACCGATATGTGTACAGCATTTATTAAAAGAGTCTATAATGTCATCAGTTATTGTTTGTTTATTATCAGTGATCTCTGTTATTCTGAGTTCCTTTGTGTTAGGACTTCCCGTAAATGAACGAAAGGCAATAGTCCAAAATCTCAAACGTTATATTAAACTATGTTAAGTTTATTTAAAAGGTTTTTCTTGATTGTATCATTGTTTATCAGAAAAATATATAACAGTATATATTATTGCGCAGTAGGGAATGATAAATTTATCGTTATCAATGCCTGGTTGATTCAGTGGGGAAATAAAATAACTCCAAGAAATTTTGGGGATGACTTAAATTTTTATTTGATTTCTGAATTATCAGGTAAAAAAGTCATTACTATTAGTAATATTTTTCATAGTAGAAAAATGTTAAGTTTGATGTGTGTTGGCTCGTTACTAGAGTATTGTTATGATAGCGTAACAGTTTGGGGTAGCGGTTCAATGTATGGTGATGTGAATAGATTTCAAGATAAACCCTTAGATGTACGTGCAGTAAGAGGACCTTTAAGTAGGAAGTATTTATTATCTTTAAACGTTCCTTGTCCTGCAGTTTATGGAGATCCGGCGCTGCTTCTTCCAAAAATTTATCGACCGCATCATGTTGAAAAAAAGTGGAGAATCGGTATTATCCCACATATATCAGATTTAAATAACTCAACGATGATCAATTTTAAAAGAGAAAATCCAGAAGTGGCTATTATCAAATTGAATAAATATGATGTATGGACTGATGTTATAGATGAAATAGTTGCATGCGATATTATTTTATCTTCCTCCCTTCATGGTTTAATTATCTCCGATGCGTATGACGTTCCTAATGTATGGATTAAACTATCAGATAAAGTTGAGGGTAATGGATTTAAATTTAAAGATTATTTTCTTTCAGTAGATAGAAATATAGAAAGTCCAGTAACAATCAATTGCGTCAACGATTTTATTTATGCGATCAGGCAATGTGATAACTATAAAAAGATTATTTGGGATTATAGACCGTTGCTTGAGTCATGTCCATTTGTATTAAAAAAAGATATTATTTAAATGGAAAATATCTTGAGACATGCTTATTTGATTATTGCGCACAATGAGCCTGACCTATTGGCTACTCTCGTACATATGATTGACGATGAAAGAAACGACATTTACATCCATATAGATAGCAAATCAGATAAAAACCAATTTAGAGATATTAAAACTGAACATTCCCACTTATTTTTTGTAGATCGGATTGATGTTCGCTGGGGTGATATAAGCCAGGTTAGAGCGGAATTACTCTTGATGGAGGTTGCTGCTGGAAATCATAAGTACTCGTTTTACCATATTATATCCGGAGTAGATTTACCTATCAATAGCCAAGATTATATACATGGTATATGTGAAAAATTTCAAGATAAATCCTTTGTTGGGTTTGCGTCTGGTCCACAGAACGAAAAAGACATTGTGAATAGGACAGGAGTGTATCATATTTTTACAACTTATTGCAGAAAGAAACAAATACGGCTACTCTCATGTATTTTCAATAATATACAGAAAGTAATAGGGATAAGGAGGAAATTGCATCTTAGTGAGAATGGAAGTGAGACAATACTTAAAAAGGGGTGTAATTGGTGCAGTCTAACGGACGAAGCGGTAAATTACATTTTGTCACGTAAGAATATAATATTACGAGAATTTCGCAATACATTGTGCCCCGATGAACTTTTTATTCAGAGTGTTTTGTGGAACTCTCCTCTAAGAAAAAAACTTTTCGGATATGAAGAGTGTCTGGATGAATATTCAATGTGTATGAGAGAGATAGATTGGGATAGAGGCTCTCCGTATACTTGGCAAATGCAAGATTTTGAATATTTGATGAAATCTAAAAAATTTTTTGCCCGCAAATTCTCTTCTCAAGATTTAGAAATTGTCAAAAAAATAGAAAAAGCCATATTGCTTAATAAGCCATGAAAAAAGTGTCAATTTTAGTACCTGTATATAATGTAGAAAGATATATTGAAAAGTGTGCTGTGTCGCTTTTTGAACAGACCTATGAGAATATAGAGTATGTCTTTATTAATGACTGCACAAAAGATTTAAGTATAGATGTTTTAAATGATGTATTGAAAAATTATCCTCAAAGATTTTCCCAGGTAAAAATTATTAGTCATGAAACAAATAGGGGAGTAGCTGCTGCACGCAATACAGGAATAGATAATTCGTCAGGTGATTATTTAATGTATGTGGATAGTGATGATTATATAGAGAAAAACATGGTTGAGCTCCTTGTGCAGAAGGCAGAAGAAGATCAGGCAGAAATAGTAGTCTGCGATTTTTTTAAGTCTTATGAGAATAGAGAGTTCCATGCGTTAAGTTTCTATACCGCAAGTCCGAAAGAATATTTAAAAAAACTATTGATAAGAGAAGTAGAGTCGGTTTTGTGGGCAAAACTATATGAGGCTTCTTTTTATAAAAAAAGTGGAGCCCGTTTCATAGAGGGAATAGATTATGGGGAAGATTTTCTAGTGTTGCTCCAGTTATTCACAGCAGTTGAAAGAATTTCATATAAAGCGAATTACTTGTATCATTACACATTGTCAAATAATGCTTCATTAACTAAAAATATTACAGTACAATCTGTAGAAAATATTGTTAAAATCAATACTGTCATATGTGAAAAGTTCGGAGAGTCTCAAGAATTTAGCATATATGCAAAATTATCAATCTTGAGAAGTAAGTTAAGTTTGATTAAGCAAGCAAAACCACATCTTTATAAATTAATCATTCCTCTTTATGAAGAATTGGAGAGAGAGTTTAAACAATATTTAAAGATAGGGGATAGATTGTTAATATTTTTAGAAAGATTGCGGATACCATTCTTGATTTATTTGTATTGTAGGTTCGGCCTTTATATGAAATCGAAATAATGTCGGCATATATTTTCATTTTTATTTTTTTATTAGTTTGCTCTATTTTCAGTAAAAAGAATTCAATTCTTTTTATAATGGCATTTGTTTTAATGCTGTTTGTTGCTGGCTTCAGAGATACATCAGTAGGGACTGACACACAAAATTACTATGAAATATATGAGTATTTTAGGTTAGAAACATATCCCTCATGGTTTACAATTGAACCTGGTTGGAGAGTTATAAATAATTTGGCGGTTAAAATGCATGCAGGATACTCCATGGTGGTTTTTCTGGCCAGTTTATTTACGTTAGTTCCAATTTTTTTTACCGTATGGAAGTATAGTGACAGACCTTTTGTGTCTATTTTGTTTTTTTATTTACTATTTTTTTATTTTCAGTCATTTAATATAGCGAGGCAGATGATAGCAATTGCTATTATGTTCTCGGCATATAATGATTATTTGCATGAAAAGAAGAAGGCTTTTTATGTCCAAATATTTATCGCAGGGTTATTTCATTATTCGGCCATTATTGGATTGGCAATTCCTTTTATCTTTAAATATGTCCGCCTAGAAGTGGCGAAGACAGTTTTTATATTGCCTGCAACATACATTTTTGGGATAGTATTAATCCCCAATCTTGTTCAATATGTCCCGCTTGTAGGTCAATATAGTGTATATTTGTTAGGAGACGCGACAGCATCTTTTTCTATCCCTCGTCTATTAATTAATTGTCTGTGTTTGTTGTTTATTAGTGCATCTTGTAGAAATGACAATTTACTGAAGTTGTTTTATCTAGGAATAGTATGTTATAATTTATTTGCTTTTAGTGAAACAATAGGTAGGTGTGCACTTTACTTTATGTCATCACAGATGATATTATTTACGAACTTTCGAAGCCTCTATGCCGGAAATAAAACTTTTCTAAGTGCAGTTTCTTTCATTTATGGTCTTGTTTATCTTTCTGTTTTACTAGTGAATAATAATGGAGAGGTCTTACCCTATTCTAATCACATTCTTTCAAGTTTGTTATGAACCAACATTATCAAGTCTCATTAATTATTCCCATATATAATGTGGAGAATTATGTGGCAGATGCCTTGAATTCTGCTTTAAACCAGACATTTATATCTATTGAATATGTGCTTGTAGATGATTGTGGAACAGATAATAGCATGGATATAGTCCACAATATTGTGGAAAAATCTTCTCGAAAGAATGATGTGTACATATATAGGCATGAGGTGAATTGTGGTTTGTCGGCTGCTCGTAATTCGGGTGTTGAAAAAGCTACAGGAAGGTATGTTTTTTTTATGGATTCTGATGATGTGATATCTCAAAACTGTATAGAACTACATTATAATGCATTGATTGAAAATAATGCAGATTTCACGACAGGTTTTGTGAGAATGGAAGGTAGCAGGTCTCTCCATGTGAAGTATAAAAATTACGGAGTACTTAGAGGGAAAGATGTTCTTTGTCATTACTTGCAGCGAGAATTACCCGAATCTGCAAACAATAAATTGATATCATTAGATTTTATTAAGAGAAACAACATAGATTTTATACCGGGTTTATTGCATGAAGATGTATTATGGGCGCTAACAATGTGTAGAAATGCTTCAGTCGCGGTATGTGTTCCACATCAAACATATCATTACAAGATAAGACCGAATTCTATAACCTCGTCGCGTTGTTCTGAGAAGAGACTTAATAGTTTGAAATATATTCTTAATGAACTCTTAAAACAAAGAACAGAAATAGTAAAAACAAAAAAAGAGCTATATTTGTATAATAAATTTGTTAGTAGATGGCAATTTGTCTTTGCATTATTGCTCACAACAAGTGATAATAATTACAATCAGAAAAGAGAGTGGTATAGAAATGTAGTGCAAAAAAATAATAATTGCAACACAAAGTATTCTTTTATAATGAATTTGCCATTTGGTGTGTTTTCTTTTTGTTTTCATGTCCCTTATTTGATATATAGGAGAATACAAAAAATTTACCATTAAAATATGTTTTCTGTTTTATTATCTCTTTATTCAAAAGAGAGTCCATTATATTTGCGTGAAAGTCTTAACAGTGTGTTTGCACAGTCATTATCTCCTGATGAAGTGATTCTTGTTGAGGATGGCCCGTTGGCTGATGATTTATATGCTGTTGTCAAGGAATTTGCGGACAAGTATCCTAGTTTGAAAGTTGTACCGTTGCCAGTTAATGGAGGGTTGGGTAAGGCTTTGAATGAGGGATTGAAGCATTGTTCATACGATATTGTGGTAAGGATGGATACGGATGATGTTTCTAAGCCTGACAGGTTTGAGAAGCAAGTCAGATTCATGGAGTGCCATCCGGAGATAGATGTGTGCAGTGCTTGGATTGAGGAATTTCAGGGCAATATTGACAATGTCGTTGCAATTAAGCGTTTGCCGGAAACTAGTGCGGAGATTTATGAATATGGCAAGAGAAGGTGTCCGATTAATCATCCCGTTGCAGTATTCCGCAAGAATGCAGTAGTGGCTGCCGGTGGGTATATGCATTATCCGTTATTTGAGGATTATTATCTTTGGGCGAGAATGTTGGTGTCAGGCGCTAAGTTTTACAATTTCCAGGAGTCCCTGCTTTGGTTTAGAACTACCACGGATGTTTATCGACGTAGAGGTGGATGGCGCTATGCTATGACAGAAATTCGATTGCAGTTTCTCTTTGTAGGTATTGGTTATATTGGTTTCGGAACTTTTTTGAAAAATTTAGTAATTCGTTTTTTCGTGCGGATTATACCGAACAAGTTGAGGTCGTTTATTTATAAGCATTTACTTAGAAGATAGTGATGATGCAGCCGTCTGTGATCCACTTAGTCGTAGGAACATTCCAAATAATTAATTCATTTATCCGTGTTAGAGAGTAGTTGCTGTATATGGTTGACGGAACGTTTTATGATGGCATGTAATATTGGTGGCTCCTGGGTGTGATTCAATGAAACTTAGGCTGAATGTCGCTGATAAAGTTGTAAATAGGATTATCTCTAGAAAGCCTTGAGTCTTTCATCGTAAAAGAGCGTAATATAAATCTGGTACAAATATGAGTTTGGGCCTTGGGTTATTTACAAAATATTATTTCTTTTGTAAAAAATCTAATATGAGGAATAAAAAACCGTTATTACAAAAAATATTGAAGGATGTATTTGTCGGTGATGAAGAAATAAACTTGGAGTATGGATCCTGTCATCGAGAAATAGCATCAGAGAGCATTATGGATGGAGACTATAATTCAGCGTTATACCATGTCCGGGAGGTATTATATGAAACCTTAAAGCCAGAGAAAATACCAAATGAAGATTTTGTCGGATTACGTTTTTATAATATAGATAATTGTTTGGACGTGATTCTCGCTCAAATAAAAAGGAGGCAGCTTTGTCTGGGAAAGATTAACTTTAATGATGCACTGGACCCATTATTGTCTGTGTTCTGTGAGAGGAAGATGAAAAAGAGTAATGGACATAACAGAAAAAAATGGTATGAAGGGATGAGCTCCTCAGTAGGTCATTTTAGAATGGCTTGTTTATGCGAAGCTTATGATAAGGGAGAAGATTCTATTTTGAATCAGTTAATGTGGGCGCATTATGCCAACATGCATACAGGAATAGCGGTAAAATACCGAATAAAAAGGGAAAATCAATATTTGGACGAGAACAAGCAAGAATTTTGTTATTTAAAGCCCATAAGATACCGGAATGTACGTGTAGGGCTAGATAACATGTCACTTAATCAATCATTGGGCCTTAAGTCAAAGGTTTGGTCTTATGAAAAAGAACGGCGTATGATATTTTATTCAGTAGAGAAAGTCGAGGATTATCACCCAATAAAAAACGTTGCTATAGAAGCGGTCTATTTAGGCCTAAAAGTAAATCGTAAGAATGAGAGAAAAATTAAGGGTGCTCTTAAAGATATAGGAATACCTTTATATAAAATGAGATTTGATAATAAAGACTTGATGAATATTAAGCCATATCCATGTTGGCCCAAAAAGTTGTAGTCTAACGTCAGTAGCTAATAAAAACAAACATGTACAACAAAGAATATTTTCGATGTTAATCTTGGACAAGACGACTGCAACAGCCTGTCGCAGTTTTGGACCACTGTCGCAGAAACGTTCGTAGAATTTTTACATTCCACAGATTTCTTAGAGAAACACCCATCTGCGGGAATTTTATGGTAAATTTGGTTAGCAGTTGTGTGTTTATTTTTGACTTAACAGATAATTTGTTTACCTTTGCTATATAATGATGTGAGATGCAAAACTGATATGGAAAGCGCAGTAAAAATAGCATCATATATCTGTCAGCGTTATGAACGTCAGTTCGGAAAGAGAATTGACGAGATGAAGTTGCATAAACTGCTGTATTTTACCCAGCGGGAGGCTATTATCCAGACTGGAGAACCTATCTTCAAGGAGCAGTTTGAGGCGTGGAGATATGGACCTGTCCTGGTGGCAATCCGTCAGCGGTATAAGGATGATGCATTACACGAGACATTGCCGTTGGAAGTTATCAGAAAGTATGAGAAAGTTTTTGATAAGGTGTTTGAGGAGTATGCAGTCAAGGATTCATGGAGCTTGAGCAGTATTACTCATGGCGAGTATTCGTGGCGTAATGCCCGAAAAGGTGTGCCGGATGGTGAGCAAAGTAGTGAACTGATCTCTACGGACGATATTAGAAAAGATGCAGACCGTGTGAGGAACCGCCGGATATTGTTTGAGAAAATTGTCCCTTTGATTAAAAAGTCTGTCTGATGAGAATGCAAATCACTGACCATCAGAAGAAACTTCTAAGTTCGCTTAGGTGTGAGCGTCTTTCGTCCTGTCAGGAAAATCTGAGGCTTGTGGAGAGTTTTTTCAACGAACGGAACGAGAGTCTTGTGCATACACTCAAAAGTGCTGCTTATGAGGATGATGAAAGTAGCAAAACAGCATTTTATGTGATAAAAAGGGGAGAAGACATCCTTTTTTATTTTTCGTTAAAATGCGGTTTGCTGTATGATTCATCCGGTTTAGGTGATAGATTGAGTGTCATAAGGGACTTGTATAATCTATTAATAGAGTTGGGACGGGATTCGTCTGATGTCAGTGAGGAGGAGCGTTTGGCGGTCGCTTCTGTTCTGGAATGTGTCCGGTCAAGAAAAGGATTGGTTAAAGGTGAATTGGCAAAAATATCAAAAGTTAAGAAGAATAAGATAATAGCCGATTTAGAGAACGAGTCAGAAGATAATCTTAAGAGGGTCGGCCGGACATTCGCTGGAGTAGAGTTGGTGCATTTTTGTGCAAATGATGCATGTCGTGATTTCTGGGATAAAACGGGTATTGCACAGAAATTCGGAGTTGTTGTATTTTGGAAGTATGTTGTGCCTATTATATTGAAAATCCGTGAATTGGTAGGGTGTCAGTATTTGTTTCTGTTTGCAGCGGATGTGACACCTGATGCACTATTGGTAAATTATTACAGGTCGTTTCTTGGATTTAAGGATGCAGAGGAGCATGGTACGGCGATACCTCTATATGATTTGACCTGTAAGTTTATGTATCAGGATTTAAATGATATATCCGAGCGGAGGAAAAAATTTTTTGAAGAATTCAACATATACGAGTCATAGAAGAACACATGCAGAAGTAGAATCCCGCAATTAGGTGTATGCCGGTTGCGGGATTTTACTTTGACGAAATCTGATCAAAGTCGGGATATTTCATTAAAGTCGGTCAATTTGGGGTAGTGTTTCAAACAGTGTGTCTGGGTTAAGTCCTCAGGCCTCTTAGTTTTGGGAACAGATAGGTATTTCTTCTAATTCGTTGGGAAAAGTGTGAGATAATAGGCGCTATTCATTTAAAAAAATGTATCAAACTTTGGTTTATTCGCTCTAAAAAGTGTAACTTTGTCGCAGGAAAATAAGATTACACCATCAGAAACTATACTATTTTCATAAGGACAGCGGGCTTGAGCTGGACTTTCTGGTAAGGTTCAAAGGCGAATGTGTTATCCTTGAAATAAAGGCAAAGACAGGTAAGTCAAAAAGCATGACTACAGTCCTTAAAAATAAGGATGTGTATCATGTTAAAAATGCAATCAAACTGGGGCAGTATAATGTGGGACGTGATGGAGATATACTCACCATCCCGCTATACATGGGATTTCTTGTTGACGACAAACTTACAGATGTTATCATTCCTGATGTCGATGTGAGTTCATTGACTTATAATGGTTAATTTATTTATATTTGTTGCTGGATTTGCAGACAATGAGAAGATGTGCTATCATATTTTTGCTGTGGCTCAGCACCTCCATATCCCTCACCGCCCAGCCGTAGTGGGAAGGCAACAGCGTGTCACCTATGTACTTCGGGCCCAATGCGCTGCCGGTGCCGGACATGCTGGACGGGCGGGTGGCTCCGAGGCTGTATGCCGAGCTGGCGGGAGACATCCACAAGGGGTTCTACGGGGATATGACGGAGACAGTGTCGGCGAAGGTCAATATTCCGCTGTTCACGCCGCGGGTCAATCTCTCGGTGTGGATGCCGGTGGTGGAGTTCTATCAGTACACTCCGCGGGCACTGGAGCATTTCCAGCCCCGGGAGTACACGGAAAGGGGGCATCAGGTGGGCAATGTCTACATCTCGGTGGACATCCACGTGTTCAGGGAGAGGCGGATAATGCCGGATATCTCGGTCCGGGCGGCTATCATCACGGCCTCCGGGGACGGGGACGAGTATGCGCGTTACTACGATGCTCCGGGATATTTCTTCGATGCCTCGGTCGGCAAGTCATTCAGGCTGGGGGAGGGGTTCTTCAGGAGTGTAAGGGTGGCGGCCTCCGGCGGTTTCCTCTGCTGGCAGGTGACCCAGACAGGGCAGAATGACGCCGTGATGTACGGTCTCATGGCCTCTCTGTCGACTTCGGTGGCGGATCTGTCCTGCGCATGGCAGGGCTACACGGGATGGATCGGCAACGGGGACAGACCGATGGTGCTCAAGGTCTCACTGTCCTTCCCCGTGAAGGGTTTCCGGCCTCTGCTGGCCTATGAGTACGGTCTCCGCGACTGGCCTTTCCATCACTTCCGCATCGGTCTGGGCTATACTTTCTGAGAAAATACTATCTTTGCGGGCATGAAACGCGGAATGTCTGTACTGATGAGGCCGCTTCTGGCCCTGCTCCTGCTGCTGACGGCATGGAGCGCGAGAGCGCAGTACGACATAGACCAGTTCTTCTTCCGCGGCCAGAGAGCCCTCATGGAGGGGCAGTACACTCAGGCCATCAACAACTTCAACATCATCATCCGCCTGGACGGCAGCCTCTACGAGGCCTATTTTTTCCGCGGCATAGCCAAGTACAATCTGGGGGACTTCGCGGGCGCCGAGTCGGACTTCGACCGTGCCCTGGACCTCAACCCCGTATATACCCTTGCGTACCATTACCGGGCCATCACCCGCAGCCGCCTGGGCCACTACGACGAGGCGATAGAGGACCTGCGCCATGCGGTGGACCTGCGCCCCAACTATTACGGTCTGTATTTCAGCCGCGGCGTGACTTATTTCCTTTCCCAGCAGTTCGAGAAGGCGGTGGAGGATTTCAACCGCTTCATAAGCCAGGAGCCCAGGGAGGCGGATGCATATCTCAACAGAGGAGCCTCATACCTTTTCCTGGGTGATACTCTTAAGGCCCTGCAGGACTATAACAAGGCCATAACCCTCCGCAGCCTGGACCCGGAAGGTTATATACGGCGGTCGCGGATATATTATTCCCAGCATAGGCTTGATGAGGCTTTGAGTGATCTGGACAAGGCTATAGAGATAGACACCGCTAATACTTTTGCATATTTCAACCGCGCTCTTATCAGGTATGAACTTAAGGACATCCAGGGGACGCTGAGTGATTTCAACCAGGTGCTTTCCCGTGAGCCGGACAACTCCCTGACGCTCTACAACCGGGCTCTGATACGCTCTCAGATAGGCGATTACAACAATGCCCTGGATGACTACGACCGCGTCCTGAACATCAACCCCGACAATGTCCTGGCTTACTACAACCGCTCCATCCTCTTCATCGAGATGGGCCGCTGGCAGGACGCCATAGATGACCTGAGCCGGGCCATAGATCTGTATCCCGACTTTGCCAACGCCTACATGAACCGTTCCTACGTCAAGAACCAGCTGGGGCAGTATGCCTCGGCGCAGGAAGATTACCGTACCGCTCAGGGCAAGATCGCGCGGTACCGGGCCATGACATCTGACAGTGCGGGAAGGGCCGCATTTGCGGATACATCGAGGAAATATGACAGACTGCTGGCTCTTGATTCGGATTTCGCCCGCAGCGATTTCAATGATGAACTGCTGCAGAACAGGAATGTCAACATTAATCTCAAGCCTCTGTACCGTTTTGTGACTGCCCGCAGCGCGACAGACAGTGAGGGGATGCCCATCATGCTTAGAAATACGTACCAGAATGAGCAGATGGAGGCCTTCATAGCCTCAGTCCCCGTGGATGTTGAGATTTCGTGCCGTCCTGCGGAGGCTGCCGCTGTCGACAACAGCCGTCTGCGTGAGGCGGTCGAGGAAGAGGCGGAGAGGACAGGAAATGACAGGGTGCTTTTCGCCAGGGCAATAATGGAGAGTGAGAGCAAGCAGTTCAATGCAGCGCTCCAGTCCTATTCGGAGGCGATAGAGCGCAATCCTCAGGAGGTATTCTACTACATCAACCGCGGAGCCCTGCAGTCGGAGATGATAGACTTTATCTCCTCCATCGAGAGCAATGTCCAGGTCCTCACCATGGACAATGCCGGTACGGCCAAGGCCCGCGTCCGGGACGGCTCTTCCCGCACTTACGACTACTCGGCGGCCATCAGCGACATGAACCATGCCGCCGCCCTCTACCCCGAATTTCCCTATACCTATTATAATTTAGGCAATCTGTACTGCCTCTCAGGCGACATGCCTGAGGCTATCACACAGTACACCAAGGCTATCGACCTGTATCCCCGTCTAGGCGAGGCATACTACAACCGCGGCCTCGTCCTCATCTACGTGAAGGACAAGGAAAAAGGCTGCCTCGACCTGAGCAAGGCCGGAGAACTGGGTATCGGTGACGCCTACAGTGTGATCTCCAAGTACTGCGATACGGAAGAATAGATTATTTCCCCTGAGAGCGGTGACCGCGCTTCCCTGAGCGCAGGCGGGTGGAGGCGATGACCATGGCCTCGTCGCGGGCGATGTAGCGCATGGCGATGAAGGTGAGGATGGCGGCGCAGATGGGGAAGAGGCAGGGAACGGTGAAGATGGCGTCTTCTCCGAGCTTGGTGTCCCTCTGGAAGAAGTACACTGCCAGGATTATCTGGTATGCGATGAGTATGAGGGTGTTGAGGTTGCACAGACGGATCTGGCGGATGCGGTTTTTGAACGATACGAGGGTGACGATACTGAGCACCGCGCATACCAGCTGGAAGATGGTGGTGAGGGTGAAGCCCTTGAATGCCGCTACTTCTACGAAGCGGATGACGGTGTCCTCTCCGACGAAGCGGATCATGGGCGCGAAGAACATGGAGATGAGCAGTCCGGCTGCTATGGTCAGGAAGAGGCTCTGTATTCTGAAAAACATATTGACGTCGATTTTATGGGTTTGCAGGCGCAAAAATAGGGAAAAATCGGAAATCTGTACTATCTTTGATACCACATTGAAACTATTTAAAGTGAAAATTATGGGAAAGATAGGTGATTCTGAACTGATAATCAACGGTGACGGCTCGGTGTTCCATCTGCACATCCGTCCTGAGGCGCTGGCGGACAAGGTGATCCTCGTCGGAGACCCCGGCAGGGTGGAGCTGGTCAGCTCGTATTTTTCTGAGATCGAGAGCACTGCCTCCTCGAGGGAGTTCCGCAGTGTGACCGGCAGGTATAAAGGAACCAGGATGACTGTCCTCTCCACCGGCATAGGCTGCGACAACATAGACATAGTCATGAACGAACTGGATGCTCTGGCCAATATCGACTTCCGGACCAGGGAGGTGCTTCCGGAGCACCGTTGCCTGACGATTCTGCGCATAGGCACCTGCGGGGTGATACAGCCGGATATTCCGCTCGGTTCGTATATTTTCTCCAGGGTGTCGGCCGGTTTCGACGGCCTGCTCAACTGGTACGGCGGCCGCGATGAGGTGGTGCTGAAGGATGTCGAGGAGGCTTTTCTGGCTCATGCGGGCTGGAACAGGTATCTTCCGACGCCTTATTTTGTCAAGGCCGGGGATGCTCTGACGGAGCTGTTCCGTGACTGCACCGTTCCCGGGATGACGATTTCCGCTTCCGGATTCTACGGCCCTCAGTGCCGGGTGGTGCGTCTGCCGCTGGCCATGCCGGACCTGATGGAGCGGCTGGAGTCGTTCCGCTTCGGGGACCTGCGTTTCACCAATTTCGAGATGGAGGGCTCGGCCATAGCCTCCCTGGCCCGCAAGCTGGGGCATGAGGGCGCCACCGTCTGCCTGGCTATCGCCCACCGTTATGCCAAGCAGGCCAATGCGGACTATAAGTCCCTGATGGGCGGCCTGGTGAAGATGTGTCTTGACAGGCTGGCACGATGAGAACGCCTTCCGCAAAGCAGAAAGCAAAAGAACTGGACAGCCTGCTCGTTCTGATGCAGGACAGTGACAGGCGTACGCGGGAACTTGTCAGCGGACGCTTGTGGGAACTGGGCTGGACGGCCATAGACTATTGTCTGTGCAATGTGGAAAGACTGATACCGGAGAGGGAACAGAGACGGGTTCTGTCCGCACTGTGCGGAGTATCGTCCGTCTATGCGTCCAGGCAGGCTCATGAACTGCTGAAGTATGGTCCGTCAGCATTTTTTCTCCCTGAAGGTCTGTATTATCTGACCCGTATCGTGGATCCGGAATATCTTCAGACTGATTTCAGGGTAACGTGCGGGAAGCTGGGAAGCCCTTTAATGAGCGAATTGAAGGACGGTATGACGGCTGTCGAGAAGGTGGAGATGCTCAATTATTATGTTTTCGATAAATATGGATTTACCTTGACGGAGGACACCTGGGATGCACATGAGGCGATAGTTCTGCTTCCGGATGTCATAGATAGCCGGAAGGCCGGTGTCGTAGGTATTTCAACAGTTTATTTCCTCCTCGCGCGGTATGCTGGTCTGCCCGTTTACCCTGTCTTCCCGAAGGTCCCCGGTTATTATGTTGCGTATTTCGATGGGGGCAAGACTCTTTTCAGTATGGACCTGGTCAACCGTGGCCGCATAGCAGACCCCGTCCCCAGAAAGTCTTGGCTGGATACAGACCTCATGGGGACGGATCAGACTATTATGTACCTTTATGCTACAGCTCTCAGACGCTTCGGAGAGCCGGTCACGCGCCTGCAGGCGGGTCTGCTGGACGGACTTCTGGATGAACTGCAGCTGTAGGGCTATTCCATAAGTTTCTTGTACTTGAACCGCTTGGGTTCGTCGGTGCCCAGGCGCTTGCGGCGGTTCTCCTCATACTCCGAGTAGGTACCCTCGAAGAAATATACCTGCGAGTCACCCTCGAAGGCGAGGATGTGGGTCGCGATGCGGTCCAGGAACCAGCGGTCGTGGGAGATGACCACGGCGCAGCCTGCGAAGTTCTCGATGCCTTCCTCCAGGGCCCGGATGGTGTTGACGTCCACGTCGTTGGTGGGCTCGTCGAGCAGGAGGACATTGCCCTCGTCCTTGAGGGTCAGGGCCAGGTGGAGGCGGTTGCGCTCACCTCCGGAGAGGATGCCGCAGAGCTTCTCCTGGTCGGCTCCCGAGAAGTTGAAGCGGGAGACGTAGGCGCGGGCGTTGATCTCGCGGTTGCCCAGGCGGATGAACTCGGAGTTCTCCGATATGGTCTGGTAGACGGTCTTGTCGGGGTCTATGCTCTTGTGCTGCTGGTCCACGTATGCGAGCTTGACGGTCTCTCCGACGGTTATCGAGCCGCTGTCGGGCTGCTCTATGCCCATGATGAGGCGGAAGAGGGTGGTTTTGCCCGCTCCGTTGGGGCCGATGACTCCGACGATGCCGGCGGGCGGCAGGGAGAAGGTCAGGTGCTCGAAGAGGAGCTTGTCACCGTAGGCCTTGGACACGTCGTTGAACTCTATGACCTTGTTGCCCAGACGGGGACCGTTGGGGATGTATATCTCGAGGGCCGCCTCCTTGGCCTTGCCGTCCTGGCTGGCCAGTTTCTCGTAGGCTCCCAGACGGGCCTTGGACTTGGCCTGACGGGCCTTCGGAGCCATGCGCACCCACTCCAGCTCGCGCTCGAGGGTCTTGCGCCGCTTGCTCTCCTGTTTCTCCTCCATCTCCAGGCGCTTGCTCTTCTGCTCCAGCCAGGAGGAATAGTTGCCCTTCCAGGGGATGCCCTCGCCGCGGTCCAGCTCAAGGATCCAGCCGGCCACATTGTCCAGGAAGTAACGGTCGTGGGTGACGGCGATGACGGTGCCCTTGTACTGGCGCAGATGCTCCTCGAGCCACTGGATACTCTCGGTGTCGAGGTGGTTGGTGGGCTCGTCGAGCAGCAGCACGTCGGGCTGGCGCAGCAGCAGACGGCACAGGGCCACGCGGCGGCGCTCACCTCCGCTGAGATTGGCTATTCTGGCCTCTGAGGGAGGACACTGGAGGGCATCCATCGCCCTCTCGAGCTTGGAGTCCAGCTCCCAGCCGTCGCAGTGCTCTATTTTCTCAGTCAGCTCGCCCTGACGCTCGATGAGCTTGTTCATCTCGTCGTCCGACATGGGCTCGGCGAACTTCATATTGATATCCTCGTATTCCTTCAACAGGTCGGCGACCTCCTGCACTCCTTCCCTTACCACCTCGATGACGGTCTTGTCCGGGTCCATCTGGGGCTCCTGTTCCAGATAGCCCACCGAATAGCCGGGAGCCCATACTACCTCGCCCTGGTAGGACTTCTCCACTCCTGCGATGATCTTCATCAGGGTGGACTTTCCCGAGCCGTTGAGACCGATGATACCGATCTTGGCCCCGTAGAAGAATGAGAGGTAGATGTCCTTGAGTATTACCTTGTTGTTGTGCGGGAGGACCTTGCCTACGCCGTTCATTGAAAAGATGATTTTCTCGTCTGCCATATTTGTCTTGTTGGGATGAAAAATTGTGCCGCAAGATAGGAACTTTTTTTATATTTTTGCCTCAAAATTTATGGGTATGCTAAGAAAGATCAGAATAGTCCTTGCCCTCATATTCCTGACGGGCATAACACTGCTTTTCCTGGACTTTACCGGAACGCTCCATGCCTGGCTCGGCTGGATGGCTAGGATTCAGTTCTTCCCTGCGGTGATGGCCCTCAATCTGGGAGTCATCGTAGCGCTGGTGCTGCTTACGCTGGTATGCGGCAGGGTGTACTGCTCGGTCATCTGCCCGCTCGGAGTGATGCAGGATCTGTTCGCCTGGCTGGGGAAGAAACAGAAGAAGAACCGCTATACCTATTCTCCGGCCCACAACTGGCTGAGATACGCGATGCTGGCTCTGTTCGTAGTCGTACTGATACTCGGGGTCGGCTCGGTAGTGACCCTGCTGGAACCCTACAGCATCTTCGGACGTATCGCCTCGAACCTCCTGGCTCCTGTCTACGGATGGATCAACAATCTCTTCGCTCTGATAGCCGAGAGGGCCGACAGCTATGCCTTCTATGAGACCGACGTATGGCTCAGGAGCCTGCCGACCTTTATCATAGCGGCTGTGATGCTGGTGCTTATCGCGGTCCTGGCCTGGAGAGGAGGACGTACATGGTGCAACAATATCTGCCCTGTGGGAACCGTTCTCGGCTTCCTCTCCCGTTTCTCCTGGCTGAAGCCCGTCATCAATACCGACAAGTGCATCAGCTGCAGGATATGTGAGCATAACTGCAAGGCTTCCTGCATCGACATCGCCAACCACAAGATAGATTACAGCCGCTGCGTGGCCTGCATGGACTGCATCGGTAAGTGCCCCAAGGATGCCATCTCGTACACGCATCCTAAGAAAGCGGTTTCTCCGGCTCCCGCTGCTCCGGATGCTCCCAAGGCCGATAAGGCCGAGGCTGTGGATGCTTCCCGACGCGGTTTCCTGACAGCCTCGCTGATGACTGCGGCCGCAGTGACCGTGGGGGCTCAGGAAAAGAAGGTGGACGGCGGTTTAGCTGTTATCGAGGACAAGGTGATTCCCGACCGCGGGACTCCGATTGTGCCTCCGGGTGCCGTGAGCCTGAAGCATTTTGCCCAGCACTGTACCCGCTGCCAGCTCTGCGTGTCGGTATGTCCCAACGGGGTGCTGCGTCCAGCCACCGACCTGATGCGCCTGATGCAGCCCGAGATGTCCTATGAGCGCGGTTTCTGCCGTCCGGAGTGTACCAAATGCTCGGAGGTGTGCCCCTCAGGAGCCATCCGCCCGATAGACCGTGCGGAGAAGTCCTCGACTCAGATAGGCCATGCCGTATGGGTGAAGAAGAACTGTATCCCTGTGCGGGACGGCGAGGAGTGCGGCAACTGTGCCCGTCACTGTCCCGCCGAGGCTATCCAGATGGTGCCTCTGAAGGGTCATCACCGTCATAGAGGCGGCCGTGAGGAGGGCAATGACGGCAAGAATCTGATGGTTCCCGCCATAAACACCGAGAAGTGTATCGGCTGCGGCTCCTGCGAGTATGTCTGCCCGGCCCGTCCGTTCGCTGCGATATACGTTACAGGACACGAGGTCCACAGGACGATTTAACTTTACCCATCTATGGACGAGTTCCGTTTGAGAGTCTTCGTCACTGCGGCGAGGACTCTTAGTTTTTCCAAATGCGCCGCTGTACTGAATATCACCCAGCCGGCGGTGAGCCGTCATATCGGGGAACTGGAGGCCCGGTACGGCATGCCGCTGTTCACCCGCGGTACTTCCGGGGTGGCGCTGACCAAGGCCGGCGGTCTGCTGCTGTCCCATGCGGAAAGTCTGCTTTCCGCTTATCAGAAAATGGATTACGACATGGAGCTGCTTTCCCAGACTTCGCAGGGCAGGCTGTCCATCGGTGCCAGTACCACCATCGCCATGTATCTGCTGCCTCCGGTGCTGGCCTCTTTCATGGAACTTTCGGGCGGAGTGGAGGTATCCATGCTCTCCGGCAACAGTGAGAATGTGGAACAATGGCTCCGTGACGGGACGGTGGACATCGGTTTCGTGGAGAATGCCTCGCGGCGGCCGTGGCTGCACTATGAGCCGCTGATGGCGGATGAGCTGGTGCTGGTGGCCGGGACTCAGGGAAGGTACGGGACGCTGGAGTCCGTGACGCCTGAGGAACTTAGGGGGCTGCCGCTGGTGCTGAGGGAGAAGGGCTCCGGTACGCGGGAGATTATCGAAAGGGCGCTGAACCGGCGCGGTATCCGCGTAGAGGACCTCAATGTGGTCATCGAACTCAGCAGCACCGAGGCCATCAAGTCCTTCGTCCGCAGCAGTGACACCCTGGCCATCGTCTCGGTCATCGCCCTGCACCGCGAGCTGGCCGACGGCTCCCTCCGCATCGTAGACATCGACGGTGTGGACATGCCCCGGGAGTTTGCCACCGCCGTCCGTCCCGGCGAGTTCTCCGGGCTCAATGCCCGCTTCCATGATTTCGTCATCCGCGAGGCTGGGGTATAACGGGAGGTTATAGCGTATAAGTAAGTGTGTTGTGATGGGTTGCGGGAGACGCTGTAGTTTTGCGGCATGAAAACTACTGCAAAAATACTTTTCGTGACCCTGTTTATAGCGTCGTTCTTCCTGCCTACGGCCGTGGCCCTGCTGGCCGGCATAGCCCTCGCCGTAACCCTCGGCTCACCCTTCCCTGTGTTTACCAAGAAAGTGTCGAAGTACCTGCTGCAGGCCTCAGTCGTAGGCCTCGGCTTCGGCATGAACCTCTATTCGGCCGTGGAGTCCGGCAAGGACGGCATGCTCTTCACTATAGTATCAGTGGTGGGCGTCATGGTCATCGGTACCCTGCTCGGACGGGTCTTCAAACTCTCGCGGAACAACTCCTACCTGATCTCCTCCGGTACCGCCATCTGCGGAGGCAGTGCGATAGCCGCCGTGGCCCCCGTCATCGATGCCGATGACAACGAGACCACCCTCTCGATGGTGACGGTCTTTGTGCTCAATGCCGTGGCCCTGCTGATTTTCCCTGCGATAGGTCACCTCGCGGGACTCTCCCAGGAGCAGTTTGGAACGTGGGCTGCCATTGCCATACATGATACCAGCTCGGTGGTGGGAGCCGGCGCCGCATACGGGGAGGAGGCGCTGAAAGTCGCCACTACCGTCAAACTGACCCGCGCCCTCTGGATTATTCCCCTGGCCATTGCCACCACCTTCATTTTCAAGAAGAAAGGCAAGAAGATCTCCATCCCCTGGTTCATCTTCCTCTTCATCGGTGCCATGCTGGCCAATACGTACCTCAATATCCCCCAGGCCGTCTCCGCCGGTATCGCCGGATTTGCCAAGAATGCCCTTGGCTCGACTCTCTTCCTGATAGGATGCGGCCTCTCGGTGCAGAGCGTCAAGGAGGTGGGCTTCAGACCCTTCCTGCTCGGTATCTCCCTGTGGGTGGTGATTTCGGTGTCCTCGCTGCTGGTGGTGACGCTGATGTAGCGGACGGTCTCGAAAGAATTAATACGGATATTTCCATGATAAGGTGGAATATCCGTATTTTTATTTTTAAATTTGTAACCTTAACATTAACCTTTAGATGAGATGACAAGAATAGGGACAATCTTTATTGCGGCGGCCGCCCTGCTTTTCACGGCGGTGCCTTCATCCGCATGCTCTTCGGTGGTGATTTCCGGCAAGGTGACTCCGGACGGGAGGCCGCTGCTGTGGAAGCACAGGGACTCGGACTATCTGCAGAATTCGGTGAAGTTCTTCAAGGGGGAGAAATACTCCTTCATCGCTATCGTCAACAGCGTGGAGGACGACCCGACGGATGTGTGGATGGGGGTCAATTCGGCCGGCTTCGCAATCATGAATACTCAGTCGTTCAACCTCGTGGACGTGGCTCCCGGAGAGGAGCGCGGGGCCGCCAACGGACGGATCATGCGCCGGGCCCTGGAGATATGCGCGACGGTGGAGGACTTCCATCATTTTCTGGATACGCTGGCGAAGCCTTCCATGATCGAGGCCAGTCTCGGCGTGATCGATGCTCAGGGCGGGGCCCAGATGCTGGAGGTGGACTACTACAAGTACGTGGTGTACGATGCCAATGACCCGGCGGTGGCGCCTCACGGCTATGTGGCCAGGACCAATTTCTCCTTCACCGGGGATGTGAATGAGGGTCTAGGACAGGTGCGCTACCTCATCGAGGAGGGGTTGTTGATGCCCGGCTCCGGTATGGGACTGTTCACTCCGCAGTGGATTCTGACCGACGTGGCCCGCTGCTTCGAGAATCCGATCATGGGCATTGATCTGCGTTCGGGGGATTTCAACAAGCCCAGGACCAACGGCTGGTTCATTGACTACGACTTTATCTCCCGCCGCGGTTCCACCAGCTCGGCGGTGGTGCAGGGTGTGCGTCCCGGCGAGAATCCCGAGCTGTCGGTGATGTGGACCATCCTCGGCTATCCTCCGACAGGGGTGGCCATGCCGCTGTGGGTCAAGGGTGCGGACAAGTACCTGCCCGCGCTGGTGGCCAGGGATGAGGCGACTAAGCTCTCGCCGCTGTGCGATTTCTCACAGACTCTTGCGGACCGAGTGTACTCTTATCATCAGGGCGACGGCACTGACCGGTATATGAACTGGGAACTGCTGTGGAGGCCTTCCGGAGGCGGTTACATGCAGCAGCTGCTGGAGGTCGAGGACCAGGTCTTCGATGTCTCGGAGCCGATTATCGACGGATGGAGAGAGGCCGGCAGGATCGACGTGGGACAGATGAGCGAGCTGTATCTGATGCTCGACGGTCTGATACGCGACGGCTATCGGCCTCTGCTGGGGTCGCATCCGCTGCTCTGATTATCGACCGTCATTTGCTTCCGGTAGGCGTCCAGCCGCTTCTTCCAGGCCTTCCGCTTCGCTTTCTCGGCTGCGGCCTTCCGCTCCAGGTATTCGTCGTATCTTCTTTCGAGATAATTGTCTGCCATAGTGCTGCAAAGGTACGAAATCCTGCGGACAATAACGAAATATTCGGAGTCGGTGGCTTTGTTGCTGTTCCACCTTTGGAAGGTGAGTAGATTTCCTTGTGTTTCTGCTCACCTTCGGGAGGTGTGGAAAGGCAGAATGGAGGCAAAACGCCGCTACAGATGCTCTGCTGGACATGGTACGGAAACTCACCTTCGGAAGGTGGGGTGACATCGCGGGGAAAATGCACACCTTTGGAAGGTGGGGAATCTTATTCTCGTTGGGGATGTCTGTGAGGGTGGTTTTCCGCTCGGGTGCTGGTGGCAGTATAAAAAAGACCGCGGCGGGGGTGCTGCGGTCGGTGGTTCTTGGAAACTTTATTGAGCGGAAAACGGGGTTCGAACCCGCGACCTTCGGCTTGGGAAGCCGACGCTCTACCAACTGAGCTATTTCCGCGAAAAATTTTTACCTTTGCAGGGTTTGGGACTGCAAAGATATGAATTTAAATTTATTTATAGCCAAAAAAATCAAGGGACGGGGAGTGAGTACGACCGGCAATGCGATAGCATGTGTGTCGGTGGCTGTCAGTATCGGCGTGATATTGATGGCGGTAGCGATTTCGGAGGGGTTCAAGAAGGAGATAGGAAAGAGGGCTGCCGGGTTCACGGGCGAGATACTGATTACGGTTCCGGGGATGGACTATATGAACGATGTCTACCCTCTGCAGGCGGACCTGTCTTATCTGTCCGAGATAGAGAAGATACCGGAGATACGGTCGGTGAGCGAGACGGCTTACAAGCCCGGGATGGTCAAGTCGGACAAGGATGTGCACGGTGTGATGTTCAAGGGGGTGGATTCGACTTACTCGCTGGATTTCTTCGCAGATTTTCTGACCGAGGGTACGCTTCCGGATTTCTCGGGAAGGCGTATGAGTGACCAGGTGCTGATTTCCAAAAGGCTGGCGACGATGCTGGGCCTGAGTACGGGGGATAGGATGACGGTGTATTTTATAGGTGAGCAGGTGAGGGCCCGCAGACTGACGGTGACCGGCCTGTACGACATACAGCTGGAGAACCTGGATGAGAAGCTGGCGGTGATGGATATCCGTCAGATACGCAGGCTCAACGGCTGGGAGGACCACGAGTCTTCCTGTCTGGAGATAGCCCTGGGTGGGGACGGCGGCAAGGCGGCTGACCGTCGCAGGATTGAAGTTTACGATGAGATAGGGGAGATAATAATGGACCGGGATATCACGGCGGATGCTCCGGTGGTGGTGCGCAGAATCGATGAGATATATCCGGGACTGTTCGACTGGCTGGCCCTGCTGGACCTGAACGTGCTGGTGGTGATGGTGCTGATGATGGCGGTGGCCGGTTTCAACATGATTTCCGGCCTGCTGATCATCCTCTTCGAGCGCATTTCCATGATAGGTCTGCTGAAGTCGCTGGGCATGAGGACTTCGAATATCTGCAAGGTGTTTATCTACCGTGGCGGGGCCATAGTCCTCAAGGGTATGATCTGGGGCAATGCCGCGGCCATCCTCCTGCTGGCCGTGCAGAAGTGGCTGAAGCCGTTCACGCTCAACCCGGTGAATTATTTCGTGAATTTCGTGCCGGTGGAACTCAATCCCCTGCATATCATAGCGGTGGATATTGCCGCATTTGTACTCATGCTGATTATAATGATCATTCCCTCGCTATTCATCGCCAGGGTCTCTCCCGCCCGCACCATCAAGGTCAGCTGAAATCTGCAACCGAACAGACTCAGCGGAGCTGCGCAAGCTTGCCGACGTCGGTGATGACGGCACCGGCGGGGGCATCCACGCACCTGACTGGATGGGAGGCGGCTATGGAGAGGTAGAAGTCGATGATGGAAAATGCCTCGGGCCAGGGCCGCAGCAGCTGCAGGGCGGCCGGGGTGAGGAGGTGGATGCCGCTGAAGGCGTGCGGCTGAAGGGTTGCGGCTGCTTCGGGGGTTGTGCCTTTGAACAGTCCTTTGGCGGGGTACATCCAGCCGCGGAGTAGGCCTTCGCTGTCGGTCAGCAGATAGCGCGAGGAGGCACGGTTGCTTACAAGAAGTGATGCGGAGGCCTGAGTGTCGTCCGGTCTGTCGAGGGCCTGTCGGCAGAAGGTCGCGAGGTCTATCCCGGAAGTGATGATGTCCACATTGTGTACCAGCACCGGCTCTTCCCCGAGCAGCCCTGACATGACGGCATGGCGGATGCCCCCTCCGGTGTCGCGCAGCAGGTCCCGCTCATCCGAAAATGCCACGTCCAGCCCGAATCCGCCGTGGGAGCGGACGAACTCCTCCAGCATGTCCGCGAAGTGGTGGACATTGATCACGGCCCGGGTAAAGCCGGCCTTCTTCAGATGCAGCATAAGTCTCTGTATCATCGGCACTCCCTCGTAGGGTACCAGCGCTTTTGGCATAGTGTCGGTCAGCGGTTTGAGCCGGGTGCCCAGTCCTGCCGCCAGTATCATCGCCGTTGCGGGTCTCTCTGCGGTCATAGTACCTGTCTCTCCAGATTCTGTTCCCGGTGTACGAGGGTGATGCTGAGCCTGTCGGAAGAGTCACCGTATCTTTCTGCCAGATGGTCGGCCAGCCTCTCGGCGAAGTATACGGACCTGTGCCGGCCTCCGGTGCACCCGAAGCAGAACATCAGGTCGGTAAATCCACGCTCAAGATAGTTCTCGATATGCATGTCGGCCAGGGCGGCGGTGTGCCGGGCAAATTCCTCCGTCTCGGAATACCCCTGCAGGTATTCTATTACCGGATCGTCCAGCCCTGTCATCGCCCGGTACTCCGGGAGCCTTCCCGGATTGGGCACTCCGCGGCAGTCCAGAACATACCCTCCGCCGTTGCCGCCCTCATCCTCGGGTATTCCTTTTTTATATGAGAAACTGAAAATCCTTATCAGCAGCTTCCCGTCCTGCCTGGGCGTCCTGTGCCCGTAGAGCGGTATCAGCTCCTCGAGTGCCCGGCACAGGCAGGGGTATTCGGGGAAGGTGCCGGATGACAGGAGTTCCCGGAGATTGTCCATAGCGTACGGGATGCTCTCGAGAAAATGCGGCCGCCGCTCGAACATGCCCCTGAACCCGTAGGCCCCGAGCACCTGGAGTGTCCTGAAGAGGACGAACTGCCGCAGGTCGGTCAGGAAGTCCTTCCGGCGCACTACCTCATAGTGCGACTGTGCCTCGAGATATGCCTCGGTCAGTTCGGCCTTGAGCTCGGACGGGTAGCGGGCCCGCGCCTGCCATACGAAGGAGGCCAGGTCATAGTGGACCGGTCCCATCCTTCCGCCCTGGAAGTCGATGAATTTCATTTCCCCAGAGGGTGTGAGCATGATGTTCCGGCCCTGGAAGTCCCGGTACTGGAAGTTCCCGGAACTGCACATCAGCAGCCGGTCGCGCAGCCGGACCAGGTCCTCCTCCAGCGCCACCTCGTCGAACTCCACGCCGGAGGGCTTGAGGAAGCAGTATTTGAAATAGTTGAGATCGAACATCACGCTTGTCCGGTCGAAGCAGGATACCGGGCCGCACTGCGAGAAGTCCAGTCCCTGGGCCCCGATATACTGGAAGGCCGGCAGGGCTTCCACCGCCGCCCGCAGCAGAGTCTTCTCCTCAGAACTGTATTCCCCGCTCCTGCGCCCTGCCGCCACAGCGTCGAAAAGGGTAGTGTCTCCCAGGTCCTCCTGCAGGTAGACCATCCGGTCACCGCTCACGGCCAGCACTTCCGGCACGGGCAGTCCCAGCCGGGAGAAATGCCGGTCGAGGTAGAGGAACGCACCGTTTTCCCGCAGACTCGTCCCGGCTGCGGCTATGCAGCTGTCTCCATCCCAGCTGATCCTGAAATACTGACGGTTGCCTCCCGAGGCGGGGAGGGGGGTGATGCGGTACTCCCTGACTCCGGAGTACCTCTCGAAGAGCGAACGTATCCTTTCCATAGTGATGGCAAATGTAGGAAAATAATAGGCTGAAAACAAAAATCCCCTATATTTGCACTCTTATGGACAGAAAAAGGTTAAGGGACATACTGTGCGCGTGCGCCGTCATGCTGATGCTGCCATGCTCGGCATATATTATAAGAGGTATGTCCATGCCTTATATCCGGCTTGTGCAGACCGGTTTCCCGCAGGATACGGTTCCTAAGGGAGGAGATTCGCTGAATACGGCTGACTCAACGGTGATGCTGCCGGATTCTACGGCATTGTTGCCGGATTCCCTTTCGTCCGGGATTGACACAACGGGCATGGCCGACAGCACCGCCTCCGCCGACACTGCCTCCGGCACGAAGGAGTATGAGCCCTGGGAACTGAGGGAGATGGCCCGGGACAGCGCCCGCCGGGTCCGCGACAGCCTGAAGGGTATAAGGGACAGTATACGCTGGTCCAAGCCGAGGGTGCTGGAAACCGGATTTGTCCCTGACAGCTTGTATTACAAGAGGATACTATCGTGGAATACCGGACCGTATATCAACGAGTACCGGCACATGCACATGGACACCACGTTCAATGACTGGTTCACCGAATATCCGTTCTACAAGGAGGACCTGGACGCCGTGTATCTCGGTACAGTAGGCTCCGCTGTGCAGAATGTCAACTTCTTCCGCCGCCGGGAGCTGGACCGCTTCAAGGCCTATGCACCGTATATCACCTATTCTCATGTGCCGGAGAATATGCCGTTCTACAATGTCAAGGCGCCGTACACCGAACTGGCCTACTGGGGCACCATCTTCGCCTTCAAGGACAAGGAGGAGACCAACGTGCGTTTCCTGCACACCCAGAACATAACTCCGGAACTCAATCTGGCTGTCCTCTACCAGGGCTGGAAGGCTCTGGGTATGCTGGAGAATGAAAAGACGGTGAACAACTCTCTTGAAGTGAGCGCCAACTATCTGGGCCGCAACTATATCGCCCATGCCGGACTCATCCACCACAATATCACCCGGCAGGAGAACGGCGGTATCCAGGACTCCTACATGGTCCGCGATACGACGGTGGACGCCAAGACCATAGCGGTCAATCTGCAGGATGCTCAGAACAAGCTCTCCAGGAATACCTTCTTCATAGACCATTCGTACAATATCCATCTCGAGTCCAAGTCCCGGAGGCTGCGCAAGGCCATGGAGGAGGATTCGGTGCTGGCCGCGGCGGTGGATTCCATAGTGGCTCTCAGGATGCAGAGGTATGCCGAGGCCGTGGATGCGGCTGTCGAGGCGGCCCGGATGCCTGCGGACACCGGTGCGGCTGACAGTACGGCGGCCGGTGGTCAGCTGCCCGCACCGGCTGACAGCGCGGCGCTGCCGCCGCTGGCGGATAGCCTTATGGCCCAGGCCGCGGACTCCCTTTCGGTGCCGGCTGATACAGCAGCCCCCGCGATGCCTCAGCCGGTGGACCCTGTCGCCGATTCCCTGCTGAGGGCCTCGGTGATGGACACACTCCTGCCGCCTTCAGAGGATGAGATATATACTGCCCTGGCCGACTCCCTGCTTTTCGGCAGTGCCGGGGATGGCCCCATGCTGTCGGTGGGACATGTCGGGGAAGTGACCAGATACTACCGCTACTATACTGACAACATAGCCCTAAACGATGAGGTAGGACGGAATTTCTACAACAACATGTTCTACATCAATCCCACCTCGTCGGCCGACTCTACCCGGATGCTGACCATCGACAACAAGCTCTTCTTCAAGCTCCAGCCCTGGGCCCGCGATGCCGTGGTATCGCAGATCAGCGGCGGACTGGGATATCAGTGGAACAGCATCTATGCCTTCAATCCGGATATGTTCCTGACAGGCAACGGCAACAGGAGCCTGCACGACCTCTATGTCTACGCCGGAGCCCGGGGACAATACCGCAAGTACCTGAACTGGGGGGCTCAGGCCCGCTACAGTTTCCTCGGATACTGGCAGAACGACTTCAGCGTGGATGCCGATGTGGACGTGTCGTTCTATCCGTTCAGGGACAAGTCCGAGCCCATAGTCCTGGGCGGCAAGTTCAGCACCTCGCTCAAGGAACCGGACTGGTTCTCCCAGCATTATTACTCCAACCACTATGTCTGGGACAATGACTTCGGCAAGACGTCCACCACCAAGGCAGAGGCCTTTCTGGATATCCCTAAGTGGCGGCTGCAAGCGTCGTTCAGCTACGGCCTGCTCAACAACTATCTCTACAACGACACTCTGGGTGTCATCCGTCAGCACGGCGGCCTGATCAACGTGATGAGCGGTTATGTGCGCAAGGATTTCAAACTGTGGAAGTTCCATCTGGACAACAAAATACTTTTCCAGTACTCCTCTAACCGGGACGTACTGCCCCTGCCGATGCTGACCTTCCACATGCGGTACTATCTCGAGCTGGAGGCCGTCAGGAACGTACTGACAGTGCAGATCGGCGCCGACGCCACCATGAACACTCCCTACTACGCTCCGGCGTACAACCCCGCTCTGGGCACATTCCAGCTCCAGACGCGGGAACTCATAGGCTACAATCCCTATATCGACGTCTTCCTCAACATGCAGTGGAAGCGGGTCAATGTCTTCATCAAGGTCATCAATGTCGGACAGGGATGGCCCGACGGAGGCAATATGTTCTCTGCATATCACTACATCAAGCCCTACCGCGGCTTCAAGGTCGGAATCCACTGGCCCTTCTACATCGAGTAAGGACAGGACTATGGGCAGACTATGGAAGACAGCTGTAGCCGTAGCGGCTATATTCGTTCTGGGCAATCTCCTAAGACTGTGTGAGAGGCCGGACCGGAGCGCCCTGGATCCGGATTCATTCCCGGTCAGGGATTCACTCACCGCGTGCATCAACATCCGCAGCGGCATGTATACCGGCAAAGGCTTCCTTACCGGCTTCCAGTACACCATGCTGACCTCGATGGCGGATACCATGAATGTCCGCATGGGCTTTTCCGGTGTGTATGAGAGGCGGAACTGCTGGCAGATGCTGGAGGACGGACAGGTGGACATGGTGGCTGTCAGTGTCTCTGACTCCATCCCCGCCGACCATGCAGGAGCCGTCGCCCTTACCATGCCGTTCCGGGGCTATGCCTGGGCGGTGCGGAGCGGGGACCAGGGGCTGCTGTACCGGGCCAACAGATGGCTGGGCCGTATGGTCCACAGCGCTGAGTACGCGGACATGGAGAAAAGGTTTTTCCGTTCCTACAGTCTGGAACCCTATATCAAGGCAGGCACGCGCACGGACCGCATCTCCCCGTACGATGAGACAGTCAAGCGGCACTGCGGCCTTCTGGGCTGGGACTGGAGGCTGCTTTCGGCGGTGATATTCAAGGAGTCCCGCTTCTCGATAGGAGCGTATTCCAGGCGCGGGGCGACGGGTCTGATGCAGGTGATGCGCTCCACGGCCGCAGTCTACGGCATCACGGACCTGTTCAGCCCGGAGGAAAATATCAAGGCCGGGACAATGCATCTCAGGCACATCGAGCGCCGCTACCAGAACATGGGCTTCGACTCGGTCAATGTGGTGAAATTCACCCTCGCAGCATACAATGCCGGAGAGAGCCGTATCGAGGACTGCATCAACTTCACTCTCGACCAGGGCCGCGACTTTACGGACTGGGAGACGGTGGCGGCGACCATTCCGCTGATGGTCGAGCAGGAGTATGTCGAGGAGGCGGACTTTCTCCGTCACGGGAGGTTCCGCGGGCGGGAGACCGTCCAGTATGTCAGGGATGTTCTGTCCAAATACGAGGAATACCGTACAGTAGTGGAAGGGTAGGGGCTACATCTCCTCCATGGGAGTGGGAGCGGTGACAGTCACCGGCTCCTTCCGGGTGGGATGGAGAAATGTCACCTGGCGGGCGTGCAGGCTTATGCTGCCGTCCGGGTTGGAGCGCCGCGCTCCGTATTTGAGGTCGCCCTTGATGGGGCAGCCGATGGATGCAAGCTGGCAGCGGATCTGGTGATGGCGGCCGGTGAGCAGCTCCACCTCCACCAGAAAATATTTCCTGGTAGGACGCAGCAGGCGGTAGCGCAGGAGGGCCTCCTTGGCTCCGGGCTGCGGCTGCGGATGGCTGTAGGATTTGTTCTGCTTCTCGTTGCGGGTGAGCCAGGTACGGATCTCCCCTTCCGGAGGTACGGGGGCATTCTCCACCAGGGCCCAGTAGACCTTCCCGGCATTTCCCTCCCGGAAGGCGGCGGAGAGGCGGGTCAGGGCCTTGGAGGTCTTGGCCAGGATGACGGCCCCGCTGACCGGACGGTCGAGGCGGTGGGGCACACCCATGAACACCTGGCCGGGCTTTCCGTCGCGGAGGGCGATGAAAGCCTTGAGTTTCTCGACCAGAGGCTCGTCGCCGGTCTTGTCGCCTTGGACTATCTCGCCGGGGCGCTTGTTCAGGACCAGTACGTGGTTGTCCTCATAGAGGATGCGGGAGGCGATGTCCTCCGTCTCCTCCGGGGAGAGTGTCCGGTATGGACTAGTACTGCTCGTTGTCATTGGGGAAATCACAGGACTTTACATCTTCGATGTACTGGCGGAATGCCTTGAGGCTGATGTCGTGCAGGTCAGCGTAGCGGCGGAGGAACCTGGGAGAGAACTTGGTCGTCAGTCCGAGCATGTCGTGCATCACGAGGACCTGGCCGTCGACGTATTTGCCCGCACCTATTCCTATTACGGGGATTTTGAGAGTCTCGGCGACCTTCTTGCCGAGCATTGCCGGTATTTTCTCCAGCACCAGAGCGAAACATCCCGCATTTTCCAGGGCTACCGCATCCTGCAGCAGCTTTTCGGCTTCCTCCTCTTCCTTTGCCCTGACAGCATAGGTGCCGAACTTGTGTATCGACTGGGGGGTGAGGCCCAGATGGCCCATTACCGGGATGCCGGACGAGAGGATGCGCTCGACTGACTCGAGGATTTCCATTCCGCCCTCTATTTTCACTGCGTCGGCCTCCGATTCCTTCATGATGCGGATGGCATTGCTGACAGCCATCTTGGAATTGCCCTGATAGGAGCCGAAGGGCATGTCCACCACTATCAGAGGGTTCTTGGCGGCGCGGGTCACGCTCTGGGCGTGGTAGATCATCTGGTCGACGGTGATGGGGATGGTGGTCTCGTGTCCGGCCATCACGTTGGCGGCCGAGTCTCCGACGAGGACCACGTCTATCCCTGCCTCGTCCACTATGCGGGCCGATGTGAAATCGTATGCTGTGAGCATGGCGATTTTCTCGCCTTTCTGCTTCATTTCCAGTAGTCTGTGGGTGGTCATTACCCTTACGTTGCCTTCTGTTGACATGTCTTTGCCTGTTTTATCTTGGATTTGGACCTGCAAAGGAAGAGAATAATTATCACAATTCCAATATGACATGTTGTCAGTTTTCGGCATTTGGCATAATCTTGGAGTAAGAGAGTTTCGACCGCTTGAAAATCAGGCGGCGGCAATTGTAGAAAAAAATTAAAAAATATAAGAATTATGGGAAAGATTATCGGTATAGACCTTGGAACCACCAACTCCTGCGTAGCAGTGATGGAAGGTAACGAGCCCACAGTGATTATCAACAGCGAGGGCAAGAGGACCACTCCTTCGGTAGTGGCATTTACGGACAACGGGGAAAGGAAGATCGGCGACCCCGCCAAGAGGCAGGCGATCACCAACCCCAACAAGACCATCTTCTCTATCAAGAGATTCATGGGTGAGCCTTATGACAGGGTTCAGAACGAGATATCCCGCGTGCCTTACAAGGTAGTGCGCGGCGACAACGGCACTGTACGTGTAGACATCGACGGCCGTCTCTATTCTCCTCAGGAGATTTCGGCGATGATTCTTCAGAAGATGAAGAAGACTGCCGAGGACTATCTCGGACAGGAGGTTTCGGAGGCAGTCATCACAGTGCCCGCCTACTTCAGCGACTCGCAGAGGCAGGCTACCAAGGAGGCCGGTGAGATTGCCGGACTGAAGGTAAAGCGTATCATCAACGAGCCTACCGCAGCCGCACTGGCATACGGTATGGACAAGAAGAAGAATGATATGAAGGTGGCTGTCTACGACCTCGGCGGCGGTACATTCGATATATCGATTCTCGAGCTCGGCGACGGAGTCTTCGAGGTCAAGTCCACCAACGGTGATACGCACCTCGGCGGTGATGACTTCGACCACAGAATCATCGACTGGATGGCAACCGAGTTCATGAATGACAATCCGGGTGTGGACCTCAGAAAGGATCCCATGGCCCTGCAGAGACTGAAAGAGGCTGCCGAGAAGGCCAAGATCGAGCTTTCAAGCCAGACCTCCACTGAGATCAACCTGCCTTACATCATGCCTGTGGACGGTGTGCCCAAACACCTGGTCAAGACCCTTACCAGGGCTAAGTTCGAGCAGATATGCGATGACCTGATCCAGAGGACCATCGAGCCTTGCCGCAAGGCTGTCTCCGATGCCGGCCTGAAGGTATCCGACATAGATGAGGTACTGCTCGTCGGAGGTTCTACACGTATCCCTGCCATCCAGCAGATCGTTGAGAAGTTCTTCGGAAAGGCTCCCAACAAGGGTGTCAACCCCGATGAAGTAGTGGCCGTTGGTGCAGCCATTCAGGGTGGAGTGCTTGCCGGAGACGTGAAGGATGTCCTCCTGCTGGACGTAACTCCTCTGTCCCTCGGTATCGAGACCCTCGGAGGCGTGATGACCAAACTGATAGAGGCCAACACAACCATCCCTACACGTAAGTCGGAAGTGTTCTCGACTGCCAGCGACAACCAGCCTTCAGTTGAGATTCACGTCCTGCAGGGTGAGCGTTCAATGGCCCGTGACAACAAGACCATCGGCCGCTTCCATCTCGACGGCATTACCCCCGCTCCCCGTGGAGTTCCTCAGATTGAGGTGACATTCGATATCGATGCCAACGGTATACTGAACGTGTCCGCCAAGGACAAGGCTACCGGCAAGGAGCAGAAGATACGTATCGAGGCCTCTTCCGGACTGAGCGAGGAGGAGATCCAGCGTATGCGCGACGAGGCCAAGGCCAACGAGGCTGCCGATAAGGCGGAGCGTGAGAAGATCGACAAGATCAACGGCGCCGATGCCCTCATCTTCCAGAGCGAGAAGAACCTCAAGGAGTACGGTGACAAGATTCCCGCTGACAAGAAGGGTGCTATCGAGAATGCCCTCGGACAGCTCAAGGAGGCCCACAAGTCTCAGAATATCTCCGATATCGACCGTGCAACCGAGGCCCTGAACAGCGCATGGCACGCCGCTTCCGAGGATATGGCCCGTGCCGCCCAGTCAGGTCCTTCAGCCGGCACATCCGGAGCAGGCAGCCAGGCAGGCGGCAGCTCATCCAACAGCGGCTCCAACTCTGGTTCCGGTGATGACAATGTCAAGGATGTGGACTATGAGGAAGTCAAATAACACCGATAAGTAAATACATACCAAATCGCAAGCAAAAGCGTGCAGCTCCATGAACTGCACGCTTTTTGCGTTTATAGGGCTCTTGCTGTCTCATCCGAATACCTTCCGGCATTATTCCGACCGCCGGCATGTTTGGTCGGTATCGCTAAAATTCGTAGCTTTGTCAGGCTGGATACTTAGTTTATGGCAATACGGATTGATACAGGATTGACAGACCGGGACCTCACCGGACGGAGTCACTGGTGGGGGGCACCGGACATGCCGGAGGGGATGGCATATCCATGCATAGAGGTGATGGACGGGGACGAATGATAGATGCTCATCTGACCACAGATTCTGAATATCGTCTTGCGGACTGGGTGCGCCGGAAAGTGGTGCTCCTCACCGGTCTGGGCAGGGTGAAAGATGCGGAAGATACAGTACGTCATTATCTTTATCTTCCGGAGATACGCAAGGACGAGGTGGAGAGGTGTATAGCATCGGGTGAATATCACCCGCAAGTTGTTTATGAACTCTCCTACGATTGAGGAATACCGGAGGCTAAAGGAGCTGGTGAGTGCTGACGAGTGGCCTGAGTATCTTGACAGGCTGATTGACCAGGCCGGACTCTGCGATTACTCCAGCTATGCGTCCTGCTCTAAGGCTAAGATATTCAAAGAGGAAAAGGAGCATGGCCGTCTTCTTAATCTGATTGCCAATTTGGGACCTGACAGCCGCTTGGAAGCATTGATGCAGTATTCGGAAGTATTGAAGGATATGTATTCTAAGCAGCTGTTGGCAATGTTCGTTCCGTTGATACAAGATTATGCTGAGAAGAATATCAATGTCAAGGCTTATCCCTATGTAGTGCAAGTGCTTAGGCAGATGCGCAGACTTAACGGAGGACCGGAGGCGGTGTCAGGGCTGATCGCCTTATTCCGGCAGAAATACATAAGGCGCCCGCGTATGATGCAGGAGCTGGACAAACTCTGATTCTGGAGTGTCCTTTGTGTAGTTCCGTATTTCAACATTCTTTGCCGCTATATTGGTCTGCATTGTCTTTCAGCAAATAGTTGGAACTGCGTCCGCCGTCGGCTGCCGCTGTCAGTATGCCTTTCTCTATAAGGTCAGTTATGTCCCTGAGGGCGGTGGCTTGTGATGTCTTGGTTATTTTTGCCCATTTGGAGGATGTGAGCTTGCCTGTAAAGCCGTCCCAAAGCATATTGACCATTTTCACCTGTCTCTCGTTCATCGGTATTTCACGGCGCCGTTGCCAGAAAGAGGATTTGCTTACAACTCTCTTTACAGTTTCCTCTGCCCTGAGTATGGAACTTTTCATCGTATTCAAGAACCATTCAAGCCATTCTGTAATATCTGTAGAGTTGCTCGTAGTATGCTCCAAAATCTCGTAATAGGTCTTTTTTTCACGCAGTATCTCTGCTGACATACTGTAAAAACGCAAATGGAATCCATCTGCCTTGGCCAACTGCATATCGGTTATAGTCCGCGTCAAACGCCCGTTTCCGTCATCAAATGGGTGGATGGCGACAAACCATAAGTGTGCTACTGCCGCTTTCAGTACAGGGTCGGTTACGGTGTTGTCAGAATTTATCCACCTTAAAAAATCAGTCATCATATCAGGGACAACATCTGACGGCGGTGCTTCGTAATGTACTTTTTCTTTGCCCATCGCTCCGGAAACTATCTGCATCGGCTCACCGCCTGTCCGGTATGCCCCGACTGTAATCGGATACATACCGCTCCGTCCGGTAGGGAACAATGCGGCGTGCCAGTTGAACAGGCGTTCCGGGGTGAGTGGTTTGTTGCAGTTTGTCACAGCATCCATCATAATCTGCACAACACTTTCGGTATAGTGATCTGGTTGTGGAAGACCTGCGGTGTCAATTCCCAAATGCTTTGCGATGGACGACCGCACTTTGTCAGAATTCAATATTACGCCCTCAATTTCGTTTGAGCGCAGCACATCCTCGGTCATTACATTGAGAGCAGTCATGCTTTGCACATCAAATCCCAGTCCGCCCATCATTCCCTGTATCTTTCCTTCGAGGTTGCGTACCTCTGAGAGCAGGGCTATGAGCCTGGAATCATTCCATGTAAAAGACGGCCATTCAGGATATTGCCAGATGTATATTGGTCTCATGTCCATTCGGTTTATTCGCAAATATAAAATTAATGACGCGAATAGGCAAATTATTCACGTCATATTTTGATTGGAATAGCGGGACTTAAGTTGACGCAATAAATTGTGTCACACCAGTACCCCAGTCCTGAGAATATCCTCATAAAGAGGACTGTCATCATCCTCTGTCAGTAGGACCGGTTCTATCAGACAGCTTACTTTCCTGCTTAACTTCCAGAGTAAAGGAGTGTCTTCAAAGTAGTTTTCACTTCTTTTTGAAACCACTACGGCAATATCTATATCACTTTCCTCAGTGTAGTTCCCTTTGCTGTATGAGCCATAAAGATACAACGCCTTCAATGGCAGGTGTTCAGCTACCATTGCCTTGTATTTCCTTGCTATATCTAAAGCCTGCCCTTTATCCATAATTGAAGTGTTTTTGTCTTGTTTAACAATTCCTTGCAGTATTCTGGCGTCAGAACTTTCATCAGCAGCTCCTTATGAAGCAGTGCCTGTTCGGCGAGCACCTGCTGTCGGACACCTCCGCCACCATGTCCGCCAAGCCCGTAGCCATTGTCGAGAGCGAGAAGAAGGCGCTTGTCGCCGCCCATTTCATCCCCGACTTCGTTTGGCTTGCCACCGGAGGGATGCACGGGTGTTTCAACAGCGAGACCATGCAGGTATTGGGCGGCCGGGAGGTTGTCCTCTTCCCCGACCTCAAGGCGACGGAAGAATGGAGGCGACGGCAGCCGATGCTGGAATCCTTTTGCAGGCGTGCCACCTGCTCCGACATGCTGAAGAGGATTGCGACCGGTGCGCAGCGTGAAACCGGACTGGACATCGCTGACTTCCTCCTGATGAAGGACACGCCGCAGATGATCCTTTAACAGATGATAGCACGCAATCCCGTATTGCAGTCCCTCATCGACGCTTTCGGGCTCGAACTGGTGGATGCAGGGAGAGTGGAATGATTACGGCATCAGATATGTTTCCGCCATCCGCTCCCTGCCAGTCCGATTCATCTCTGGGCTTGCCCGTCTGCCAGTAAAATCCCATAGGGGGAGCCTAATACCCCAAAAAGCTGTCGCTTTTGAGGACGTGCCACATAATTCAGCAAGCTGAACATAATGTATGGCCAATAGAAGAGAGGTCATGTCTTAATTTCCTTATTTGACTAATTTGTGAGTTTATACTTTATCTGATATAAAAATCCATATAAAGTAATATCTCAAAAATGAATAAGAAGTGCGAGTTTATACTTTATCTCAATCTTTTTTGCGGATAAGGTATAAACTTATGTTTTGAAAGTTTGGCTGACACAGGCGGATTTAGTACCTTTGTCGAAAATTGAAGTATCATGCAGGGCAAATTGATCTCACGGAAAAGAGAATGTGAAGAATTGCAGCGGTGTCTGGATTCAGACCGTTCGGAACTTGTCATCATAAGTGGTCGTCGCCGTATAGGCAAGACATATCTTATAGATAAATTCTTCAAGTATAAATACGATTTCACATTTGTAGGAGAGCACAAGACCCCTGCGACAGTCCAGATACAGAACTTCATGCGTGCACTCCAGCGGCAGTCCAAGAAACGCCAGTCGAAGGCGGAAACATGGTATGATGCTTTCAATGCGCTTGAAGATTACCTTGAGACATTGCCTTCTGGCAGAAAAAAAGTGGTATTCATCGATGAAATGCCATGGATGGATACACAGCGGTCAAACTTTGTAAGCGCATTGGAGAATTTCTGGAACGGCTGGTGCAACAGGCGCACGGACATCGTGCTTATCGCTACTGGTTCAGCAACATCATGGATGGCGGACAAGATAGAGGGGAATCAAGGCGGTCTTCATGCGAGGATCACCTGCAACCTGCACCTGTCCCCGTTCAACCTTCACGAGACTGAAGAATATCTGCGGCAGAGGAACTGCCAATGGGACAGGTACCAGATATTGCAATGCTATATGATATTCGGAGGCGTGCCTTTCTATCTGAGTCTTCTGAATACGGCAGACAGCCTTGCGCAGAATATAGACAGGCTGTTCTTCTCCGAGGGAGCACAGTTGAAAATGGAGTTCGATGAACTTTACAATGCCCTTTTTACGAATGCCGATACTTATATATCAGTAGTCAGGCTGTTGTCAGAGAACAAGTCGGGGATGACAAGGGAAGATATTGTCAAGGCCACTGGCCTGGAAGGAGCGTTCCTCAGCAAGATACTGAAGAATCTGGAGCGTTGTGACTTCATCACACGGCTGTCACAATATGGCAGCAAAGTCCGTAACAACATTTTCAGGCTTACGGATTTCTATACGCTGTTCTATTACAAGTTTATTGAATCCAACAACACCAAGGATGACAGATGGTGGAGTAACAACATGGATTCTCGCAGTGTATCCGCATGGATGGGACTGAGTTTTGAACTGGTATGTCTGAGCCATCATAAACAGATTAAAGGTGCACTCGGAATCGCAGGGGTGGGAACCTCCATATCCACATGGCGGAGCAAAGCCGACACGGAAAAAGGGATACCCGGTTTTCAGATTGACATGATAATCGAGCGGGCAGACAGAATTATCCACCTGTGCGAAATGAAATTCAGTACAGACCAATATGGCATAACTGACAGCTATGAGATGAAGCTGAGGGAGCGGATGGGGTTGTTTCGGATGGCGACAAAAAACAAGAAATCGCTTGTAATCACTTTTGTGACGACATATGGCGTCGTGGGCGGAAAACATAAAAGCATCGTCCATAGCGAAGTTACTATGGACGACCTTTTTCAAGCATGAGGATGCAGAGAAAAAGCCTTTGCCATTTTTATACAAAAGGAACTTCCCTTGAATTAATTATCATTCTCGATGCCTCTCACGCCCTCCTTGAAACTACGTACCCCTTTACCCAGACCTTTCATGAGTTACGGAATTTTCCTGCCACCAAAGAACAGCAGGACAATCAATACGATGAAGATTATTTCTTGAGTTCCTATCCCAAACATCATTACTTGCGTATTAAGTATTTGACAAACAGATAACCGCCGAAGATTTGCAGCAGCATGCCCGGCACTCCTATGCGAAAATCCTGGACGGCATCATAGAAATTGCCTGATAGAAAAGTACCACCGCCAGCATAAGCGGCAATGGCCAGCAATACGGATTTAAGCAGGATGGAGGGGAGTGAACCAAAGGCCGGCATCCCGAACATCAGGGAATTGACAAGCGGTGAAACTACCGCCGTCATCAGTCCGGCTTTCCATCCGTATTTATAAGCACCGACAAGAGTGAAGAAATAGATGGAAAAGTTGGGGCAATGCGATATTGCCCATTACAAATAATGCGGCTACCAGATAAGTCTTAGCTTCAGTATAGCCCAGATTGTAAAGTCTTGCTGTTGTCTGCATCGCCCATCACCGTAGCTCCCGGCATGGGATAGCCGGCATTGATTTCATTGTATATCGCAACCATACTATATCTGTATCCCATCGTTCTACACTTTTAAGTTTCAGTCGGTAGGGATTACATCCTCTATCCGTTATGCCGTCAAATACAGCCGTCTGTCCCTGCCGTCCGTAAATGCCGGGAGCTACCATTATGCTTACCTCATCAACCAAGCCTGCTTCAAGGAAACCGCCGCAGATATGTCCACCTCCGACTACGGCAAGCCGCTTAACCCCGAACTGTTCTCCGAGTATGTCCATCGCACGGGACAAATCAATACAGTCCCGCCCTGTGGCAATCCATGAAATGCCCTGTTCCCGCAAATGTTCTTCCGTGACCTTTTCGCTTGTAATACAGAGTAATGGATGTCCGTCTGCTTCTCCGGAAGCCCGGCGTAGCCTGCCACGTGTATCTGTTATTATGGTATATTCATCTGAACGTCAGAACAAAGACCGAGTTTCTCCAATGCGATATAATATTCATCCGTACTGAGTTGCCCCACCATCGGGCAATCAATACGACCATCGACCGAAGTCATCATGTGAACGAAAATGTAAGGTTTCATATTTCTTCTTTTTTACTTTATTACGATGATGCAAAATTTAAATGGCACACCGATGAATGGAGTGCCATTATTTTTGATATTCGTATCAATTTTACATAGTCATATCCACATCTGTCGACCTGGTGCGCGTTGCCACGGAGGGCGTGGTGTATATCTCCTCTGACGGCAATTATTCGACGCTTATTCAGGCGGACGGTGGCAGCCGTATCCTGACGGTGCAGCTCGGTCAGCTTGAGGCGCTTATCTCCAAACAGCTGGTCAGTGACGGCAAGTACGTGAAGGAGTCCAGCCGATGGAAATACTCCAGCCGACGCAGGGCATTGTGCCTTAAAGACGGTCAGTGCTTTATTGTAGAGACTCTTGAGATGGAGACATTTCCGCGTTTTTCGTATGTCCTCGAGGACTTGGATGTCGATGCTGCAGTCTATCTCGTCGGCGGTGAGTCATACGGTTATGGCCGTGATTGTGACGGAGAGAAGATAGAGTTCGGCATCTCAGTGCCCGCGGCACTGCTTGCCGTTGTGGCAAAAGAAAAGCCCGGACGATGTGGATATCCGTGTCGTCCGGGCTGGTTTCTATACTGTCGGCTGCGGAAGTCCGCGGAGGGACTATGAGCCGAAGTTGTCGAAGAGGATGTTCTCGGGAGGTACTCCGAGGCTGTCGAGCATCTTGAGTACCGACTGGGTCATCATCGGAGGACCGCACATCAGGTAGAGGCAGTCCTCGGGTGCCTCGTGGGCCTTGAGGTATGTCTCGTAGAGGACGTTGTGCACGAATCCCACCTTGTATGCAACTCCTGCTGCATCGGCCTCGGGATCCTGACGGTCGAGGGCCAGATGGAACTTGAAGTTGGGGAAGTCGCGCTCTATCTCGTGGAAGTCCTCGAGGTAGAAGGCCTCTTTCAGGCTGCGGGCACCGTAGAAGAAGTTGACCTTGCGGCCGGTCTTCTCGGTCTTGAACAGGTGCATGATGTGGCTTCTCATGGGAGCCATTCCGGCACCGCCGCCGATGAAGATGAACTCCTGGTCTGCGGGTGCGTTATCCGGGATGAAGAACTCTCCGTAAGGGCCCGAGATGATCACCTTGTCACCCGGCTTGCGGGAGAAGATGTAGGACGAGCTGATTCCGGGAGGCACGTTCATGAAACCGCCCTTGGCCTTGTCGAAAGGAGGGGTGGCGATACGGACGTTCAGCATGATGATGTCACCCTCGGCAGGATGGTTGGCCATGGAGTATGCCTTGAAGGTAGGCTCGGAGTTGTGTGCGTGCAGGTTGAATACGCCCATTTTCTCCCAGTCGGCCCTGTAGGGCTCCTCTATATCCATATCCTTGTAGTCGATATCGTACTTGGGGATGTCGATCTGGATATAGCCGCCGGAGCGGAAGTTGAGGTGCTCGCCTGCGGGAAGCTTTACAACGAATTCCTTGATGAAGGTGGCGACGTTCCTGTTGCTTACCACCTCGCACTCGAGTTTCTTGATGCCGAGGATGCTCTGGGGTACGAGTATCTTGAGGTCCTCGCGCACCTTGACCTGGCAGCCGAGCCTCCAGTTGTTCTGCTGCTGCTTGCGGGTGAAGAAACCTACCTCGGTGGGCAGGATGCTGCCGCCGCCTGAAAGCACCTGGCATTTGCACATACCGCAGCTTCCGCCGCCGCCGCAGGCAGAGGGAAGGAATATCTTCTCGTTGGAGAGGGTGGTCAGCAGGGAGGAGCCTGGATTGACATCGAGGACTCTCTCGCCGTTGTTGATGTCGATCTTGACATTGCCCTGAGGGGTCAGTTTTGCCTTGGCCACCAGCAGGAGAGCGACCAGTATCAGGGTCACTACAAGGAACGTGATAATTGATACGATAAGTATTGTAGTCATACGTCAGTCCTCCTATAATTGAATACCCATGAAGCTCATGAATGCTATACCCATCAGACCGGTGATGATGAATGAGATTCCGAGGCCCTTGAGAGGCTTGGGAACGTTGGAGTATGCGAGTTTCTCACGGATGGCCGCGATGGTCACGATGGCGAGGAACCAGCCGATTCCGGATCCGAGGGCATATACTGTCGCGTAACCGAGGTTGGCGAAATCCCTTTCCTGCATGAACAGTGAGGCACCCATTACGGCGCAGTTCACTGCGATAAGGGGCAGGAAGATACCCAGTGACGAGTACAGGGCGGGGGAGAACTTCTCCACGATCATCTCCACGAGCTGAGTGATGGCCGCGATGACGGCGATGAAGATGATGAAGCTCAGGAAGCTGAGGTCGAGGTCAGCGAGAGCGGGGCTGATCCAGGACATGGCTCCGGGGGTGAGGAAGAACTTGTTGAGCAAGTAGTTGATAGGCAGGGTGACGAGGATTACGAAGATCACTGCGATACCCAGGCCGAAGGCCGTCTTGACATTCTTCGATACAGCCAGGAATGAGCACATCCCCAAGAAGTATGCGAAAATCATATTGTCGACGAATATCGACTTGACAAATAGACTTAAATAATCCATAGTGATGTGCTTTTATTATTTTTCGATAAGTTCTTTCTGAATGCCTCTCTGCAGCCAGATGAACAGACCTACCAGGATCAGGGCCATGGGAGGCAGGATAATCAGGCCGTTGTTCATGTATCCGGCTTCATACCAGCCGTCAGGAATGATCTGATGTCCGAACAGAGTACCGGAGCCCAGGAGCTCGCGGATGAAGGCCAGAGCCACGAGAATCATACCGTAGCCGAGACCGTTGGCGATACCGTCAACGAACGAGGGCCAGGGCTTGTTGCCGAGGGCGAAGGCCTCGATGCGGCCCATGATGATACAGTTGGTGATGATCAGACCGACGTACACGGAGAGCTGCTTGCTGACATCGTAGGCATAGGCCTTGAGGAACTGGTCGATGAGAATCACGAACAGGGATACGAGCACCAGCTGGACGATGATTCGTATACGGTTGGGAATCGTATTGCGCAGCAGGGATGCGAACAGGCTTGAGAATCCGGTCACGAATGTAACCGACAGAGCCATCACGCAGGCAGGCTCAAGCTTTACGGTAACTGCCAGTGAGGAGCAGATACCCAAGACTAAGACCGTTACCGGGTTGGCCTTGAAAAACGGGTTTTGATATATTTCCTTTTTCATGATTATCTTTCAGCTTTCTGTTTTTCAAGATAAGGTTCATAATATTCGAGCCACTGGCGTATTGCATTCTCCAGGGCACGGCTGGTGATGGTACCGCCGGAGATGGCGTCGATTTCATGGGCAGAGCCTTCGGGTGCACCTCCCTTGACTACTGTCACGGATACCAGGCTGCTTCCGTCGAAGATGGACTTGCCGATGAACTGGTCGCTGAACATAGGTGTGGCTATCTCGGCGCCCAGACCGGGAGTCTCGCCCTTGTGGAGGAAGGTGGCTCCGTAGATGGTGTTGTAGTCATCCTTGAGGGATACATAGCCCCAGATAGGACCCCAAAGACCGGCTCCGTAGATGGGGAAGATCTCGACCTTGCTGCCGTCGTCCAGGGTGCAGACGAAGACAGGGAGGGTGAGCTTCGAGACATCGGGATTGGCCTGTTTCATGATGTCGTACTGGGATTTCAGACCTGCTGTCAGGGCGAGGGAGAATGCGTCTCCTTCCACCTTGTTGCCCTGTGCGTCGACCAGATAGGAGTCGGTGATGTACTTGTTGAACTCCTGCTCTACGTAGGCGTTCTTGTCGGAGGCCTCATCAGCGCCCTGCCCGAGGTTTACGGAGGACAGGATGCTCTGGCGGGTCTCGGTATTCACGTTGGCCTGCTGCTTGCCGCTCAGGGATACGGACACGTACGCGAGAACAGCAGCCACGATCACCACCATGACGGTGGAGTAGATAATTGTATATGTGTTACTGTTGGTATTCATAGTGTGATTCTCCCTTATTGATTGATTTGCGCTCTCTTGAGACGTTTCTTGATGTTCCTCTGAACTACACAGTAGTCAATCAGCGGAGCGAATGTGTTCATAAGCAGGATGGCCAGCATCATTCCTTCCGGATATCCGGGGTTGAATACCCTGAGGATAATGGTGAATGCACCGATCAGGAATCCGTAGATCCATTTTCCTGTCTCGGTCTGGGCCGAGGTTACAGGGTCGGTGGCCATGAATACTGCTCCGAATGCGAAGCCGCCCATGATCAGGTGCTCCCATGCGGGAAGCGCGAGGTAGGACGAAGTGTCAGGAGCGAGGGCGTTGCAGATGTAGCCGATTGCCAGAGCTCCCACAACGGTGGACAGCATGATTTTCCAGCTTGCCACTCCGAAGAACAGCAGGATGGCAGCACCGATGAGGATTGCAACGGTAGAGGTCTCACCGGGACATCCGGGAATGAATCCGAGGAACATGTCCAGGGCTGAGGGCATATTGTTGAAATTGCCGAGAGCAGCATCCGCAAGGGGAGTGGCTCCGGAATATCCGTCTACGCCGGCGACCCAAACCTTGTCACCTGACATGCTGGAGGGGTAGGCGAAGAAGAGGAATGCCCTGGCGAGGAGTGCCGGGTTCCAGATGTTCATGCCTGTGCCTCCGAATACCTCCTTGCCGATGATGACTGCGAAGGCCACTGCGAGGGCGAGAATCCAGAGGGGGGTGGTGATGGGCACGATCAGGGGAATGATCATACCTGTTACCAGATATCCCTCATTGACCTCATGTCCGCGGATCTGTGCGGAGGCGAACTCTATGCCCAGACCTACGATGTAGGATACCAGGTAGAGAGGAAGTATCTTGAGGATGCCGAACCAGACCTTCTGCCAGAAGCCCATATCGATTCCGGCTGCGATGCTGTGCTGGTCTCCGATATTGTAGATACCGAAGAGGAGGGTGGGGATCAGGGCGACCACCACGATGATCATGACTCTCTTGAGGTCGTTGCAGTCCCTTACGTGCGAGCCGCTCTTGGTGACGGTATTGGGCACTCTGAGGAATGACTGGAAGGCCTCGATGGTGGAGTCGAATATTGAGCCTTTTTTCTCTTTCTTTTCCATATTCTTATGCCATTTCTTTAATCATGAGGTCAATTCCCTTGGAAACGATAGCCTGTATGTCTATCTTCGAGGGGTCAATGTATTCACAGAGGGCGAAGTCCTCTTCGACAACCTCGTAGATGCCGAGCTGCTCCATCTTGTCGATGTCCTCGGCGATGATGGCCTTGAGCAGGTACACGGGATAGATGTTCATGGGGAACACCTGGGCGTACTTGTTGGTCATCACGAATGCTCTCACACCTCCGTTGAGGTTGGAGTCCATCTTGTATTTCTTCTTGGGAGTCAGCCATGAAAAGTATGTGGATGCAAAGCTGTACTTCTTGGTCCTGAAAGGCTTGGCCCATCCGAATGTCTCGTAGTAGGTGCCTTCGGTGATCAAGGAGATGCAGTCGTCGTAGAAGCCCAGATAACCCTCCTTGCCGACATTGGTGCCGGTGAGGATGTTGCCGCTGATGTAGCGTACGGGGCAGCCCTGCTGTAGCTTCTCCACATTGTCGTTGACCATGTCGGCTATGCCGCTGAAGCACATGCCGCTGATACATTTGATATAGCCCGGGGTGCTTACTCGGGGGCCTCCTACGGCCACTGTCTTGCGCATGTCCACCTTGCCGGTGTTGAAGAAACGGCCCATGATGGCCAGCATCTGGAGATTGACGGTCCAGATCAGGTCACCCTTGTTGATGGGGCAGACGTGGTTGATCTGCACGCCTACGTTTCCGGCGGGGTGAGGTCCGTCGAAGATGTGGAACTCGACTCCGGAAAGCTTGTGGAAAGGAGAACTGGCGTGGGTTTTTGCGCAGAGACCGAAATGAATCTTGGGAGCAAGTTTTGCGAGTACGTTGACGGCTGTCTGGATGTTGTCAACCTCGTCCTTGAGAATGTAGTCGTAATCCGCTGCCAGTGGAGCGGTGTCGAATCCCGAGATGTAGACGGCTTTGGGACGTATCTCAGGGTTGGGCACGATGCCGTAGGGGCGCTGCTTGATGCAGGGCCACAGACCGCTCTCCAGGAGGGCGCTGACAGCCTGCTCGGCCGTGATGGCTTCGGGCTTGGGAAGATTGAACTCGGCATACTCCGTTTCCGGGTCAGCCTTGACTCTGACTTCGAGAAGCTTTCTCTTCTCTCCTCTGACAATTTCGCTGACAGTGCCGCTCACCGGTGAGGTGAACTTGATCTCAGGTCTCTTTTTATCGACAAAAAGGACGGTTCCGGCCTTGACGGCGTCACCTTCCTTTACTGCGAGTTTGGGGATAAGACCTTTGAAATCGGTTGGCTTGACTGCTACTGTCTCAGAAACTATCGTTTTGAGGATTTGGGCGGACGGCACACCCTCGACGGGAATGTCGAGCCCTTGTTTCAATTTTATATAGTCAACCATATCCTATATTATTATATATGAAAATTCGGGTGCAAATATAGATAAAACTTTTGTAGATTTGCGCTGAAAATTAAAAAGAATGCAATATGAATTTGTCGGGGTTGAACAGTGTTCAGCAAGAGGCAGTTAGATGTGCTGACGGAGCTTCAATAATAATAGCCGGAGCCGGTTCCGGGAAAACTCGCGTGCTTACGTGGAAGATAGCGTGCCTGATTGAGTCCGGGGTGGAGCCCTCCTCGATCATGGCTCTGACATTCACCAACAAGGCGGCCAAGGAAATGAAGGAAAGGATTGCGGCGATAGTGGGCCGGGACCGCTCGCGCCGTCTGTGGATGGGAACATTCCATTCCATATTCGCCCGTATTCTGCGTGAGTATGCCGATCTGCTGGGGTTCCCGAAGGCGTTCACGATATACGACGCCACGGATGCGAAGAATGCGGTGAAGATGTGTATAAAGGAACTGCAGCTGGACGATAAGGTCTACAAGCCGGGAGACGTGCTCTCGCGCATATCTGCGGCGAAGAATTATCTGGTTACTGCAGAGGCCTATATGAACAATCATGAGGCCATACGCAGGGATACCCAGATGCGCAGGGGGCGTATATGTGATGTCTACAGGCTGTATTCGGAGAAATGCCGGAAGGAAGGGGTCATGGATTTTGACGATATCCTTCTGTATACCAATATCCTCCTGAACCGCCATCCGGAGGTGGCGGAGAATCTCAAGAGCGTCATCTCACATATCCTGGTGGACGAGTATCAGGATACCAACATGGCGCAGTACCGGATAGTCAACCTCCTGGCCCGGGACCGCCGCAACCTTACCGTAGTCGGCGACGATTCCCAGAGTATCTACGCTTTCCGGGGAGCCAGAATCCAGAATATTCTCAATTTCAAGCGGGATTACCCCGAGGCGAAGGAATTTCGTCTGGAGCAGAATTACCGCTCGACTCAGATAATCGTCAATGCCGCCAATTCCGTTATTGCCCATAACCAGAACCGTCTGAAGAAGGAGTGTTTCTCCGAAGGCGACAGGGGGGAGAAGATAGAGCTGATCAAGGCTTACAATGAGCAGGACGAGGCTTCGTCCATCGTCTCTTCTATCATGAGGCGCATCTATTCATCGAAGGCCTCCTATGACTCATTTGCAGTGCTGTATCGTACCAATTCCCAGTCGAGAGTGCTGGAAGAGGCTCTCCGCCGACGGAATATACCCTATATTATATATGCCGGTCATTCCTTCTATGAACGGAAGGAGGTCAAGAACATGCTGGCATACCTCCGGCTGGTGCTCAATCACAATGACAATGAGGCTTTCCGCCGTATCGTCAATCTTCCAGCCCGCGGAATAGGGCAGACTTCTTTGAACAGGCTGGGAGAGGCCTCCGCCGCTACGGGCATGCCGCTGCTCGAAATGTGCCGTCAGAGCGGTCTGGACCGTTTCGATATCAAGGAGTCCACAGCCGCCAAACTCCGGATGTTCGCGGATATGATCGACCATTACTCTTCCAGGATAGCCTCCGATGATGCATATACCCTGGCCGTGGCGGTAGCAGAAGGCTCAGGGTACCTTCCTTCGCTGAAGGCCGACCTGTCGGTGGAGGGTATCTCGGCTCTGGGCAATGTCTCTGAGCTGTTGAACGGTGTCAAGGAGTTCGTAGACCAGGAGGCTGAGGCGGCGGAGGAAGGGGGAGAGTACGGCCGGATACCCTCGCTCGAGGCTTATATGGAGAATGTCGCCCTGCTTACAGATGCGGACAATGCCGATGAGGAGGATGAGAACAACAGGGTCAAGCTGATGACGGTACACGCCTCCAAGGGACTGGAATTTCCCTATGTCTATATTTCCGGCATGGAGGAGAATCTCTTCCCCTCATTTATGTCCGGCGAGAGTCTGGAATCGGTCGAGGAAGAGAGGCGGCTCTTCTACGTTGCATTGACGAGGGCTGAGAAAGCTGTCACCGTATCCTACGCCGGCAGCCGTTTCATGAACGGCAAGACTTCGGCCTGTCGCCCCAGCCGATTCCTCAAGGAAATAGATTCTCAGTATCTGGACGGGGCGGTGGAGGATTATTCGGCGGTAGGAGGCAATGACTACGATGAGGACGAAGGCGGCTGGTCTTCATCCAGGTCTTATCAGCAGCGCAGTCAGTATGTACCCCAGGCGCAGGTCCGTACTACTCCGGATATGTCCAGGTTACGGAAGCTGTCTCCCTCGGAATCCGGAAAGCCGGGTCTTTCCGGAGGTACGCATCATTTCACGGCGCCCGTGGCGGTGGGGGACATGACAGTGGCAGGAGGGGACCGTGTGCATCATGACAGATTCGGCTCCGGAACTGTGATTTCTGTCTCCGGAAACGGTGGAGATGCCAAGGCTGTGGTGAAATTTGACGCCGGAGGTGAAAAAACTTTGCTTTTGAAGTATGCAAAGCTTCAAAAGATATGATTGTGGCACGAAACTTGTAATAGTATAAGACGAAGTTTTTCATAGTTTAAGTTTAGGTTAAGTAGCCGGCCCGCGTCCGATCTGAAGGATGGCGGGCCGGTGAATTTTATGCCTGCCTGTCACAAAATTTCCTTGTAAGCATTGAGTGGCTGTCGTATCAAAAAACAACAGTTATGGATAAATTTGAAAGCAGGCTTATGACAAAAGATATGAAAGAAAACGAAAAAGGCTATCTTATGACAATAATCAGCATATTGTCAATTATCTCAATAGGAGTGGTCGCGATGATTCTGGTCTGAGTCCGGAAATCAGAGCAGGACTATATTGCTCCTGTCCTTTACATCTCTCATTGCATTTCTGGTGTCGAACACTATGTCCGAATGCTGCTGGACAAAATCGTAGTCAACGCAGCTGTGGGCGGTGGTTATTACCGTAATGTCGACACTTTCCAGCAGTTCCTCTGTCAGGGACGGCTGTCCTGAATAGACGGTTTCCTTATCTCTGTACTTTCTTACCAGGGGATCGTAGAACAGGACTTCCGCCCCTTTTTTTCGCAGTACGTTGATTACTCTTATCGCAGGGCTCTCGCGGCAGTCGTCAATGTCGGCCTTGTAAGCCACACCCAGTACCAGAACTTTTGAGCCTTTAAGGGCTTTGGACCTGTCATTCAGAATGTTGGCAACTCTCTGTACGCAATATTCAGGCATCCTGTCATTGATCATCATGGATGTCTCTATCATGGATGTGTGGAAAGCGTATTCACGCACTTTCCAACTCAGGTAGTATGGATCGAGGGGGATGCAGTGTCCGCCCAGGCCGGGACCAGGATAGAAGGCCTGGAATCCGTAGGGCTTGGTGCGTGCGGCGTCTATGACTTCCCAGATATTGATTTTCATTCTCTCGCACAGCATGGCCATCTCGTTTATCAGACCGATGTTGATATTCCTGTATGTGTTCTCCAGGATTTTTTCCATCTCGGCAATCTCAGGGGAAGATACAGTATGTACTCCGCCATCCAGGAATGCCCTGTACATGGTACTGATGACTTCCTTCGCATCCTCCCCAACGGCACCCAGTACCTTGGGGGTATTTCCTGTCTTGTAGTGAGGATTGCCGGGGTCCACTCTCTCAGGGGAGAAGGCCAGGTAGAAATCCACCCCGCAGGTAAGGCCTGAGCCTTTCTCAAGAAGGGGCTTCACTATGTCGTTGGTGGTCCCGGGGAAAGTCGTGGATTCCAGGACGACCATAGTGTCCTTTTTCAGGTATTCGGCAATCTGAATGGAAGAGTGTTCTATATATGATAGATCAGGCTGCTGGTGCGTGTCCAGAGGGGTGGGTACGCAGATGGCGATGAAGTCCATTTCCCGTATCCTGCTGAAGTCAGAGGTGGCCTCAAGCATTCCGTCGGAGACCAGTTCCTTCAGTTGGCCGTGGTTTACGTCGGAGATGTAATTCTCTCCTCTGTTGATTTTCGCAACCTTGTCTTCCAGCAAATCAAACCCTACAGTCCGGAAACCTGCCTCGGCTATCTCTACTGCCAGGGGGAGTCCTACATATCCCAGTCCTACCACGCCCGCACTGATTGTTCTGTCCTCTATTTTCTTAAGCAGCTGCTCTTTCATATCGAAACATTCTTTAAAAGTTGCGCAAAGATAGACCTTTTTGTGACATCATGTCATTCGATATGGAATTCCTTGATATTTTTGATTCCCGGATAGCCGAAATACTCCTCGACATCTCCTTTGATGTAAAGTCTTTTGCCCAGAATGTCCGGATGTTCAATAAGGTTGAGGCTTTCTCTGACATCTCCATCAGGAAGTTCGGCGGCAGCGCATTCTCCCCTGGATGAGGCACCGGCATTGTCAGACAGCGCAATATGGCTGGCTTTGGTGAACGGAGGCTCCAGTTTGAGGTTGGCTGTGGTAACGTCTCCTCCGACAATATATCCGCCGACCCATACGTCCTCTGCGCCGAGATTCATCGCGAGATCGGTGATTGTCAGCGCATTTTCCATGGAGGAGCCATTGTTTCCGCTGCCTATGGTGAAGTCCTCGAAGATCCAGTTGCGCGATGTGTCGATCTCTATGGAAAAGGCTCCGGAGGACTCGGCTGAAGCGGATAGCTTGACTGTGAGTATGTCCGCTGCGCTCAACTGTCTTGACAGGAGGGCTGTCTCCTGCCCGTCTTCGGAGCTTATTACCCTGAGTATGCCTGGCTGGAAATAGGCGATGCGCTTTTCAGTGTAAGGGTATGCCAGACTATGTTCTTCCGATCTGATAAGGATGTCGGAGCTGAAGAACCGGTCCCGGAATGAGTCTGTGAACTGAAGCCTCATTCCGCAGTTGAGCTGAGTGCAGCCGAAGGCTACGGAAAGGGTCTGGCCGCTGCCGATGACGACTGTCCGGTAGTCTCCGAACTGCGGGGATGAGAATGCGGGTTCGTCGAATTCGGAAGAATAGAGTGCTACGTCGTATGTGCCCGCAGCCACCTGCATGGGATCCGGACGGTCTCCATAAGGACCTTCGTATACTGGTTCTCCGTCTTCTTGGATGACTGACAGAATAAACTCGCTGGTGTCAGGGATGACAATGTCCGTTCCTTCGGATTTGAGCTTCTGCGTCAGCCTGTCCATGGAATAGGAACTGTAATCGGAAGACAGGAGGAAAGAGATATAGGCGTCTCCGTTCATTCTGTCCTCGCATGAGGAGATTGACAATGCTCCCATAATAATAAGGAGGAGTGCTCCTTTTAACTTTCTCTGTTTCATATTATTCCTTTTTTGATTGATTCTGCGGCAAAAATAAGGCGATAAAAAATTTCAAGTTGCCGTTGAAAAAAAACGCGTGAGAATTTATTTGTTTTTAAAAAATATTAAATTTGTGACAACAACACTAACCTATAGAAAGTATGTATCGCATAACAACTCATCCCATTCTTCCCGTTCCTGCGGAAGATCCAGTATCATTTATTTTTGAGGGGAAAACTATCATAGGACAAAAGGGACAGACCATCGCCGCCGCCCTGCACCAGGCCGGTTATCCGGTACACAGTTTGAGTATCGAACACCGCAAGAGGACCATGGAGTGCGGTATCGGCAAGTGCGGAGCCTGCGAGATGCTCGTCGACGGCAAGATCCGCCGTATCTGTGTCACTAAGGTGGACGGGGTACGGGAGGTCGCCAGGCTCAGTGCCGACAGCGGCTTCAAAGGTGTTCTGGTCACGGAGAAAGACGGCGTGGTGGAGGAGAAGGAGGTCTACAGGACCACCGTGGCCATCATAGGAGCCGGTCCTGCCGGTCTGGCTGTCCGCGAGGAACTGCTTAAGGAGGGTGTGGACTGCCTGGTCATAGACAGCAACAGTGAGATAGGAGGCCAGTTCCTGATGCAGACCCACCAGTTCTTTTTCTTCGAGAAGGAGAAACGCTTCGGCGGTATGAGAGGATTCGATATCGCCAGGACTCTCGCCGGAGACTCCCACGAGGGCATCATGCTGGATTCTGTGGTCTGGGACATACTCGAGGGCAAGCGACTTGCTGTGAAGAATATAGTGCAGGACAAGGTATTCTACGTGGATGCCGATGAGCTGGTCATCGCCACAGGTGCGGTACCGTTCATGCCGGCCTTCAAGAACGATGATGTCCCCGGAGTCTATACGGCGGCAGTGGTGCAGAGGATGATGAATACCCAGTTCACGCTTCTGGGCAAGAATATACTGACAGTAGGTGCCGGCAATATAGGATACCTGACATCATATCAGGCCATGCAGGCCGGAGCCAATGTGAAGATGATCATCGAGGGAATGCCCCGTGAGGGCGGTTTCCCTGTGCAGGCCAACAGAGTGCGCCGTCTCGGAATCCCCATCCTGACATCCCACGTGCTGGTGGAGGCCGTACCGAATGCCGACTATACCGGCATTACCGGGGCCATTATCGCCGAGTGCGAGAATTTCAAGCCCATACCCGGGACGGAGAGACTGATCGACGGTATCGACTGCATCAATATATGCACCGGTCTTATGCCTGACAACCAGCTCTTTGTCAAGGGTAATGCCATATACGGCCGCAGCTGCCACGGGGTAGGCGACGCGGTGCGTATCGGAGAGGGCACCTCGGCTGTCCTGCGCGGACGGCAGTGCGCCTACGAGATTCTCCAGAATCTCGGACGCCGTTTCAATTACGACAATTACCTGCAGGTGTCCAAGGAATACATTGATTCCCAGCAGCATCCCGTGAGAATCCTCCAGGAGCCCGCGATGCCTACGGCCGAGAGAGCCGCAGCCGCTCCCTTTGTGATTATGGACTGCCTCTACGGATTTGCCTGCAATCCCTGTTCTTTCTCCTGCAAGCAGGGAGCCATCACCAAGAGCTCTACTTCTACTACCCCGAAGATAGATTACGACAAGTGTATCGGCTGTATGCAGTGCGTGTACCAGTGTCCGGGCCTGGCCATTTTCGGTTATGATACCCGTGCCGGAAAGCTCTTTCTGCCCATTGAGTACGATGCAAAGGAAGGTTCTGAGGTATTTCTGGTGGATGACAACGGCCGCAAGGTCGGAGAGGGAGTCATAGAGAAGATACTGGTCAAGCCCAACAAGACCAATGTCGCCCGCGTCAAAGTGGCCCGGATATATGACGGCGGCGTGCTGACCGATGCCCGCGGATTCATCGTAAAGGAAAGATATCCCGCTCCGGTAGAAATGAAACCGGCTCCAGCAGCTGACGGCAAGACCTATATATGCCACTGTGAGGATATTACCATCGAGCGTATGCTGGAACTCATAGGAGACCGCAAGTCTATTTCGGCCGATGAGCTGAAGCATATCTCACGTATGGGTATGGGGCCATGCCGTGGCAAGAGATGTCTTTCGAGGGCCAAATCCGCCCTGCGCTCCTATGGTATAGAGGTAACGGGAGACCTGACTCCCCGCGCACCCATGGCCAATCTGGTGGAATTCGGGGATGTCATCAATATTCCAGGATCTGAGAAAATCATCTTACCGGCCGGTTCTGTTACCGACGGCGGTAAGGTGGGGGCCCTGGTGGCAGGAGGCGGTATGGCCGGGTCTGCGGTGTTCCGCTATCTGGCCGAGGCCGGTTTTGCTCCCGTGTTGGTCAATAAGGACCGCGGCAGTTCGTGGAGGAATATTGCCGGAGGACGTCCGGCGTTCTCCTTGCCGGCTCTGGCGGATATCGCAAACCACAATCTTGAGATATTCCGTGACCTGCAGCAGCATACCAATATCGATTTCCGGCTGATACGCTACGTCAACTTCGCTCACGATGAGGCCACCTACAGGTCTCTCGATGCCGCCAGGGCTTGGTCGAAGGCCTATATGGTGGATCCCAAGGATTTCCAGAAGGAGATATCTCCTTATATGAATCCCGCTCTGAATCTGTATGTTGCCGCTCAGGTAACGGAGGACTGCTGGCAGGCCACACCCGGCAAGACAGTAAATGCAGTCCGTCTGATAGGACGCAGCCACGGCGGCCGTATTCTGGAGGATACCGAACTGGTGGATGTGCGCAGGACCGGAGGAGAGTATGAGGTGCTGGTGCGCGATAGTTCCCGCCGGTACACGAAGTTCCGCACGGAGATATTCATCAATGCCCTCGGATACGGGGCCGAGAAGTTTGCCCACATGCTGGGTATAGAGACCGGACTGTATCCTGTAAAGCATCAGGCCTTTATAACCAAACGTCTGCCGTTGCTGGGCAAGGACGGGGCTGCTCTGGACATGCTCATCGACCGCCGTCACTACAAGGGATTCTCCGCAGTCTACGGCCAGCAGCTCGCCGATACCGGCCAGATCATAGGTTGTGCCTCACCGGCCACTGATCCGGCAGAGGCGGGTAAGGATTTGAAAGTCAACACTCAGGCCTTCCTCGAGATATCCTCCGAGGTCTTCTCCGAGTGGATACCTGCCCTCAGGAATGTCGGGATACAGGCAACGTGGGCAGGTTATTACGTGGAACCACGCTATATCGTCGACCCTTCTCTCGGTCTCTTCATCGGTATGCGCGGACACGGCTTCATGCTCTCGCAGTATATCGGCAAACTGTATGTCGACGCACTCCTCGGCCGTCAGGTTCCTGAGTATTTCAGGGATCTGGCTCTCGGAGGCAGCGGTCTCAGCGAGCAGGCTTTCAAGTAACCTTAAACAGGTATCATCTATTCAGGGCGTGGCGCTTTTATGTCGCGCCCTTTTTGTTATAAGACATCAAATCATTATATTTGTGCATTCTCTTTTCAGCAGCCGTCCCATTTGTAGTTAGTTATGAGTTTAACTTAAAATAGATTCGTATATGAAAGCTGATGAGATTATGGAGCTGTTCAGACAGTTCGAGTCAATCGCCAATGACTATGAGGGCGTAGAGTGCTGGAGTGCCAGGGAGTTGTCTAAGTTGCTGGGTTACACACAGTGGCGGAACTTTGAGAACATTGTTGAGAAGGCCAAGGCTGCATGTCGGAATGCCGGTCAGGATGTCTCATACCATTTTGCTGACGTCAGCAAAATGGTCTCCCTAGGATCTGGCTCAGAAAGAGAACTTTACGATTTGATGCTTACGCGCTATGCATGTTATCTTATCGCACAGAACGGAGATGCCAGGAAGCCACAAGTCGCTTTCGCTCAGAGCTATTTCGCTGTTCAGACCAGACGTGCGGAGCTTATTCAGAAACGCATTCTAGAGTATGAACGCGTGCAGGCCAGAAATAAACTTGCTGAAACAGAGAAACGTATGTCCGGTATACTCTATGAGAGGGGTGTAGACGGCAGAGGCTTCGCAGTCATCCGATCAAATGGTGACAAGGCTCTGTTTAAGTTGGATACAGCATTACTTAAGCGGAAACTCGGGGCACCGTCGAGCCGTCCCCTGGCGGATTTTTTACCGACAGTGAGCATTAAGGCAAAGGATCTTGCGGCAGAGATGACATCTGTGAACGTACAGCAGAAAGACCTATATGGTCAGAAAGACATCGGAGAGGAACATGTCGATAATAACAAGGCAGTAAGGAAAATGTTGCTCAGACGTGGAATAGTACCGGAGCAACTTCCTGCCGGGGAGGATGTGAGAAAAGTGGAAAAGAGGCTTAAATCAGATGAAAAAAAGATAAATGTTGATAAAAATGAAAATGTCGCAAATTAATAATACCGGGATGGAGGATGCCCGCCGGATTCTAAGGCCGAGGCGGGAGGATGCCCACAAGGGGGATTTCGGGCATGCGCTGCTGGTGTGCGGCTCGTGCGGTATGGCCGGAGCTGCGGTACTGGCCACTATGGGTGCCCTGCGCTCCGGCTGCGGCCTGGTGACGGTACATCTTCCGGCGTCCGAGCGTGCGGTGATTCACTGTACATGCCCGTCAGCTATGGTGGACAGTGATCCGCAGGGGCATTTTTCCATATTGCCCTCTGTTCTGGAGAAATACACGGCGGTGGGCTGTGGCTGTGGACTCGGCCGGCATCCTGAGACAGCAGAGGCGTTGAGTGCGCTGCTGGATGCGTACCGGAAGCCGATGGTGCTCGATGCGGATGCCCTGAATATCATTGCCGCAAGCCCAGAACTGCTTGAATCCGTACCGGAAGGTTCCGTATTTACTCCTCATCTCGGGGAGCTCCGCCGTCTGACAGGAGCATGGGATTCCCGGGAGGAGATGCTTGAAAAAGCTGTCGCCTTGGCAGTGAAGACCCGCAGTTGCGTGGTGGTCAAGGGACCGCATTCGGCTGTCATCGCTCCTGACGGGCAGGTCTCCTGCAATACCACCGGCAATCCCGGGATGGCGACCGGTGGCAGCGGGGATGTGCTGACGGGCCTTCTGACCGGTCTCCTGGCTTCCGGTTATGAGTCCTTCGATGCGGCCCGTCTGGGAGTGTGGCTGCACGGCAGAGCAGGGGATATCGCGGCCTTGCACTACGGACAGAACGGTATGAACAGCCGGGACATAGCCGGTTGTCTCGGAGAGGCGTTCCTGTCTCTGGAAAAATCCTTGTAGTAGATGGCTCTGGCTGTCCTCGGCCCGAAGGCGATGGGTATGGTGCGGATGTGCGAACGGATGTCGGTGGCCGTGTCGCGGGTATTGTTGGCGTGCAGGATGGCCACCGTTATCAGGCTTACGGGAATTGCAGGCCAGTCCGCCCAGACCGATCCACAGCAGGGGCAGTCCTGTCGCGATGATCAGGGCTGTTCCTCCGATGATGCCTGCGGAGATGATTACTATGGATATGACCATGATTTCCCTCGGAGTGAACATCCCGCTGGTGAGTGAGGTGGCTCCGAAGGTGTCCTTGGCATCCACTCCCTTGCGGAAATCGAACCAGTCGCTCCAGGTGTTGCCGGCTGCATGCAGGAGCACCATAAGCGCCAGTGCGGCTATTGCGGGCCAGAGCACGAAGTCCTCTGCTGTCCCGGTCCTGTATTTCCAGTACACGTAGGCGGTGCTGACTATTACCGGCATCGCCGAAGCCGGGAAGGACCAGGCCCTTACCGCAATCATCCATTCCTTGAAGGTATGTTTTCCCATATTGTCATATCTGTTTTCCGGCAGACTTTCCTGATGTTGTACGCAGCAGGCCTGAACTGCCCTTTTGTAAAAATTTGCAAAAAGTTATGTCAGCAATGCGATTTTCTTGAGGGCATAAATGCCGTCCCGAAGGTGTCTGAAAGTCCATTTCATCTCAATGCTAATAAAAATGAAGTCAGCATGCTGTGATTATCAATAACTTAGCGAGCCGATGCTAATATGCCAGATATTTTGAGGAGGGGATTTTTCGTGCTATGTTTGCGCTTGTTGAACCTTTAAAACAACAGGCATTATGAAGAATTTGGAAATAATTTTCAGGCTGCTCCGCCGTCATCTGTCATTGAGGTTTGTCAATCTTGCAGGACTTTCTATAGTCCTTGCATCCCTGCTCGTCTCGGTGAATTATATCCGCAGGGAATTGAGCTGGGACCGTTTCAACCGTAATGCGGAGCGCATAGTCAGGCTGACTCTGGCAGCAGAAGGGGAGGCGGTGGACGGCAGGGTTCACGGCAATATGACCGACGACCCGATCCGTCAGATACCGGAGTTGGAGGCCCTGGCAAAGCTGCATGAGGTCTACGAACCTGATCTGAAGTTCCGCGGGACTTTCCTGACGGCTGATGAAAAGGTTTTCTATGTCAATCAGGATTTTCTCGGGACTTTCGATATAGAGATGATAGAGGGAGATACGGAAACCTCGCTCGGGGCGGTGGACCAGGTGATTGTCAGCGAGAGTCTGGCCAAGAAGCTGAAGGGGATGCTGGAGACGGGTTCAGGACTTGATACGGGTGCCGGTCTGTATGAAGGTCTTATAGGACTGGAACTGCAGGTAGAGGGGATGCCGCGGCACATATCGGGAGTGTTCAGGGATATCCCGGAGACCTCCCACTGGAGGGGCGATGCCCTTTCCCTTCTTCCTGAGGATATGGCAACATTCTGCTATACCTATCTCCTGCTTCGCGCAGGCAGCGATGTGAAGGAGGTGGAGGAAAAGATAAGCGGAGTAGTGAGCGGGATGAGTCCGGAGAATGCTGCGCCGCTGCGGGCCCGGCTCATGCCGCTGACAGACATTCATCTTCACAGCCACAATCTCAGGGAACTGGGTGTCAACGGCAACATTTCCTATATCTGGCTGGCAGTCGGGGCAAACGCCCTGCTGCTCGTGGTGGTGCTGTTCAACCTCTGGCTCAACGGCAGCTTGATATTCTCCTACAACCGCCGCTTCTACCAGCTTCTGCGCCTGCACGGTGCGCCCGGCTCAGTGATATTCCGGGACGAGGCACTGCAGGCTCTTGTCCTGGTACTGTGCTCAGCCGTTGCCGGTCTCCTGCTGGCGGCCCTGGTATTCGGCTATGGACTGGTGTCGGGCAGTCTGGAGCTGGGGACGACAGTACTGACCCTGGCGGCGTTCATCGCAGTAACCATAGCAGCTGCAATTGTTCCTGCAGCCCAGAACATGACTCTGACCCGTTTCCTGAATACAGAGCATGACAGCCGTCCGGTACAATTCTCCTACGGCAATGTGCGCTGGATGCTTGCGGTCCAGTATGCAGTGGTGATTACCGTACTTATTTTAGCTGTGGGCATCAGCCGTCAGCTCGGGACTATAGCCGGAGTACAGACCGGAGGTGACGGCAGCGGGGTTATGGTGATGAGCGGCCTTACCGATACGGTAATGGAGAGATATCCTCTTCTGTCCGGGCGTCTGGAAAGGAGCCCGCTTATCAAGGAGGTCACCACGTCTTTCCAGTTGCCGGGCAGGGCGATACGGGATCATCTGAGTGTGCGCATCGGCGGTTCTGAGGACTGGGTGCAGATACCGGTAATGGTGGCCGGGGACGGCTTCCTGCCTTTCTACGGCATACCGCTGCTGGCCGGGCGGGACTTCTCTCCGCTTACATTCAATGCGGTGGAGGAGAAGGAGATGCTGATGGATTTCATGATGACTGGAAAACCGTCCGGACGAAGCGAGGAGTATATTATCAACCGCAAGGCAATGACCGCATTGGGATTCACGGCTCCGGAGGAAGCGGTCGGCCGGCCGTTGGAGATAAGGCAGGGCACTCTCGACTATATCGACCACGGGGTAATAGCCGGAGTCTCTGAGGACTACAGCTATACCGGCGTTTTTGAGGAGAGCCTGCCCCTTATCATGCTGCACCGCAATCTCTTCCAGTTCTGCCTTATGGTGCGGATAGACGATTCGCGTGCCGATGAGGCCGTACTGGAACTGAACGAAGCATGGGCAGAGGTATTTCCTGACCGGCAGGGCGATTTCGTACCGCTTGGCGACATTTACAGCTCCATGTACCGCAATGAACTCAACGCCAGGAATCTGGTGCTGGTATTCACCCTGCTGTGCTTTGTCATGGCAGACCTCGGTCTGATTGTCTTCATGGCCTTCATCATCCGTCGCCGTACCAAGGAGATAGCCGTGCGGAAGATCAACGGGGCCACTGCCGGTACCATCGTACGTCTGCTGAATGTCAATTTCATCCGCTACATCGCAATCGCCTTTGTAGTGGCCGTCCCCGTGTCCTGGCTTGTCCTTCACAGCTGGCTTCAACGTTTTGCCTACAGGACGTCCCTCGACTGGTGGCTCTTCGCTGCCTCCGGAGCAGCCGTACTCCTCATCTCCATGCTCTCAATCTCCCTCCAGAGCTGGCGGGCAGCGACCGTTAATCCTGCAAATGGACTTCGCAAATGACAATTAATCAGAAAGTATGAGTATCCATTCGGTGATGTCGTCCAGCACTTCCGGGGAGATAGTGGTCTCGATGCTGCCGTATTCTGTGGGCATACCTGTGGTGCAGGGCTGGAAGAGGTGGTTGAGACCGGGGTATTCCTTGAACTTGTTGTTAGGGCCGTCGGGCAGATGTCTGCGGATGTGCTCTAAGTTGGCCGGCGGAACCTGCAGGTCGAGACTGCCGTTGAGGGCAAATACGGGGCAGGTGGTGCGGGATATGTCCTGGACGGGGGAGGACTGCAGGAAATACAGCATCCAGGGGTTGTCTATTGTTTCCCAGGCGGCTGCAAGATTGGCTGCGGAGCCGAACGGCATATTCTGCGCTTCGAGTGCGGTTATGAGGCTGTCCACCAATGTCTCCGGACTGTCAGTAGCGTATCCTTCCATTTTCATTTCCAGCATGCCGGATAGGACGCGGCCGTAGTTGTCGACTGATTCGGGGGTGAACCCTGATCTGGTGAGTATCAGGCGGTTCTGCTCCACGAGGATGCTGTCGCCGCGCATTCCCGGGCCGGCCATGCTGATGATGAAGTCAGCCTCGTCTGCTGCACCTAACATGAATACTATCTGCCCTCCTTCGCTGTGCCCTATGGCTCCCACAGGGCCGAACTCTCCGAGGCTCCTAAGATATCTGATGCCTGCGAGAGCGTCCTGCATATTGGTCCCAGTGGTGATTTCTACGGTGCCTCTTTCGGATTCTCCCATGCCACGGTCGTCGTAGCGCAGGGAAGCTATGCCGTGACGGGCCAGCCAGTCGGCCAGCACGAGGAACGGCTTGTGGTTGAATATCTCCTCATCCCGGTTCTGCGATCCGCTGCCGGTGATCATCAGTACTGCGGGAATGTTGCCGGATTCCGAGCCATTGTCCCCATAGCCCGTCGGCCAGGTGAGAGTTCCGGCCATGACGGCTCCGTCCGCTCCGCTGGAAAATGTCACTTCCTCCGTCCGGTATGGATACGGTGGCTGCGGCTCCTGCGGCCGGTTCAGCAGCGGCACGCCCATCTGAAGATTCAGCGGGAACTGCATTCCCATCTGGGAGAAGGTTCCGTGGATTTCCCCGGACGGTCTGCTTCCCTCAGCCGTCTCCGTCATTACCAGCCTGCCTTGGTAGGCCGCTCCGATCATCGGTATTGTCACCGAAACGGAGTCGTTGTCAAGCAGTGCGACTTCTCCAGGTATACCCTCGGCTCCCTGATCCGGACTGTCGAGGAAGAAATATGTCTTTCCAAGCGAGTCCACGGTAAAATGCAATACCAGTGTGAGGCTGTTTCCTCCGGCTTTCAGCTTACCGTTCCATGAACCCAAGAGCCTGCTCTGCTGGGCATTGGCTGTGGACAAGAGTGTGATGAAGG
>ERZ780012.13-NODE-13-length-116924-cov-11.8052_pt1 | contig 116924 bp, 94 predicted proteins | sample MGYA00511869_ERZ780012 | MGnify/ENA primary metagenome ERZ780012 (study PRJEB29588, sample SAMEA2161608) | human gut metagenome | biome: human gut; feature: human-associated habitat; material: faeces | place: Denmark | collected 2008/2010 ... | reverse complement strand
AAATGGCCGCATAAGAGAGCCCCCAAAATGAAGCAGGTTATTTTTTAACATTTACTTAAGTTGCTTACGTGAAGTTATCATAATAAAAAATCTTAATACACGATATTCTGCTTCTTATTAATATTATTGCTTTAAATTTAAGCGAAACAGTAAAAATGCCATCCAATTTCCGAGTCTGAACTTTCAACACCACACTCTTCAATCTTTTCAGTTTCCAGAGACATGGATTTAGTTTTCACCCCAGAATTACATTTCACATGTCAGATTCAGGATTAGGCCGTCACTTTAGCTCTACCATTTCAAAAGCAGACCCATATTTATCATGTAAATGACAAAGAAGACACACAAAATTTCTTTCTGCTTTATCCTGCACTAGAAACGACTGAGATTGTAGCGTATTCTTTCTGTGTTATGTTCTCCGTGCAACAGTAGCTACTTAGATGCGACCGGATGATCCCATCTAGCTAACAGAACAATTAGCATATAAAAATACCAATAAGTAAGCCTGCCATATGTAAATGGCTCCAAAGTCATTGAACATATAAGAATAAAGGCTAATAGTGAGATTACGATTGGACGCTTAGATGGACTATTTGCGACTAACTTCAATGGATATGCTACTATGCAAAAAAAGAGGATTAGACCTACGACTCCATAATCTACAAGAAACGCCAAGTAATCATTATGGAAACCAAAACCTCCAGGTATAGCCAAATAGAAACCTTTTGAGTAACCTATGCCAAATAGCTTTTCAAAAGTATCTCCATTCATATATCCTTGCATCTTCGCCCCCCAAATTATGGTTCTGCCGTTACCTGTGATGTCTTCATCCATTAAACGCTCTGTTAAGACATCAAAGGCTCCGAGAGAATACATAGCAATAACTCCTAAAGCTACAAGTAATGCTATTCCTATTTTCTTTTTGAGTTTTACTTTAGAAAACACAGTTACAACCACAATAGCCACACTCATAGACAGAAAGGCTCCTCGAGAAGCATTCATAACTAATAAGAGCATACCTAAGGTAACGGTTATAATTGCTATTTTATTAAAATATCTGTTTGGCGCAAGTTTATTTACAACTACATTATAAGCTAAAACCACCCCCATACCACATACATTTCCAAAATAATTTGGATCAACCCATGATCGTCTTCCTGTTTCTGATACTTCTACAGCAGAACTTTGCCCATATATAAAAAAGAACAAGCTGAGTATAACCGTTATAATTATGAATGTGAGCGTATAATTATCCTTTTCGTAACCGTTTTTACTTACAAAAAAGAAAGACAACAGTACAATAAGAAGACTATAATCTATATCTACAAGTTCCTCACCACGAATGAAATCTATGAAACAAACATATATACAAAAAACAACAAATATTATGGGAGGTCTTTGACAAGATTTTAGTCTTGAAAATACAAGAAACAGGCTCACTGCAACAATCAAAAGATATATCCACTTCTCAGTGGGCATATATGAGCAGGAAATACCATAAGTACCCAAAGCCGTGAAGCATGCAAGTACAGGAACTAGCATATTGGGAGCTTTTAATATCGCTGGAAGTACAAGGGCTAATAAGTAGACTAATCGCAATGGCATAGGAGGAGCCGACGTAGGGCTAACCCAAGAGCATAGTACGATTAGCATGAAAAAATAATATATATATAATCGCCTATATAATCGCCTTTCAGACATATAACTAATTGTTTATAACGTTATCTATTTGATTCTGTATTTTATTATTATTAAATACCTCTAAGATAGTCGGTTTGAAAGAATATTTCTTATTATAAATATTCCCTATAACTTCTGCCATCTGATTAATTGGACAAATCATTCCGTCTTTTCCTTCTTTAATAAATTCATATGCTGCCCCATAATCGTTTGCTAAAACTGGTAAATTAAGTATCTTAGCCTCATTGAAGATCATTGGACAAGCTTCGGAATACGATGTCGAAATCAAGAGATTTGCAGCCTTAAAATAAGGATATGGATTGGCCTTATTGCCTAAACATATCACACAATCATCAATTTTATTATTCATAATAGCTTGGTGTAATTTATTTGCAGCTTCTGGCTCATTAATTCCACCAATGATGTACCATTTAAATAAATATCCTTTTGATTTAAGTTTTAATGCTATTTCAGGGATTAGATGAAACTGCTTAACTTCAGAGATTCTGCCTACTGAGATTATTGTAAACTTATCTGTTGTGAATCTATTATCATCAATACCCTTTTCAGCTTTCGCTAAAATTGCATCTGTATCCATAATATTATATATGGTGACAACCCGTTCTGTCAACTGTGGTAATAGTTGGCAAAATGTATTTTTTGTGTAATTAGATACTGTTACGATCTTTGAATACTTTGAAAAAATAGCCATTTCTTCATGTTTATTTGTAAAAATACGTGAGTAGTCACAATGAATCCATGCCACTTTATTAGGGTTTCTGAACTTAGAGACAAATTGCAAAGAAACACTCTCTTGGAATGAAATTACACAGTCATACTCTAATTTTTCTATCTTGCGTATAGTTGAAGATTCTATATTTTCAACAATTGTCTTTCCCAATTTGGGTATTCTAAATAGAATTTTATAACATGACAAGACTATTTTCTTCCAGCCTTTTGCATTAAATACGTAAGAGTAAACTTTCGACATCCAATAATTACAACCGATGTCGTATTTGGCTATAGTAGGATCCAAAAATTCACCATAACCATTCATAATGAATATGTTAACGCTATAGCGGTTTACGAAAGTTGAGTTTAGAAGTGCTATCAAGGATGTTAATATACCTCCAGTTCCGCAACCAGGTACAACTATTAATACTTTTTTCATATAGAATTATGTATAAACATATGGTATCTTTCTTGCTCGTTCTTTAAAACCGCATTTACATGTGTATAGTCTATAGGTTTAAGAAGCGAATCCTTTCTATTATCAAAATCTTCAATACTTTCAATATATCTATCTTCAAGAGATAGCAGCTTTAGCAACGAACGAAGTCTTGTAAATTTTTTTTCAGATGCACAAAACACAAAGAATTGTTTGTTGAATATAAGACTAAGAGCTAATCCATGAAAAGAATCAGTAATGATAAAATCGGAATTTTTAACACGAGTCAACCAATGTCTTGGACCATTCTGTAATCTACTAGTAATAGTAGTATGCTTGAAAAGTGGTAAACCTAATGTATTGGCAATATAATTTGCTTTTTCTTTAGCCTCTGCATCTTCTAAAAGCAGGAAAGGAAAAACTTGATGTAGTGGCTTATGATTAAGAACTAAATTTTCAAATTGTCCATATCCAAGGGTAGGGTCTGGAAGATTTATTGCTTTAAGTCCAAATACATTGTTTAATATATTAACGCCTGTTGACTCACGAACTGATATAGCGCTGAATTGCGAAAGGAGATTCTTGATCTCTTCAGTATATTCATTACTTTCTTCCCATTTTTCTTTACCAAAACTCGAAGACAAAGCAACCTTTCTAGTTCCGCAAACAAAATCAAGATAAAAAGCATTACCAAAACACCCTGTAATGTCACGATTCCATACTTGATCACTTCCCACTACTGTAACATCGGCATTTGGAAGTAAGATATCTCGTATTGAATAAGCCTTATTAGTAAGTTTAGAGAAATACTTTTTTTTAAACAACCAAAATTGAAACTCTCGAATACAATCCTTCCAATATTGAATTGTCCGCCAACTCCCTTTCTGCACAGGGCTAATTAAATTTATCACACAGACGCTATGACCAGCATCCTCAAGCATTTTACATGTTGCATATGTCTGCATTACTGCACCATAACATTTTCCATAATGTATTGTAAGAAGATTTACTTTTGCCATTATCTTATAATCTCTATTTCCAATTTATCTGTTTTATAAACTTTCCTCATGAACTCTAAATACAAAGGAAACACAGCATCAGCCCCATCATCAATCCAACGAAAAATTATTGGGTTTTTCGAACTGATGTATGGTGCAATTATTCTATAACCAGAAAGTAAACATATTAGATTTTTTCTTTGGTTACATTGAGCTTCTTCTGTTTTTATAAATGGTTTAACTAAGATTCCATTTATAAAAAGAGCTATTCTTAACCACAATGGCATATTCCCGTTTATAAAGCATCGGTTAACAGTACAACCAAGATTATTGGCATGTCCTTCCAAACGTATTTCCCGATCTTTATCATTAGCCTCTGCAATTTGTTGTAATTTATTAGCATCTCCAATTTCTGCTTTAAGAATAGCCGATATAATTGTTCCTTCGACCACACGTTTCTTAAATACAGACATACGGAATTTAAAGTCAAAGTCTTGCGGAAAGAAAGTTCTAACAGTGCCATCTTTCATGATGACTTTCGCACTCACAAGTAATTGTGAAATACTATTTTCACGACATGAACTATTATTAACAATTGCGGCTCCAATTGTACCTGGAAGTCCCGTAAGGTACTCAAATCCTTTAACTCCCTGTTTTATCATTTGCTTAGAGAGGCTTATAACTCCAACACCAGATTCACAGTACAGCATGCCATTTTCAAGCGAATAATTCCTACATTTTGAAGTTGATACCACAACAGAAATATCGCAAGAATTTAAAATATAGAGATTAGAAGTGTGACCTATCAATTGAAACTCAATGTTTTTGGAATATAGGAACGAGACAACTTTTTCTAATTCTTCTGCATTAACAGGGGTAATAAAAAGTTCTGCAATACCACCTCTATGAATCCATGTTCTTTTCTTAAGATTTACGTTAGTCTCATATGAGATAGATAGTAAATTTAAGTAGTTTGTCAAATTTTCGTTTATCATACTCTCTTCCGCTTAATAAAACTTAAAGCCATTTCTTTTTCCGACTTATCAAGAACAAGAAAATAAGACGCCACTATTGAAGTAACAACACTGACACATCCAGTTACTATCAATCGTAAAAAGGATGCAGGAAGTAGTGTTGATATAAGATATGGTGGTATTGGAACCAAAATCGAAAAAAAAGCACATGGAAGTATTACTTTCATACAATATTCTGTTAAACTATACACATATACTCTTTTTAGAAGAACATTGCAGACATACTGATTTATAATAGTTATAAAAAGACTCACCCAATAAACGGAAACAGGGTCAAAGCCATACTTCAAAAACAACCATGATACGGGTAATATGGCACATACTATAAAACTGGTTCCAATCTGATAGGACCTCATCTTACCAGTCGCATGCACTACTTGGGAAACTGGAGTATTTAGGCTGCTAATGACCATGTTCACAAGCACTAGTATCGTAAATTGGATGGTGTAGTCCGGAATATAATTTCCAAGCCACAAATAAAGAATATATTTAATTTCAATTATAACTGGTATGGACAACATTGCCAAAAGTATAAAAGAAACTTTAGACAAACTATAAAAAAGTTTTAAAACCCGACAATTATCTCCGGCAGCGTATGCTTGCACCAACTGAGGGCGAAATGCAATAACGATATTTGCTTGAAAACCTTGTAATGCACTCATAACCATTGCAGAAATTCCTCTTGCAGCATTCACGATAGGGCCAAAGAAAACATTTAGAAGCATGTTCAGTCCTTGTCCTTTTACCATATATGCAAAAGAGCCAAAAACATTCCATCCAGAAAAAGAAAGCATCGACTCAAATAATCGTCTTCTGATCTTAAAATCCGTTTTCAATTCATGAAACTGACGCTTCGCATATCCATAATATAAAAAGAAACATATAAAAGAAACCAGCAGGTTTAAGGCACCATAAAGTATTAGTTTATCGGTTGTTGCATATTTGACCGCATAAGCTATCCCTAGTTTTGCCAATACATCAAAAATACTCAAGTATGCATAATAATCCATGCGTTCATAGGCCATAATAGCTGCACTATATGGTATCTGTAGAACAAGAAGAACTAAAGAAAAGACTGAAAAATGAAAAACCCATAGTGCTGCGAAAAATCGTTCATCAGGTATGACCATCTGAGCATGGATGTACCATAAACCGAATGTCTCAAGTAGCAATAATAAAATAACAGACAATATTCCTTGAATTTGAAGAGCAGTATTATATACGTCGGTTATGCTATACTCATTCTTTTTTCCGAGCGAAAAATTGTAGAATCTCTGTACCCCATTAGACATTGAGGTATTGAGAAAAGCAAACATTGTAACGAAGCCACTCACAACATTATTAATACCATAATCCTCAACACCAAGAGCCTGAAGAACCACTCTGGTTGTAAAGAGTGATACTACAAGTACTAGCCCCATTCTCAAATATAAATATAGGGTATTTTTAGCTATTCGCTTGTTATTTGTTGATATATAAGACATTTATATGTTAGTGGTTAGATTCGAACTCGCTTCGTTTTTCATTAATTAAAGGGCTCACCAGCAAAGTACGCGTCCACTTTTCCGCAAGCTGATGCTTGCCGCTGATTTTCAGCGATTTCCTTAAACTTATTTTTTTCGATTATTTTGATTTTTCTGCTATGCGGGCAGATAACAAGGCAGGCAGTTCGTCAGGTCGCCGCCGTCCCTTGCAGAACGAAGACGTTCCAAAAGGGATCTCAGATAATCTTCCACGTTCCGCCTCACCATCTTGCAGCTCTCGATCACCGAGTACATGAACGCGTTGTGCCTGGCCGACCTCTCGCTTCCGATGTTCCCGGCGTTCTTCAGGTTCATCTTTATCCGACGCATCATCTGCTCGCTGAGGTTGTTCGACAGTTCCACGTCGCCACACTCCAGAACCCTCTTCATCGCCGGCCATTCCCCTCTCGCATATTTAAGGGCCTTTTTCAGCAGTTCTCCGCAGCCCACGAAGTCCGACTTACGGAACACCTCCAAACGCTCCTCTATTCTCCTCATTATGTCCACTGTGCTCCCGTCGCCTGAAGCCCTTTCGGCATCCTTCGCCTTTTGGCTCTCCACGTCAACATAGTCCTTCTTTTCGGATTCACGGTTCTCTCCGCGGCCGGATGGGGCATCGTCATCCCTGCCTCGGCCGGCGTTACGCTCTGATTTACGCACGAAGTTCCTGCCGCTGAACACGTAGACGCTCTTCGCGGTGTTCGGATTAAGCCTCATCTCATCGCAGACGATACCGCTCAGGCCGGATATTCCCTTGCGCAGGTCCACCTTCTCCCGATACAGGTAGAAGGAATATTCACTTGACATCGTCACCATGGCGCCACTATCCAAGCATCTTCCTGATCATGCCGAACAGATCGCTGATGTCGCCCTAGCACTGCGACAGCTCCATACCGCTCGTGAACCGGACACGCACATCGCGGATGCCGAGGGTCTTCTCCGGCCCGCCGCCGTCAACGACAAGCGGGATGAACCCGCCCGACAGCTGGTGCTCGTCGGCCTCCTTGAGGACGCTGTATTCCTTCTGGCCCCTGCGTGATTATTGCATGAACTTCTCATAGTCATACCCCTCCTCCTCGCAGAACTTCTTCATCGAGCGGCCACAGCCGTTCTGGTTGTAGTGCTTGAGCGCGAACGCGTAGTTGATTGTTGGTTCTTCCTTCATCTTTGGCTCCGTTTTTTTTGATTTGAGACAAAGATGCGCAGACTTGTTCAGAACTCAATGCGGAAATGTGGAGGCGTACGCTTCATCCTTGTGCTGCCCCTGCACAACAGACTCTCCACGCTGGAGTCTGCGAGGACCTTTGACTTCAAGGCCGCGCTTGAGCACAATAGCATCGCTGACGTCAAGGCATGGGAGCGCAAAACGCTTCCAGAGAACCTCGCCGCCAAACGTGGCCGGATACTGAGACGAGCAAGCTGAAATCATGGTCAAAAATTACAAACACTTAACACCCTAATTAATTACTCGTTTCATTGTTATTAAAATCAAAGTTTGTGATAAAAGTTATATTCATTAAAATGTATTAAACTCATTCTTTTATCTTCCGCATTGTTTTTTAATGTCATTCTTAAGTTTATCAAAACAACGAGCTTCCTTTTCAGAATATTCACCGCGAAATATCTGATTTTCTATCTCTGTGTAGGATTTTTTATCTTTGAATAAATACACTAATTGCTTTATATGTCCAGGAGCGAAATCCTGATACAAATCATGCAACTTCAAAGCAATTTGCTTATGGTAGTTGTAACGTTCATCCAACCTAAACTCACTTATAATCTCTTGATATCGGTTATTTTGAGGAACAAAATTCAAAATAAAATCATCAGGATGCTCTTGCATTCTCAAAGTAGATACATTTGTGTCGTGTTTTATCTGAATACTAATCTCATTCGCAAATCTATAATCAGTGCTCGTCGGTGATAAAGCCAGTAATTTCTTCCTGTCTACCCCACCTATCATATCAGCACCTTTTAGTTTTTCATTACATACAGAACAACTTGGAACAAAGTTATATAATGACAATCCTACCAAAGGGCACTGGCTTTTGGGAAGGAAATGATCCAAATCAAAATGATTTCTTCTCATATTCGTCAATGTCTCGCTCTTCCTTGGATTCATGTTCTTGAAGAAACGATAGTTGTCAAAATTAGTGACGGCCGTTGCTTCTGTTTTCCCATGACAGAGTTTGTATATGTCATCTATGATTTTATCCGTATATGGTTTGCCAGAAGGTTTCCGTACATATCTCATTAATGTAATTTTATCTGCATTTACTAGAAACTTGGCAACATCATCATATAACGAAGAAAACCCATAGGTATTTATATAGCTTATCTCACAATAATAGCATACTGAGATGCCTAATTCCTCAGAATGCTTCATGAAGAACTCTGCAATCTTAGGCTGATAAGCTCTTACTATTTTATTTTCCTCTCCAGAGTAGTGGAACAGCTGTTTCAACTTATTATGCAAATCATCATACACCTTATGTACTTTAGTGCCCTGAATTTGTATGTAATCCAAGTACATATCTACCAGTTGCGGGTATGTTTTCACAAAAATGTCTGCTATGCTATCAGGATATAAGATATCAGAATTGGCAGCAACGCTATAATGACGAAGCAGATTTCTGGCTTGATGCCAATTATGTTGCATATGTCTAATGTCAGCTCGAAACAAATTTTTGTATTCCGTAAGCAGCACTCTCATCCTATTAACTTCAGGATACTCAATCTTCCTCATACGTTTCTTCCCCTAATTCTTCCTTAATTTCAGATAAACGTTGTTTTAACCTTTCATATTCCTGCTTGAGAACATTCTTATTTTTAATTCTTGTCATGATAGCCTCTAACATATCATCCAACGACTTTCGCAAATAGTTTTCACCGATGAGGGTAACCACATGTCTATAATAGTCCAATCTTTCAGTAAAAGAATTTTCTTCTTTAAAAGTAAGATTCTCTTTATTGTATATTTCAATAATTTGTTTGACAGAAGAGTATGCGGCCTCGCCAATAGGGTTCTGAATAAAAAATTGGTTATATAAAAGGTCATGTACATTCGCAGCAAAGGTCTGATTATCTTTTGTTTCGACATTTCCTTCCTTTAGGTAAAGAATCCTGCTCTTGGGAACATCAGATAGTACAAAAGGAGAATGAGTCACAACTATGATATTCACAGTTCTGATTTTGGTGTTGTTAATATGACACCATGAAAGCATCTTAATCACATTGGCTATCATTGTGCGTTGCATCTCGGGATGATAATACAATTCTGCTTCATCCAACACAAGGTTTACGTGATGATAGGCTTTTCTATTACTATCCTCTCTGATACTCTCGATGTTTTTAATATGGTAAAGCAAGTAACTGGCACTTTGAAGTATCTGTTTCTCTCCACTACTCATCTTGCTCATTAAGATACCATTATCCATGGTTTTATCGAGTTTTTCACCCTTCGGCAAAAGATACAATTTCCATTGGAAAAATGCAGGAGGGAGAATCTCATAGACCTCATCATATGTCTCAAAGCGTTTCTTCTGTCTTCCTTCAGACACTGTTTTATTTGTAATGCTCAAATTCTCTTCTATAAAGGTATCGGCAGAGATCTTCACGACAGATTCCAAATATGTGTCAGAGTCTACTGGGGCAATGACTGCTTTAATAACGCCTCGTTTCAAGAACTCAAGGACTTGACGTATTTTGAGAGTTATGTGTGTGTGCTCTTGTTCGGACAGAATAGCATCAACCACCTTCACATAACATCCTCTTGTTGGTTTTAGAACACGCATAAACCGACTATCTTCGTCCTTAAATTCTCTCCGTATTTTCTTTTCCCTATTCTTCTTGACAGATTTGACTTCTTCACGGGTAAGTGGCCGCAAGCCAAACAGCACGCCAAAAGAAGTATAGTTAAAGCAGATCTTTGTCGTTTTATAAGCAAGATAAGTAACTAACGTGGATTGAACCTCTTTATCTTGTTGTCTCCAACTTTTTACTTCACGATCTAAGCGTTTGGACCATGCCTTTGAAAAGCCTTCATAAATACCGTTATGCAATTTTCTATTTAATGGTAAACGTTCTTCACACAACCAAGAAAGTTTTTGGGAGTACCATGCCAAACTCTTCTCGTCAAACCTATACTCTAAATAAGCAGGTCGGTATTTGTCCACAAAGTACTTTCCCTGTGACCAAAAGAGTATACTTAATGTAGCCAAACGTTGCTCAGCAAGATCTTTTTCGTTTTTTATGTCTATGTTTCCATGTTCGTCTCTATATGGAACGACTACCATCGGAGCGAGATAACCATCATTCTTGTGCAGCAATCCTCTTACCCATTTACCATCTACACCATCCTCTCCTTCTGGTTTAAAGAGTGTAATGGAAGAATAATCTTCTTGACAGAAAGAATGAATACTGTAGTTTGTGCATATTGTGTAAAAGAAGCCCGCAAGCAGTTTCTTTCGCTTGCTTACAGACAATGTTTTTTCATCGAAGTTTTCGTTATCAATTCTAGAATAATCGTTTTTTGATTTATAATGGTAAGTTATATTTCCATAACTATAGTCAATAGAGCCAAGGTAGCCATCAGTCTCAAAATACAGCGATGCCGAAAAACCATTAGCCTCGCTAAGCTCTCGCCCAGACTGACTCATTGCCTTCTCTTGCGCAGTCTGTTTCTTATCCAACAATATGCAAGAAAAGTTGTTAATAATGCGGAACATTAGTTCCAGCAAAGTTGTCTTACCAGATCCATTTTGCCCAACAATGCTCGATACCGAAATACGCAAATTTTTAGGCAGTGCCTCATCGCTTGAGGACTTATAGATTTCTGACAACAGGTTATCATATTCATCATTCCTCCATGAGCAACAATTATCGCCAATCGGTTCTTCATAATCCCCAAACGGATACCATCCTCCTGGTTTTAGATTCTTGATCACAGAACTAGAACCATCTTTCACCTTTATTCCTATTATCCGCATGATTGTCAATTATTTTCAGTCAAATGCATACAAGCTATTATTTCAATTAGCCTCCACTATATTATCCTTTGCCAAACTATCATAATACAACTTGGTCAAGTCCGAAGTCAAAAAGTCGTCATTCAACATTTTAACCAATAGATTTTTAGACACTTTTGTGTCTAAAATAAATTGAGAATTGTCTTCGGTATATTTCATCTTTCCTTTCAAGGCTGGATGTGTCTTGGAAAACGCTATAATGCTTGCATTTGGAATATGATTTAACAAAACGGGAGAATGCTGCGCAACTTTTGTGAGTTTACGAGCAAATGACATATCTGACATCAACTCTCTCAAAGCCTCAATATTATTAACAATTCCAATATCACCAATTGCGGCCAAACCACATTCTGCTTCGCGTTTGATTATTTCGTGGAAACCAAAAGTTTTCTCTAAAATATTCAAATCTAAGACAATAAACGTATTCTCAACATATAGAATCTGAGCACTACAACTAATTCGCAGCATTTTATCCTCAAACCTCTCAAAACGTTGATGTGCTTTCCATAACAGATATCCTCCTCTACCAATTATTTCAATAGCACTAATTGTTTTATAAAGGCATACATGATGTTCATTATCACCTAAAACAATCACTAAAGCTTTTATCTCAGATAAATCCTCATTTCTAAAATCAAAATTATTCACATGGTTGTTCTCTATTTCCGAAAGAGAATCTAACTCTTGTGGTCTATCAAGTAAATCATATTCATAAAAACAATTCTTTCTTTCATCAGCATCTGACAATGGGATCACCAAAAAATCATCTTTATTGATAACACTCTCAACAAGGAAATTGGAAAACATATCACCTATTGGTGCAAGATCATCATTTCTCACATCCAAAGACATGAGTCGACCATCAAAAAGCAACGCAAACAACATGGTTTGCAATTCTCCTTGTGGATGCACAAGGAAATCAAGCAACTGATTAAGATCTTGTTTGTTCATGGTTATATAGTTTTATATGCATAATAAACATCTTCACCGAGTTCAATATATCTTATATTGTCGCCAACAGAAAGGATACATCTTGATATGATAATAACACCCGTATGATCTTCTCCGTTTCTCATATGACAAGACACCTTATACAATTTGTACCCTAACAATGATAACGTTGGATTTGCATAAAAGATGTTCGTTTTAAGAAATATTACTCCAATTGCAATCAACATAATAAGAAGAGCAATCATATTACGAACAGAATTAACACCGATGAATGCTAAAGGAATAATATAAGTCGAAATAAAAGTCTGAGGTTCATATCCAATATCTTCAATCTTTATGATTTTGACAGACAAATGTCTCGTACCTTTAATCTCAAAACAGAAAAAATCAATAAATGAAACGAAACCAACAAATAATGCGATGCCACAAACTATCGGCACAATAATTCCAATAATATCAGTTTCATCAGAGACCCCATCAGAGGATGGAACTCCAATAGTCAAAACAATCAGTACAATAAACAATAGACTGAGAGACTGTATATATAGTCCTATTTTTCTCAACATATTGTGTTAGTGGTCAATTTTTGGACTCAGCTCAAAGTCAGAGACATAGCGTCCGCTCGACCCGTCGCCAGGCCAATTTTTGTCCGTTTTTGGTATTACTTGTTGATTATTTTTTTACTTTTTCTACGCTGGTGACAGCCTCAGGTGCCCAAGATGCTTCCTGCCGCCTGTCACCACGTCCTCGAAGAAGTCTCCGAGGAAACGCCACACCGACACCCCCGCTAGCTTTACCGTGCTCACCACGCTCAAATAGACCGAGGCCATCTCCGCGCCCTCGTCACTGCCGTAGTGCTGGATCACTTTCCGCAATGCCGTGAACGGTCTCACCTGACGTTCCGCAAGATTGTTGTCTATCTGGTATCGCCCGTCCTTGCGATAGAGAAAAAGGGCATCCGGACAATCATCTATTGTTTAAGTTTCTCACGACAAACCTCATCGGCCAGATATTGGTCGCTGCGGCAGTGCAGATCGGCAACACCATCTTGTATCAAGAGGAACACTTCTGAACCATAGAATCGTTCCATCGCTTGGTCAAGAGTGATGTTTGACTTAGTGGCAATCAGTGAAATTATTCTTGCGTACTTTGCCTGAAGCACGATTTGTTTACTTGCGTCAATCATCTGATCTCCTCACTTGAAATGTATGTAAGTTCCGCATCCAAAAGCTCTTGCGACCTTAGACAAATCTGAACATTGGGCGTCTCGTAAAGCAGGTTTCGCAAGGCCTCGTCTTTTGTGATCTCGCCGGAGAAGAACAGGTCTATCGTTCTGAACACTTTATCGTTTGCGATTCCACCCGTAACAATATCGTAGTCTGACTTATCTCTTCCGGCTCTGCATAACGCCACAAAATCCAACCATGAATCGTCATACGAATCGAAGTAACGTGCATTGTAATTTCGCAGGTCATCAGAAAGTTCATACTTGTTCAAGTAGGCATTCATACCTCTTAATAAAAACCGCCTGGCATATTTCCGCGCCTGCTCCTCTATAGTCGTGACATAAAAGCCCTTGCCAAAATCCAGATAGTCTCTTGAAAAAGAGACATCCGGATGGTTCACGATGCATGGAGAAGAATGGAAGACTATCATGACAGCACTCCTTTATCTTTCATGTAGGAGATGAGGTCGGACATCAAGTACTCTCGGCTGAAGGTATGAAGTATGTCATAACCTTTGACAATATAATCATCAAGAATGCCGGAACTCTTCAAACGACGATAGACATCGGGTTGAGGCAATGACAACTTCATTGACAAGCATCCGATGCAATATGTGGCAAAATCAAGTTGATCAAAATTCGTGATCATATCATCATGTTTTTCACAAAGATAATGTATTTTAAGACAATTCCAAGCATGCGATGAAAGCCTCAGGTGTCCAAGATGTTTCCTGCCGCCTGTCACCACGTCCTCGAAGAAGTCTTCGCTGCCGTACATTGGTCTCGTTTTTCCGGCTAAGGTAAGGGGATTTTCTCCGGGTCCAAAATTTGACCAATAACCATTAAGTTCCATTGCTATTGTGTTAATATATTTAAAGATCCATGTGGTCAAAATAGCCGCGTCTGCTATCAGTAATTTAGACCGAAAGACCAAAGGGGGAGCGTGTTGCCGTGAGCGAATTCAATGTCATCCTTTACGATATAGGAATCCGGAAGGTCCTCAATCTGTCTTTTTCCTTTATTCCGGCCACCGATTTCAAATGTGCGGTCACCGATGACGAAATCAGACTGACGTGAGGAAACCACATCATTCTCCACACGCATCTGGTTGTAGAAAAAAGTTTCCCTCATGTTCCCTATTTCAGCTTTCCCTCCGGACAAGACTGTCATCAGACTTGGGTTGTCAATATAGACCTTCTCCACTTTGCCCAGTCCCCTCATTCCTCCCGTATCGTCCCTAAGTTGACCTATCAGCTGAGCCTTCTCCAGCAACGCGAGATAGTCTGAGACGCTGTTTCGGCTGACTCCGATTTCAGACGCGAGGCTATCCGCATTAGGTTTATACGGAGCAAGTGTCGAGATAACAGCCAGCATCTTTTTTAGTTTTTTTGCTGTCGGTGCCTTTAGTTCGGCATACTGTGCGATGTCTGATTCTATCGTTTTTGTTATGACATTCTGCATCCTCATCGGGAAATCTCCCTCCAATGCAAATGGATAGTAGCCCTCTGCAAGGTAACGTCTGAAAAGAGGGAGAGGATGAAGCACACCGTCAATACGTGACTTGCCCGCGAGTATCTCGTCAAGTGAATACTTAGATGCGTTTATGTTGTGAAACAGTTCCAGATACTCTCTGAAGGACAAACCATACAGCGTATAAGGTAGTACCCTTCGACTGAGATCAGCGACACCGTCCATGATGTCCAGTATGGAAGATCCTGAGAAAATCACCCTCATGTCAGGATGTGTGTCATATATCTGCTTGAGTTCGCGGGACCAGTCAGAATACTTGTGAACTTCGTCTATGACGAGCAAATGGCCAGCATCCTTCGAGAACTCATCCGCAACCTCGACGAGAGAGTGAGTGCTGAAATATGTATGGTCAGCGGATATGTATAGAAACTTGCAATCCGAAGCCTGTTCCTTAAGATATTGCAGGATCATCGTGGATTTGCCGACTCCTCTTGCCCCTGTGATCGCGATCATACGGGAAGTCCAGTTCACACGTTCATAAAGATACCTGTGAAAACTGCTGGTCGTAAGTTCCAGCTGCAAACGCATGTATTCGTATAACGCCTCGTCAACCATACTCAATTAATTTTGTATATCTATGCAATACTATTGCAAAGATAGCAATTGCACTCAAAAAGTGCAAATTTTAACCATACAATGCACCCATACTGTGCACAACATGTTTTTTTTTTGTAGGCAAAGGTCAATTTTCAAGCTAAGTTCAAAGTCAATCATATACCATCAGACCCGTCACCACGTCCTCGAAGAAAGCGCCGAGGAACCGTCATGCCTCTTAAATGCCATATTCAACTTTCCAGTCCAGGGTGTTCACACCATCCTTCAGGGAAAAGTTCATACCGACCTTCACGATTTCCTTTCCCTTCATTTTAAAGGCATCGGAATAGCGTTTCGCATCAATCTGCCTCAGTGCCTCCTCTGCGCTTCCACCGAACTTCAGTTCTATCACATAGACGGTGTCCGGGGTTTCCAATGTGATGTCAATCCGGCCTTTGGACGTGTGCTGCTCCACCTGGATGTTGTAGTCTGTCAGCAAGGCGAAGATGATGTAGAGCATCTGCTGGTAATGCCCTTCGAAGTGGGTGTTGTCGCAATAGGGCACGGTCTCAAGGAAATCACTCAAAAGCCGCATGGCCCCATCCGCATCCCTGTCATTCAGACAGGCGGAAATGTCAGCTATCACGACCCTTCCTGTGTCAACCTCAGAATCCAGATAGCCCGGCAGCAGGTTGTCAAACAATCCCACCCTGATCTCCTTGTTCGGGATGTCGAGCGTGTAAACATCCAGTCTTTCGTCATAGTCCTTGATGGTGAGATAGCCGCTTTGATAAAGCAACGGAACCAATGAGGTCATACTCTCCGTCGCCACATCGAAAGTGGCCTTCTTCGCCCTTACCTTACCAAGTTGTGACGGCTTCACACCGAATTCTCTCATCTTGTGGATGAGGTAGGTCGGAGTACCCGAACCGAACCAGTAGGAGTCCATCCTTCCGTCGGCGAAACAATTGAGCAGACTGAATGGATTGAACACGTCCGGCGAAGGCCAGCAGAAATGATAGCCGTCATAATGGCTCTTCAACTCAGCTATGGTTTCCTCTCTGCCCCGTTTCAGCCTGCGGGCGAGTTCGTCTATGTCGCAGCTCATCTGAGTGAGCATCTCCTCCTCGGTGATTCCGCAGATGCCGGCATAAGGCTCGTCCATGCTGACGTTCTTGATGTTGTTCAGCTCGCTAAAGATGCTAAGCTGCGAGAACTTGGTGATGCCCGTCAGGAAAACGAAACGGAGCATCGGCTCGCAATCCTTCAGGGGTGAATAAAAGTTGCGCATAGTATTCCGCAACGCATCAAGGCGTTCCCTCTCATGAGCCACATCCAGCAAAGGTGCGTCATACTCGTCGATGAGCACGACCACCTGCTTGCCGGTCTTCTGATGCACCGTCTTTATCAAATTGATGAGCCGGACATTCGGATCGGGAGAATCACATTCAACTCCGAAACGCTTTTCATTGTCGTCCAGAATGAAAAGCAGATAGCGCTCCAGCCGCTCCTTCTCCATGTGCTTGCCACCGGCAAGGCTGAAGTGCAGTACAGGATACGCCTCCCAATCTTTCTCCAACTTCTCAATTGCAAGCCCCTCGAAGAGGTCTTTTCTTCCCTCAAAGTAACTTTGGAAAGTTGAAACAAGCAACGACTTGCCGAAACGGCGGGGACGGCTCAGGAAGAAATACGTGCCATCCGTATGACTCATACGGTAGACGTACTCCGTCTTGTCAATGTAGAACTTGTCCTCCTCGCGAATGCGCTCAAAAGTCTGTATCCCGATAGGGTATAATTTTCTTGCCATAGCCGTTGCCTTTTGAATACCTGCGTAAAAATAAAACAAATAATCGAATCCGTCAAGTTACTTTCACGCATTATGCTCTTGCTCTGCGCATGCCGTGATTCCGTATGAACCTTTAGGTGACCTACTTCCTCCAGACCATCCTGTTGACGATGCCGGTGTAGGACTGGATGATCTTGACGACCTTGGTGGAGACATTCTCGTCGGTGTAGGTCGGGACGGGAAGGCCGAAGTCACCGGCGCGGTTCATCTCCACGGCGGTGTCGACGGCCTGCAGAAGGCTGCGTTCGTCAATGCCGGCGAGGATGAAGCAGGCCTTGTCAAGGGCCTCGGGACGCTCGGTAGAGGTGCGGATGCAGATGGCAGGGAACGGATGGCCTACGCTGGTGAAGAATGAACTTTCTTCAGGGAGGGTGCCGGAGTCGCTGACCACTGCGAAAGCATTCATCTGGAGGCAGTTGTAGTCGTGGAATCCGAGCGGTTCGTGCCGGATGACACGCGGATCGAGCTTAAAGCCGCTCTGCTCCAGGCGTTTGCGGGACCTCGGGTGGCATGAATATAAAACCGGCATGTCATACTTGGCTGCCATCGCATTTACCGCATTGAAGAGGCTCCGGAAGTTCTTCTCGGTGTCGATGTTCTCCTCGCGGTGGGCGGACAAAAGAATATACTTTCCCTTCTCCAACCCCAACCGCTTATGAATATCCGAGGCCTCGATCTCGGCGAGGTTCTGGTGTAGCACCTCGGCCATCGGCGACCCGGTCACGTAGGTCCGCTCCTTCGGCAGGCCGCACTCGGCGAGGTACCTTCTCGCGTGTTCTGAATATGCCAGATTGACATCCGAGATGATGTCAACTATGCGGCGGTTCGTCTCCTCCAGGAGGCACTCGTCCTTGCAGCGGTTGCCGGCCTCCATGTGGAAGATCGGGATGTGAAGACGTTTCGCGCCAATGACAGAGAGACAGCTGTTCGTGTCGCCGAGAACCAGCACTGCGTCCGGCTTGGTCTGTGCGAAAAGCTTGTATGAACAGTTGATGATGTTGCCGCATGTCGCACCGAGGTCGTCACCGACTGCATCCATATAGACTTCAGGTTCAGCGAGTTTGAGATCCCTGAAGAAGATGCCGTTCAGGTTGTAGTCGTAGTTCTGGCCAGTATGGGCGAGGATGACATCGAAATATTTGCGGCATTTGGTGATGACCGCTGCCAGGCGGATAATCTCAGGGCGCGTACCTACTACGATACAGAGCTTGAGTTTGCCGTTCTCCTTCCAGTGAATATCTGAATAATCGAATTTAGGTGTCTTTTCCATTTCCTTATTTCTCCACTTTATCGAAATATGTGTCTGGTCTTTCAGGATTGAACACTTCGTTGCAATACATTACGGTCACGAGGTCTTCAGTCTGGGAGAGATTGATGATGTTGTGCGTGTAGCCAGGTAGCATGATGACGGATTGGATGCGGTCACCGCTGACTTCATATTCAATGACCTCGTCACTTCCCTCCTTGCGCATCTGGATCAAGCCGTGGCCGGAAACCACGATGAACTGCTCCCATTTAGAGTTGTGCCAATGCTGGCCTTTCGTGATGCCCGGCTTGGAAATGTTGATGCTTACCTGACCGCAATTCAGCGTGTGTACCAGCTCGGTAAAAGACCCGCGCTGATCCACGTTCATCTTCAAATCGAAAATCGCCTTTTCTTTCGGCAGGTAGCTGAGGAATGTGGACATCAGGCGATAACGCAGACCGTCTTGCGGCATTTCGAGAGCCGTCGAAGGTCCTTCCGCAGAATCCGGCACGGCACGTACTGCACGTGCGCATTCATATATGGTATCAACGATTTCTCCAAGCGTAGTCTTGTGAGTGACAGGACAATAGCAATAACGTCCTTCAGCGGATGGCAGCACGTCAAGTCCCTCGAATTCGCAATGATGTTCCTGACTTTTGAGCGCGCAGATCATCTCCTCGACCAGATCGTCGATGTAGAGAACCTCCATCTGTACGCTTCTGTCATTGACCTGGATTGGGAGGTCATTGGCGATATTGTTGCAGAAGGTGGCGATGGCTGAATTGTAGTTCGGGCGGCACCATTTTCCGTAAAGGTTCGGGAAACGATAGACGAGCACTTTCGCACCGGTCTCTTTGCCGTATTCGAGGAAGAGATCCTCGCCGGCTTTCTTGCTCCTGCCGTATTCGCTGTTGCCGAAACGTCCTGTCAATGAGGCTTGTTGTGAGCTTGAGAGCATCACAGGACAAGTGTTGTGGTGCTTTTTCAATGTATCGAGCAATGTAGATGCGAAACCGAAATTGCCCTTCATGAACTCGTCATTGTCCTTCGGCCGGTTCACGCCCGCGAGGTTGAAGACGAAATCGCATTCGCCGCACCAGCTGTCCAGCTGCTCAGGAGTCGAGTCAATGTCGTATTCAAGTACTTCATCGACCTGGAGGTCTCCATAGCAGCGGGCCTTGCCTTCTTTTATGTTGTTCAGTTGGCAGCAAAGGTTCTTTCCCACGAATCCTTTAGCGCCGGTAACCAGAATCTTCATTATTTCGCGAGATTTTCAACTCCGTTCAATTCGTTCTGGATATATTCCAGAGCACCGATTTTGGCGATTGTTTCTTCCAAGTTCAGACGGTAGGTGTTGTCAGAATTGAACTCCTCTATGGTAGCACGCTTTACATCACCCTTGGTGAAGTACTGGTCGTAGTTCAGGTCGCGGTTGTCCGCCGGGACACGGTAGAAGTTGCCCATATCCTCGGCTTTGGCGCATTCTTCCTTGGTAAGGAGTGTCTCGTACATCTTCTCGCCGTGACGGATGCCGATGACCTTGATGTCCTCTTTCTTACCGCCGAAAAGGTCGCAGACGGCTTCTGCCTGTGTCTGGATGGTGCATGCCGGTGCTTTCTGAACGAGAATGTCTCCATTGTGGCCATGTTCAAATGCGAAAAGTACCAGGTCCACAGCCTCTTCGAGGGACATGATGAAACGTGTCATCTTAGGCTCCGTAAGAGTGATAGGGTTGCCGCTGCGGATCTGCTCGATCCATAGAGGAATCACGGAACCACGAGAACACATGACATTGCCGTAACGCGTGCAGCAGATCTTTGTGTTGTGCGAATTACGGCTCTTGGCGACAGCGATTTTCTCCTCTATGGCCTTGGTGATGCCCATAGCGTTGATCGGATAGGCCGCCTTGTCGGTAGAGAGACAGATGACTGCTCCGACATTGTTTTCGATAGCTGCCGTAAGAACATTGTCAGTGCCTATCACGTTGGTCCTCACTGCTTCCATCGGGAAGAATTCGCAGCTAGGGACCTGCTTGAGGGCGGCTGCATGGAAGATGTAATCTGTGCCAGGCATCGCCGAACGCACGCTTTCCAGACTTCTGACGTCGCCGATGTAGAATTTTATCTTGTGTGCAACGTCAGGGAATTTCGCCTGATACTCGTGGCGCATGTCGTCCTGTTTCTTCTCGTCGCGTGAGAAAATCCTGATCTCAGCAATGTCCGTTCTGAGGAAACGCTTCAGGACAGCATTTCCGAAGCTACCGGTACCTCCGGTAATCATCAATGTCTTTCCAGCAAAAATGCTCATGGTATTGTGATAATTAAATTAGTCAACTTTTCAAATGATTTTTCCGCCTTTCCTTTCCCAACGCTCGCAGGCGGAAACCCGGGCGGTTACTTGTGGTCAAGGACGGTGTACTTGGAGTGGTTGGAGATGTACTCGGGGACCAGGCGCTTCATGGAGGCTACCACGGCCATGTCGTCGTAGGTGTGGGACTGGGCGATCAGGGCGTCTATCTCGCGGCTCACATCAGACCAGTCATATTCACGGACACAGGCGATGCGGATCTTTTCGTGGAACGAAGGCTTCGTCGCCTCCGACTCGCTCAGGACCTCCTCGTAGAGCTTCTCCCCGTCCCTCAGGCCGGTGTACTTGATCTCCACGCCCTTCGCCCCGCTCAGCTCGATCATGCGACGCGCCAGGTCGGCGATGCGCACCGGCTTGCCCATGTCGAAGACGAAGATCTCGCCGCCCTCGCCCTTCGTGCCGGCCTCAAGGACCAGCTCGCAGGCCTCGGGAATCAGCATAAAGTACCTTATGATGTTGGGGTCCGTCACCGTCACCGGGCCGCCGGCCTTGATCTGGCGCTCGAAAATCGGAATCACGGAGCCGTTGGAGCCTAAGACGTTGCCGAAGCGGGTGGTGATGAACTGGGTCTGCCCCTTCACCACGCCGTCACGCTCCGCCTTGTTCAGGCTCTGAACATAGACCTCGCATATTCGTTTGCTGCATCCCATCACGTTCGTCGGGTTCACAGCCTTGTCGGTGGACACCATCACGAAGCGGCGAACGCCGTATTTGACCGAAAGGTCGGCCAGGATCTTCGTGCCGAGGACGTTGTTCTGGATGCTCTCGCAAGGGTTGTCCTCCATCATCGGCACGTGCTTGTACGCCGCGGCGTGGAAGACATATTCAGGAAGGAAGGTTTTGAATATGTTCTCCATCCTGTCAGCCTTGGTGATCGACGTCACCACGGTGGCGCATGGCACAGACGGGAAGTCATGCGCCATCATCCTGCGGATGTCGTGCTGCGGAGTCTCCGCGGAGTCGATCAGCATAAGGGACGACGGGCTGAACGACGCCACCTGGCGCACTATCTCGCTGCCGATGCTTCCGGCGGAACCGGTGATCAGGATGCGCTTCCCACGGAGGGACTCGGCCACGGATTCCAGGTCGACGCAGATCTCGTCACGAGGCAAAAGATCCTCGATGCTGACCTCCTTCAAGGTCGGCGCTCCCTTGATCGCATCATGCTCGGTGTCAACGACATTGTTAGCAGAGAATATTCTTGCGCCGCTTTGCAGGATGTAGTCCTGAAGAGCCGTGTCGTTGCGGAACTTGCCGATCCTGCCCGGAGCGACCAGCACGGCGGCGATCCCATTGCGGCGGATCACATCCGGCAGACTGGCGTCAACCTCGTAGACCGGCTCGCCCATCAGGCGCGTGCCGTTGGCTCCAAGCGCCGGATCGTGGGAGATGAAGCCTCAGAGACAGTAGCGCATCGGTTTCTCGCTGCGGATCGCCTTCGCGAGTCCGATGCCGCCGGCGCGGATGCCATAGATGAAGACATTCTTCGCACCCTCCGTCCGGAAATAGGTGTCGTAGACCCATTTGATAGAAACGCGAAGCAGCCACATCAAACCGGTCGCGATGGCTTCCGCAATCAGGATATGCCGCACCTGCACGTGGGCGAACACCCGAGACGGGCAGCTGTTCGTGAAGAAATGGACGGCTATCACCGCCAATGCGGAGCATCCCATCGCCAGTGCCACACGGATGAGGTCGTTGAACGATGAGTAGCGGATGATTCCCGAATATGTCCGGAAGATGCAAAGAATATGAAGTGGACGCCGACGCACAGCAGCATCAGGTAGGTCAACGGCCAGAAGTTCAGCTGAAGGGCGGTGCCACGGTTGAAGCACCAGTAGACGAACACTCCGGACAAAAACAGAATGGCACTGTCCAGAAGCAGCACGCACCAGTGCGGGAACGTGCGCTTCGAGAAGTACGAGTCAACTATCTTGCGGATCGACAGCATTATGGAAAATAATTTTGATTAACAGGTATTACGGTGAAGTAGGCGGCTAGTCTCTCTCAAAGAGGTCGCGGGTGTAGACCTTGGCCCGGACATCGTCCAGGACGCGGTCGTAGCGGTTGGCGATGATGGAGTCGGCGCGGCGCTTGAACTCGGCGATGTCGTTGACCACCTTGCTGCCGAAGAAGGACGCGCCGTCCTCCAGCGTAGGCTCGTAGACAATGACCTCGGCGCCCTTGGCCTTGATCCTCTTCATGATGCCCTGGATGGCGCTCTGGCGGAAATTGTCGCTGTTGGACTTCATCGTGAGACGGTAGACCCCGATCACGCATTTCTTCTCGCGGGCGCTGTCGTACTGGCTGTTCTCGGAATAATAGCCGGCCCTCTGGAGCACCTGGTCGGCGATGAAGTCCTTCCTGGTGCGATTGGACTCCACAATAGCCTGGATAAGGTTCTCCGGCACGTCGGCGTAGTTCGCCAACAGCTGTTTGGTGTCCTTCGGGAGGCAATAGCCGCCGTAGCCGAAGGACGGATTATTGTAGTGCGAGCCGATGCGAGGATCCAGACACACGCCGTCGATGATGGACCTCGTGTCGAGTCCCTTCATCTCCGCATAGGTGTCCAGCTCGTTGAAATAGCTGACGCGGAGGGCAAGGTAGGTGTTGGCGAACAGCTTCACCGCCTCCGCCTCCGTGGAACCCATGAACAGCACCGGAACATCCTCTTTCAGAGAGCCTTCCTTGATGAGTGCGGCAAAAGTGCCGGCAGCCTCTTCGAGAGCGGAGTCTCCCCTGTCGTAGCCGACGATGATGCGGCTCGGATAGAGGTTGTCATAGAGTGCCTTGGACTCACGCAGGAACTCAGGAGCGAATATGATGTTTGGCACCACCACCCTCATCGTGCCGTCGGCGAGGCGTTCCCTGTACGAGAACCTTTCCCGCACAGAGGCGGTGTAGCCCACAGGGACGGTGGACTTGATGACCATCACTGCATCGGGATTAACCTTCAGCACGAGGTCGATCACCTCCTCCACGTGCGACGTGTCGAAGAAGTTCTTCTTCGGGTCGTAGTTAGTGGGAGCGGCGATCACCACGAAGTCCGCGTCCCTGTAGGCGGCCTCACCGTCAAGCGTGGCGGTGAGGTCGAGTGGCTTCTCGCGGAGAAACCTCTCGATGTACTCGTCCTGGATCGGGGACTCGCGACGGTTTATCCTATCGACCTTGTCGGCGATCACATCAACGGCAGTCACCTTGTGGCGCTGGGACAGCAGGGTGGCTATGGAGAGGCCGACGTAGCCAGTACCGGCCACGGCGATCCTCAACTCTTTCAGATTTCGCATAAGATATGTTTTTTGGGTTATGGTTTCGCCGGCGCGCCGGTCCCTCCGGCGCGCCGGCGAAGTCAGCAGGCGGATTTACCTGGCTTTGTTGTCGGAACTGTAGTAGGAGCCGCCATTGTGGCCGTAGTAACCGTAATGGCCATAGGTGCCGTAGTTCCCGTAGTAGCCGTCGGAGGACGCGGTCCCGTTGAGGACGTAGCAGAGTCCCCTGTACTCCCCGTCGCGGTAGAGCGCGTCGAGGTCCGGGAGCATGGCCTTGTCGAACTGCCCGGCCCTGACGACAAAGAGCGTCCTGTCCACATAGTCGTTGATGACGCGCGCGTCGGTGACGATCTCCACCGGCGGGCAGTCGATGATGATCACATCGTACTCATTCCTGAGGACGGCGATCGCATCGGCGAGGCGCCTGTCGGCGAGCAGCTCAACCGGGTTCGGAGGGATGGATCCCGCCGGAAGAGTGTCAGGTACCGTCATCGCGTCCTTCGAACGGACAATCACATCGTGCACATCGGCGACGATCCCGGCGAGATAGTCGCTAAGGCCAGGCTTCGGCGAGCCGACAAGCTCGGAGAGCGTGGCGTGACGCAGATCACCGTCGATGACCAACACACGCTTACCCTTGATGGCAAAGCAGACGGCCAGGTTGGACGACACGAATGACTTGCCTGCCCCTGGGCTGAATGACGTGACGGCGATGACCTTGCTTCCAGGTTCGCGCATCATGAACTCAAAGTTGGTACGCAGCACCCTGAACGCCTCGTTGACCACATTGCGGTTGCCGTGACGGACCACGATGGAATCGGCTCCACTGAGGGTTTTCCGCTTTCCGAACGCCTTGGTGGCAGTCTCGGCAGAGATCGGAATCTCGCCGGCGAAAGGCACGGAGACTCCCTTGAGGTCGCGGCGGGAGCGCACCTTCGTGTCAGTCGCCATCAGCAGATAGATGATCCCGGCAGGAATCATCAGACCCAGCAGGAACGCCGCCATCATGATCTTCATGGACTGCGGGGAGACCGGGAATATTCCTGAGATAGGATGCTTGATGATCCTTGTGTTGTAGGCGGTGAACGCCTGCGAGAGCTCGTTCTCCTCGCGTTTCTGCAGGAGGAAGAGGTACAGAGCCTGCTTCACGGTCTGCTGACGCTCGACCGAGAGGAGCTGCTTCGCCTGGTTAGGATTCGCGGCGATGCGCGCGGTGTTCTGGCGGGCGGTGCCCTTGAGATTCTCGTATTTCGTGTTGAGGGCAAGGATCTCGTTGTCTATGGACCGGGAGATCGACCCCCTCATCGAGGCCAGAGCCTGGTCGAGATCCTTCACGAGCACGTTCTCCTCGCCGGAGTTCGCCACAAGGTTGTTCCTCTGCAGGATCTTGGAGTTGTACTCGGAGATGCCGTTCTCGATCGTCTGGCTGCTCAATCCCATGTTGGCGGGAAGCGGCTGGTTGCGGTTGTCCTCCTTGCCGATGTAGTCCTTGATGTAGCGCGCCATGTAGAGCTGGTTGCTCACGTCCTGGAGCTGCTGGTTCAGCACCGTGCTCTGTTGCATGTACATCGTCGCTGCGGCACCCACGTCAGGGATCATGTTCTCCGACTTGTAGGCGGAGATGTCGGAGTCCACGCCCGCCAGCTCGCCCTCGATCACCCTGAGACGGTCGTTGATGAACACAGAAGTGGAGTTCGCTATCTGGTTCTTGTCACGCACCCAGTTCTCGTTATAGACGGCGATCAGGGTGTTAAGGATGTCCTGGGCACGCTGGGTGGACACGTCCTTGATAGAGAGCGAGATGACGTCGGCGTTCTTGTCGGCGAGGTTCACCTGGAGTCTGTTCAGGTAAGACTGTGTCACGCCGCGCTGGCCCAGGATCCTCACGAAGTCATATTCACCGAAAAAGTGGTGGACCAGTTTTTCCGCGCCGTCCTGGTACTTGTTGGAGGCCACGGCGAGGCGCACCCCTGCGGCGGTGATGGTCTTCAGCATTCCGGGAATGCCGTCATATGGTCTTGTGAAGTCGCATTTGTGGGCATCGTAGTAAGGAATGAATATGGAGGCCATCCTTTGGACAACTTCTTCCGTGGACTGTCCGGCGGGGACGGCGACGCGGAAGAGGTTGTAGATGCCGCGGCCTACCATCTGGTAGTAGGCCTCGATGGGATGGGTCGGAAAGCCGCACTCGGTCAGGGCGTGGTTGGTGGCGTTGCCTAAATCTTTGACGGTGTCCAAAAGGGTGCCGTCCAGATCGAATATCGCTAGTCTTGTCATGATTCCTGTCATTTATTCAGCATTCTCGAAGCCGCTGTACTCGCCCTTGGACTCGTACGGGACACCGGTCTTCATCCAGGCTGGCATCGGAGCACCTTTCAGGTAGTAGTCGAAGAACTGCTGCAACCTGATTGAGAGATCCTTGCAATTTCGCCTCTGAACGAGGTTGTGGGCTTCCTTGTTGTACTGGAGCAGCCATGCCGGCTTGTCGAGCCTGCGGAGATCCGAGAAGAACTCGATGCCCTGATACCACGGAACGGCTCCGTCAGCGTCGTTGTGCATGATGAGCACCGGTGTCTGCACCTTGTCAACATGGAACACCGGAGAGTTCTCGATGTAGAGATCGAGGGCGCCCGGCTCCCACATGCTCTTTCCGATACGGCTCTGACCGTGCTCATACTGGCCGGCGCGGGTGATGCCCGAGCCCCAACGGATGCCACCGTAGGCCGATGTCATGTTCCCGACCGGTGCTCCGGAACCGGCGGCGGTGAACATATTCGTACGTGTTATGAGCCAGGCTGTCTGGTAGCCGCCCCAGCTCTGGCCCTGGATCGCCATCCTGCTCTTGTCGGCGATGGAATATTTCTCGCAAAGGGCCTCGGCTCCGGCGCAGATGCAGTTGTATGCGCTCTCGCCCGGATGGCCGACCTTATAGACGATGTCCGGAACGAACACGATGTACCCCCTTGAGGTGTAGAACGGAATATTCACGATCGAGCGTGAAGGGGCAGGTGTCCAGAACGAATAGAGATTGTTGGCGTTCTTCTCGTAGAAGTATATCATCACCGGAAGCTTCTCGCCTTCCTTCACTCCGTCAGGAACGAAGACAAGGCCCTTGAGCGGTGTGCCGTCGTAGGCGTTCCAGTGGAAAAGCTCGGCGCGGCCCCAACGGTAGTCCGCCATCTGAGGGTTGATTGCAGAGACCTTTGTGGATGTCTTGAAATTGTCGTCAGTATAATAAAGGTCATAGCAGTTGCGGAAGTTGCCCTTCTGATAGAAAAGCCTGTCAGTGGTCATGGTTCCGGCTACATACTTGAAGCTGACTGTGTCAGTGAAATACTCAAGAGTCTTTGCCGGCTTGGCAAGGTTAACACGTCCGAATCCATTCTCCTGACTTTCCTCGTTGAACACACTGAGATAGACAGTCTGCTTAGGGTCAAGCGGTCTGGCCACTCCGCAACGACGTGCGTTAGGCTTCCTGATGTCTGGTTTCGGATCCATGATCTTGAAACGGTTGTGTGTCTGACGGCCCACTCCCCCGGTAAGGTTGACAGCTGACGAGCCGTCCGGAGCGAACTTCCAGATGTCATAGCGGTCTATGATCAGCACGGCGTCCTCGTCCTTGAACCATTTCGGAGAGAACTCGTGCGCCGGCGCGGCGGTCGGATGATCGTCCTCCTCATCGTAGAACGGAACGCCTGTCCGGGCGGTCAGGTTGACCTTCTCGCCTGTCAGGGTGTTGTAGGTGAACCAGTTCATCTCGTCGTTGTCGAACCAGACAAGGTACTTCCCGCTCGGGGACATGTCGAAACGTCCGACGTCAAGCCCCTCCGCGACAACCTTCCTGGAACCATCCTTGACATTCACAAGGGTGAAGTCGTAACGGTTGTTATAGTCCCAGACAGTGGTGCGGGCATACTTAGCGTTATCGCTGGCAAGCACCCATTCGGAGAGTCCACCGTTCATCAGGCGGATGCCGGCGAACTTAGAGGTGGTCAACGGCACGATCCTTCCCGGCTCGGCGAGATCGATGGTGGCTGAATATGTCTTCTTGAGAGTCTTGTTCACATTAAGCCTCTGCTGCGGAGGAGTATAGACCGCGTCCCAGTTCCAGATGTCCAGCTGCGCGGTCTCGAAGTCCACGATCGTGGTGTCCTTAGGAGGACGGATCGCGCCGATTCCGAGGAAGAGACGTTTCCCGTCAGGTGTAAAGTAAAACTCTGTGTTCTCGTTGAGAGTCCAACCCGGGGTGCCTTCAACCTTCGTTCCCTCGGCGATGATCTCTTTTGTTGAATATGCCCATCTGCCGTCCTTGCTGATGACGGTCGTGCTGTCTGTAGCCTCCACAATCGGTCGGTGAGCCTGTCGAACCGTCTTTCCTGTCTTGATCGCTTGAATGCTTGTCAGGTAGAGGGCCTGGCACTTGTTGCGGTTCTTGCTCTTGTCCTTGGAACCGAGGAAAACCAGCTGGTCCTCAGCGTCGTTCAGAGTCAGGCGGCTGTAGGACTCAGCCCCTTTGGCCAAAGTGTCAAGACAAGCGGGAGCGTGCGCGATCATCACAGCCGTGACGGAAAGCGAATCTTTCTTGTCCTTCTTCGAGGTCATCAGAAGCACGGTGCCGTCCTGGTTGAACGAATAGGCATCGATGTACTTGAGAGTGTCCTTCCTGTCTGTGGCCGGGTTAAGGATGATGAGCCCGGACTTGTCTGTGCCCTTCTTGTCCGAAGTGTCCTTGTAGTGCTTCCAGGTGGACTTATAGGCAACGTAAGGCTTGGCCAGGGCGCCTGTAGTGTAGGAATCCACACGGCCGTATTTCTTGACGGTCATAGTCGTGAGATCAACGGCGGCGAGTGTGTCCTTCGTCATATCCACGGCCTTCTTCTTGTCGATCTTTTCCTGACGTGTCTTGGCGAACTGAGGCTTGACGCGCAGGTAAAGCCACTTGCCCTTAGGGTCAAGGGACGGCTGCGATCCACGAGGTATGCTGATCTCACGGCATTCCGGCTTGCCTTTCCGCCCCGGGGTCATATTCCTGACATAAAGGGTTCCGTCCCCTTCCTGAGGGTTGACGCACCAGACCAGAACGTTGCCGTCATCACTTTTCTGGATGTCCGAAACGCTCTGCCACGAATCATAGACACTGTGGTCCATCTCTTTCTTCTGAGCCGACGCTTCTGTCACTCCAGACAGGAGAGCGGCAATCGCCAGTAATGGCAATGGTTTGAAATTCATAATATTCTTAAATTTGTTTTTTACTTGTTGGATTGATTTGTCACTTCGACAGGCTCAGCGACCTGACTTGCGGATCCTCTCATAGTAATCATGGCGGGCCGGATTCTCAGGGAACCACCCCTTCAACACGCGTTTTTCCTGCTCGAAAACCTCCAGGATGCCCCAGAAGCAGGAAAAGGCGGCGGCGCCAAGAACTGTGGACGCGACTTCATGATTCACGAATATCGAAGCGGCGGAAAAGGCCAGTCCTGCCACGAGCAGGATCCACCAGCTGCCCTTGCCCCAATGATATTCCATTTTGATGACAATAGGATGACATATCCCTATTATAAGAAAGGTCGCCGCACCGACGATTATTCCACTGAAGTTCATGCTTGCTTACGTTTTCAAAACAACAAATTTACAAAATAATATTGACTTCCAAGTCCGGTACCTACGATTCACGATAGGGACAAGACAGTTTACCTACATGTTGGTATTGTGAGAGAAGGCGTCTGGCGGTAACTTTGCGGTCGGATAGTGATTATCGTCACAAAACAAGAATCTTTTAAGCCAAATGAAATGAAAAAGGCCCGCGGTCGAGAGACTCCGGGCTTTTTTTTGAAATTTTCTGTAACAATCAACGGAAATATTCGTTTATATTGTGAAACGAAAAAGAAACGATGACAAGAGAAGAGTCCATAACATTCTACAAGGAGCACGCCCGGAGGCTATACAACACCAGCCTGCGAATAGTCCGCGACAGCGGCGAGGCCGAGGAGATTATGCAGGACACCATCCTCAAGTTCATCTCATCCGACATCGCTCCCAAAGATCAGGCGCAAGTGGCGATGTGGCTCAGCCGCACCTGCATCAGGAAATCCATCGACGCAGTCAGACGGAAAAAGCGCGAGAGGCTCTTCCTTGATGAATATGCCGCCGACGCTTCTGAATATGACAGCGACACTCCGTTCGAGCTTCCCGGGACTATGGCCTCCGTCGCCCAAGTACGCAAGGCCATAGAGGAATTGCCGGACAACTACAGGCTGGTTTTGAATCTTGTGCTTCTGGAAGGCCTTGACTACGAGGAGATCGCCAATCTGACAGGAGAACGGGAAGGCACTATCAGGACGCAGTACTCAAGAGGCAGGGTGAAACTGGCCGAAAAATTAAAGAAATATGAATATGACAGACTTTAAAGAATATATCGACAATAATCCGGAGATCCTGAATGATCATGAACTGCCGGCCGGACACGAGGCCCGGTTCGAGGCAAGACTGGACGCGATGCTGGACTCCAGACGCAAGACCTGCCATCGGAAGAGACTGTTCACGGGCATATTCAGTGCGGTTACAGCCGTGGCGGCAGCCGTTGTGGCCGCTGTGATATTCATAGACCGCCCGGCAGAAGGTGAGGTTGATTGGTTCGCCGGAGTGGCTGATGACCCTGTCGCGGTGTATATGGCATATTCAGAGAAAATCGCGGTGATGTACGAAGAGATATTCACAAAGGATCTGGATGAGAGGTGGGAGACGACGGTGGGAAGCATCACCAATGAGAATGTGGCGATGATTGACCAGCTGCCGGATGAGCTTGACGACAAGACCAAGGCGCATATTCTGAAGGAATACTATGGAGAGCTACTTAATGGATTAGATAAAATCAACAAAATAAAAGAGTTATGAAAAAGTTTATGTTTATCGGAGCCGCCGCGCTCGCAATGTTCACCGCGACCGGCTTTACCGCCCCTGTGGGGTATCCGGCCGAATCAATGTATCTGACAACAACCTCAAAGGTTGATGCGGAATACACCACTTGTAAGTTCAACTGCAAGGATTTCAGCGGGTTGGAATTAAGCGGGATAGTCCAGGTCAACCTTGTCAAATCAGACTCGTACAAAGTGGAGATCACTCTGCCGAACGTGCTTCAGGAATATCTTCAAGTGTATGTCAATCACGGTATTCTGAAGATCGGGTGGAACAAGAATATTCCGGCAAATCTTCAGAAAAAGTTGGGAAACTGGACGTGCAAGGCAGAAATCGCGATGCCGGAACTAAGAAAGTTGGATATGTCAGGAATCACAAGCTTGAAATGCGATGACACTTTTGATCTTGGGGACGAGGAGCTTTCGTTGGACATCAGCGGGGCAAGCAAGATCAAATCACTGAGTGTCAATGCAAGGAAGTTGGACGCTGAGATCAGTGGAGTGTGCACCTGCAAGTTGTCCGGAAACTTTTCCGAAAAGGCTGAACTCGATCTATCCGGAACGTCCAAAACCAGTTTCCAGATCAACGCCGACAAACTTGAGGTTGACATCAGTGGAGCCACCAAGACCAACATTGACGGGAAGTTCGGTAAAGTCGAACTTGACGCATCCGGGACAAGCGAAGTCAACCTGAACGGGAAAGTCGGCACACTGGAGGTTGACGCTTCAGGAGTATCTAAGGTAAAGGCTATGGACGCCGAGACCGAGAACGCTATCCTTGAGACATCCGGAACGGCGAATTGCAGTGTGAACGTAACCCGTTCCATAATGATCGAGGACGCGACCGGTGTGTCCAGCATCAACTACAAGGCTCCTAAGGATCTTGGTGTGATGATTAAATCGCTCGGAAGATCCGCTTCGGTTCAGAGGGTCAATTAATTTCAGCCTGTCGAAGTGACCGCTAAAGGGCTTGCAGGGAGGCGTGGCAAAGTGTCGCGTCTCCCGTTTTTGCCATAAAGAGGTACTCCTCGTCACTGGCCTTGCGGATTCCGAACGACACATCATCGCCGCGATGAACCTCACGCCGGAAATTGATGTCTATCCTGGTGAACAGCCCGCTTGACAACACGCTCTCCGGCAGGAGGTTATAGAACATCTCTATGTAATGGGTGTTGTTCAGATGCCCGTTGAAGTCACACTCACTGTAACCGACCTCCTTGTGCTTGATGAGATCCGGCAGGAAATCGATTATACGCCTTGGACTTTTGCAAGGAATAGGAATATCCACGTCCGTAAGCCCGAGCTCAGGGAAAACCGGCTTTCTGGTGTGTATGTCGATCACGCACCACTCAGTTGTCCCTCGGCCGATCTCCTCTCCTTCCGCGTCCGTCAACTTGACGCATCTGTTATATGTAAGACCTTTGCCTTTCACCGGCCAAACCTTGACGTTATAGTTGTCGTAAAGGCTTGGCCGGTCATCTATCTCGAAAGCCGAGCGGAGCAGGACCCACGAACGCCCCGCTTTTCTCATCACATCGATTCCGCAGCCTTCCTTGCGGATGTTCTGTCCGATCGCGTTGATGATGCTGCCACAGATGGAAGGCACGGTGGCGTGACCCTGATAGTCTATGTTCTCCGGAGCCACGGAATATTCAAAAGTGTTTATGATCTGTTCCATAATCATTGTGTTTGATTTCTCGTCTGCAAAAGTACCGTATTTGCTCCTTGTGACGAAGAAAGTGTTTTCAGAGGTATGAAAAATGTCACAAAACCCTTGTTTGGCGGAAAAATTGCAGTATTTTAGGGACGAAAATCCAGACTCGGGAATTTCGTCCCGGCATATCACGGGACGGTTTTGACGGGATCGGGACAAGTTTTAAGGCTATGAACACACCATTGAGGGTCTCGAAAGGCTACGCCAGCCAAGTAAAATACGCGGTGCTGATGCCGCTGTTCTTCTTCGTGTTTTGCTTTGTCTATAATCCGTTCTCTTTGTCGGATTTTTACGACATCGGAGGAAAATCGTGGACATTCCATCTGCTGATGCTGTCCTGCATTATGATCGGTGTACTGGCCCTGACACGGCTTGTTTTCTCGTTCCTCTACAAGTATATTCCTTTCAGATGGTGGCATTATGCGGTCTGGTGCTTCGGAGAAGTGCTGGTAACGTCGTTCTTCTTCGCGCTCTACACCTCGCTGTTCTACAAGAAAGCCGGAGGTATGCCATATTTCACGGCACTTTCCTACTGTTTTGAAGTCGTGTGCCTGACGCTGGTCTATCCATACCTGCTCTGCATTCTGCTGAGGATCATATCCAACAAGAACTACGATCTGGCCAACGCCGGGCAGGCTCCGGAGGAGTCTCTGGTAAAGTTCTACGATGAGCACAAAAGGCTGAAACTGACGATAGACCCTTCGGCCGTGCTTTATGTCAGCGCGGAAGCCAATTATATCAACATCCACTATCTGGAGAACGACCGTGTCAAGACATACCAGCTGAGGAACTCGATGAAAAGCCTTGAGACTGACGCCCTCAAGCACGGATTCGTGCGCTGCCACAGGTCATATTACGTCAATCCTCGCCACATCAAGGTACTGAGCAGAGACAAGGACGGTGTCATCTACACGGAGTTCATCCGCGACGGAGTCGGGCATATTCCCGTCAGCAAGCAGTATTACGACAATCTAGCCAAATTACTGTAAATAACCAAGAATCCTGACATTAGGGTCACGGGAAAGCTGGCCGGGGTTCGTCCCGGGCTCTCCCTCAGGAACCGTCAACCCACGCACCTCATAGAATTTTGTCCAGAATTCAGTCACCCTTCCGGCGCTGTCGTGAAAGGACATCGGAATCGTGCCGAAAACAAAATGCTTATCCCCGCTCCCTGTTACTTTCGGATTCATATCTTTCACATCATCACGCACCACCGCCATTCCTTTCACATTATGGTCACGTTCTTTTAACCTGTCTTTGAAAACAAACGACTTCTGCACGAGTTCCGAACAATAGATCGCGCTGTCACTCGGCATAAATATGTCATCGTAGGGCCTTCCGAGGAACTTTCTCGCATTCGCCACACTCTCTTCAACGTCCACCCCTTCAATCCTCCCCACAAGCACTGACTCCCTATCACTCAATCGGACCAGAAAACTGTCCAACGGGTTTTCCACAACTCCATATTCCGGAATAGCCTCAACGACGTTCCCGTCTGAGAAAACCGCGATATGATCGATTCCAAGTCCATCCACCCCGTCCGTCACATCCGTGATGTTGTTCCCTTGGCCATTGACCACGAACAACAGGTCCCCATTCCTCAAATCAGTGATTGTAATGCCTTCTGAGCATGCGACAACGCCAAAGGCAAGCACCAAAAGAAGTGCTTTTTCCAATATCTTATGAAGATAATTCAACATCATTACATTTTTCCGGACACAAAAATAACGAAAACACCCCACACATAAATCATAATCAGATAAATTCAATTGAGTACGACATATTGAAAAAGCTCTTTGGATGATCAAACGTATCGCTAAAGCGGTTCTCCAGAAGCAAGATTAACGGCGAAGGGCGCCTGTGGAAGAATGATTTGCACGCTACGAGCGTGATTAATAGTGAAAAACGCTTGTGGCGGACGTGTAAATCCTCCACGGGCGGTTTTAATGGGGAAACACGCCTGGCGAGAATGGGAAGAGATGATAAGGGAAAGGATACAGAAATGGCCTGAAATCCTACTGGAATCCAGGCCTTAAATTGTTATAAACTATATTCCTGACTATTCAGCGGAATCGTCATCTCCGCCGTATTGAGAGATGTTGTCATCCGGAAGGGTGGTGTCGGCCGGAGCGTCAGCTGAAGATCCTGCAACATCCTCGTTCTCGGCGTCCTCCTCTCCCTCAAGCCATCTCTCAAGAGCCTCGGCATCATCGGTTTTCACCTTGATCTTCACAAGGTTGATGGAATCATCCGTCTCGACGGTAACAGCATAGAAACTGGTGCCGTCAGGTTTTGGATACTTGACAAGGTCAGGGAGATAGTCGCTGAAACCTCTTGGATATTTCTCATTGAACGCTGCGGCAAGCGCTTCGGACATATTCTCGTAGCTTACCACGTGTCTTTTCTTCTGATCTGGTGCCATACTCATATAAACCAAATAAAGATTGTTTATCGTTTTCGGGTGCAATATTAAGACATTTTTCCGAATTGAGAAGCAATCCGCGAACTATTTTCTGAAAAAAAATGATTTCTGCCTCTTCTTCTTCTCCGGATCACGCTCCACAAAGACCGGCTTCATCGTTCGAGGATCGATTCCGGTGTAGTACATCACGGATGAGGTGGTCATCGGAGTCGGTGTGAAATCCTGCACCTGATCCATATATATTCCTTTCAAAGCAGGATTTTTGGACAGGTTCTCCATATCCTTCATCGTGCAGCCTGGGTGCGAAGAGATGAAATATGGAACGATTCCGGTGCGCCGTCCGTTCTGGGCGCAGATCTTGTCGAACTCATAGCGCAATCTCTCAAAGAGCTTGAAAGACGGCTTGGCGATGTACTGGAGCACCTTGTCCTCGGTATGTTCTGGAGCCACCTTCATTCGGCCGGAAGTGTGGTCAAGAATCAAAGTCTTGAGGTAAGGCTTGGATGTCTCGTCCACAAAGCCTTTCTCATCGAGGAACAAATCGTAACGGATCCCGCTGCCGATGTAGGAATGGCGTATTCCCGGCACGGCATCGACCTTCCGGTACAACTCAAGCACCTGTTTGTGAGAGCGGTTCATATTCGGACACGGAGCCGGAAACAGACAGGATTTCCTGCGGCATTTGTCGCAAAGGTCCGGGTTCTTGCCACGCATCATATACATATTGGCCGTAGGGGCCCCGAGATCGGAGATATTCCCCGCAAAGCCTGGCATCTTGGCCAATTTCTTAACCTCAGCGACTATGGACTCCTGCGAACGGGACTGGATGAACTTACCCTGATGCGCGGCGATGGTGCAGAAATTACATCCTCCGAAGCACCCTCGGTGAGTGATGATGGAATCCTTGATCATGTCATAGGCCGGGATCCTCTTCCCCTTGTAGCGCGGATGCGGCAACTTGGTGAAAGGCAGGTCCCAGAACGAATCCATCTCCTCGGTAGTGGACGGTGAATATGGCGGATTGATCTGCACATAACCATTCCCGACAGGCTCGATGATCGTCGCCGGATGCATCATATTGGCGTGAGTCTCAATCAGATGAAAGTTCTCGGCGAACGCCTTCTTATCCTTCTTGCACTCCTCGAACGAATGAAGCACCAACGGCTCCTTGACCTTCCACTTTCCGCTCATAAGGAAAGCGATCTGCGGGATCCTATGGATCTCATGAATATTCCTCTGCGCCTCAATGGCTCTCGTCAGCTCGATCATCGGCTTCTCCCCCATCCCGTAGCAAAGGTAGTCAGCCTTGCACCACTGCAATATGGACGGAACAAGTTCATCTTTCCAATAGTCATAATGGGTAAGCCGACGGAGCGAAGCCTCGACTCCCCCGATGATGACCGGAACATCGGGATAGAGTTTTTTTAATATGTTCGTATAGACACTGACCGCATAATCCGGCCTCTGTCCGGCCTTGCCTTCCGGCGTGTAGGCGTCATCGTGACGGAGACGCTTGCCGGCAGTGTAGTGGTTCACCATCGAATCCATAGCACCGGCGTTCACTCCGAAATAGAGCCTCGGAGCGCCTAACTTCTTGAAATCCCTGAGGTCATCCCTCCAGTTAGGCTGCGGAACGACAGCGACCCGGTAGCCGAAATGCTGAAGCCAGCGGGCTATGCAGGCCGTGCCGAAAGAAGGGTGGTCCACAAAGGCATCACCCGTGAAAAGGATGATGTCGATGTAGTCCCACCCTAAGGCTTCAACCTCCTTTTTGGAGGTCGGGAACATATAATCCGTTTCGGACATCGGAAATATTCCTACATTCTTTCAGGCAGTTCGATTCCGAGGATGCCCATCGCCTTGCGGAGGACGGCGGAAAGCGTGTCGATCAGCACCAGACGCATCTTGAGCACATCCTCGTTCTCCTCCTTCAGGATCGGAGTGTCGTGGTAGTACTGGTTGAACTCCTTGGCGAGGTCGTAGGCATAGTTGGCGATGACGGCCGGTGAATATGCCTGCGCGCCTTCGGCGATCTTAGCCGGGAAGGTGTTCAGCAGCTTTATCAAACGGATCTCCTTGGCGCTGAGCTCGACCTTCGGCAGAGGAGAGGCGGCATATTCAATGCCCTTCTCCGCGGCCTTGCGCAGGATGGAGCGGATGCGGGCGTGGGTGTACTGGATGAACGGACCGGTGTTGCCGTTGAAGTCGATGGACTCTTTCGGGTTGAAGAGCATCGTTTTCTTCGGATCCACCTTGATGATGAAGTACTTAAGGGCACCGAGACCTATCATGTGATAGAGCTTCGCCTTGTCCTCCTCGCTCATGTCGGCCAGCTTGCCGGACTCGTCGGAAGTGGCTCTCGCCTCCTCGTACATCTTCTGGATAAGGTCATCGGCATCCACAACTGTTCCCTCACGGGATTTCATCTTGCCCTCAGGCAGCTCAACCATTCCGTAGGAAAGATGGAATATGTTGTCGGACCATTCGAATCCCAACTTCTTGAGGATCAGTTTCAACACCTGGAAGTGGTAGTTCTGCTCGTTGCCGACCACATAGACGTGAGAGTCAAGGTGATATTCAGCGAAACGCCTTTCGGCCGTTCCCAGATCCTGGGTGATGTAAACCGACGTTCCGTCAGAACGGATGAGCAGTTTCCTGTCAAGTCCGTCGGCCGTGAGGTCGCACCAGACGGAGCCGTCCGGATCCTTCACGAACACGCCCATATCCAGTCCCTTCTGAACCAACTCCTTACCAAGAAGATAGGTCTGGGACTCGTAGTAAACCTTGTCGAAAGTGATTCCGAGAGCCTTGTAGGACTCGTCGAAGCCCTTGAGCACCCAGCCGTTCATCCTGGCCCAAAGGTCGCGGACCTCCTTGTCGCCGGCCTCCCATTTTTGGAGCATCTCGTGGGCTTCCTTGAGGCAAGGGGCCTCCTTCTTGGCGGTCTCCTCGTCCATTCCCCCGGCAATCAACTCCTCGACTTCCTTCTTGTAGATGTCGTTGAAAGCCACGTACATATCCCCGACAAGATGGTCGCCCTTGATCCCCGTGGACTCCGGAGTCGCGCCGTTGCCGACCTTCAGCCATGCGAGCATGGACTTGCAGATGTGCACTCCCCTGTCGTTGACAAGAGTAGTCTTGATCACGTTGTTGCCGCTGGCCTTCAGAAGCCTTGACACCGAGTCACCCAGAAGGTTGTTCCTGATGTGTCCCAGGTGAAGAGGCTTGTTGGTGTTCGGCGACGAGAACTCGACCATGATGTTCTTTCCGGTCTTCGGCAGGTCACCGAAGTCCTTGTCCGCAACGATCTCTCCGAAAAGTTCGTTCCAGAAGAGATTGGAGAACAGAAGGTTAAGGAAACCTTTGACGCAGTTATATTCAGAGATTTCCGGTACGTTCGCCTTCAGCCATTCTCCGATGGCGTTGCCCGTGTTCTCCGGAGTGGAGTGCGACAGACGCAGGAGCGGGAAGACGACGAGCGTGAAGTCTCCGGTGAATTCCTTCCTTGTGACGGAGACCTGAAGCGCCGACGGTTCGATGTCGGCGTTATAGAGTGCCTTGATGGCTTCTGAAGCCTTAGAGGCGATAAAAAGTTCCGGGGTCATTAACCGAGATAGGTTTTAAGAAGTTTGCTTGCGGATGGTTTCTTTAGCTTGCGGATCGCCTTCTCCTTGATCTGGCGGACTCTCTCTCTTGTGAGGTCAAGCCTCTCGCCGATCTCCTCAAGGGTCATCTCCTGACAGCCGATGCCGAAGAACGACTTGATGATCTCGCGCTCACGGGTCGTCAGGATCTGGAGAGACCTTTCGATCTCGGTGCTGAGGGACTCGTTCACAAGGCCTCTGTCGGCCATCGGCGAGTCGTCGTTAGGAATCACATCCAGAAGGCTGTTGTCCTCGCCCTCTACGAACGGGGCATCCACAGACACATGCCTTCCGGACACCCTGAGGGTGTCGGAGATCTTGTCCTGCGGGATGTCTATCATCTCGGAGAGTTCCTCATTGGAAGGGCTTCTCTCGTTCTTCTGCTCGAACTGTGAGAGGGCCTTGTTGATCTTGTTCAAGGATCCTACCTGGTTGAGCGGAAGCCTGACGATCCTGGACTGCTCGGCGAGAGCCTGAAGGATTGACTGACGGATCCACCACACAGCGTATGAAATGAACTTGAAGCCTCTTGTCTCGTCGAATTTCTCGGCGGCCTTGATCAGGCCGAGGTTACCCTCATTAATCAAATCCGGAAGACTAAGCCCCTGATTCTGATACTGCTTCGCAACAGAAACCACAAATCTAAGGTTAGCCCTTGTGAGTTTCTCCAAAGCTTTCTGGTCACCCTTGCGGATTCTCTGGGAAAGCTCTACCTCCTCTTCCGGAGACACCAACTCCTCGCGGCCGATCTCCTGGAGGTACTTGTCCAGGGACGCGCTCTCGCGGTTGGTGATTGACTTTGTAATCTTTAATTGCCTCATATCTTGTAATACACAAATTTCCCTGACGGAAGGCGCGGAGCCGTTTCCGTCAGGGAAACACTATCCTATAACCTTCATCAACTACTCTTTACTGAATCCGAAGAAGGCTTTTCTACCGTTGGCCGTGACACCTTCGATATAAACCGCCCTCTTTGCGGACTTGGCGATGTTCAAAACATCCTGAGGTGTGCCGACCGGCTGATCGTTGACGTAGGTGATGACCATTCCATCCGAAGCGCCTGCCTCAAGCATCTTGCCGCTTCCGACGGATGTGACCTCGACACCTTTCTTCAGACCGAACTTCGCAAGAGTCTCCTTGGAAGCCTCCTTAAGAGTCGTGCCGAAGAAAGCGATCTCTCCGTCACCGACCACAGTACCGTTCTCGGTGCTGCTGCCCTGGAATGTGACCTCAAGTTCCTTCTCCTTGCCGTCACGGATGATCTTGACCTTAGCCTTGTCACCAGGATGGAAGGTATTGACCTTGACCTGAACTGCGGAGCCACTCTTCACATCGGTTCCGTCAATGGCCACAATCACATCACCTTCCTTCATTCCGGCCTTGTCAGCGGAGCTGCCTTTCGCAACCTCTCTGATATATACGCCTTCCGGAGAAGAAAGTTTCAATTTTTTCAACATATCATCGACAGAATCATATTTCAGATTCTTGGCAAGACCTTCGCTGAGATCAGACATAGCGATTCCAAGAACGGCTCTCTTCACTGACCCAAAGTCAATCAAGTCTTCTACAACCTTCTTCACAATATTCACCGGCACAGCGAATGAATATCCCGAATATGCTCCCGTCTGTGAAACAATAGCGGTGTTGATGCCGACAAGCTCACCGGTCTTGTTGACAAGGGCGCCACCGGAGTTGCCAGGGTTGACAGCCGCGTCGGTCTGTATGAACGACTCGATCTGGATTCCGCCATTGTTTCTCTCACGAGGATCGTGCGCCATCGAACGTCCCTTGGCGCTGACAATGCCGGCTGTGATGGTGGACCTGAGCTGGTAGCCAAGAGGACTGCCCACGGCCAAAACCCACTCACCGAGCCTCAACTGGTCGGAATCCCCGAACGGAAGCGTCGGAAGTCCCTGAGCGTCAATCTTTATCAAAGCGACATCCGTAGCCGGGTCAGTACCGATGACCTTGGCGTCATATACCTTGTTGTTATTCAGGGTGACCTGTACCTTCGTCGCGTTGGCGACCACGTGGTTGTTGGTCACGATGTAGCCGTCAGGACGGATGATCACTCCAGAGCCGCTTCCCTGCTGCTCCCTGGTCTGAGGGCCTTCATCCCCAAAGAAGAAACGGAAGAACGGATCCGTCATCTGATACTGCTGGGTCACCGTCACCTCCACATAAACAACAGCATCAACCGCAGCCTCCGCGGCGTAAGTCAGATCCGGATAGTCCGACTGTGCCAGATTGACAGTCTTTGTGACCGTTCCGTTCTCTGTACTTGTCACATTGTCTCCATCATTCACGGTGGCCGCCTTGACGACACCGTATGCCGCCAGCACGCTGAACAATACTGACAGCACCACTGTTAACAAACCTTTTTTCATTTCTGACATATTAATTAAATTTATCAATATTCAATCACAAGCATCCGGATGGTGTTTCCGAAGCCTTAGGCAAAAAATCAAATATGATGCCATAATATTAAGGGAATATTCGTATATTTGCCTTTTACAGAGGCCACCCTCCGGCGGCCGGAAAACAATGAATTAAAAAACACACGAATATGAAACTCAACGTATCAAGCTCCGAGCTTCTGAAAGGACTGATGGACATCTCCAAGGCCATCCCGGCCAAGTCCGCGCTTCCGATTCTGGAAAACTTCCTGTTTGACCTCAAAGGCAACATCCTTGAGGTCACCGCATCGGATTCGGAGCTCACCCTCAGGACTGAAATCGAAGTGGACACCACCGAAGAGGAAGGCAGGATCGCCGTTCCCGCAAGGCACATCATCGACCTTCTCAAGGAGCTTCCTGACCAGCCTGTATCGATCTGCACCGCCAGCGACAGCTCGATCGAGTGCAAGTGGACAAGCGGCAACTCCGTGCTTCCTTTCTTCCCGGCCGAGGACTATCCTGAGATCAAAGGGACAAGCGACGACGCGGAGAAACTTGAATTCCCGGCCGAAAGCCTGATAGAAGGCATAAACAGCACGATCTACGCCACGGCAGATGACGAGATAAGGCCGGCGATGAACGGAATATTCTTTGATTTCGGACCGGAATCCACCACTCTCGTGGCCTCAGACTCGCACAAGCTCATCTGCTACACGGCCAAGGAAGTGAAGACCCCGGAGAAATGCTCGTTCATTCTTCACAAGAAGCCGGCGGCCGTCCTGAAGTCCATCCTCGGGAAAGACGACGGAACTGTTGAGATCGCGTTCGATTCCAGCACCGTCCTCTTCACCTTCGGGAAGACTACCATGGTGTGCAGGCTGATTGTCGGCAAATATCCCAAGTACCGCGATGTGATCCCTCAGAACAACTCCAGCGTGCTGAAGATCGACAGGGCGATGTTCCTGAATACGGTAAGGCGTGTGGCCGTCTGCGCCAACAAGGCCTCCAACCACATCAAGCTGGATCTCAAGCCGGGACAGATGGAGATCACCGCACAGGATCTCGGTTTCGCCATCGCAGCCTACGAGAAGATCAACTGCGACTACAGCGGTGACGAGCTGACCATCGGATTCAAGTCAACATTCCTCACGGAGATCCTCGCCAACATGAGCTGCGAGACAGTCGTGATGAAGTTCGCCGACGCGCGCAGGGCTGCCCTCATCATTCCTTCAGAAGAGGATGATGAGAGCGGAAAGATCTGCGGAATCCTGATGCCTATCATGGTTTAACCTTCGGAGAATCAAAGCTATGGAACTTTCTCTTGAAAGGCCTCTGCTTTTCTTTGACATTGAGAGCACGGGGCTTAATATTGTCAATGACTGCATTGTCGAACTGAGTTTTGTCAAGGTGTTCCCTGACGGACACCATGATGTGAAGACCTGGAGGGTCTGTCCTTGGGACTACACTCTCCGCAAACAGCATCCGATCAATCCCGAAGCCAGTCAGGTGAACGGGATCAAGGATGAGGATGTCGCAAAGGAGAAGAAATTCATCGAGATTGCGGCCGAAGTCGTGGATTGGCTGAGAGACAGTGATCTGGCAGGGTATAATTCCACAAAGTTCGACCTGCCGATGCTGTCCGAGGAACTTGAGAGGGTACGTGCCTATTGTATGCGCAGGCTTGCGGATCCAAGGAACACTCCTGAGAACAAGGCCAAGGCCCAGGCAACCCTTGAGGCCACGGACATCGACCTGCACTCCAAGCAGATGATAGACGTGCAGACAATCTACCACTACATGGAGCCGCGCAACCTCAAGGCTGCTTACAGATTCTACTGTGGTGGGGAGGATTTCGAGAACGCCCATTCCGCGGAGGCTGACACAATGGCCACCTACGAAGTGCTGAAAGGGCAACTCGATATGTACCAGACTCCGACAAAGTACCACGAGCAGGTGCTCAAGAACGATGTAGAGTTTCTGGCCGGAGTAGCCGGACGTCCACGTACTGTTGACTATGCCGGCCGGTTGATACTCGGCAAAAATGACGAGCCTACAATCAGCTTCGGAAAGCACAAGGGACACACGGCAAGGGAGGTTTATGAGACAGAGCCGGCCTACTTCGCATGGATAGAGAACGGTGAGTTCACTATGGACACCAAGCGGCAGTTCGCGCGCCTGAAGGAGCAGTTCGACAAGGAGAAAAAGGAAGCCGCCAAAGCCAGAGAGGCCGAAATGAGCAAGCCACTTGAGGGTGAAGCGTTTGACAGTGCAGTAGCCGGTCTGAAGGACAAATTCTCTGGCAAACTCTTTTAACTGTCGGCGGAATGCGGCATTTCCTGCGGGAAATTGATTTATGAATATAATAGTAAAGACATCATCCGGCCACATCACCGTTCGCCCGGACACAACGTGGGAGAAAGACAACGAGGACTTTTACCCTCCAGAGTTCGTGGACGAGTTGACATATTCCCCCGTCCTTTTCGCCCGCATCCTGAAGCCAGGCCGCAGCGTCGGGAGGAAATTCGCGTCAAGGTACTACGACTCAATCGGTTTCGGAATCCTCCTCTACCCGGAGAATATGCTTGACGGCACCCCGGAAGGCTACGCCCAGGCCATCTGCCTGGATCATACATCCTTCCTCCCGTCACCAATGTTTCCTCCAGAAAGATTGGAGAAAAACGGTCATTTCCGCCTGTTCCGGAACGAACATGACCTTTTTGTTTTTGACCAACCATCGTTGAATATGATCGAGGATGCCATCGTTGAAGCCACAAAGCTGCTCTACATCCGCACCGGCGACCTCATCGCCATAGAGTTGTCCGCCCGGACCCCGCTCACTTACCGTAACGAATCCAGAGCTCATGTCACCGGCTCTTTCGGCCAAGACAAAGTCCTTGATTTTCAGATCATTTTCTAAATAACATTTCGTGATGAACAGGGTTCAGTGAAGTGTCACCACAAACCCTCCGCGCTTCGCGCTCCGTCCCTCCCAGCCTATGGCTGGGTCCCTCCCGCTTATAGCCGCGGGTGGCTAAGGTTCGTGATGGCTCTTCACTGAACCACAGTAGCAAAGTTTAGTAGCGACACCTCAATGAACAATGGCATCCAATAATATAGGGCTGGTCGTGATGGCCAGGAGATGCCAAGTACATAATCTCAATAGCCACCGAAAAATCAAAAGTCAAATTTTGGTAACGTGCAAAATTTGACTTTTGCCTTTTTTCGGTGGCTAACTGATACTTTATCGCTTCGACAAGCCCAGCGACCAGTTTTTCCTTCTGGAAGTCCAGCGTGCAGTCACTCCTTCAGGGAAATCGGCGACCAGTTATTTTATCAGGAAGATCAAGGGCCTACTATGCCATCAGGCGGCGGAAGCCTTTGGCGATGCGGTCAAGGCCTTGCTGGAGACGGGCACGAGGGCAGGCGATGTTGATGCGCATAAAGCCATCAAGGCCGTACATCACGCCGGAGTTGATCCAGACCTTCTCATTGAGCAAGAGGCTGTTCTCTATGTCGTTAGCGGACATATTCAAAGCGCTGACATCCACCCACACAAGGTAGGTTCCTTCCAGTTTGCTGACAGGGAACTCCGGAAGGTTCTCCTCAAAGAACGACAGCAACGTGCGGTAATTCCCGTAAAGATATTCATTAAGCTCCTTGAGCCACGGCTCACCCTCGTTGTAGGCGGCCTGAAGCGCAAGCACACCGAAAGGATTCACCTCACACAACTCGTTGATATTGATTACCCTGTCGATGATTTTCTTCCAGTCAGGATTGTTGGTGATGATGTTGGATATTCCCAAACCGGCGATGTTGAACGACTTGCTTGGAGAGTTCATCGTGACGGTATTGTCCTGGGCCACCTGTGAGATGGAAGCCATCGGAGTGAAGTGATAGCCAGGCATTTCCAGTTCGCAATGGATCTCGTCGCTTATGACGATCACACCGTTTCTGCGGCAGATGTCGGCTACCCTCTCAAGGTCCTCACGAGGCCAGACACGTCCGCAAGGGTTGTGAGGATTGCAGAACAGCAGCACCTTGGCCATCGGGTCGGCGGCACGTCTCTCAAGATCCTCGAAATCAATGTACCAAGTGGCCTGATCACCTTCCGTGTCGTAGATCAGTTTGTTGATTGAGAGTTCACAAAGATTGTTCTTCGCGGTGGAGAAGAAACAGTTGTACGCCGGACTCTGGATGATCATCTTCGGCAATTCACCGTGAGGGCCACGTCCACGGTCCGGCTTCTCGACAACCTCGCCGTCCACAATCTCGTACTGCGTCAAAGCCTTGACAACCACCGACATCGCCGGAACCACCCCTGCAATGTAGAGGTACCAATCCTTCTCCGTGTGCCACCCTCTGCGGCGCTCCCACCAGTTGACGGCAGCCTCGTAGTAGGAATCCGGCACGTGGGTGTAGCCGAAAATCTCTTGATCCACACGATCTTTCAGCACGTTCACGATCTCCGGAGCCACCTTGAAGTCCATATCCGCCACCCAAAGCGGAATCACATCCTCCGAAATCGGCCCGACCGGACTCTCCGCATCCCATTTGACGCAGTTCGTGCCGCGCCTTATCGTCATCTCGTCAAAGTTATATTTTCCCATAATATTACAAATTTTCAAATTTCATTTCCTGCCCTCACGATCATCTTGTCAGAAAAGCCAAGTCGGTATATTCATAAAATCCGGCATTATCTTGACATCAGCAAGTGATTTCCACCGAACAGACTTCGAAGATAGCAAAAAACAATTAAATTTGCGATGATATGAGATTCTACGAATATATTTTCTTGGCCACCGCGTTTGCCGCAAGTGTCTGCGGATGCGTGCGGAATGTCAGCGGAGACTTGCCGCAGGACGTTATCGAACCGCAATTTATGAATATAATCCCGGAAGCTGATGGGGGATATTCATTGGTCTCGATCTCGCCGTTTGACGGGAGCCGGGACACGATATCCATCAGCCAACCTCTTGGCAGATTGATAGTTACGAGCACTTCCTACATCGGTTTTCTGGATGCCGTCGGGGCGGACTCGGTGATTGTCGGGGTGTCGGGCGGTGAATATGTCTGCGACTCTTCAGTGACAGCCGGCCTAAGCAACGGAACGGTGGTGGACATCGGTTATGACGCAAGCCCTGACTACGAGAAGATAATGGCCCTGAAGCCGGACCTGCTCCTGACATATTCAGTCTCCCCTGTGAAGTCGCAGTTCTTCTCGAAACTTGAGTCGCTGGGAATAAAGACTTTCATTGTCAATGAGCATCTTGAGCGACACCCTCTGGCCAGAGCCGCCTACATACGCCTTTTTGGAGCGTTGACAGGGAATATGGCCGCGGCTGACTCGGTGCTTAAGATCGTTTCGGAGAACTACATAAACTTACGTGATTCAGTTCAAAGTAATCTGAACAGAAATATTGAACTGGATTCCAAAGGAACGACTCACAAACAAAGAAAGATTCTGGTCAACATCCCGTACAAGGACCAATGGTTCATTCCCGGACAGGAAAGTTATCTCACCACCCTGTTCAAGGATGCCGGCGGGGAGATTCTCGGAACCAAATCCGGAAGCTCAGTCTCGGGCCAGATTTCGGTCGAGACGGCATATTCATTGTCAAAGGAAGCGGATCTTTGGATGAATGTCGGTTGGTGCCAGACGTTGGAGCAACTTCTTTCAGTCAACCCCTTGTTCGAGGACTTCCATAGGAACATACAGAGAAACGCCTCAGCCATAGGATATTCCGGAACCAAAGGATGCGCTACGAACTCCTGTGACACCTCCGCAAGCGTTGTCTGGAACGACAACAACCGCCTCAACCCCAATGGTGGCAACGATTTCTGGGAAAGCGGTGTGGTACACCCCGACCTCCTTCTCCGCGACCTCATCGGAATATTCAGCGGAGAAGACAACCGTACTCCTATCTATTACAAATCAATCAAGTAGCCAAACGCATCCCGCCTTCAATAACATCTTCCTTTCTTAGGTGCGCAAATATATTCACACCCTGAACACCAAGAGGCATATTCCTGAATTATATTGCCAGAGTCTGTATTAGTCTTTCGAAGGCTTAGCCGTTTATCACAAGGTGAACATCTGGGAGGCGCGGGTGCGGGGAAGGGTCTGGAGATTGGTGATTTCCTTTGCGGTGAGGTGGCCGTCAAGGCGAATCGACCTAAGGGCATCGGCGGCGGAGTCGAAGGCGAGAGACGGTGTGTTGTTGTTCTCACTTAGATGGCAGAGAAAGATGTTCTTGAGGCCGGGATGCCAGAAACGGCGGATGGCCGAGGCGCACTCATCGTTGCTCAGGTGACCGTTGCCTTGACATATACGCATCTTGAGTTCGTGTGGGTAAGGGCCCCCGATCAGCATTCCGGAATCGTAGTTCGACTCGAAGACAACCGCGTCGGCCTTCCGGGCATATTCAATAGCCTCGTCAGTCACCCTGCCGGCATCGGTCATCAGGAAGAACCTTACCCCTGACCACTCGATGAAATAACCTACGGTCTGGGTCGCGTCGTGCGGCACCACAAAATGACTGACCAACGGGAGTTCCTCTTCCGGAATATCCCCACGCAGTCTGATCCTGACAGGACCTTCATCCGGAAGGACACAACGGTAATCCGAGATGTAGTCCCTTGTGAATGTGTGATGCGAAAGAGCCTCGTGCAGCACGGCGGTCGCATATACAGGCTTTTTCAGATGCTTGCAATACGAACCCAGTTGTCTGATGTGATCAAGATGATCATGTGTCACAAGCACTGCCTGAAAGGAATCCACACTTAAGCCGTGCTCCATCAGAGTCTTCTTCAAACGCCGCTGGCTGACTCCAGCGTCGATGAGAAGCCCCGATCTACCGTCGGAAAGGAAATAGCAATTGCCGCAGCTGCCGCTGGAAAGACTAAAAAACTTCAGCATCACTTCTTCTCCTCTTCGCAATATTTCGAGATCACGCTGTAGGCATCACCGACACCGAGCTCACCGGCCCTCGAAAGGTCGATGCAACCTTTCTCCTTGTCTTTCAGATAGATGAGTACAAGACCTCGGTTATAGTACGCGTCTCCCATATAAGGATAGACATTGATCGCCTTGGTGTAGCTGTCAACCGACTCCACGAACTTCGAGGACAGGCAGTAAAGATTGCCAAGGTTGAAATAGACGTACGGGATTCCAGGAAGGATCCTGTCAGCAGCCAGCATATCCTCGATGGCCTCCGAATAGTCATACGTCCGGCTCACCTGATCACGAACACGGGCTCTGGTGGTACCCTTGTCATCCATAGTCAAGGTCTGCACGTTGTTCTCGATGGATGAGATGAAATCGATCATCTCGGCGCGGAGCACACCCCTGTTCAAATAATAGAAAGCCTTGTAATATTCTGAATATTTTCCCTTGCTCTCGGAATTCACCGCGGCGTCGAACTGGTTCAAGGCTGAAGTGAATTGCTTTGACTGCACATCGTAGAGTCCTTTGATGAAAGCCCTGTCAGCATCTGTCAAGGACTTAGGATCCCCGGCGGCAAGATAGGAATCACCATAGAGCGACGCGTCGATTCCGTGCGCGAATTCAGGTTTGACAAGCGAGTCGGAATTGGAGACCGTCATCACGATCGGAGAGTCCGAGATGAACTTGTCGATCAGCGGGTTCTCGTAGCGGTGTCTCAGAGCGATGTTCTGGTTGTCACGCCGTGCCGCAAGGCTGAACTTGTAGAGTGATTTCAGACGGATGTTGATGTCCCTGTTCTGAAGAAGTTCGTTGTCGAAATCCTTTTTGGCGAAATCCGCGTCCAACGCGATCAGGGAACTGTACTTCTTGGTCGTGTCGGCGAACGACCCCTCGTCCGCGGCATTCTTCGCGCGGTACTCCTGAACTTTCTTCTGAGCCGTGTCGTAATCCTGCTTCGAGGACTTTGTACGGCCGAGCATATTCTTCACATACGAGCGGTTCAGATAGGCCTTGGCGAAGTCAGGGTACAGTTCGATGGCCTTGTCGTAGTCGTCAAGGGCATCCATCCAGCGTCCCATCCGGACAAAGTACGAGGCACGGTTGTAGTACGCGAGCACGTTCTCCGGATTGATGTTGATGACGTGGTCCATATCCGCGAGCGCATCCTCCATATTTCCGACCTGCGCGTTGATAAGGCTTCGGTTGTAAAGGGTAAGCGCGTTGCCCGGCTCATCCCTCAAAACTCTGTTCAGGTCGCTCATCGCGGCGTTGTAGTTGTTCTGGTCGTAGTACATCAACGCCCTGTTGAAATAGGCGAAAGTGTTGGTCGTGTCCAGGCCGATCGCCTTGTCCATGTCGGCTATCGCATCATTGTAGTCTTTCCTCAAGGCATAGACGCGGCCACGACGGATATATCCTTCCGGATCGAAGCGATCCAGCCTGATGGCTCTGTTGTAGTCCTCCAAAGCCTTTGTCGTGTCATTGAGGAAAAGATAGGAGGCTCCCCTGTTCAGATATGCGGACGGATCTTTCGGCTCCTTTCTGATATAGCGGTCAAAATCGGCCACAGCCTTGTCGAACTGCTGGGCAAGGAAATATGTCACTCCCCTGCTGAAATACAATCCGTCAAGCCCGGGCCTTAGTTCCATTGCCCTTTCCAGATCTTTCAAGGCCTCGTCGTACTTCCCGAAACGGCTGAGGGTTATGGCTCTGAAATGGTAGCCGTTGGTGAACACTGGATTGAGCCTTACTGAAGTGTTGAAATCAGCCTGCGCGCCACGAAGGTCACCAAGGTTGTATTTCGCGATGCCTCTGTAGAAAAAAGTCCAGCAGTCTGTCGTGTCCAGACGCGCAAGGATGTTGAAATGGCTGATTGCCTCTGAATATTTTCCGTCAGCAAGAGCCGCGCGGCCTCTGAAATTAAACACGTCCTTATCGTACTGCGCGTTGGAGACCAAAGCGAGGCACAACAGGAAAAATAGAGTCAGCGCGAATCTTTTCATATAAATATATTTCACTTTAATCCTTAAAATTCCTAATTTTGTCGTTTGCAAAGATAAACATTTATCGTGCCTTGAAGACGCTTTTAAGTAAAATTTTCGCATTGATTCTCCTCACGGTCACCGCCGGGGAGCTTTTCGCGCAGCAATCGGAGGTCAAGATGGTGCCCTCTGGACGCAACGCCGAGAAAGTCATCAACTCAGACAACCTCAGGATGCAGGTTGAATTCCTCACGGACACCACATTCAAAGGCAGGGCGACAGGCTCACGCGGAGCCGCCGAGGTGGCCCTTTGGATTTCCAGACGCTACGAGAACGCCGGGCTCATGCCGTTTGACGGCAGTTGGAGCCGATCGTTCAAAGTCGGGGATGCCGTGGGACGTAACATTCTCGGTTTCCTGCCTGGAAAGAGAGAGGCATCCAAAGAAATGTACGTCATCATCGCCGCCCATTATGACAGTCATGGGATCATCGACGGAAATCTCTACCCAGGTGCTGACAACAACGCGTCCGGGGTTGTGGCCATGCTCAGCGTGGCGGACATGTTCCGCAAGATGAAAGATCTTGGACGTTCATACGGAAAGAATATAATCTTCGTGGCGACCGACGCGAAGGAAAAGAACTCTGCCGGTGCGGAGGCCCTGATGGACGACATCAGGAACGGCAGACTGAAAGATCCTGTGGACGGCGAGACGATCACGATGGACAGGATTCGCTCCACCGTTGTACTCGACATTCTCGGAAGCACCCTTGAGCCTATCCACAAGGACAGAAAGGATTTCCTGATCATGCTCAGTGACGGGCAATATACTTTTGACCTCACAAGGGCGAACGAAGGACAGGGAATGGGGCTTGACATATCAACCAACTACTACGGCAGCAAGAGTTTCACCGAGATGTTCCACAGCCGGTTCGGCGACCAGAAGATATTCGTCCAGAACGGTCTGGTCTGCGCCGTGTTCACCTCTGGCATCACGATGCTGACCAACAAGGTCACTGACACCGCCGACACCCTCGACTACGAAGTTTTACGCAAAAGAATATTCCTGATCTTCCACTGGTTGGAAAAAATACTCTGACAATGAAAGAATTCTGGTCAATGATAAAGCGCTATGTCGCGCCTTTCAAGAAATATCTCGCCGGCTCGATAATTCTGAATATCCTGTCGGCGGTGTTCAACATCTTCTCGTTCGCGATCATCGTGCCGATCCTGCGCATCCTGTTCAAGATCAACGAGACGGTATATTCATTCACCCCGTGGAACGAGGTTTGGAATATGCCGTTCAAGGATCTCGGGGACGCGTTTATGGCGAACGTCTATTGGATGCTGGAGCAGCAGATCTCCGCGCTCGGAGCGTCAACCGTGCTGCTGTTCCTGTGCATATTCCTGGTTGTGATGACCGCGCTGAAGACCGCCTGCTACTTCGGCTCATCCGCTGTGATGGTTCCGATCAGGACCGGAGTGGTGAAGAACATCAGGATGGACATCTACAACAAGATCCTCGCCCTTCCGCTCGGCTTCTTCTCGGAGGAGAAGAAAGGCGACATCATCGCCAGGATGAGCGGTGACGTGCAGGAGGTCGAGAACTCCATCACCGGCTCCATCGAGATGCTGATCAAGAACCCGATTCTCATCCTTTTTTATTTCGTCGCCCTTCTTGTCATCAGCTGGCAGATGACGGCGTTCACGATCCTGTTCGCCCCTGTGATGATGTGGGTGATGGGAGTCGTGGGAAAGAACCTGAAGAGGAAATCGCTTGAGGTCCAGCAGCTTTGGAGCGATGTGATGGCGCAGGTGGAGGAGACTCTCGGAGGTCTTCGCATCATCAAGGCGTTCATCGCCGAGAAGAAGATGTCCGACAGGTTCGACAACGTCACCGAGGCGATGAGGAGAAAGAACAACCGGGTGACCATCCGCCAGTCCCTCGCCCACCCGATGAGCGAGTTCCTCGGCACCGTGCTTATTATGATCGTGCTGTGGTTCGGAGGAGCGTTGATCCTCGGAGGAAAATCGACAATCGACGCGCCTATATTCATTTATTATATGGTGATCCTCTACAGCATCATCAACCCTATCAAGGATTTCGCGAAGGCTGGGTACGCCATCCCTAAGGGTATGGCCTCGATGGAGAGGATCAACAAGATTCTGGACGCGGAGAACGACATCATCGAGCCGAAGGAGCCGAAAGCCTTGGACGGATTCAACGGGAAACTTTCGTTCGAGCACGTTAACTTCCGCTATCCGGACGGGCACAGGATGATTCTGGATGATGTGAGTCTGGAAATTCCTAAAGGCAAGACAATAGCGATCGTGGGTGCCTCCGGTGCGGGAAAATCCACCTTGGTGGACCTCATTCCGAGATTCTATGACCCGACCGGCGGAGCCATCACGATTGACGGGACGGACATCAGGGACATCAGGATCGCGGATCTTAGAAGCCTCATCGGTAACGTCAATCAGGAATCGATTCTGTTCAACGACACGATTTTCAACAACATAGCCTTCGGTGTCGAGAACGCCACGATGGAAAGCGTGATCGAGGCGGCGAAGATCGCCAACGCCCACGACTTCATTATGGAGAAGGAAGGCGGCTACGATTTCAACATCGGAGACCGCGGCATCAAACTGTCCGGCGGCCAAAGGCAGAGAATCAGCATCGCAAGGGCAATCCTCAAGAACCCGCCTATCCTGATCCTGGACGAGGCAACTGCATCGCTTGACACTGAGTCTGAGAAGATTGTGCAGGAGGCTCTTGACAGACTGATGTCAACCAGAACCACAATAGCCATCGCCCACAGGCTCTCGACCATCCGAAACGCGGACGAGATCATCGTTATGGACGAAGGTCGGATCGTGGAGCGTGGCAGACACGAGGACTTGCTGGCGCTGAACGGATATTATAGGAAACTCAATGATATGCAGGCACTTTAATGCCTCGCAGGAATATTCATAACACACCGCGATGAAAAATGTTGTCAGACAGATAAGGGTCCCGCTGATTGAAGGACTTGAGATGATGAATATGCAGGAACTGGATCTTGAGATGGAGAAAGGTGCGTCAAAGTTCGCCGTCTGCGAGCAGAACTGGCCCAAGGACGCCCCGTACGCTCCGGATTGCAACGGTTCCATAGCCCGCACAAAGACCCATCTTGCGGTTATGTTCCACGTGAGGGGGCTTGACCTCAGGGCAACCGCGATGGAGGACAACGGAAACAGTTGGGAGGACAGCTGCTGCGAGTTCTTCGTCACGGATCCGTACGACGGGACATACTACAATTTCGAGATGACCTGTGTCGGCTCGCTGCTTGCGTCCAAGAGGACGAGCAGGATCAACAAGACACTCATCCGGCCGGAACTCTTGGCAAGTGTCATAAGGCATAGTTCCCTGGAGCGCAAGCCTGTCACGATCAACGACAGGATATTCAGCTGGACGGTTGCTATGCTGATCCCGTTCGAGCTGATAGGAATCGACAGGGAAAACCTTCCGGTCAGCCTGCGGGGGAATTTCTACAAATGCGGAGACCTTACCGCTCATCCGCACTTCCTCAGCTGGAACCCGATCAAGACCCCGAAACCCGACTTTCACAGACCCGAATTCTTCGGAGAACTGATTCTGAAATAAATCTATGAATATGAGAAAACAACGGATTCTGGCTATACTGCTGTTCATCCTGTACCTCTGCGCCGTGGCGTACTGCTGCTTCGGTCGTTTCAAAGACTTACCGCAGATCGGACAGGACAGTCTGTGGGGAATCCCGATGGACAAGGTTGTCCATTTCATAATATTCTTCCCGTTCCCGATCCTTTGCTATGCGGCGTTCCGCCCTAAAAGTGAGAAAGGATGGAGGATAGCCTTGGCCGTGGCCATCATTTTTGCCATAGGTTGCGCCGTGGCGGCCGGAACGGAGATCGGACAGTCTTTCACCACCTACAGAAGCGGGGATCCGATGGATTTTCTGGCGGATTTCACCGCACTCGCCAGCACGTCGGTGATCACGTTGCTGGCCGAATTGCTGATATTCAAGAACAAACGATAGTATGATCAAACGATTAATAACCCTATTCGCTGTCGCCGGGGCATTTTCCACAGGCCTTGCGGCGCAGTCTGTAAAGGAATTCAAGGATGCGGTTGACTCACTCCAGACCCTTGTTGTCGAAAGGACAGGTGTGTCATCGCAGGTCAAGGCCAACAAGGTCGTCAGACGAGGCTATGATCTTGACTTTTATTTCACACCGGCTATGGGGGATTTCCCTTGGCGGTCAAAGGACGTGAAGTGGCTCAGGAAGACACTCACGGATCTGATGCCGGAATCTTGTTCCAAGTACGGGATCGGGAATCTGTTCGTGGGCAAGAACAGGCTGGAATCATACGTTGTGCCGCAGGTCGGCAATGACGGGAAATCCATTGACAACAAATTCAGGACAAAGGACTTACGTAACACCCATCCGTTTGTCACCAAAATGGACGAGGAAGACTTTTCCCAAGGTCTGGCAGGACGTAACATAGCCCTCTGGCAGAGCCACGGCCGCTATTTCGAGGAGAAGACCGACCGTTGGGAATGGCAGCGCGCGCCGACGTTCCAGACCGTCGAGGATATGTACACCCAAAGCTATGTGCTTCCGTTCCTGATTCCGATGCTGGAGAACGCCGGAGCCTACGTTATGACTCCTCGCGAGAGGGATCCGCAGACCAACGAGGTCATCTCAGACAACGATCCAGCTTTCGAGGGCGGACGTGGAGAGGGTGTCAGAATCGAGGGAAGATATTCAGAGACAGGAACTTGGTCGGACGCTGGAATTGGATTCGCGGATGCCAGGGCGACATATTCATTGCTGGAGAATCCGTTTCAGATGGGAACGGCCCGCCAAGCGGAATGCCGTGAGAACCATAGGGGAAAGGCGGCCGAGGCACGCTGGACCCCTGAGATTCCGGAACGCGGGGAATATTCAGTCTATATTTCCTATAAGAGTCTGCCGCACAGCACTCCTTGCGCCCATTACACAGTCAGGCATCTGGGCGGCGAGAGTGAGTTCATCGTCAACCAGAAGATGGGCGGCGGCACCTGGATCTACATTGGCACATTCGAGTTCGACAAAGGTTCAGAAGGTTGCGTGATCCTTGACAACAGCGTCCCGAAAGGCTACAACGTCACCCGCAACGCTGTGATCACAGCGGACGCAGTGCGTTTCGGCGGCGGAATGGGCAAGATCGCAAGAGGCCTCAAAGACCAGCCGGTCAATGAATATACCACCTCAGGGATGCCGTCCTTCACGGAAGGAGCACTCTATTGGATGCAATGGGCCGGGGCCGATTCCACAATCCTGAGCAAATACGACAATGACTACACGTCCGACTACGGCAACCGTGGCGCGTGGGTCGGCTGGATGTCCGGTGGTTCAAGGACAAATCCAAAGGCCGAAGGACTGAATATTCCGATAGACCTTTCGTTCGCGTTCCACACGGACGCCGGTACGACTCCGAATGACTCGATCATCGGCACGCTGTCCATATACACCTTGCTGTGCGACGGCAGCGACAAGTTCGCCAACGGAGAGGACAGGCTTCAGCAGAGGATGTACGCTGACTTTGTCCAGACAGAGATCGTGAACGACATCCGCAAGGAATTCAATCCGGAATGGAGCAGAAGGGGCTTGTGGGACCGATCCTACAGCGAATCCCGCACGGCGACAGTTCCTGCGATGCTGCTCGAATTACTGTCTCACCAGAATTTCGCGGATATGAAATTCGGACTTGATCCGTCTTTCCGCTTCACTGTCAGCCGCGCGGTCTATAAAGGAATGCTTAAATACCTGAGCGCCCGCTACGGTTGCGAATATGCAGTGCAGCCGCTTCCGGTCAACTCTTTCGCTACTTCATTCACTGGTTCCAAATCCGTGAGGCTCAGCTGGAAAGCCACCGTGGACTCGCTTGAGGCAACCGCCGTCCCTACCGGATATATTCTTCAGACAAGGATTGACGACGGGGCCTTTGACAACGGCCGTGTGCTGGATGGATGCAAAGTCTCAGGAAACGAGATCTCAACCAAGGTCTCCATCGTCCCTGGGCACATCTACAGCTATCGTGTGACCGCATTCAACAAGGGCGGGAAAAGCTTCCCTTCCGAGACCCTCAGCGTCGGCATCCCGGAATCAGGCAACGGCAAAAACGTCCTGGTGGTCAACAACTTCACCAGAGTCTCCGCTCCGGCGTGGTTCGACACCAATGAATATGCCGGATTCGACGCGAGCCTCGATGCCGGTGTCCCATACGTAAAAGAAATCAATTTCATCGGCCCTCAGTACCAGTTCCGCCGCGAGCTGCCTTGGCTGGACGATGACAATCCTGGATTCGGAGCGGCCTGGACCGACGAGGCCGGAAAGGTCTTCGCCGGGAACACGTTCGACTACTGCGGAATCCACGGCAAGGCTCTCATGGCGGCCGGATATGCTTTCCACTCTTCGAGTGTGGCGGCGTTCTCCGCCGACAGGACCTTGGCTAAAAACGATGTGGCCTTGGATCTCATCTGCGGAAAACAGATCACTACCGTTGTCGGCACTGGCAAGGTGCCGGACAGGTTCCAGGTGTTCCCTACTGGCCTACAGCAAGCCATCAGACGCTACACTGAGGATGGCGGGAACGTGCTCGTCTCCGGGGCGAACATCGGCACGGATGTCTGGGACGGGATCTACCCAGTGCACAAGGACAGCTTATACACGTCTTCAACAAAGGAATTTGTGGAGAAGACGCTTGGCTACAGATGGATGACAAACTACGCCAGCCGCAACGCCGCTGTCAAGGTCAAGAAGAACGGCCCAATCAGTCTGAGCGTGCCGGAATTCCAATTCCACAAGGAGCGCAACCCGTTCATCTACTGCGTGGAGACCCCTGACGGAATCGTGCCATCATCTGATAAGTCGAAATCATTCCTTCGCTACTCAGACACGAACATCTCGGCCGGAACCTGCTTTGAGGGGAATGGTTACAGGACCGTCTGCATCGGCTTCCCTATCGAGGTCATCAGCGGGGAGGCCGCTATTGAACCACTGATTAAGGACATAATGAAATTTCTTGACAAATAACCAGTTATGACTACAAGAGAATCCGAACTCATCGAACTCCTGCACAAGGAAGTCAAGCCAGCCTTGGGCTGCACCGAACCGATCGCCGTCGCGCTGGCCGCCGCCAAAGCCACGGAAACCTTGAAAACAGAAGTCCCCGTACTCTCTGAATATGAAGTTGACGTGGAGGTCAGCGGAAATATTCTCAAGAACGGAATGGGAGTCGGAATCCCCGGGACCGGGATGGTCGGGCTTTACATCGCCTCCGCCCTCGGAGCGGTCTGCGGGAAAAGCGAGTATGGTCTTGAGGTGCTCAAGGACCTGACCGACAAGGATGTGGATACAGCGAAAGGATTGGTGGACGCAGGCAAGGTACGGATCAAGGTCGCTGAGAGTCCAAAGATCCTTTACGTCAAGGTCACGGTTAGTTCAGCCGGCCACAAGTCCTGGACTGTCATTGAGGACGACCACGACAGGATTGTCGAGACAGGACTCGACTCCTCTGTCTCCGATTTCAGGAAAGGCGGGGACGGGGAGACAACACCGGTGAAATGCACGCTGGACTACAACCTGACTGTCAAGGAAATATATTCATTCGCCCAAAGCGCCACATTCGAGGACATCAAGTTCATTCTTGCGGACAGAGACTTGAACCTTGCGCTCGCGCGGGAAGGTTTGAGCGGAGACTATGGTCTCAACGTCGGCAAGGCCATCAGGGAGAACCAACAGGAGGTTTTCGGGGATGATTTCATCAGCTTTGCGATGGGGATGACCGCCGCGGCCTCGGATGCCAGAATGGCAGGATGCAAGCTTCCGGCGATGAGCAATTCCGGCAGCGGCAACCAAGGGATCACGGTGAGTATGCCCGTGATCGCTTACGCATTGAAATACGACGTAGATGACGAGCGGCTGGCCAGGGCGCTCATCCTCAGCAATTTGGTCGCCATTCACATTAAAGGATATCTTGGAAAGTTGTCAGCCCTGTGCGGCTGCGTGATTGCTTCGACCGGATCAGCCTGCGGAATCGTGTTCCTCCGCGGAGGAAGCTACGACCAAGTCTGCTCGGCGATCAAGAATATGATCGGAAACATCACCGGCATGGTCTGTGACGGTGCCAAGGTCGGATGTGCGATGAAAGTGGCCTCCGGAGTGGCCTGCGCCGTCCAGTCCTGTGTCTTGGCCCTGAGGGGGACCTGCATCAAGGAGACCGACGGCATCATCGACAAAGACATCGAGAAGACAATCCGGAATCTCGGCCGTATCGGCTCCGCCGGTATGCAGTCCACCGATCACCTCATCCAGCAGATAATGCTCTGCAAAGAGTAGTTTAAGTCCAAATCAAGCAGCGGGGCTACGTATAACATAATCCCGCCGCCCGAAAACCTTGCATACATATTCGGAAAAAATTTTCCTAATATTCACTCACAGATCGGCTTGTCCGGTAAAAGCTCTACATACCGGACAAGTTGCCCGAATCGTGCACTTCGTCCGGCAAAACCACTATTCCACCGGATGAGCTGAACGAATATTGAAATGTGAATATTAGAAACTATCCTTTTTCATTTCCTGCTCTCTTAATTTAAGGGAACTATATAGGAGTTGACTAACTTAATCTTATAGGAACGTTGTCCCGGGTGTGGTGTTCCGGACTTCCAGGTGCGTAAAACCCTACGCACCTGAAATGACATTCGTTTGACAGTCAGCGAGTTTGTGTCCCAGGTGCGGAGATGTTCACGCACTTAGAAGTTGTCGTCCCTGGTACAGGGCATCCTGTTGGTGTTCCGGACTTCCAGGTGTGTAAAACCCTACGCACCTGAAACGTCATCCGTTTGACAGTCAGCGAGTTTGTGTCCCAGGTGCGGAGATATTCACGCACCTAAGAGTCGTCGTCCCCGGTACAGGGCATCCTGTTGGTGTTCCTTACTTCCAGGTGTGTAAAACCCTACGCACCTGAAACGCCATCCGTTGGATAGTACACAAACCGTACTGAACTATTACGAGTTGGCGACACCAGCATTTTGTGAATATGGCGGCACGCAAACACGCCCTAAGTGCGACGAGATGCCCGCGGATATGCCGCCTACCGATCTGGAAACCATAGGCGGCATACTACCGTGTCTCACTATGGCGTAGAAGCGTGATCGTATGCCGCTATTTTACAAAATGGCAATACATTAGTCCTTTGAAAAGGCAACCATGCTCGGAGCGCTTGCCGGATGTTGCGACTGACAGGAACGGGCAGCGAAATGCGATCAAACTTCAATGGGAACAGACGTAATGTGTAAGAGTAGTCAACTCGTATATAATTACCTTAATTTTACCTAAACGAGGTATCATTTCAGCTCCACAACCAACGCAATAGTAAGAATGCTTTGATCGTTCAATAGAAGACACATCGTTAATATTTATGACCTGCTTACTTTCATCATACGCATAGTGATATTTGATTAGTGCCATCTCTGCCATATACTTAAATTAAACAAATATAAGCATATATGTCATATATTCATCAATTGTGATGCAAGAAAAAAATTCAATAATACCATATGCTTTATCATTCGGATGCATAAAGAAAAATATTTCTGTTTTTTAAGACGAATTATCTGTTTCTTTTCAATTTTTACGTTTAGTGTGCCGATATTGCAGACGTGTCTCTGAACGGTTCGGAGACGAATGTATTTAACTTCAACATATCAAACTATGAAAGATTCAGACAAACTATGCGTTGTTAATGACACGGCTGCTGAGACAACAGCTGTTGATGGCAGCAAGGGAAGCGGCACAGACTTAAGCGCCGAGGAGATGTTCAGGATGAGGTATGTCCTTTGTCGTGAGCTGATGGAAGAAAAAGATCGGTACAGGAACCTTCCAGAGGTGGAGAAGGATGCGATCGCACAGCGGCTCTCACAATCACAATATCTCAATCTAACCAGTGATTGGGCTTTCAAACACCTGTTCTACAACCACAAAGATCTGTTGGTTCTGCTGCTTAATGACATTCTTGACGAGACTATAACCAACGTTGAGTTTCGCGAGTCTGAGCTAACGAAAGTGTTTGAGAACGACAAGACTGTTGTATTCGATCTGTGGTGCAGGACAAGCGATGGCAGAGAACTGATTGTTGAAATGCAGAAGACATATAGAAAGGATCAGCGGGATCGTCTGTTCTACTATGGGGCTTCATTGATCCGCAATCAGTTGAAATCAGGGGGTAAGACGTATCACGTTAACCCGGTCAAGATCATTTGCATAATGAACTATGAGGAACCTCATACAACGGTACCGGATGGCAAGATCATATTCCAATATCGCACAACAGAAGTTGAGACCGGAGAATTATATGGGAATCAAATGTCAATCTATTTCTTTGAACTTCCAAGAGTTATGCGACTTACGAAAAATTTTGAAAGTCCGGTGGCAGGATGGTGCGGAATATTCAGAAATATAACTAACTTTGTCACATTGAGAAACGGAGACTACGGTCATTTCCAACGAGTTGTGGAGGCGATGACTATCCGCTCACTCAGCGAACAGGAAATTAAAGAATATTTCAGCGATATGATGACTCTTGAAGATATGGAGCCTTACATCGAAGGCGGACACGAACTTGGCTACCGTAAAGGTCTGGCCGAAGGGCTTGAGAAAGGCGAGAAAGAAAAAGTCGCATTTATCAAAGGTTTGCATAAGGCCGGAGTTTCAGCGGAAGTCATCGCATCCGCCGCCGGACAGAGTATTGAATATATTCAGAAAATACTTGAAGTAAGCAAGTAACGAAATACCAATACCAGTCACAATAAAGAACCTTTGGGCACAGAAGACATATTCTGTTATCCCAAAGGTTTGAAGTTTTTACTGGTGATAACGCCGCATCACAAGAAAAAAGCATCCACTTTCCAAAATAGGATAATGTCTCTTAATTCACCACAATCTCGTCGATGAAGATGAAGGCGTGGTTGCGGTTCTTGGTTATGTCGTCACGTACGGCTTTGTACTTTATGTAGCGGGCTTTGGCGGTGACGGTAGTGCCTAAGGTGTGCAGGAGAGCGCAGGAATCGTTGTCTGGGATCTCCAACAGGCAGACGACAGGATCGCTGAAATTGACGCCGTCCTCCGAGAATGAGACCTCGGTCCTTACCGGGAATCCGACCTCGGCGGAAGTGTGCGAAAGGAACGTGGCCCCTACATAATGAATATCCTTGACCGCTCCGAGGTCTATCGTGACATCGACATCACAAAGGAAGCCTTGCCAACGGTTGTCCTTGTAGAACCAGCCGCCAAGGTTCCCGTCCACAAGGGCGTTGTCTCCTCCGGCTGGATAGCCATTGGAATATTTCCGGCCGTTATAGGTGATCTTCACACCGGCCGCAAGATGGTCAAGAGGTTTCAGAGACTCCGGTCTCGGACCGATCTCGTTCCTCAAATCAAATGCGTTGTAACCTTTTGAGCGAAGGCTCTCCGCAAGCCTCACGGCATTCTCCCTGAAACGAGGATAGTCCTTGCTTCCGGCCGGACTCCAGCCGATCTCCGCGATGGCGAACGCACGGGGATACAGCAGGTACTCCATATACTCCCCTGTCGGAACGAACTCAGACCAGAGATTGGCCTGAAGACCGAGAAGATGCCTGACATATTCATCAGCTATTCCACCGGTCGGCTCGAACGAATAGACCTGCTCCAAAGGACGGTAGCCGCTGAACGACTTTGGCTGGGAGAACGGAGCGTCCTGGCTGGAATCGAAGTAGCAGTAGTCTCCCGGAGACATAATCACATCGTGGCCCATACTTGCCGCCGTTATGCCTCCTTGCGTGCCTCTCCAGGACATCACAGCCGCGCCTTCCGCCAGACCTCCGTCCAGGATCTCGTCCCAACCGATGGCGTGACGGCCTCTTGACTCCAGAAATCTTGTGATTCGGTTCACGAGATAGCTTTGCAGTTCATCCACATCCTTAAGATGTTCGGTTTCCATACGGTGGCGGCAGTTGACGGCATGCCGGACGCTCTTTCCATCCGCTCTTCGAAGCCTCATCGCCCCCGATGTGGACATATTCATAAGGGAACATCTCTATCACTTCATCAAGAATCCTCTCGAACATCTCGAAGGTCTTGTCCTTGCCAGGGCAAAGGTCGCCGGAAATCCGCCGCCCGCCGTCATGGCGAAGGCAGGCCAGTTCCGGATATGCGGCCAGCACCTCACCGGAATGCCCGGGAAGTTCTATCTCCGGAATGATGTCAATATGCCTTGCGGCGGCATATTCAACAATCTCCTTCACATCGGCTTTGGTCAGATAGCCTCCGGATGCGAGCGGAGAGCCTTCCTCTGAATATTGCCTCCCCAGTTCCCTCCATTCCTCGAAGTTCCTTCCTACCCTCCAGGCCGCCTTGCGGGTCAATTCAGGGTATGCGTCGATCTGGATCCTCCACCCCGCATCATCGGTCAGATGCAGATGCAAGGTGCTCATCTTGACCGCGGCCATAGCGTCCAACTGCTTCAGGATAAAATCCTTGTCCCGAAAGTTCCTGGAGATGTCCAGCATCAGTCCCCTGTGGCGGAACCGTGGATAGTCCAGAATGACGCATCGCATCAAGATGGAATCCTTATCCATCATCATCCCAAGGCTTGTCTTCGCGCGATAAACACCAGCTTCGGAAACGGCGAAAATATCTATGCCCTTCTTTCCTACAGCCAGCTTATAAGCCTCATTCCTGGCAAACTCCGGAATATTCAAAGAATTGATTTCCTTGAGGAAACGCTTGTCGCCAAGATGGACACGCACGTCACTGCCATCCACCTTTGGGAAATATTCCTCCATGAATATCTCGTACTTGACCGGAACCGGAATGATGTCCTGTGGCCCCGAAGCGGCGAATGCCGACGGCACGATGGCCATCAGCGTCGCAAGCACTATAAGTTTCTTTTTCATAAGCTGGTTGATGTAAGTAGAACTACTTGTCAATCAAGACACTTTTAATTTCCTTGAATATGTCCGTGTTGTCCATCACGCCGCCGAACCTCCAGGCGGAAGCGCCATAGGAATAAAGGATAACCGGGGACGCGGTGTGGCTTGTGGCCGAATAGTTCACCTCAAGTCCGCTCTCCCCTTTCGTGAAATCCTTGCTGCCAGGCACAAGAGTGATTCCACCTGTCTCATGGTCGGCCGTGACAATCACAAGGGTTCCTTTGTGAGTGTCAGCGTAGTCAAACGCGGAGTTGACCAGTTTGTCAAATTCCTCCATCCACCAAAGCACCTCGTCAGTATTGTTGGCGTGTGCCGCATGGTCAATGTGTGATCCTTCGATCATGGCGAAGAACCCTTTCTTGTTCTTTTCCAGAATCTCAAACGTGTGCCCGGCCAGATCAGTCAGAAGATCAGAATTGATCTCCGCCTCATCCAACTGCTTTCCCTCGTCCAACAGGCCAAGGATCGGGGTCGTCCATGTGGAATAGAACTTCTCGGGAGTCTCCACGTAGGTGAATCCGGCGTTCACAGCCTTTTCGACAAGATTCTCATCGGTATATTTCTTTTCCGTGAAATACTTCCTGCCCCCGCCGACTATCACATCTGGTTTGAATTCTATCAGATCCTCTGCTATTTCCTTCCTTTTTCCACGTTTGTCCACATGGGCATAAAATCCAGCCGGTGTGGCGTCAAGAACGTAGGATGTCACAACGATTCCTGTCGAAAGCCCTTTATTCTGAGCTAATTCAGCGATACTCTCCGGCTTGGTGCCATCCGGAAGCATTCCAAGCATGCTGTTGTTTGTCTTGTACCCGGTGGCCATCGCAGTGGCGGCGGCCGCGGAATCCGTTGTCCTGTTGTTAGCCGAATATGTCTTGACCACGGCGGCGTACTGAGCCCTGTCAAAACAGGTAGGCTCATAATTCTGGTTTATCATCCATGAGGCTGTGGCACCGAGCCCCATTCCGTCCCCGATAATCAGAATGACATTCTTAACCTTTTCATTCTTAGGGGCCTTGTCTCTTGCCACCGATGGAGTCGCCATCAAGGCAACCAACAAGATAAACGCTAGTGACTTTTTCATTCTGCTGATCTTATGTGTTATTCTTTCCTGCAAAGTTAAATTAAATTCGGCAATATTCGTAAATTTGCCGTATTATGGCAAATGGCAGACTTTATCTGATACCATCCCCTCTTGGGGAATATGATCCCGCGGAAGTCATCCCGCAACCGGTTCTTGACAGGCTCAAGGGTATCCGGAAATATGTCGTGGAAGAGGCGCGCACCGTGCGAAGGTACCTTTCCGCGGCCGGTCTGAAAGGGCACATAGGAGAACTTGAGCTGAGGGAACTCAACGAGCATTCCTCCGCCAAGGATGTGGAGGCCTTGCTTGATATGTTCTCTGACCCTGACGGGACACCGACCGATGTGGGGTTGATTTCAGAGGCCGGTCTTCCGGCCGTGGCGGATCCGGGGGCCCAGCTGGTGGCACTCTGTCATATTCATGGAATACAGGTTGTTCCGCTTGTCGGGCCGTCATCTCTGATGCTGGCGCTGATGGGTTCGGGGCTCAACGGCCAGAGTTTCGCGTTTTGCGGGTATCTTCCGGCGAAGACCGATGAACGCCGTAAAGCGGTCAGGGAGATTGAAAGGCGTTCCGCGCAGCTGGACCAGACGGAGATATTCATAGAGACTCCATACCGGAACGATTCGATGATGGCGGATCTGCTGGCCACACTCCAGCCTCAGACGAGGCTTTGCGTCGCGGCGGACATCACCCTGCCGGAGGAGACGGTCCTGACGAAAAGCGTCAAGGAATGGAAGCGGTCGCCCATCTCCATCGGAAAACGGCCATGCGTCTTCCTGCTGCTGGCCAGCAGCGGTCACTGAGCCTGCCGAAGTGACCTACAGAATGGCAAGAGCCGGCCACTGCCCCTGTCGAAGAGACCATAAATGGCAAGAATCGGTCACCGAGCCTGTCAAGGTGACCATAAAAGAGGAATTAAAGGAATATGAGATACGACGGAATAATAGAACTTGAAGGCATGGAGTTCCATGCCTATCACGGATGTCTGGAGAAAGAACGGAGAGAGGGCAACACGTTTCTGGTTGACTTCCACGCCGAGACGGAGTTGAAGAAGGCTGTGAAGACCGACGACCTTAGGGAGACGGCTGACTATGGGAGGATCTACGACATAGTGGCGGAGCAGATGGCGGTGCCGTCCAACCTGCTGGAGAATGTCGCCGGCAGGATACTGGACGCCGTCCAGAAGGAGTTCAAGGACTTCCTTTTCATCAAGATAAGGGTTTCAAAGATGAATCCGCCGGTGAACGGGCCGTGCGCCTGGTCCCGTGTCACCGTGACTTATGGCGATCCAATCTGGAGGTTTTAGGATGAGGATAGCGTTTCTGACACTCGGCTGCAAGCTCAACTACGCCGAGACATCGACTTACGAGAGAGGTTTCACGGCGAACGGCCTTGAGGTCGTCCCGTGGGAGGAGCAGGCTGATGTCTACCTGATCAACACTTGCTCTGTCACGGAGAGGGCCGAGAAGAAGTGCCGCAATGTGATCCGGAAGATGCACAGGGTCTCCCCCGGAGCCAGGATCATCGTCACAGGCTGCTACGCCGAGCTTCGCCGGAACGATCTGCTGGCCATAGACGGTGTGTCGCTTGTGTTCGGAGCCAAGGAGAAGTCCCGTGTGGTTCCTTACACAATGGAACTGATACTAAACAGCGGCAGCGATGGCACAGCCAGCCCTTCCGCGCTTCGCGCTCCATCCCGTCCCGCCTGCGGCGGTCCACCCGTTCACGAGGCCACGGGCGGCCACGGGGCTGGCAATGCCATCACTGCCGCCTCCACGGCCACCAAGACTGTGACTCATCATGGTTCACAAACCAATGAAGCAATTGACATCAATACCGTCCTTGAACAGCCCCTGCCATCGATGAATGGTTCTTCTGATCTGGAACCGATGAGTGCGGCGGAATACAAGGGGATCTCGAAGGAGACGATGGCGGCGTTCTCGTCGGAGGAAAGGACGAGGTCGTTCCTCAAGGTGCAGGACGGATGCAACAACTTCTGCGCCTACTGCACAGTGCCTTACGCGAGAGGAAATTCAAGGAATATACCGATTTCGGAAGTGCTGGAGCAGGCCCGCAGGATAGCAGGAGCCGGAATCAAGGAGATTGTCATCACCGGAGTCAACACCGGGGACTTCGGCAGGACGACCGGCGAGAGTTTCCTCGATCTGCTGAAACGCCTCAACGACGTGGAAGGCATCGAACGCTACAGGATCTCGTCAATCGAGCCGAATCTCATAACGGAGGACATCGTGGACTGGATAGCCTCCGGAACCAAATTCCAGCCACACTTCCATATTCCTTTACAGTCAGGGTCGGACACGATCCTCAAAAGGGTGGGCCGCCGCCACACGACGGAATTCTTCGTCGACAGGATCGACTACATCCGCTCCAGGATGGATCCTAAGGCCGGGCAGGACGACAAACCCTTCGTGTTCTTCGGGATAGATGTCATCGCCGGACTGCCCGGAGAGACAGAGGAACTGTTCGAGGAGACATATTCATTCCTCAAGGACCGCGTCAGACCGGCGTTCATCCACGTGTTCCCCTATTCCCGCCGCCCCGGAACCGTCGCCGCCGGGTGGAAGGATCAGGTCAAGGATGCCGTCAAGACGGAAAGGGTGGCAAGGCTGGAGGCGCTGTGCGGCGGGCTGCACACGGCGTTCGTGGAAAGGAACAGGGGCAGACGCTCGCAGGTGCTGTGGGAATCCGACGAGAAGGACGGGATGATGGGCGGCTACACCGGCAACTACATCCGCGTCGAGAGACCTTACGACCCGGTGCTTGTGAATATGGTGGAGGACATCACGATCTGACAGGCGATCCGGTTTATATAACACGGGTTTATATAATGCGGGTTTATATAACACGGGTTTATAAAACAATAGAACAATATTCCAAGATTATTTTACGGAAACAAGAATAATTATATGCGCAAGGCTAGACTTACATTTTTGGGCACCGGGACTTCACAAGGAGTCCCGATCATCGGCTGCAAGTGCGATGTGTGCACATCACCGGACACAAGGGACAAGCGGTTCCGCTCATCCGTGTTCGTTGAATATGAGGGGCTTGGCATCCTCGTGGACGCCGGGCCGGACTTCAGGATGCAAATGCTCGCCCATGATCTCTGCCACCTTGACGCCATCCTGCTGACACACAACCACAAGGACCACACTGGAGGCCTTGATGACGTGCGCTCGCTCAACTACATCGACAAGCGCGCCGCCGAGATCTATTGCGAGCGGAACGTCCTCGACGATCTTATCAAGGAATATCCCTACGTCTTCGCCTTCCCGAAATACCCCGGAGCGCCGGAGTGGCATCTGCATGTCATTGACGAGAATCCGTTTCTGGTCTATCCGAACGCAAAGGACATGGAGCTGGTCTGGGTGCACGATGTCGGCTACCATTACAAGACTCCGGACGGAAGGCTGATCCCTACCGGCCGGAAACTGGAGGACATCATCGACAAGGCGGATCCCGCATCGATGGGCGCCTCGACGGACGGCGTGGAGATCATCCCGATCCGGGGACTCCACGACAGGCTCCCGGTGCTCGGATTCCGCTTCGGGGACATCGCCTACATCACCGACATGAGCTTCATCCCGGAGAGTGAGTTTGAAAAGTTAAAGGGTCTCAGGCACGTGACCCTCAACACGGTAGGCTACAAGAAGCACCACTCGCATTTCAGTCTCGACGAGGCCCTCTCGCTTGCTGACCGCATCGGCGCCGAACACACGTGGCTCACCCACCTGTCACACACCTTCCCACGCCACGGACAGTTCGCCAAAGACCTTGAGGATCTTTGCCGCCGGCGCCACATACACTCAATAGTCAGCCCGGCCTACGATGGACTCACTATCGAATAGGATCCACGCATCCGGGCTGGCTCGTAAATGACTCGTAAAAGAGACTAATGCTGAATGTTCATTAAACGGACATATTTCAGAATCAGATCGTTCCATCTAGCATCGCCCGGCTTCTGGTAGCGGCAGTTGCCGTTAGGATCCGGCGTGAAGATGGTCTCGCCCTTAGGTGTCAGCTCGACCCAGCCGCGCTCAGACATGTAGAACGCGCTGTCGCCCTCAACCGCGTTGATGACGGCGAGCGGATCCCACATCTTCTGCCCCGTGTCGCACTGCGTAAGGGAAATTGTGATAGGAAATGAAGACCACCGGACGCTCGATGCCGGAGCGCTCAAGCCCGATCGGAATGTCAGGATAGCCGTAGAAGTTGTTCAGCGCGTCCACCGCGTCGGCGTTGGCGGCCCCCATACGGTCGATCATCACGCCCAGAAGGTTGCAGCGCCCCATGTCCATGTAGCGGTAGAGCATCATCAGCGCGAAGAGGTCATCGGTAGAGCTGCCCATGTCGCATACGAAAAGAATTCTAATAAACAAGAATATATCCACGCCTGACACTTTCATTCCGCATCCCCGCAGCCGATGAAAGGATCATTCTGACACTTTATGAGTTGAAACAACTATTGGTTATATTTCAAGATATATACATCGGAACGTCGCCATTGTCAATGAGTTGGCGGAGAATGTCGAGATAGTCCGGCGAATGGTTTCCGGAAGGATTGCCAAATTCGGCGACGATTTCCTCAAGGGAATATTCACCATCCTTTTCATCAATATATTCAATAAGTTTCCGCCTCGTCATCTGCTGAAGGGTCCGCGCGGGAAGGGCGGCGCGGCGGGCGCGGCACACGTCGCAGGTGCCGCAGTCGGCGACCTCGGTCTGGCCGAAATAGCGGAGAAGGTAGCGGGAACGGCACTCTGAGGTCTCGCTGACATATTCAAGCATCGCCTCCGCGCGCGCATGGAAACTCTCCCTGAGCATCGCATAGCGGGACGGCATCAGATTGACGTTGCCGGGACGCAGACGGTCATGATGAAGCACCACCACATCGGAGTGATCAGTCGGCACATAGCTGATGACATGAGCGAGCGAGAGACCATAGAGCGACTGCCGGAGCTGCGGAACGGTCTGGCCGGCGCGGCGGGCGACATATTCCTCGTCAATCTGCTGAAGGAATGAGAATATTCCCGTGTAGCTCCGCATCAGCGCCTCCAGCACATTCGCCTGCCCCTGATCCGCCAACTCAACGTCGTAGAGCGACTTCCTGTCCACATTGATCCGCACTTTAGTCGGAATGTCAACCTCCTCTGAATATGTCAGATGCTCCGTCCGCTCAAGGTATTTGAGCGCATAGAACGCCGGAGCTCTCTGCAAACCGAACCGCTTGCAGAAATCCTCGATCTTGAACTTCAGCTGACGTCCCATTCCAGTGTCGTAGGGAATCTCGAAAAACGCATGGAGTTTCTGGTACACATCCTCTATATATTCAAGAGAAGGAAAGGAGACATCCTCTATCTGCTTCGCCCGCCGCACATCGACACTGTTCCAAAGCTGCACGGCGAAGGAGCGCTTTCCGTCACGCCCCGCACGCCCCGCCTCCTGAAAATACGCCTCCGGACTCTCCGGAAGGTCGTAATGCACCACGAAACGCACGTCCGGCTTGTCTATTCCCATGCCGAAAGCATTCGTGCACACCATCACCCTGACCGCGCCGCTTTTCCATGCAGCCTGACGCTCCGCCCTCGCCTGACCACCAAGCCCGGCATGGTAGAACGATGCCGAAACTCCCTGAGCCATCAGGAACGCCGAAAGTTCCTCGCATTTGCGCCGGTTGCGGGCATAGACTATTCCCGTTCCCGGCACACCGTTGCAGACGTTCAGTATCTGGGAATATTTATCCTCGACCTGACGTACTATGTAACTGAGGTTAGGTCTCTCGAAACCACTCTTGAGCAGCAGCTTCTCCTTGAAACCGAGACGCTCCATGATGTCCTGAGCGACTGACGGAGTGGCAGTGGCAGTGACAGCGATGACAGGAGCGTCGATCCTTTCCCGGAGTTCGCCTATGCGCAGGTAATCCGAACGGAAATCGTAGCCCCACTGGGAGATGCAGTGAGCCTCATCAACAACAATGAAGCTTACGTCCAAAACGTCAATATACGACCTGAACAGTTGCGTTCCAAGCCTTTCCGGAGACAGATAGAGAAATTTGTAGTCCCCGTAGGCCGCGTTGTTCAGAGCCAGATCCACCTCGTGGCGGCTCATTCCGGCATGGATCGCAAGGGCTCTCACTCCCCTGTCGTTCAGATTCTGGACCTGATCCTTCATGAGGGCGATGAGCGGAGTGACAACCAGAGTGATACCGTCCCTCATCAAACCAGGAACCTGGAAACAGATTGACTTGCCGCCACCCGTAGGCATGATGGCCAACACATCCTTTCCCTCCAACGCGGCCGTGATGATCTCCTCCTGCATCGGACGGAAGCCATCGTAGCCCCAATATTCTTTCAACACTTCTGACGGCGACATGTTCAAAAATCGTTAAACCGTTTTATCTCAACCTTTTGCGCATTTTGCTGGCAAACTATTTGCAGTGAAGCACTGCCGGCGAAGCAAATGTACGAAATTAATCGCTTACTCATTTGAGTAATGGATAAAAATTCCTTAAATTTGCCGCGCCTTTTGTAAGGGTTCTAAAATAAGTTGCCGCTGATTCGGCGAAAATTTGCTGCAGGTTGTTTTTAAGAACTGATTAGGGAATAAGTTTAACTTTATAAAACACATTTTACTATGCCTAAGATGGATTTAAGCAAGTACGGAATCAAGAGCGTGAAGGAAGTCCTTTACAATCCGACTTACGAAGTTCTCTACAACGAGGAGACAAAGCCTGAGCTTGAGGGCTATGAGAAAGGTCAGGTGACCGAGCTCGGAGCCATCAACGTGATGACCGGCATCTACACCGGACGTTCTCCTAAGGACAAGTACATCGTTATGGACAAGAACTCCAAGGAGACTGTTTGGTGGAACACCCCTGAGTACCCTAACGACAACCACCCGATGTCCGAGAAGGTTTGGAAGGTTGTGAAGAAGACCGCCCAGCAGGAGCTCTCCGGAAAGAGGCTTTTCGTTGTCGATGGCTTCTGCGGAACCCACAAGGACACCCGCATGAAGGTACGCTTCATCATGGAGGTGGCATGGCAGGCACACTTCGTGACCAACATGTTCATCCGTCCGAAGAACCAGGAAGAGTTCGATCAGGAGCCTGATTTCGTAGTTTACTGCGCTTCAAAGGCTAAGGTCGCCAACTTCGAGGAGCTCGGACTCCGCAGCGACACCTGCGTCGCCTTCAACGTAAGCAGCAAGGAGCAGGTTATCCTCAACACCTGGTACGGCGGCGAGATGAAGAAGGGTATGTTCTCCATGATGAACTACTACCTCCCTCTTAAGGGCATCGCAGCCATGCACTGCTCGGCCAACACCGACATGAACGGCGAGAACACCGCCATCTTCTTCGGTCTCTCCGGAACCGGCAAGACGACCCTCTCCACCGATCCTAAGCGTAAGCTCATCGGCGACGACGAGCACGGCTGGGACAACAAGGGTGTGTTCAACTTCGAGGGCGGCTGCTACGCCAAGGTCATCAAACTCGACAAGGAGTCTGAACCGGACATCTACAACGCCATCCGCCGCGACGCCCTTCTTGAGAACGTGACCGTAGACGCACAGGGCAAGATCGACTTCAACGACAAGAGCGTGACCGAGAACACCCGTGTGTCCTACCCTATCTACCACATCAACAACATCGTACGTCCTGAGTCACAGGGTCCTGCCGCAAAGCAGGTCATCTTCCTCTCAGCCGACGCCTTCGGTGTCCTTCCTCCAGTTTCCATCCTTGATCCTGAGCAGACCAAGTACTACTTCCTCTCAGGCTTCACCGCCAAACTGGCCGGAACAGAGCGTGGTATCACCGAGCCTACCCCAACCTTCTCCGCATGCTTCGGACAGGCATTCCTTGAGCTTCACCCTACAAAGTACGCCGAGGAACTCGTCAAGAAGATGAAGAAGAGCGGTGCCAAGGCTTACCTCGTGAACACCGGCTGGAACGGAACAGGCAAGAGAATCTCCATCCGCGACACGCGCGGAATCATCGACGCTATCCTCAACCATAGCATCGACTCGGCTCCTACCAAGACCATCCCTTACTTCAACTTCGTGGTTCCTACAAAGCTCGAAGGTGTTGACACCCACATCCTCGACCCTCGCGACACCTACGCCGACGCCTCACAGTGGGAGGAGAAGGCAAAGGATCTCGCCGCAAGGTTCATCAAGAACTTCAAGAAGTACGAGTCCAACAGGGCCGGCAAGGCTCTTGTAAAGGCTGGTCCTCAGCTCTAATCGACAATTTGTCTTACATGAATATGGCTGGTCAGGGTTCCTGGCCAGCCTATTTTTTTAATATACTGGCTATAGGAGGCACATGGGTGTCCAGTCTTTCCTCTTCATAAAATCTCTCGAATATACTCCTAAGGCGCTCTGGATCGTGAATTATGTCCCTTAATGCCTGAAGACCGACGGCATTGCTGGATTCGGGAACATACAGTTTGAGATAACCTCCGTAGTCATACTTCTCGGCGAGATGCTCCAGCATTCGTTTCCAATGGCCTTCCTTGTCCAACTCCGGATAGTGTTCCATTCCGAACTGGACGGTACGGCGCAGAATCCTCATCGGTTCTATATCACGGTCAGCCTCGGCGACGATCTTACCGTAGATGCTTCTGGGCTCGCAGCCTGACGAGGCACGGTGATCCTCCGCTGCCTGAGCGATCGTCTCTATCTTGTCAGGGGTAAACCATTCTTTCAGGTGGGGATCCTCCCGGATTATCCTGCCGGAAGACATATGGTGCACTTCCCTGCCGTCAACCAGACCGGTGTCGTGGAAAGCGGCGGCGGCATAGAGAACGTCCTTGTCAACGTCATAGTGAACTGACATATTCATAGCCTCCTCTATCACCTTGCGGACGTGATCCTCCCGGTGCGCCTTGTCAAAAGACGCATAACGAGGAATTATTTCACTCTCGACATATTGAACAAGCCCTGGATTCAGCATATTCCTGAATGATCTTGACATTTTCACTCTTGGATCAGCCTCTTCGCTCAGCCGACTGTCGAGATTGGTTCCGCTTGTGAGAGCGGCTCCAGAAGCCCGGCGCAGCCTTCGGTGATGTCCCTGTAGGTCTTCTCGAAATCTCCGGTGTACCAAGGATCGGAGACATCTGAATCCTTCCCGGCATATTCCATCATCAGATGCACCTTGGACATATTCATCGGGCTGATGATCCGGGACAGAAGCCGCCTGTTCGAGGCATCCATCACGATGATGACATCATATTCAGAGGCTTCGGCATCCGTCACCCTGTGGGCACTATGCCTCCCGAAAGGGATTCCGTGCCCATGCAGCGTCCGTTTCGCCGGAGGATAGATGTCGTTCCCCTCCTCTTCGTAGGACACAGCCGCCGAATCAATCCGCACCTCCTCAAGCCCAGCCTTCCGGACCATATCCTTAAAGATAAACTCCGCCATCGGGCTCCTGCAGATGTTCCCGTGACAGATGAAAAGTACACTCTTCATATAGCGTTAAACCAACTTCCTTGTTAAACTTGTCATTGAAGCCACTATTGGCAGAACAAAAGAAAAAGCCTCACAAGCTGTTGAACTCCAACATTCTTGTGAGGCTTTCTGCGGTGCGGAAGGGACTCGAACCCTCGACCTCCGGCGTGACAGGCCGGCATTCTAACCAGCTGAACTACCGCACCCTGCGACTTTGCATCCATCGTTTCTGGTTGTTTTCCCGAATGCGGATGCAAAGATAGGCATTTTTTCTTAACCTGCAAACTTTTTTACTTAATTTCTATGATTTTTTTCGCCTGAGGCACTTCCTGCTTCTGAAGCTTAGGGATGTTGACCTTGAGGACACCATTGACCACAGAGGCATTAATCTTCTCTCTTTCAACATCATCCGGAAGAACCATCGTCTGCTGGAACTTAGAATATGAGAACTCACGTCTCAGATAGTGTCCGTGCTTCTTTTCTTCATTGTTCTCCTCTTTCTTCTCCATGTTGATGACAAGATCACCATTGTCATCGAGGCTGACCTTGAAATCGTCCTTGGTCATTCCTGGAGCGGCGAGCTCGATGTCGTAGCTCTTCTCGTTTTCTAATACATTGATCGCTGGTGCCGTGGCGTTTGTCCTGGCCATCCAATCGTTGTCAAAGAAATCATTGAAAAAGTTTGGTAACCAATTCTGGTTGTTGTACTTTTTTGATACTGGTAACATAATCAAATCTCCTATTTTTATATATTCTTTATCTTTTCTTTTCCCCGTTCTTTCGAGCGGGACATCTGAGATTCAATCAATCTGCATGCCGATGCCGAAAAGGTATCAAAAGGGCGACACTATGTCACTATTCCATGACAAAGTGTCGCCTCCGGCTGTCATTATGTCGAATTTACAACATATTCAAGGACTAGAAAGGCTTCTTGAAATCCTTGAAGTTTTTCGCAAGTCCGCCCGTACTGGTCTCCTTGTAAAGGGACGGAAGGTCCTTTCCGGTCTGCTTCATCACCTCGACCACATGATCAAAGGACACGCGGTGCTTTCCATCGGAGAAAGCGGCGTAGAGATTCGAGTCAAGGGCACGGGTGGCGGCGAAAGCGTTTCTCTCGATACATGGGATCTGTACCAAGCCGCAGATCGGATCGCAGGTCATTCCCAAATGGTGTTCCAACCCCATCTCGGCGGCATATTCAATCTGCGAAGGACTGCCACCGAAAAGTTGGCACGCGGCGGCGGAAGCCATCGCGCACGCCACCCCCACCTCACCTTGACAGCCGACCTCGGCACCCGAGATGGAGGCGTTCCGTTTGACTACATTCCCGATGATCCCGGCTGTAGCCAAAGCGTGAAGCACACGAATATCCTTGAAATCATGCCCCTTCGCCAAATGGTAGAGGACCCCCGGCATGACTCCGCTCGATCCGCAGGTAGGCGCCGTCACGATGACTCCGCCGGAAGCGTTCTCCTCACTGACGGCAAGGGCATAGGCATAGACCAGACCACGGGTCTGAAGAGTCTGCTTGTAGCCGGTAGCCTTGACGTAATACGTCGGAGCCTTCCTCGGAAGGTTGAGCGGTCCCGGAAGGACACCCTCATGGTCTATGCCCCTTTCCACGGACGCTTTCATGGCCTCCCAGACCTCCTGCAGATAATCCCAGATGTCCGGCCCTTCGCAAAGGTCAACATATTCCCAATAGCTGCGACCTTTGTCCTCGCACCATTTCTGGATCTCCGCAAGGCGGTTCATCTCATAGACATCCGGAGTCAAGAACCTGTCGTCCGGCCTGCCCTCGGACAACGCTCCGCCGCCGACACTGTACACCGTCCACTCATCCGTCTGGTGGCCTTCGGTGTCAAACGACTTGAAGCACATCCCGTTGGGATGATAAGGAAGGAACACCTCCGGCTTCCACACAATGCTCACCGGGGCGATGCGTTCCAGCACTTCGATGATCGCCACATCCGTCATGTGTCCCTTGCCGGTGGCGGCGAGGCTTCCATAAAGCGTCACCTCGAACGAAGCCGCGTCCAAATGCCGCTCGGCAAAATCCTTAGCGGCCTTGTTCGGTCCCATGGTATGGCTGCTGGACGGTCCCTTGCCGATTCTGTAAAGTTCTTTAAGTGATTTCATAATTCTCGTTCCTATTTCTTTGAATATCCCGATGTCCCTTACCAAGCCCTCACCGCCTGAACGGCGCATTTCTGGCAAAGACGGGCATCCTTAGAATTTATGCTGTACTCCGTGTCACGCATAAGGTAGCCGTTGCCAAGGACAGATTTGCCGAGCGTCGGCCTGATCAGAGCCTCGAACCATGTGCACGCGGCCACGTAACGCCCGTATTGACGAGTCAGATGATAACCGTCACGGGTAAGCTGATAGACCTTGCATGTCTGCGGGACATCATCCTGATTATTCAGGCGGGTCCCTCTGGCGATCTGTATGGCGTCTCCGCACGGAATCACGACAGGAAGGTCAAATTCCTGTGACGCACGCCTCACACAAGCCACTATGCCGGAATACATACGTTCCTGATCGTTGTCGTACAGTTTGAACATTCCATGCGACGAGTTGGCGGCATAGGCCCAGGTCTCGTGCCAGACAATGGACGCGTGAGGATTCAGAGCCTCTTTCCTTATGATGTCAACCAATCCGGGAATCCACTCCTGATACGTGTCGTATATTCCCGTGCGCCCGGATGTCTCCTGAATGGTGATTATGTCCCACGGCTCATCCTTCAGTCCGTCAAGCAATGTGGCGTTCTTGCTGACGGTCTCCCATTTGTTCCGCGTTGACTTGTAGTAGATGTAATTGGCCAGGCCCTCCGCATACTCCTTGCAGTGTCTCTCCAACGAGCAGCCTCCGATATAGAGCCTCGCCACAATCACATTATGGATTCCGGCCGCCTCCAGAAGCCCTGGCAGGTATTCAGTACCGTCATCGGAAAAGCTGTTGCCTACAGCAAGGATCCTTAATGTGTCCGGTCTGGACGGAAGAGGATAATTCTCCATGCGTTCCCGGGCACCCATGGTGAACAGTGCCAGAAACATCAGGGCAAAACAAAAAAATCGTCTCATTCTGTGTAATTTTGATCGCTAATTTACGACATTCCTTAGGAATATTACTAATTTTGTCATTCATTTAAGGATTTAGACAATGAAAAGAACAATCACAATCATAGGTTCGGGCATGATGGGTTCAGCCCTCGCGTTCCCGGCATTTGAAAACGGCAATGAAGTCAGGCTTGTCGGCACTCCGCTTGACAAGGAAATCATAGAAGAATGTAAACGTTCCGGCAAGCATCCGAAATTCGACAGGCCTTTCCCGAAAGGTGTTGAATATTTCCAGTTCGAGGACTGGCGGGAGGCCGTGAAAGGAGCGGACTTCGTCATCGGCGGAGTGTCATCGTTCGGTGTGGACTGGTTCCTGAACGAGGTACTGGCGTATCTGGATCCAGCCATGCCGGTTCTCTCCGTGACCAAAGGTCTAATCAATCTTGAGGACGGGACATTGATCTCCTATCCTGCCTATTGGAAGACCGAGCTTCTCAAGAAAGGCATACGCAGGGAGGTCAACGCCATCGGCGGCCCGTGCACATCCTACGAGCTCGTATTCCACGACCAGACAGAAGTGGCTTTCTGCGGCAAGGACACCGCCGTCATCAAGATGATGAAAGAGGCCATGCAGACCTCCTACTATCACATCTCCACGACCAACGACGTGATCGGCCTTGAGAGCGCTGTGGCGCTGAAGAACGCCTACGCCCTCGGGATAGCCCTCACGATCGGTCTTGTGAACAGACAGCACGGAGCCGAGGCCGGTCTCCACTACAACTCACAGGCCGGGGCATTCTATCAGGCCACAAAGGAGATGACCAAGCTTCTGAGACTCCAAGGAGCCGACGAGGACAGCACGGTCCTCGGAATCGGAGACCTCTACGTCACGGTGTACGGTGGAAGGACCAGAAAGATCGGCATTCTTCTGGGTGAGGGCAAAACCTACGAGGAGGCACTGGATATCCTCGCCGGGGTCACTCTCGAATCTCTGGTTGTGGCACGCCGTGTGGCCAAGGCCATCTACCGCAAGGCCGAACTCGGAATGGTCGATCTGACTGACTTCCCGCTCATGACTCATGTCAATGACGTGCTCGATCACGGCAAGGACGCCGAGCTGCCTTGGGATTCGTTCACGTTCGACAACACGAAATAACAGCTCCATTACCCGAGATACGGGCGGAGATTCCGCACGATCTCGGGAGCCCTCAGGCGGCGGAGAGATTTCTCACGGATCTGACGCACCCTTTCACGCGTCAGACCGTATCTCTCCCCTATCTCGTCAATCGTCATCTCGCGGCAACCTATTCCATAGATGGCTTTGAGAATATTCCTGGCACGTTCCGGAAGTACTTCCAAAAGCCGTCCTATTTCTATTTTGATAGACTCGGACTCGACCCGGCTGTCGGCAGGGAGCGCATCCTTGTCCGGAATGATGTCAAGAAGAGCCCCGTCCTCGTCTTCGGAGAAGCGGGCATCGGCTGACACCGTGTTCTCCGACACTACCATCGACTCGATGATCTTGTCCGATGACAGACCTGTCATCTCAGCCAATTCCTCCATTGTGGCCTGACGACAGTTCTTCTGTCGGTTATCGATTTAGTGATCTTGAATTGTCTCATCGCTTAAAGTTTTTCAGTAATATTCATCTGTAATACTGCCCGACAAGCGATTCCGCAACCATTTTTAAAGAAATATATCAAAAAAAAAGAGTGCGGCTGAAAGACCTTCGGCCACACTCCGCTTATTCAGTCTGCTTCGGACTACTCCTCCGGAAGGAACATCGGGTCCCAGGCCGGGAGGAGGGTCGGCTTCTGGTTGAGCATATTCATAACGTCCGAAGGAACGTACTTCTTCTCGACCACGAGACGGAACATATAGTTGTCGAACCACTCGTCGGTCATAATGAGGTTGCCCTTGTAGCCGGAATCAGCCCCCCAGCTGTTCTCAACCATCCACTTCACAGGCTTGCCATCCTTGAGATCCACAGCGATGAGGGTCATCGCGTGGGACGACCCGCTGGCGTGAGTCTGCACCCTCTGGCGCTTGTCCATCGGGAATGTCGTCCCGAAAAGAGAACCGTAATCGAAGTTGTTCAGATCCAGGGTACCTTTCTGGCGATCCATGAACTTGGCCACATCGCAGGAGAAGTACATCGCCGTGTTGTCCTTGATGGAAGCGATGGCCATCTCCTTGATCCTCTCGATAGGAAGGTTGATGTAGAGCCAGTTCTGTCCGTCATAGACGTGACGGTCATAGTCGATCTCATAGACCTTGCCATATTCACGGGTAGGATCGTTCATCACCATAATGTAGTTGTTCTCAAGATCCGCTCCGACATATTCATTGTAGAAGGACTTTGGGGTATAGGTCTTGGTGCCGACGAAGTTGCCCTTTGAGTCGTAGCGTGTCCACTCGAACTCAACCGGTGGCTCACCGAGGCAGAGGACAAGCATCCTGTAGATCTCCTTGAGCATCTCGGTCTTCATCGCCGGACAGTCCTTGGCGGCCGCGTCACGCAGTTTGAGGCCGTCCTCACGAAGTTTGGTGGCGATCTGGGCGCGCATCTGGGAAGTGCTGTTGGCGCAGTAGGTCTCAGGCATCACATCGGACGGAACGACACCGTATTTCATAATGAGGTTGGACACTCCGGTGAACTGACCACCGTCCCCGATCGGGTTGCGGAACAGCCAGTCAACCTTGCGGTCGTCAAAGCTCAGTTCCTTCGTGTCGATCACTCCCTGAAGGAAAAGGTTGGCCTTCTCAAGCTGGTCGTAGAAGAACACATAGTTCTGCGAGAATGTGAACGCTCCAAGGTCATATTTGTCGATCATCCTGGATCTGAGCACATTGAGACCGGTGAACAGCCAGCAACGGCCGGAGGATTTCTGGTTGGTGCGCCCCTTGGTCTTCACCTCGTCGGAGAAATGGGTGTCGATCATCGCGATGTTCTCGGAATTGGCGGCGAGGACATTGATGGCGGCGGCGTTGAGGGCGTTGCGGACGGCCTTGTCCGAGGCCGTGCCTTCATAACCTTTACGGATTTCGGTCAGCATCTCGGCTGAGATGCCCCCGTTCTTGGACTGTTTCTGGGCGAAAGCGCCGGTTCCGCAGAGAACCAAAAGTGCAGACGCAAGGATAAATGTTCTTTTATTCATAAATATTCAAAGATTTGGGGTAAATTTAACGAAATTTTTCGGGAAAAGCCGAAGAATTGTAAGTAATTTGCAATCACAAAGCCGATTTGACGATGAAAGCCAGTCCGAAAATATTCATGTTGGCAACCGCCACACTGCTGCTCGCCTGCGCCGATCTGTTGACCGGAGGCACTGGCCTGACCGGACTGGATGCGGGCATATTCCTGAAACTCAGGCTGCCGAGGATGCTGACCGCTGTTCTTGCCGGAGCGTGTCTTTCCCTGGCTGGGCTTCAGATGCAGAGCGTGTTCCGCAATCCGCTTGCCGACCCGCACATAATGGGCGTGAGCGCGGGAGCCGGAACCGGAGCAGCGATGGCCACCCTACTCATCGGAACATCGCTCCCGGCGGCTTTATCGGGATTGACAGTGGCCACCGCGGCTTTTCTGGGCGCGCTGCTGACCTCCATGCTGGTTGTCACCGTGGCCTCAAAATTCCAGAGTACCACCACATTGCTCATCTTCGGCGTGATGCTGGGGTTCATATTCAGCGCATTGACATCTATCCTTGAATATTCCGCCAACGCCGAGAGCCTGAAAGTCTTCTACAGCTGGTCGGCGGGAAGTTTCTCCGGGAGCCGGCCGGGCGAAGTGGCGGTCATCGCAAGTGCACTCCTCATCGGAGTGACGCTTACCTGTATTAACAATAATGGGCTGGACATCGCTCTTTTCGGAGATGAATATGCCAGCTTGGCCGGCGCGGACATCTCCCGGATCCGCGGCATCGCGATGATCGGGAGCTGCCTGATGGCCGGGGCGGTGACGGCGTTCTGCGGGCCGCTTGGTTTTGTCGGAATCGTGGCTCCACACATCGCCAGAGGCTTTCTCGGCACGTCCGTGCACATGAAGGTCATCCCGGCGGTGATGCTCACAGGGGCGGGACTGGCCCTCGTCGCCGACATCCTTTCAAACGCCTTCCCCACTCCCCTGCCGGTCGGAAGCACGATGGCGCTGATCGGCATCCCGATCATTCTGACAATCCTGATGAAAAGGAGGTGAAAAATGCTGAAAGCAATTGAATTGACAATCGGCCACAAAGGCCAAGCAGTCAGCGGACCACTGACTTTTGAATATCCAGACGGGCAGTCCGTGATGCTCCAAGGACCGAACGGCAGCGGGAAGAGCACGCTTATGAAGACGATAGCGGGACTTCTTCATCCCCTTTCGGGCGGATTCTCGGCCGGAGGCCCGGTCGTGATGGTGCCCACACATATTCCTAAAGTCAAAGGATTCTCTGTCAGAGAGTTCATCCGCACGAGCCTGTTCTCGGCATCGGGAATATTCAGGAAACTGGACTCCGGGGCGGAAACGGCGATGGAGGATGCGATCCGGACGCTCGGACTCGGCTCATTGGCCGACAAGGACATCAGCCTCATCTCCGACGGGGAGTTCCAGAAAGCCTGCATCGCCACGGCGTTGACCCGCAAGGCCAACGTTATCCTTCTTGACGAGCCCACGGCCTTTCTGGATGTGGACAACCGGATCATGGTCCTGCGCACTCTTCAAGAACTGGCGCACGGCACTGGAGCCACGGTGATCTTCTCCACGCACGACATTTACGATGGCGCGCGGTTCTCCGACGCGACACTCTCGCTCGGAGATTTTCTCTACAAGGGATAATTTTCCAAGGGCCAATCAGCTTGTGCGCAATCCTATGTCGAGCTAATTAACAAATTATATTTCAGCAAGTTGTCAAATCCTGCCAGTCAAAATCAGAGGGCAGCGTTTCAGAATTGATTGACTATCAGAATGTGGCATTCCACATTCCGATTATCAATAAATTAACATTTTGCCTCAGGGAGAAGTTTTGAAACCACGAAACAATTACGTATCTTTGTACAAACACGTGACCATTGGGATTGCGGCCACGCTTAGATAAAACTGGGAAGGATAATGACGGGAAAGATTTTCTTCATAGACGGACACGCGTTGATATTCAAAATGTATTACGCGTTTCTCCGTAGGCCGATGATCAACTCCAAAGGGGCTGACATGTCTATCCTTTACGGATTCACCAAATATATTCTTGAACTTTTAGGGCGTGAAAAACCGGACTATCTGGCCGTGGCTTTCGACCCGCCGGGCGGCACGTTCAGGAATAAGATGTACCCCGAGTACAAGGCGAACCGCAAAGAGACACCGCAGCTGGTCATCGATGCCCTTGAGCCGTTGATGGAGCTATGCAAGGCGATGAATATCCCGACCTTGATGCTGAAGGGATTCGAGGCCGACGATGTGATCGGATCTATGGCCAAACGCTGCGCCGGAGAGGGGTTGGATGTCTTTATGGTGACCCCGGACAAGGATTACGGGCAGCTTATCGAACCGCACATCTGGCAGTACAAGCCGGGGAAGGCCGGCAACGACAACGAAATCATCGGAGTCAAGGAAATCTGTGAGAAGTACGGAATCAATTCTCCGGAACAGGTCATCGATATGCTGACAATCTGCGGGGACACGGCCGACAATGTGCCCGGAGTGAAGGGTGTCGGCGAGGTCGGTGCCGGCAAGCTGGTCGCCAAGTACGGTTCCGTCAAGGAGATATACGAGCATCTGGACGAACTGACACCTCGGCAGAAGGCCCAGTTTGAGGATGCCCGGGACCACATCGGGCTCAGCCACGAGCTTGTCACCATCAAGACAGACATCGAGGTTGACATCCCGACCGAGAGAATGAAGGTCAATCAGGAATACGGCCCTGAATTGGCGGATCTCTTTGAGAAATACGAGTTCAATTCCCTTAACAGATTCATAGGCCACGTCGGCGCGGCGGAGAAAAAGCCTGACGCCGAGCTGCCTGAAATCGCCAAGGTGCGTCCGACGGAGGCGGTCAAGGCCGCCGTGAAGGCCGGAATGTGCTCGGTAATCACGGAAGGAGCCGACGGGGGCATATTCACAAAAACAAGAAGGATCATTGTCGGGGCTCGCTCCGGGAAGAGGATTGTCGCGGCGGAAGGTGGGGTTCAGGAGTTCAAGGCGCTGCTTGAGAATGACGCGGTGGCGAAATGCGGCGATGACCTTAAAAGGCAGATGAATATTCTGGCGGCGGGCGGAGTGACGCTTCAAGGCAGGCTTCACGACATCGCCTTGATGCACTATCTGCTTGACCCTGAGAAGAGTCACAAGATCGAAGTGCTGGCGCAAGGCATTCTGGGAGTTTCTCTTGAGGGTGTCTCCGGGAAAGATTCAGCTCCGGCCACCGGCTCACTGTTCGATGACATTCCTTCGGACGAGGTCTTAGCGGACAGGAGCAAAGAAGCAGCCGTTCTGCTGTCGCTTCAGGAAAGAATACGCGAGGATCTGGTAAAGGCGTCGGCCGCGGACCTGTATGACACTATGGAAGAGCCTCTGCTGAAGGTTCTCTCCAAGATGGAGCGCAACGGGGTCAAGGTCGATCTTGATTCCTTGAAGGATTTCACGGCGCATCTTCGTGAGGAGGTCGCGTCCCGGGAGTCCAAAGTCCGTGAGATGGCCGGGGAACCGAACCTCAACGTGTCTTCTCCGAAACAGATCGGCGAGCTATTGTTCGAACGGCTGCACCTTTCCGACAAGCCCAAGAAGAACGCCAACGGGACATATTCAACGGAGGAATCCACCTTGCTTGATCTGGCGGAGAAGCATCCTGTCATCGATGAGATTCTTGAGTATCGCGCTGCCCGCAAACTGCTCTCGACCTACATAGAGCCGTTCCCAGGGTACATCGACCCTTCCGATGGCAAGATCCACACGACTTTCAACCAGGCCTTGACGGCGACAGGACGGCTGAGTTCCTCAAATCCGAATCTCCAGAATATTCCTATAAGGTCAGAGCAGGGCAAGGAAATCCGCAAGGCATTCGTGCCGAGCGCCCCGGACGGTATGATCCTTTCGGCGGACTATTCACAGATCGAGCTGAGGATCATGGCGCACCTGAGCTGCGACCAGCATCTGATCACAGCCTTCAAGCAAGGTGTGGACATCCATGCGGCCACGGCGGAGAAGATTTTCGGCATCCCTCACGAGCAGGTCACGGCCGACCAGAGACGCATCGCCAAGACCGCCAACTTCGGCATCATGTACGGAATCTCGGCGTTCGGCCTGGCGCAAAGGCTGCGGATCGGCCGCAAGGAGGCCCAGAAAATCATAGACGATTACTTTGCCGGTTTCCCGTCCATCCTCTCGTTCATTGAGGACACGAAGGCCTCGGCCCGCGAGACCGGCTATGTCGAGACCATCTTCGGAAGAAGAAGGTATATTCCTGACATCAATTCCAAGAACGGAACGTTGAGGACACTCGCCGAGAGGAACGCCGTCAACGCTCCGATCCAAGGCACATCCGCGGACATCATCAAGATGGCGATGATCGAGGTTGACAAGGCGATGGCCGAAGCCGGCATGAAGAGCCGGATGGTTCTCCAGATCCACGACGAGCTTGTGTTCGACGCGATCCCTGAGGAGATTGAGGATCTGAAGCGGATTGTGATTGACAGGATGGAAAATGTTGTAAAACTTTCAGTACCACTAACAGTAGAATGCAATTATGGGAAAAACTGGCTCGAAGCCCACTGATGAACTGATCATCTTGGCACAAAGAGGAAACGGTCTGGCTTTCACAGCTCTCTGGGACCGTCACATAGAACAGCTTAGGTCTTACATCAAGGCCCGTTTCAAGAATATAGACGACTACGCGGCGGATGACATCTGCAGCCGCAGTTTCGAGAAAGCCTTCAGGCAGATCATGTCCTACGACCAGTACAAGAGCCGTTTTTTGACATGGCTCTGCACTATCGCCAAGAACACCGCCTTGGACACTCTGGAGCAAGAGCAGAGAGTTCATCCAAAGAACCAAATCGTCTATCTTGACGACGAGAGCAAGCCGTCCGGAGTGGAGGTCATCCCGGACCAGACGGAGGATGCGCTCAACACCTTGATCAAGACTGAGAACGAGGAGGAGCACGCGAAATATGTCGAGCGTCTTCCGGAATTATACCGTGAGATAGCCCGCAAGAGGCTCATCGAGGGAATGAAATACAACGAGATCGCCGAGGCGCTTGACATGGAGCTCAACACAGTCAAGACTCGCATCCGCCGCGCCAAGCAGATGATCGATAATCTGAGGAAGCAGGAGGAAGGCGCATGATAGGGTTCGCCGACTTCGAGGCATTTCTGAAGGCGTCGTTCCCGGACATGACTGACGGGATGGTGGAGCGTTTCCGTCTTATGGACGCAGGCTACCGCGACTGGAACGCCAAGATCAACGTCATCTCCCGCAAGGACATCGACAGTCTCTATGACCACCACGTCCTCCACTCCCTCGCGATTGCTGAATATCTCCGCACACAGCGTCCGGAGGTATATTCAATGTTCACCGCGCCGCACCCGAAAGGCTCTGTGGCATCCGCCTCACAGAAAGGATCTTATTCTACGGTCATAGATCCCACCACCTCGCCAGATAACGCCGCACAAGCCGGATTAAGGGTTCTGGACCTCGGCACCGGTGGAGGCTTTCCCGGCATCCCTCTCGCTGTGATGTTCCCGAACGTGAGGTTCACCCTCTGCGACTCGGTCGGCAAGAAGACAATCGTCGCCAGAGAGATTGCGAATATGCTCGGCCTTGACAACGTGGAGATCGTCAACGCCCGCGCGGAAAGTCTTCCTGGCCGTTTCGACTTCGTGGTCTCCCGTGCCGTGGCCTCCCTGACCGACTTCTATCCTTGGGTGAAAGGGAAATATTCCCAGTCCATCCTCTACCTCAAAGGCGGCGACATCAACGAGGAGATCTGCGCCCTGATGTCCCGTGAGCGCCTCCGCAAAGGCTCCGTCTCCACCTGGCCCGTCACCACCTGGCTCTCCGACCCATATTTCGCCGGCAAGTTCGTGATCGACATCCGCCGATAATTCCACAGAAATAGCTGAGCATCACCAAAGTGCCGGTCAAGAACGACTATACTGGACTTCATCGAAAGAAAAATGATTACAATGAAAAGGATATTATTGGCATTGGCGCTGCTTGCGAACGCGCTCAATGCCTTCGCACAGGCACCGGAGTATCTGCCGGAATGGAAGGAAGGGTATCTTGACATCCACACGATTGCCACGGGAAGGGGTGACGCGGCGTTGATTGTGATGCCAGACGGGACATCGATGATGATCGACGCGGGCGACAACGCCAAGGCTAAGGACACCCAACATCCGAACGGGACAAAAAAGCCCGGAGAGTGGCAGGCGATCTACATAAAGCATTTTCTCTCACAGCTTCCGGACAAGGAAAACCTTGACTATGCGATGGTAACCCATCTTCACAATGACCACATCGGCACGATAAAGGATGCTATTCCGGGCACGCACGGCTATGCGCTTTCCGGAATCACACTCGTGGGTGAGCATATTCATTTCAACAAGTTGGTTGACAGGGACTATCCTGACTACGATTTTCCATTCAGAGACAATGTCCTCAACGCGAACAAGGGATTTATCGAGCATTACATCAACTTCGTCAACTATTCCGCGGAGCACGGCACAACGGTGGAGAAATTCGCCATCGGGAGCAAAAGGCAGTTCACGATGGTACACAACCCGAAGAAGTTCGCCAAAGACTTTGAGATCAGGAATTTAGCCGCAAACGGCGAGGTCTGGACCGGCCGTGGCAAGAAATCCGTGAAGATGTACAGCGGGGATCCGACCCTGTTCGATGAGAATATGAATTCCTGCGCGATTCGTCTGCGCTACGGTAAATTCTCATATTTCAACGGAGGCGACCTTTCCGGTGGGAACTGGCCCATCTTCAAGTCGCTGGAAAGGGATTTCGAGACTCCTGTCGCCAAGGTCTGCGGCAAGGTCACGGTGATGAAAGCCAACCACCACGGCTATTTCGACACCTGCAACGCATTCTTTATGCAGACTTTGTCGCCCCAGGTCATCATAATCGACGCCCGAAGCCAGAATCATCCCGTGCCTACCACGATGACAAGAATATCCGATCCTCTGGTCTGGAAAGGAGACCGCGACTACTACATAACCGTGGATCAAGCCCGCAAGAAGCTCGGTGAGGAACTCTGGAGCAAATTCAAGCCGTGGGGCCACATTGTCGTCCGTGTCTATCCGGAAGGAAAAAACTACCAGGTCTTCGTCCTCGATGCGGACTCAACGGACTACCGCATAAAGTACAAGTCCGAGATTGTCAATTTGTAAACGTCCCTTTTTATACTTTAGATATCGGCATAAATTTACTACTTTTGTTGTCTCGGATTTGAACTATGCCACAAATCCAAGGCTTGGGGCCGGAACGAGAGGCACGTGACAGAATTGAGCCTGACGACAATGGGCCCGTGTGCCTCCGGAATGGACACTGAAATATTCAAAACTGTAATATTCAATGAATATGAAAAAGATCGTTAAAGTTGCGGCGGTGGGTGCATTGGTTGCGCTGGCCGCTTCGTGCGCTCCGCAGAAGATCGCGGTGACGGCGCACAGAGGATTTTGGAACTGCGAGGAGGCCGGGTACGCCGAGAACTCCATCAAATCGCTTGAACTGGCGCAGCAGAACGGGTTGTGGGGCAGCGAGTTCGATGTTCACATCACTTCCGACCTCGTTATGCTCGTGCATCACGATCCGGACATCGACGGGATGCGCATCTGGAATCACGACTACGCTGATTTCAAGGACTGCCGCCTGAAGAACGGCGAGAAGATCCCGACTCTGGACGAGTATCTGGCACAGGGAGAGAAGAGCAAGAAGACCGTGCTGGTGTTCGAGCTCAAGAAGCAGATTGACAAGGCTCACGAGGACTATATGGTCGACCAGAGCGTCAAGGCTCTCAAGGAGCACGGTTTGTACAACCCTAAGCGTGTGATTTTCATCTCATTCAGTCTGAATATGTGCGAGAGGCTCGCCGCCCTCTGCCCTGGATTCACGGTTCAGTACCTGGACAAGGACAAGAGCCCTGAGGAACTCGCCAAGCTCGGAATCAATGGTGTTGACTACCAGTACAAGGTCTTCGGAAAGAACCCTACATGGTTCAAGCAGGCCCGCGACAACAAGATGAGCATCAACTGCTGGACCGTCAACAAGGAGAAGGACATCCAGGATATGATCGATCTCGGTGTCGATTGCATCACGACCAACGAGCCGCTCCTCGTCCGCGAGAAGCTCGGCAAGAGGGAGAAGGTGAAATAATCCTATTTCTCGACGTACGACAGACAGCCTGTTTCAGTAATATGAAGCAGGCTATTTGATTTCCAGGAGTTCTGACCAGGAGGTGGTGTAGAGGCGGGAGCAGAATTCGCGGCGGATGCCGTCGGAGTAGTGGCCGGGGCGCTGGGTGGCGAGCCTCAGGACATTTTTGCCGGAGGTGTTGACCAGATCCATCACTTTGGATATGCGGTCGTCACGGTCACGGGCCTCCTGATCGAAATCGAACAGGGTGGTCTGGATCGCGTCGGCCTCCACGATGTCGGAGACGGTCACGCCGGCCCTTTTATATTCAAAGCCATTGCGGAAGACCATCCTCAACGCGCGCAGGGCGGCAGCAACGACCTCCTGGGTGCTGTTGGCGGGGACATCGAGCCTCACGCTGGCGTTCGGGAAATACTGCGGAAGGTCGTCCCGGAAGCGGTTGGTCTGGATGAATACGCCCACTGAATATGCGGCAGTGCCGTCCGAGCGGAGTTTCTCGGCGCACTTTCCAGCAAAATCGGAGACTCTTAAAGTCATCTCCTCCAGGTCCGTCACCATCTTGTCAAACGAACGGGATGTGCAGATGCTCTTGCGCTTCTCGTCACGCTCATCCTCAACCATCCGTCTGCCCTGAAGCTCGGACCAAGTCCTCACTCCGCCTATTCCCATCATCCCACGAACCCACTCGCATGGCCTCTTAATAAAGTCCAAGGCCGTCTTGACCCCGACGGACTCCAGCTTCGGAGCGCCTCGCCGACCTATTCCCCAAACCTCTTTTATCGGAGTCAAAGCCAATGCCTTGCGGATCTTCTCTTCGGAATCGATGACACAGACGCCGCGGTACCCTTTGTACTTTTTTGCGAAATGGTTGGCGACCTTGGCAAGGGTCTTTGTGTCCGCGATTCCTATACTGACCGGAATGCCCGTCCAGCGACGGATCCTCGTCACCAAAGCCGAACAGATTCCCGGAATACGCTCCTGCGCGACACCGTCCATATCCATATACGCCTCATCGATTGAATAAACTTCCAGCCGGGGGGCCGTCTCCGCAAGAAGCGACATCACCCGCGCGGAAAGGTCACCGTAAAGAGTGTAGTTGGACGAGCGCACAACGAGTCTCCCCTGCTCCACCAGATAGCGGACCTTAAAGAACGGAGTCCCCATCTTGATGCCCATCGCCTTGCTCTCGTTGCTGCGAGCCACCACGCATCCGTCATTGTTGGACAGCACCACGACCGGACGGCCTTCCAACTCCGGCTGGAAAGCCCTCTCGCAGGACACGAAAAAATTGTTGCAGTCAACTAACGCGTACACACCTTCTTGATGACGTAGGTCACAACTCCCCAGACCGTAAAATCATTGGACTCAGTCACTTCGATGGGAGGATATTTCTCATTGGCCGGAAGCAGCCATATTCTTTGATGCTTAAGAATATCATAGGACACGCCCGGCTTGGAGGCCTTGACAGAGCGCGATGCATCGGCCGGATCCCTGAAGGAGATGAACTTCAAGGCGAATTCCCCGTCGATGAAGCAGACGGCCATATCCCCTTCCCTCGGCTCGATCGACTTGTCCACCACCAGCACGTCACCCTCGTTCACATCGGCGTCTACCATCGAATCGCCGACCACACGGGCGAAAAAAGTCGCCGCCGGATGCCGCACCAACTCCTTGTTGAGGTCGATGAACGAATTGATGTAGTCCTGCGCCGGCGACGGAAACCCTGCGTGCACGCCGCTTTCCATCATCGGAGCGAATGCCCCTTTCTTATCCTCTTCCGCAGCCATTTATGAATATATTCTCAAGTTTTTATGAATATGCCTGTTCCGCTTTCTCAAATAGTCCATGACTAAAGCTCCGGCACAATGTACTTCCAGGCCAGTTCGAGCGGCTTCACACTGGAATCAAGATCACCATTGAGGAGCGCCATAACCTTTGACAGATCCTTAAGGATGTTGTCAGCGTCAAACGGCATCGCAGAGGTCATCACGATCACGGCCTTCTTATCAGGAATCACAACGATATATTGTCCGAAAAGTCCTACAGCCATATAAAGTGACCCGTCGGAACGGGTTCTGATCTGGTAGCCGTAACCGGTCGTGGAGTAGTTCTGACCATTATTCATCCGGTCCTTGATCTGATCTTTGACGGCCTCCTTGAGATAGTCCTCAGGGATGATCTGCTGCCCGTCCCATTTCCCGCCGTCCAGCAGGAGACGGCCGAACGCCAGCATCTCGTCAGTGCTAAGATGCAGTCCCCAGCCACCGGCTGTCACTCCATGGATATCCTCCCACTCAGGTCTGTCCAGTCCCATCGGCTTGAACATCCTTTTGTAGAGATAGTCGGCCATCGTCTCCCCGGTCTTTTTTGTGATGATCTCCGAAAGCATACAGGAAGAGAAACTGTCGTAGCAGAATTTCTCTCCCGGAGCCGCGTCGAATGGATATCCAAAGAAAAGTTCCGGCAGCGTGGAGTCATGTTTTGTCAGCAGCCCGGAGACATCAACCCATTCATTATGAATATACTTGAGTGAGCCGAACGGATCCTTTTTGAAATATTCAGTGGCATATTCAACCGTCGGATCCTTTTTGTGGCCGTTCGCCATAATCAGCAGATGCCTGACTGTCAAGGCCTCAAGGTTTGCCTTCTGCGCGTCCGTCATATTCTTTTCCGCCTCGGCGACTTCCTCGGGGAACATCGGCGCGACCTTTTCGGACAGGCTCAGCTTGCCCTCCCCGACCGCTATCCCGACAGCCATTGAGGTGAACGTCTTGGTAACCGACCACATCTGTCGCCGTGTGTCATTGTCAGAGCCCTTGGGCCATTCTCCCGAAGACGCATACCCCTCCTGCCAGACCGCCACGCCATTCAAGGTTGACTCCGTCCTGGCCGCCTCCGACATCATAGTCCTAACGGCCGCCCTGACCTTAGGATTCTCGACAAGTTGCTCTCCCGTACCCGGATCGGGCACCGGATCCGTATTATCCTTCGAACACCCAGCCGCCAGCAGTGCCACCGCCGCCAGCACCCCATAGAAAAATCTCTTGTTCAGTTTCATAACGTAATTCTCCTCTCGTACCCACAAATATACTCATCTTTTCGCACAAAATCACCGCACCGCCTCCGTCACCACTTCCGGTCGGTACACCCAAAGTCACTTTCCTGTACGAAACGGCAGCAAGGCGGAGGTTGGTACACCAGAGGGTGTTTTCCTGTACGAAACGGCAGCAAGGCGGAGGTTGGTACACCAGAGGGTGTTTTCCTGTACGAAACGGCAGCAAGGCGGAGGTTGGTACACCGGAGGGTGTTTTCCTGTACAGAACACCGTGTTCCTCTTCGCCACCGTCATCCTCAAGAACTTCTACCTTCACCTTCTTGACGTCATCGGCGGACGGGTCAAAGGGCTTGATAGGACCGCGAGGCTCAAGCGGTTCCTGCGAATGTTCGTTGTCGTGCCCGCAAAGTGGATAAAATCCGGACGCAGAAACGTGCTCAACCTCTACACTAAACGGCGAATCTTTCTCGAACTTGTCCGCTAAGGCACCTGAAGACGATGTAAATCCCGACAACTCGCCGCCCAGGCAACTCTGGGCGGCGCCGACGCGTGGAACGCACTTGAAAAAGTCATCGCTTGGGGTGTCCTGAATGAAACAGGAAGTCTCATCATGAAACATCAATGGTCAAGCCGATGTGAGAATGAGGCGAGCGAAGCCGTCAAGAGGACTGGTCGGACAAAATAGTTTGGCGTTTTGAGGTATTGCCTATTCTGCCTATTTAGGATTATTTTTTGTATATTTTTGTATATCTATAATAAAATGTTATATTTGTAGAAACTAAAAAACGTTTTAACCTTGATTTCTATTAACAAATCAAGTTGCATATTTGCAACTATTATCAGCTTCATGCTGATCATACTAACCCTTTCGTGCTCAGAGCATGAAAGAATACTCTCTAAGAGAAATGATGTGCAGGAAAATTATCTGCAATTGTCCTCTTACCAAAGTTTTGATTGCCTATCTACCGAAGACATTTATACGCTATCCTTAGCAATTAAGAGATTCGGAATTTACATCGACGGTAACGATCTGAAATACAGAGCTGAATCCGCACAGCAAATCAACATCGATCCTGAATTGTATACTATAATAGAGGGGTTTATCAACAAAGAGCAAATTAAAACAAGATCTTATGATAATCCAAGTGACTGCGTAGCTCAATCTCTATCTCTATGGGGAGGAGCATCCTATGAGACAATTAACGCATACATAATAAGCGAATTTGGGAATGATGGAGTACCTGCAGACAAGATATTTGACGTTATTAGACATTTCTTTCCCAAAGCACAAACTCATTACTTAGACACAAACGACATTGATTTTTCAGCAAGCATTATGACCACTGTTGGGGTTATGTACACAGAAAATCAATACTCATTACACATGGTAAACATTGATTATATTGATTCTCTCGGCTATGTTACATACTTTGACAAACAACAAGGTAGTATTGGCTACAACAACGCCACTGATTATTCCGTATTCTACACAAAAGAATAATATAATACGAATATACTAAAAAATTATAACACTATGACTAGGACAAATGCTCGGCTGCTGTCAACACTAGCGCTCGTACTGACACTTGCAGTCACACAACAGGCTTATGGTCAGGTTGACTCGATCATGGACAAGCAATATGAATGGTGCGGAATCTCAGTAAAGGTTCCGGACGGTTTTCGCGCGGAGGAGGCCGACATGATCTGGAAACCTAACAAAACCTTTGAGCACAAGCACTCTGGGCGCTTCATCAATGTCATGGCCAAAAGCGATGACGGCAATTGCGTTCTGCTGTACACAAAGGCATTGCATAGGCTTATCAAGAAAGGTAAAGAGGACCGGATGGACGGACAGATGGCCCTGATCAGCAGAGAGATGATGGAGGGCATGGGAATCATGGACGAGTCCGGGATGACAACACTGGAAAACAGCGACTCAAACGACCTGTTTTACACTGAGGAGCACATCACCAGAATCACCGGAGAGTCGGTCAGGAAAATGACGGGAGCCGACCTGGTCTGCTTCTACGACCTTCCGGTCGAGAATTCTGAATTCACCAAAGAATCCTCCAAACTGGATGGATTCCAGCCGAAAACTCTTACAAGAATCCACATCATCAAGGAAGGTGGCGCTCATTATGACATCATCATGCTCCTGAACGAATCTGGGACAAAATTCAAATGGACTTACCTTCAGGCATTCCTGGAAAGCATCAATTTCGATTCCAAGCGCATCAGTCAGACTTGGGAAGTGATTGATTGATGACAACAAATCCCGGCCAGCTATCGAACTACTGGCCGGGATCGTTATATTAAATAAATCAAGACTATTCAGCCTCAGAAGTCTCGCCTGCGGTCCCTTCATGCGGCTCATCCTCCACATCGGCTCCGGAGAGGGAGCGGGCCGCGGCAAGGGCACAGTTGATGCCATCGATGGCCGAAGAGACGATGCCTCCGGAATATCCGGCACCCTCGCCACACGGAAGAAGTCCAGGGAAAGAGTCCGCCTCACAGTTGCGAGGATTCCTCGGAATACGGACCGGAGACGAAGTCCTGGACTCCACACCGATCAACAGAGCGTCATTCGTATAGTACCCTCTCATCGATTTCTGGTTCACGATCGAGAAAGCATCCTGAAGCCTCTCAGCGATGAACGGAGGAAGAATCTCGTGCAGCGGAGCCGGAACGACACCCGGCTTGTAGGAAGTCTCCGGAAGATCCTCCGAATCCTCACCCTCGCAGAAATCCACCATCCTCTGCGCCGGAGCGACGAAAGGATTCTCCGAATCGGAATGCTCGTGGGCATATTCCCACATCTTCCTCTCCACATCCTTCTGGAACTCAAGGCCCGCGAAAGCGCCCTTGTCGGTATATTCCTCCGGGATGTCCTCCGGATTGATCTGCACAACCACGCCGGCGTTGGCGAACTTGCCGCTTCGCGCCGAGTTGGACATTCCGTTCATCACGATGGTCTCAGGTTCGGTCTCCGAAGGCACCAGAACGCCGCCCGGGCACATACAGAACGAGAACACGCCACGGTCGTTAACCTGCTCTGTGAATGAATATTCCGCCGCCGGCATACCCGGTTCCCACTGGCCGTGGTAGCGGATGTCGTTGATCAGGGCCTGTGGATGCTCCACACGGACTCCCATCGCGAATCCCTTGGCCTCAAGGGCGCAGTCCTTGGCGACAAGCATCTCGTAAATGTCACGGGCGGAATGACCGGTGGCAAGGATGACCTTCTTCGCTGAATATTTCTGGACGCTCGGCTTGCCGGTTTTCGTAAGGTTCTCAGAATCAAGTGCCGAAACCTCGATCGTGCCGTCCTCATTGCGGGTCATGTCGGTGACCTTCGTGCCGAAATGATATTCACCGCCCCTGGACTCGATGCACTGGCGGATGTTCTCCACGACTTTCGGGAGACGGTCCGTGCCGATGTGCGGGTGGGCATCGACGAGAATCTGAGGGCTTGCGCCGAAGTTCACGAACTGGTAGAGCACCTCTCTGATGTCACCCCTCTTCGAGGAGCGGGTGAAGAGCTTTCCGTCGGAGAACGTGCCGGCTCCGCCTTCGCCGTAGCAGAAGTTGGACTCAGGATTCAGGATTCCCTCGCGGGTGAGTTTCGCCATATCGAACTTGCGGTCGCGCACGTTCTTGCCCCTCTCCAGAATGATCGGCTTGAAGCCGAGGGTCAGGAGCTTGAGGGCGGCGAACATTCCGGCGGGACCGGCTCCGATGATGATCACGGGGTCGGCGTCGGTGACATCCTTATATTCAGGAATCTCGTAAGGGACGTAAGATTCAAAGCGGTGGTTGTAGCCCTCGATGCGGTAGCGGTAGATCACATCGTTGCGGGCGTCGATCGAACGTTTGGCGATCACGCAGGTCGCGTCGGCGTTCGGGAAGGTCGGTTGGTAGGACTTTGTCGGGTCAATCACGTTGATGACCGCGTTGCCGCGGAGGTTCATCTCTCGCGCCGCGACTATCCTCACGTCATCCGGCCTGAGGTCACGGCCAACCCTACCTGTCATTTCAAATTCAATCATATTCTTTTCCTAAAAGCAGATTTTTTCCTATTATACAATATTATCAAAATTTCAAGCGATCAATTCCATTCACGTTACCCTCACCCTAAATCCCTCTCCTCGCCTGAACCACAAGTGGTTCAGAAAGGTTCGTCATTGGAACATTTCCTATCATATTCATTATTAATAATCCGCGATGCGGGAGACGGGGGCGATGTCAAGGGGGGTGCGCTCGCCAGCGAGGTAGTGGAACCAGCCGGCTATGGCGATCATCGCGGCGTTGTCGGTCGTGAACTTAAACTCGGGGAGATATGTGTTCCATCCACGCTTGCGGCCCTCCTCCTCGATCCGGGAGCGGAGCCCGCTGTTGGCGGAGACTCCCCCGCCGATGGTCACGTCCTTGATCCCGGTCTGTCCCGCGGCCTTGATCAGCTTGTCCATCAGGATGTCTATCAACGTCTTCTGGAAGCTGGCGCAGATGTCCTCCTTGTTCTTCTCCATAAACTCCGGATCCTTCGCCATCTCGTCACGCACGAAATACAGCAACGAGGTCTTCACTCCGCTGAAACTGTAGTCCAGCCCCGGAATCTGCGGCTTCGCGAACTTGAAGCGGTTCGGATCCCCCAGTTTGGCCAGCCTGTCGATGACAGGGCCACCAGGATAGCCAAGTCCCATCATCTTGGAGCATTTGTCAAACGCCTCACCCACAGCGTCATCGATCGTCTGGCCGAGAATCTCATAGTCCAACGGGCCGTTCACCTTGACAATCTGCGAGTTGCCTCCGGAGACCAGCAGACAGAGGTACGGGAACGCCGGCTGGCGGTTCTCCTTGCCCTCCTGCTTAACGAAGTCAGCGAGAATATGCCCTTGAAGGTGATTGACCATAATTATAGGAATATTCAGGGCCACACCAAGAGCCTTGGCGAACGATGTGCCGACAAGCAAAGATCCCAGAAGCCCGGGGCCACGGGTGAAAGCTATGGCCGTGAGGTCCGAAGCCTTGATCCCGGCCTTGTCCAACGCCTGGCTTACGACAGGCACGATGTTCTGTTCGTGGGCTCTGGAGGCGAGTTCAGGAACGACTCCTCCATAATCCTTGTGGACCTGCTGGCTCGCTATAACGTTGGAGAGCAGGAATCCGTCCTTGATAACGGCGGCCGATGTGTCGTCGCAACTCGATTCGATTCCAAGGATATAATCCGACATATTCTTCAAAGACTTTTTATCGAACGGCAAAGATACAACTATTTTCGTCAATCCAACGGATATTTAGTATCTTTGTTGTTACAAGCCTCCGGACGCACATCGCCGTGGCTTGCGGTTATTGAAGAAGGCTATCAAGATATTCCGGGGCATCATTGTGGTGACGGCCTCCGTGCTTTTCGCCTGCTGGATTCTGTTGCAGACTCCGGCGGTCCAGACTTTTGCCGCAAGGAAAGCCGTGGAGGCTCTGGGAGACGCGCTGAACGGACGCGTGGAATTCTCAAAAATCCACCTGAAGCCTTTCTCTGCGTTGGTACTCAATGATGTGGTCCTAATCGACAACGCCCCCGTGACAGACTGGAACGGCGAGCGGCTCGACACTGTCGCCAAAGCCAGATCCATTGTCACCACATTCTCCCTCAAAGGATTAAGGAATGACGGGACGCTCCACATAAAAAGGCTCAGTGTCAACGACGGCATGTTCGTCTTGGCGAAAGACGAACGGGGCGGCAACATAGGACGCCTTTTCAACAAGTCCGAGGAAAAGAAAGAAAGCGCCCCGCTCACAATCAGGCTTGACGCGGACAGGGTCAGAGTCAAGAATTTCCGTTTCCGGCTTGTAAACAAGACAGGCACATCCCCGCTCAAGGAATATGGCATAGATTGGAAGAACCTTGATGTCACCGCTCATGACCTTCAAGTCCAAAATCTCAGTTACTCTGACGGGCGCGCCGCCGGCACGGTGAAGAACCTGAGCGCAAGCGAGAGAAGCGGCTACGAAATTCTGGCCATGTCCGGAAAAACCACAGTCGGGAAAGACAGGACCTCCATCCGGAACCTGCATATTCTTGACAAGTGGTCAGACATAAGCATGACTGAATACGCCATGGAATATGCCGGTGTATCCTCCTTCTCCAACTACATAGAAGAGGTCGTGATGACGGGAAACATATTCAACAGCAGGGTGGATTTCAAGAGCATTTCCTACTTTGCCCCGGCCATGGTCAAAATGAAATCCGTGATAAACCTCAGGAAGGCTGACGTGAATGGTTCCGTCAAAGACATGTATATCAGGAACTTCGACTTTCACGAGACGTACAGCGGAGTCTCAGGGTCCATTGACGGAAGACTTTCCGGGCTCCCGAGCGCGAGCGGCATGCTGCTGGATTTCAGACTTGACAACCTGGCGTTCACCACAGACGAGCTCGGAACCTTCATAAGGGGTTTCGCTCCAGGCGCGTCCATAGATCTGTCCAAGTTCGCTCCAGGGACTAGATTCACGTTCAACGGAAATGCCAACGGAACACTTAACAGACTGAAAGTAAAAGGCAACATAACATCTTCGCTGGGAGCGCTGACCGCAGATGCCTATATCCGGGACATCCTGACAAAAGGAAAGGCCATCGGACTGGGCGGAAATGTCTCCGCCAGAAACCTTGACATAGGAAAACTTGCCGGAGTCAAGCAAATAGGTGAAGTGACTCTCAGGGGTGCCATGGGAATGACCGTCGGGCAAGGAAGGACCAGCATTCACATAGACACGCTGTCCGTGGAGAAATTGTCGGCGTTGGGTTACGATTATTCCAATATCGTGGCGGCTGGGACATATTCAGACAACGCTTTCGATGGCCGCATCGTGTGCGGCGACCCGAACCTGAATTTCCTCTTCCAAGGTCTGTTCACACTCTCGGACAAAACCCGTAACGGACTCTATAAATTCTATGCGTCAATCGGTTACGCCGACCTGCATGCATTGAGACTGGACAAGAGGGAAAACTCCAAGATCTCCGGAAGAATCAACGCCAACTACATGAACATCAGCCGAGGAGACCTCATCGGGGACCTCGATGTACTGGGGCTTACTCTTGAGAACGACAACGGCTGGCACGAGATCGGAGACATCTGTGTGAAATCCCATTCCAACAACAACGTCAACCGGGTCAACGTCACGTCAAGCTTCATCAATGGCGGTTACGTAGGTTCGAAACCTTTCACAAGCCTTATCAGAGACGTGCAGGGGCTTACAGTTCAGAGGGAACTCCCGTCGCTCTACAAAGGGAAGACGGCCGATTGGAAAGGCGATGAATATGACCTGAGTCTGGATGTTGCCGATGCAAGGGACGTCCTGTCGTTCCTGAAGCCTGGACTCTACATCGCCCAAGGCACGAAAGTGCGTCTGAACGTGGCCGGTGACGGTAATGTGACAGCGTCCGTAAAATCACCGAGAATCGCCTTGGACAAGAATTTCATCAAGGACGTCAACCTGAGCTTTGACAACAAGGACAGCAGCCTGAACGCGACAGTGTCTTGTTCAGCGATCACTATGTCCGGACTCAGTCTATTGGACGACAACCTCATTCTCTATGCCAAAGGAGACAGTTTCGGAGTCGGATTCACCTACGACAACGGCACCGAGCGCGCCAATAAAGGTGAGCTGTACCTCACAGGAAAACTGGGACGGTCGCATGGTGGAGAATTGACGGTCAACGCCAAGACACTTCCTTCCTACATCTGGTATGAAAACGCCACGTGGAATGTGTCGGGATCAGCGATCAACGTGATCGGGAAAGACATCAAGGTTGACAATCTGACAGCCGTGTGCGCGGATCAATTGGTGCAGGTTGACGGAGGATATTCATCAACCACGAAAGACACGCTTTCAGTCAATCTAGTAAAGTTCGATCTTGGCATCCTCAACAAATTTCTCGGAGAGAACTTCGGAATATCCGGTCTCGCCACAGGCCATGCCATCATCTCCTCGCCGTGGAAAAGCAACGCCGGCCTTATGATGAGACTGACTTCTGATTCCACCCAAGTGGCCGGACACCGAATGGGAACATTGCGCCTGGCCAGCTCGTTGGACGACAACAAGATGCGTGTCATCGCCAGAAATGACATCAACGGAATCACCACGCTTGGCGTCAGCGGGGATTATTTCCTCGACAGACACACGATAGACGCCACCGCGGACTTCAACGGCATGGACGTCGGATATATAGCCCCGGTGCTGGAGTCCGTGTTCAGCGAGATGGGCGGTGCGATGAGCGGCAGGGTCCATGCCCGCGGCCCGCTGGGCTCGCTCTCCCTGTCCAGTGAGGGAACCACTTTCGACAATGTGCTGCTGAAGGTCGGCTTCACGAATGTACCTTATTATGTCAACGGACCGTTCTCCGTCACCAATCAAGGCTTGTTCTTCGATGGCGTAACGATCAAGGACCGTTTCGACGGCACCGGAACAATCTCCGGCGGGTTGCTGTTCGATCACCTGAAGGATTTCAGGCTGGACACAAGGATAAAGATGCAGGGCATCGAGGCTATCGACATGACGGAGAGCGACAACCAGGCGTTCTACGGTCATCTTTTCGCCAGCGGCGATGTCCTGGTCAAAGGGCCGTTCGATGCAGTGCAGTTGGATGTCAACGTCCGCACTGACAAGAACGGACGCATACATATTCCTATAGACAACGCCTCCAACGATGGTAAAAACGACCTCCTGACATTCAAGCAGGCCTTCAAGGAAGTCTATGTGGATCCTTACGAGGCAATGATGAGCGATATGGAGCGGAACCGTGGCAAGGGCAGCGACTTCGGGATAAAGCTCAGGGTAAACGCAACTCAGGGCACAGAGGCGTACATCGAAATCGACAGGGCCGCCGGGAACGTGCTGAACGGCCATGGTCAGGGAATAATCGACATCGAGGCTCGCCCGGGACGAGACTTGTTCACGATTAACGGCGACTATACCCTGCGGTCCGGTAATTTCCACTTCAACGCCATGGACATCGCCAAGAGAGACTTCACCATCTCGGACGGCAGTTCGATCAGGTTCAACGGAGATGTGATGGACAGTGACCTGGACATCAAAGGAATATATTCCACAAAGGCTTCGGTGGCCACCCTGCTTGCCGACACGACGACAGTTTCGGCAAGGAGGACCGTAAACTGCGGCATCGGTGTCTCCGGGAAACTCCGCGAGCCGAAACTATCCTTCTCCATCGAAGTCCCGGATCTGGATCCGACCACGAAATCAAGGGTGGAAAGCGCTCTCAACACAGACGACAAGGTGCAGCGTCAGTTCCTGTCGCTCCTGATCTCGGGCAGTTTCATGCCGGAAGAGCAGTCCGGTGTCGTGAACAACACGAACATGCTCTACTCCAATGTGGCGGAAATCATGGCCGGACAGCTGAACAACATTCTTCAGAAACTGGACATTCCGCTTGACCTCGGACTGAACTACCAGTCCAGCGAAAGCGGCACCAACATATTCGATGTGGCTGTATCAACGCAACTCTTCAACAACAGGGTAATAGTCAATGGCAATGTCGGGAACCGTGAATATGCCAAATCCTCCTCATCATCGGACGGTGATGTGGTCGGTAATCTGGATATCGAGATCAAGCTTGACAAGTCCGGCCAGCTGAGACTGAATCTGTTCTCACATTCGGCGGATGACTACACCACCTATCTGGACAACACGCAGAGAAACGGTGTCGGAATCGCCTACCAGAGGGAGTTCAACACGCTAAAGGAGTTCTTCCGCAATCTGTTCACGGGCAGGAAAAAACGGGAGCAGAGGGCGGCGGCCTATGACAACGGACCTCGGGAACTTAAAAGGATCTCCATCTTCAAGGATGGAGATCAAGGAGAATCAAAGAAAAAGTAAACAATTAATATTCAGGAATATGATAACAAACATCGCATTGGTGGCTCATGACTCAAGGAAGCAGGAACTTTTGGATTGGGTACGTTACAACGCTGGTTCCCTCAAACATTGCCATCTGTTCTGCACCGGCACGACCGGCCGTCTTGTTTCCGAGGCGCTGACAGAGAAACTTGGACCTGAGGCTCCGTCTGTCGTGTGCATGCTCAGCGGGCCGCTCGGCGGTGATTTCGAGATCGGTGGCATGATAGCCGAGGGAAAGATCGACATGTTGGTATTCTTCTGTGACAACCTCATCATGCAGGGGCATCAGAACGATGTGATGGGCCTGACCCGTCTCGCGTCCTTGTACAACATCCCGTTCGCAACCAACCGCAGCACCGCTGACTTCATCATCTCCTCCCCTCTCTACACCAGCGAGCACTACAAGCGCATAATTCCAAACTGCATCGACTCTTACAAAAACCGCAAGTTATAATCCCCTCTGGGGCTGTCACGATAGTGACTGGGGGTTGAATAAGGAACAAAGTTCCGGCCTTTTTTGCCAAACCGCCCGGAGCGGAGCGACGCAAGGGGTCTGGGGAATCCGGTCCCCAGTGCCCCTCTGGGGCTGTCACGCAGTGACTGGGGTTGAATAAGGAACAAAGTTCCGGCCTTTTTTGATAAAATCAAAAAAGGCCGGAACTTCACAGCCCCGACCTTTCCCACTTAATACAAACCTAATTATGAATAAAACGTATGATAAACAGTCCCCATAGGCTAATAGATTAGAAAGATAAAATCCTATTAGAACCAATTAACTCTTTGTCCTTCCTTATGCATTATCAGTGCCAAATCGACTTTCCTTTCGAATATTTTGACAATTTTGCCAAAAATCAAACATAAAGCATCAGTTTTTAAAGGTTGTCCCAAATTCTTCACACTGCCAAAATCCAAAAACCTTGAAATAATGGGAAGAGATGCCTATCTTTGAATATTATTAATAAGGAATATGAAGATCGGCATAGCACTCACGACACTGACACTTCTGCTGGCACACCCCCTGTCAGCCACTCCGGACACGGACTCCACACAGACATATTCATTGGTCAGAAAGGCGGACACATCCGCGCTTGTAAAGTCTTTTCAGACACCGCCGAAAGACGCAAGGCCGCAGGTTTGGTGGCACTGGATGGACGGGAACGTCTCAAAGGAAGGCATCCGCAAGGACATCGAATGGATGAAACGCAACGGGATCGGCGGCTTCCACCAGTTCGACGCGGGCGGAGTCAATATGCCGAGAGCGGCCAAGGTCAAACTCCCCTACCTCAGCGACGGTTGGAAAGACGCTTTCCGGTTCGCGCTGAATCTGGCCGACTCGCTGGATATGGATGTCACTATCGCAAGTGCACCGGGCTGGAGCTCGACCGGCGGAACGTGGGTGAAGCCGGAGGATGCGATAAAGAAACTCGAATGGAGGTCAATCGACACCAGAGGAGGCAAGATTTCCGTGCAACTTCCTGACCTCTACAATGTTGTCGGCCCGTACCAAGACTATCACACAGACAACGACCGCATCAAGATAGAGCCTTATGGCAAGGATCTGTACGTCCTCGCTGTCAGGCTGCCATATTCAGACAAGTCGATGAAAGCGCTCGGAGCGCAGGTCAGCAAGAGCGAATCCACAATCAGCGTCGAGTTCCGGAAGCCGCAGACAATCAAGTCTCTGACATTAAAGACAATGGCTATGGGCGACAGGCCGAGAACCGGGAAACCGGAATGCCGGAATATTCTCGAATGCAGCGACGATGGGTTGAAATGGCGGAAGGTCTGCGACATTGAGCCGACCGTACTGCCATACCTGACGGTGAACGTTCCTCCTACCTGCGCCCAATTCTTCAGGGTCAAAGGCGAGAAGCTGGAGTCACTGGAGCTGTTCACGGTAATGAAAATCAATCACAGCCAGGAACTTGGCGGATTCGGAATCATCCACGATTTCTGGAAATGCCACACACCGTATTCAAAGGACGCGATCAGGACCTCGGACATCATCGACCTCACCGGGAAGATGACCGCGGACGGAAAACTGGAATGCTCGCTGCCGGCCGGACGCTGGAGAATCTACCGATTCGGATGGTCGATCACCGGAAAGATCAACCACCCAGCCTCTCCGGAAGCGACAGGGCTGGAGGTTGACAAGCTTGATCCGGACGCCTGGATGAGATATTTCCGAACCTATCTCGATCTTTATAAGGATGCGGCCGACGGGATGCTCGGCGAAAAAGGCATCCGATATCTGCTGGTTGACAGCTACGAGGCCGGGGCATATACCTGGACACCGAAGCTCGCCAAGGAGTTCAAGGCGCGCCGGGGCTACGATCTGCTGCCGTGGCTGCCGGTACTCGCGGGCGAGATCATCGGCAGTTCCCAGATGAGCGAACGTTTCCTCTGGGACTGGCGCCGCACTCTCGGCGAACTGTTCTGCGAGAACTACGACAGAATCAATGAGATAGTCAATGAATATGACCTTGCTGGCCGCTACACGGAATCCCACGAGGCAAGCCGTGCCTACACCGGAGACGGAATGGATCCTAAGATCAAGGCCACGATTCCGATGGCGGCGTTCTGGATGGAGAACACTCCGACCGGATCGGCCGTGCCGTCAGCGATCTGCGACATCAGGGAATCAGCCTCTGTGTCACATATTTACGGACAACGGCTCGTGGCTGCGGAATCCTTCTCCGTGAACGGGGACGAAGGAAGGGCATACACATATTGCCCAGAGAATATGAAGTATATCGCCGATGTGGGGCTCAGCGCAGGTGTCAACAGGTTCGTGATCCACGAGTCCGCCTCGCAGCCGAACGACCAATATCTCCCGGGCCTCCAGCTCTTCCGCTACGGGCAGTGGCTGCACCGGAACGAGACGTGGGGTGAATATGCATGGGTACTGACCGACTACCTTGCCCGCTCCAGCTCGATGCTCCAGCAGGGAAACTCCGTCGCTGACATATTACTATATTACGGAGAGGACTTGAATATCACGGGGCTCTACGGTGGACAGGCTTTCAGCAGTCTGCCGCAGGTTCCTGACGGGTATAACTACGATTTCGCGAATCCGACCGTGCTCAGGTCCGGGATCAAGGTTGAGAACAGGACACTCGTGGCTCCGTCGGGAGCGCGATACAGGGTTCTGTGGCTGGACAGGAACTGCGAGGTGATGTCCTTGGATATTCTTAAAAAGATAAAGGAGTTCGCCGACGCTGGGGTGATCATCTGCGGCAAGGAGCCGAAGAGTTGCGCGGGGCTCAAGGCTGACGACAGGGCTTTCGCCTCGATTGTGGATGACATCTGGCATTCGCGCAGGAAGAATGTATTTGCCAAAGGGCTTGAAGACTGTTTGAGGCGCAGCGGGATTCAGCCGGATTTCAGGGCCACGGTCACTTCACCGGTCGCGGAGCCTGTGGTTCGGCATAGCTCACCAACCATCAAAGCGACAGGTGGCTCCGCAGGTCACTTCGACAAGCTCAGTGACCGAAATATGTCGCTCAGTGACCAGGAAAATGCTGTCGAGGCGCCGGCGAACGCTCCGGACAGTTACGGAGACTTTAAATATGTCCACAGAACCCTACCGGACAGCACACAGATCTACTGGGTGAGAAACTTCTCCGGAAAGGATTCCAATGTTGAGCTCAGTTTCCGGGACGGCGGTAAGTTCGCGGCCATATTCAATCCTGAGAATGGGGATGTCACGGACGCCGATGTCAAGTTCGGCAACGGCCGTTCGACCGTCTCGCTTCCGCTGCTCTCCGCCGACGCTAGGTTTGTCGTGCTGTCAAACAGGCCGCAGATCAAGGTGACCATCGACACTGTGTTTGTCAATACGACAGACACAACTATGATTTGCACATCGGACTCTACTGAGGTTCACCCGGTTGATTCGCTGGTGAGTGCCGGCCACTTCGATACTTCGGCAAGCTCAGCACAACGCAAGCTCAGTGACCAAGGAATATCTCTCAGAGACCAGCAAAATTCGGTCGCTGAGCCTGTCGAAGCGACCACAATCCAGACCGTCACCTCGACCTGGCAGGTGCATTTCGACCAGAAGAACGGCGGCACCGCCGACGAGGAGTTCCCGGAACTGGTGTCCTGGACCAGGAAGGAGAACCCGATCGTGAAATACTTCTCCGGCACCGCCATCTACAAGACCACGGTGACTATCGACTCCACCCAGCTGGCCACCAGCGCAAGGATATTCATAGATCTTGGAGTCGTGAAGAACATCGCAGACCTTTCCATCAACGGCACCCCAGCCGGCGTCCTCTGGAAGGCCCCGTTCAGAACCGCCGACATCAAGCCGCTTCTCAAAGAAGGAGACAACCTATTGGAAATCAAGATCACCAACGTCTGGCGCAACCGTATGATCGGCGATGTGCAACCCGGCGAGAAACACCCCGTCACCGCCATCCGCCGCTTCTACAAGTCCACCGACAAACTCCTCCCTTCCGGCCTCCTCGGCCCGGTACGAATCATTACTGAACAATAAGAAGCTGTTTTGAATTGTTTGTTTGAAGGTTTGAGAGTGAAAAACTTCAGTTTCGACCGCTTCTTCCAAGGAAGATAGCGGTGCTATCTGACTGAAGAAGCGGGAAGAAAATGAAGATTTTTCACCTCAAAGAACATTTCAAACAATTCAAAACAGCTTCTAATATTTGGTAACTATATAGCAGTTGACTAACGTGGTATGCAAGCGGTCGCCAAGCAGTTACATACGCGCTGGCGTCACCCGCATTTTGTGAATATGGCGGCACGATGCGAAGGAAGGTAGTCAACTTGTATATATTCCCCAACTATTATTCCGGGTGAAAAAGGAGTGGTTAGACACCCGGAAAGATATCCCTGATTGGAGTCGGGTGAGGATAGCCTCTTTTTTCACCCGATGCATAAGCCCGGGATCTTCCGCCACACCTCTTATTATTCACGTGTTTCCTGTAGTCTTTCTTGAATTGGGTTGTCTGAACAAATTTCCACATACTACAATGAGGCTACATATTTCTTAAAAGCATCCAAGTCGAACTCTTCGAGGTTTTTACTTTCTTCGGCCTCCTTCAAGGCAGCTTTTGTTGTCTCATTAGGCTCATTGTAGGCTACAGACATAAGAACATTCTCGACATAATTGTTGAGACTGCGGTTATCTTTTTTTGCCAAAACCTTGAGACGGGCGACCAGATCGGCATTTAGCCTGAATGCAGTCAACTTTTTGACATTCCCTCGTGTTGCTATTGCTTCCATTATATATCGCTTTGCTTGCAAATGTATAACATTTTGTAATACAAAGCGAATTATTTTCCATCATGCCTGCTTAGACCGGACAGCCTACAACTTGGCGACCTGGGTGGCGTTGCGATATTCGGCGGGGGTCTGGCCGGTCATATGGCGGAAGGCGGTGAAGAAATAGTCATGATTGTTGTAGCCAACATTGTAGGCCACCTCCTTGATGCTCATCGTCGTGTTGGTCAGCAGCTCCTTGGCCTTGCTCATCCGCACCTCGTTGATGAACCTCGCCGGCGAGAACCCGGTATATTCCTTGAAAGTCTTGCGGAAAGAGGAATAGCTCAGGCACAGCTTCGCCGCCACCTCCTCCGGAGAGATCGTCATATAATGGCTGTGGATCATCACCTTCGCCTGACTGATCTTGTTCGCCGTGTCCGACTCCTGGAACTGCGAGTTCCTGTCGTAGAAATACGCGAGGCTGAGCAGTCGGTCCACTATGCCGGCCAGAACCTGCTGGAAACCAGACTCCTGAGCCACGGCGGCGTTGATCGCGGAAGTGTAGAGGTTCACTATGTCCACGTGGATATTCACCTTGAACAGCGGTCTGTCCTTCGAGAAAAAGCCCTGCCTGATCAGATTGTCGATGAACTCCCCGTTGAAGCCGATCCAATATTCCTTCCACCCCGTCGATTTGTCAGGATAGTAGGAATGCCACTCGCCAGGGAAAAGCAGGAACATCATCCCGCCTTTGACCGGGATTGACTTCGACCGTCCCAAGGTCTCGCAGGAAAACCGGCCCTTGCCTTCTGTTATGTAAAGGAGCTGATATTCCTGGAGAATCCTTCCGCTGGCGACGGAAAACACATAGCGCGACGGATGGTTGCGAGGCGGATAGTCCATTCCGGGAGCGATCTCCTGAAAACCCACCGAGTTGACGGCAGTCCCCCACTTGAGGTCAACAGGATTAACCGCCAAATATTTGAGATGAACCGAAGCCATAGTTTGCAGACCTTTTGTTACTAATTGTGCGTCACAAATATAGCAAAAAATAATTCCCAATCAAATTTCCAAGTTATAATATCAAAATATTCAGCGGTAAAACAGCGAAAAAAAACAAAATTTGTAAAGCACAAAAAAGCCACGTAATTTATGAAATTTCTAGCATTTGATCTCGGAGCCACGAGCGGCAGAGCCATCATCGGAACTGTCGAAAACGATAAGCTTACCTCAGAGGAAGTCTATAGATTCCCGAACGCCGTCAAGGAGATAGACGGAAAATATTACTGGGACATCAATTCCCTCTTCGACCACTTCAAAGCGGCTCTGAAAAAGGTCGCCGGAATGGGCGTGAAGATCGAATCGATCGGTATCGACACCTGGGGCGTGGATTTCGGCCACATCGGCAAGGACGGCGGAATCATCGGAATGCCAAGGGCTTACAGGGATCCTTACACCGACGGAATCCCTGAGGAGGTCTTTGAAATCATCCCCCGCGAGGAGCTCTACTCCGTCACCGGAGTCCAGATAATGAACTTCAACACCATCTTCCAGCTCTACGCGCAAAGCAAGGAAGCCGGTTCAAGGCTGCCTCAGACCGACAAGATCCTCTTTATGCCTGACCTGCTGGCGTATATGCTGACCGGAGAGATGGTCTGCGAATATACCGACGCGTCCACATCGGGCCTCATCAACCCTCGCACAAGGGACTTCCAGAGAGACCTGCTTGAGCGTCTCGGAATCAACCCTTCCCTACTGCTTGACATCACCCAGCCGGGTACTAAGGTCGGTGTGCTCAAAAAGGAACTTTGCGAGGAGACCGGAATGGAGGCGGTTCCTGTGATCGCCGTAGCCGGACACGACACAGCCTCAGCCATCGCCGCCGTACCTGCTTCCGGCGAGAACTTCGCCTACCTCAGCAGCGGCACCTGGAGCCTGATGGGCATCGAGTCCAAGACCCCGATCATCGATGAAAAGTCTTATGAATATAACCTCACGAACGAGGGTGGAATAGAAGGCACGACCAGATTCCTCAAGAATATCACGGGAATGTGGCTGCTGGAACAGAGCCGCAAGACCTGGGAGGCGGAAGGCCGGGAATATTCATACGCCCAGATGGAGGCTATGGCCCGCGAGGCCATCGACTTCCCGTCCACGATCAACCCGGACGATCCACGTTTCGCCGCTCCGAAGGATATGTACGCCGAGATCAAGGCGGCCCTTCAGGAGTCAGGCCAGAGGGTTCCGGAGAATGATGGTGAGATGATCAGCTGCATCTATCACAGCCTCACCAAGAGGTACAAGGAAGTCATCGGGATGCTTCAGGGATTCGCGTCATTCAAGATCGAGAAACTCCACGTGATCGGTGGCGGATCGGCCAACAAACTTATGTGCCAGCTGACGGCCGACACACTCGGAATCCCTGTCATCGCAGGTCCGATGGAGGGCACGGCGATCGGCAACATTATGCTCCAGGCCAAGGTGGCCGGCCTTGTGGGAGACCGTTGGGATATGCGCCGCATCATCGGAAACTCCATCCAGACAATCACCTACGAGCCAAGGAGTTAGTCCTCAACGACAAAGAGCGGACTGTTCCGGAATCAATTTTGAGAATATAACAAATCATAAACTAAAAATAATATGAACGAGAATCTGATAACCAAGGCCTATGAGATGGCCAAAGAGCGTTACGCCGCCATCGGCGTGGACACAGACAAAGCGATAGAGCTTCTTGAGAAGACCCCGATCTCCCTCCAGTGCTGGCAGGCTGACGACGTGATGGGCTTCGAGAACGACACCGCCCTCACAGGCGGAATCCAGGCGACCGGCAACTACCCTGGCCGCGCCCGCAACATCGACGAGCTCCGCAGCGACATCAAGTTCGTGAAGAGCCTCCTCGGTGGAACACAGCGTCTGAACCTGCACGAGATCTACGGTGATTTCCAGGGCAAGCACATTGACCGTGACGAGGTTGAGCCGGCTCACTTCCAAAGTTGGATGGAATGGGGTAAGGAGAACGGGATGAAGCTCGACTTCAACTCCACATCCTTCTCGCATCCTAAGAGCGGTGACCTCTCACTCGCCAACCCGGACAAGTCCATCCGTGACTTCTGGATCGAGCACACAAAGCGTTGCCGCAGGGTGGCCGACGCGATGGGCAAGTTCCAGGGCGACCCTTGTATAATGAACATCTGGGTTCACGACGGATCGAAGGACCAGACCGTGGAGCGTCTCCGCTACCGTGAGATTATGGCGCAGTCCCTGGACGAGATTCTCGCCGAGGATCTGCCGGGAATGAAGACCTGCCTTGAGGCTAAGCTCTTCGGAATCGGCCTTGAGAGCTACACCGTCGGCTCACACGACTTCGTGACCGGCTACTGCTCGACCCGCAAGCTTATGTACACCCTTGACACAGGCCACTACGAGCAGACCGAGAACATCAGCGATATGGTCGCTTCCCTCCTTCTCTTCGTGCCTGAGCTGATGCTCCACACCAGCCGTCCTATACGTTGGGATTCCGACCACGTTGTCACGATGAACGACCAGACCCTCGACCTGTTCAAGGAGGTTGTCCGCGCAGGTGCCCTCGACCGCACACACATCGGTCTTGACTACTTCGACGCATCGATCAACCGCATCGGAGCCTACATCATCGGCACCCGCTCGACCCAGAAGTGTATGCTTCAGGCCTTCCTTGAGCCGCTTGAGACCCTCCGCAAGTACGAGGACAACGGCAAGTACTTCCAGCGTCTCGCCCTTCTGGAAGAGGCCAAATCACTTCCGTTCGGAGCCGTTTACGACTACTTCAACCTCAAGAACGGTGTTCCTGTAGGCCAGGACTTCATCGCTTCCGTCGAGAAGTACGAGGCTGACGTCACCTCAAAGAGGTAATAAAAAGACTCTAAATAGAGAAGCCGGCCATTTCATCGGTCGGCTTCTTCGTTTTTCAGATAATTTTCAAAATAAGACTATTCAAACACAAGGAGGGCGATGCTTTGAGGTGCCAGAACATGCCCGTCAGACGTGGATGACAGAGCGGTGTCTTCCGGCGATTGAGCCAAAACCAACTTCCTGGCCGGGACAGAAACCTTGAATTCCAAAGGAGTGTCCTCGGAAATATTCCAGACCACAACGCCGGTCTTCCTGCCGGAGACGAAAGATTCGGCCGGAAACATGGTACGTTCCCGCTCACGCAGGGAAGAGTCACTGGCGTACTTTATGAAATCCCTCAATATGTCCATGTCATAGAATTTCAAACGTTCCCTGAATGAATGGCGGACTAGAAATAATAAGTGTAGCTCATGCCAAGGAATGGAAAGATTTTATCGAATCCTTTGAACATACCTTTAATATAATGAATATAGTAACAGTGCCAGTCACCTTTGGCCCATGCGAAACCGTATGACGCTTTAATGGCACGTGATGTCTGAAAACGATATTGGCAGCCAACACCAACATACATTGACGTATATTCGGAAGTGATGACATTCCAGTTCAAATCCACCGGAATCACCATCTCATTTACGGTCAGGCTTTCCTTTGAGCCATAGGAAGAATCATCATATCTTATTTTTGTGTAGGCCATCAGAGCCTTGGCTCCGATAATAAGATTCAACGGATGTCTCTGGTCTCCGAACCTTATCATCCCACCTGCAGCTATTGAGAAAGGATATGCCTCATAACCAGTGTCATAAGAATATCCAACATCCGCTGACAAAGTTAATCCAAAGCGTATGCAAGATTGGCTGGACCTATAACTTCCGCGGGATGATGCATCTGACGACCTACTTTGTGATGCCGATGTCTTGTAAACCGAGGAATATGCTTCATTATTCCGGGTGACGGTGGCGTATTTGTCGCTCACATACCTGATTGTCTCGTCATCAGCGGCATATTCCATGGCCATTCTTTTGTCCGCGTAGGAGGATTCAGACGTGAACTTGTCCGCCATCAGGCGGGCGATCTTGCTGGAGGCGCGCTTGTCATAGGAACTGGCGGGATAATCCTTGCGGAATTGCTTCAGCGCGTCGATGGTGTTGACACGGAGGGCGTTGAAATAAGCCTGCGAGGTTGACAGGTCGGCGATGGCGTCATCGGCCTCCTGTTTGTAGATCCGATGCTCGGACTCGGCGAGATACCGCTTGTAGGAATCTATCGTATTCTGGCCTTTGGCTTTCAGCCAGAGAGGAAGATCATCGATCCTGTCGGCCACATCCTCCCGGAACGCGGAATCCGGATATTTCTTCATGAACGCATCGAGACTGGCGACGCTTTGGCTGGCGACGGCATCGGTGTAATCCTTCCGTTCCATCGCGACACATTTGTCCAGAATCGCTTTCGCATCGGTGTTTGCAGGGTACTTGGCCAGAATCTTCCTGGCAAGATCCGCGGCGCCGGTCACATTGCCGCAAATATAAAGAATTTTGTCCGGAAAGCGAACATCTTTCTGAACCAATGAATATACGTGGCGGATAAGCGGCTCATAATCAATTAAAAGACCAAAGTCCTGACGCTGGTAACGGCATCAGGACTTCGGTCTTTATATTCATTTACAGCACGTTAAGTGCCACGGCTATTTTTTCAGGCCGGAGTTGAGGAAGGCTATGAAACCATCAACGGAAAGATTATAGCCACGGACCGGGGCAAGCTGGTTGCCTTCGGTGTCAAGAAGGGCATAGTTCGGCTGGGCGTTTACTCCGAACCGTGTACGGGCTATGTAAGAGTTCACACGACCGATCTCCTTCAAGGTCTTGCCATCCGGAGTGGTCAGCCATTCCGCCTCATCGAGTTTGGTCTTGTCATCCACATAAAGAGCCACTAGGACATATTCATTCCTGAGAATATTCAGGACTCTCGGATCGCTCCAGACGCGCTGTTCCATCTCGCGGCAGTTGACGCAGCCGTGGCCGGTGATGTCGACGAAGACGGGTTTGCCCTGGGCCTTAGCGGCGGCGAGGCCTTCCTCCAGGGTGAAGTAGCCGGTCAGACCGAGCGGCATCTTGAGGTCGTACTTCTGGCCGTAGGTGAAGACACCGGTCACTGAGCTTGTCGATGTGCTGGTTTCTTCGGTCGCTTCGATGGTCACTGAGCCTGTCGAAGTGACCGTTCCCACCGGAGTGTCCGCATAATTGTAAACCACAAAATCCTGAGTCTCAAGCGGAGGAAGGTAGCCGGACAGAGCCTTCAGCGGAGCGCCCCACATTCCCGGAATCATATAGACCACGAATGTGAAGACGGCGATCGCAAGGCCAAGCCTCGGCACAGAGACATGCTCCACAGGATCGTCATTCTTGAAACGTAGCTTGCCAAGAAGGTAAAATCCGAGAAGCGAGAACGTGACGATCCATATTCCTAAATATACTTCCCTGTCAAGCAGTCCCCAGTGGTAGGTCTGGTCAGCGACGCTGAGGAACTTGAAGCCAAGCGCTACCTCGATGAAGCCGAGCACGACCTTGACACTGTTGAGCCAAGAGCCGGACTTGCCTTTCATCTTTTTCAGCAGCGACGGGAACATCGCCAGGATCGTGAACGGCAAGGCGAAGGCGACGGAGAAGGCGAGCATCGTGACCATCGGAGTCCAGAACTCTCCCTGAGTTGATTTGATCAGCACCGTGCCGACAATAGGACCGGTGCATGAGAATGACACCAGCACAAGGGTCAGAGCCATGAAGAATATGCCGCCGAGTCCTTTGCCGCTGGACTTCGCGTCACTCTTGTTGGCAAGGCTGGACGGCAGCTCTATCTCGAAGGCGCCGAAGAAGGATGCCGCGAAAATCATGAACACGATGAAGAATATCAGGTTCGGCAGCCAGTGTGTCGCAAGCCAGTTGAATATGTCGGCGGTGACCGTATTCCCTCCGATTATCCATGTCAGGCCGATGATCACACTGATCGGAACAGTGTACAAAAGGACAATGAAGAGACCGTAGATGAAAGCCTTGAAGCGGCCTTCAGCGGCGGTCGAGGACTGTTTCATGAAGAACGACACCGTCATCGGCACCATCGGGAACACACATGGGGTCATCAGCATGGCGAATCCCCACAGGATGGCTTCGATGATCAAAGCCCACAGAGACCCTTCGTTATCGCTATTATCACCGGATGCGATACCGGCCTCAAGCGATGAAGAGGCCTCTTCCGACTTAGTGTCAATGGTAACGTCATCCGAAGACGCACTCGCCGCAGGTACAGCCGCAGCAAGCGGAACGGAGAATTCCCATGATTCCGGAGCCGCGCAGAACCTGTCGTTGCATCCGCTCCATGAGACTTCACCTGTGACCGTGGCCTCACTGCCGGTCAGTTTGACCCTTTGAGTGAGTGTCACAGAATCAAAGAAAACTTTTTCTCCTTGGAAATCAGACGGTTTTGTCACCTGATTGAGACCACCGACCAATGAATATCCTTGATCGGAGGTGAATTCGATGGAAATAGGATTGTAGGCATGATCCACAGTGTAGATGTGCCATCCATCCACAATGCTGGCCTTGAATGTCAGTTCATAGACATTCTCTGAAACCACCTTGCTGGAAACCGACCACTTGGCGGTGGCCTCCGGGGCTTGCGCGAAAGAGGCCACACTCCCGATAAGGAGTGCAGCCACCAACGCCACAGCTTTTTTGAAAGTATGTGTCATAGCGTCAAAACATTTGCCGTTATATTCAGAATGTTATTTAGCGTAGGCTACGGAACGGGTCTCTCTGATCACAGTGATCTTGACCTGTCCCGGATAAGTCATCTCCTCCTGGATCTTCTGGGCGATGTCAGCGGAGAGTCTTCCGGCCTGGTCATCGCTGACCTCCTCGGCGCCAACAATGACGCGGAGCTCGCGGCCGGCCTGGATGGCATAGCTCTTTGTGACTCCCGGATAGGCGGCGGCAAGGTCTTCCATTCCCTTGAGCCTCTTGATGTAAGACTCGATGACCTCACGACGGGCTCCAGGACGGGCACCGGAAATCGCATCACCGATCATTACGATAGGAGAGATGATCGATGTCATCTCGATCTCTTCGTGGTGCGCGCCGATGGCGTTGCAGATCTCAGGCTTTTCCTTGTACTGCTCGGCCAGTTTCATACCAAGCAATGCGTGTGGAAGCTCCGGCTCCTCCTCGGAAACCTTACCGATGTCGTGCAGGAGACCGGCCCTCTTGGCGAGCTTAGGATTCAGACCGAGCTCGGCTGCCATGATGGCGCAGATGTTGGCGACCTCACGGGAGTGCTGGAGCAGGTTCTGACCGTAGGATGAACGGTATTTCATTCGGCCTATCAGTTTCACGAGCTCGATGTTCAGTCCGTGGATCCCAAGGTCTATGCAGGTTCTCTTACCTGTCTCAAGTATCTCGTCCTCAAGTTGTTTCTGAACCTTGGTCACAACTTCCTCGATACGCGCCGGGTGGATTCGTCCGTCAACGACAAGCTGGTGCAGGGCGAGTCTGGCAACTTCCCTGCGGACAGGATCGAACGCGGAAAGAAGAATGGCGTCAGGTGTGTCGTCAACCACGATCTCGACACCTGTGGCAGCCTCAAGGGCACGGATATTACGTCCCTCACGACCGATAATCCTTCCCTTGATCTCATCGTTCTCGATCGGGAATGTCGTCACGGCGTTCTCGATGGCGGTCTCGGTGGCCGTTCTCTGGATGGTGTTGATGACGATTCTCTTGGCCTCCTTGGAAGCGTTCAGGCGAGCCTCGTCCATCGTGTCGTTGATGTAGGCCTGAGCCTCGGTCCTCGCCTCAGCCTTCATATTCTCAATAAGAATGTTCTTGGCTTCCTGCGCGCTCATTCCGGCGATCGTCTCAAGCTGCTTGTTGGCCTGGGCGCTGAGTCTTTCATATTCCTCAGTCTTCTTGGTCAGGGTCTCCTGCTGGGCCTGGAAACTCGCCTTGGCGTTGTCAGCGTCACGCATCTTCCTCTGAAGCTCGGAATTCTGCTGGTTCAGAGAGTTCTCCTTCTGCTTGATCCTGTTCTCGGCGTCCTTGAGCTGGCTGTTCTTCTCGTTGATGTACTGCTCGTGCTCGCTCTTGAGTTGGAGGAACTTCTCCCTGGCCTGATGGATCTTGTCCTTCTTTATCCCCTCGGCTTCGATCTCGGCCTTGGCGATGATCTCGTTCTTCTGCCCTTTCAGAACTATTCTCTGAATGATTATATAAGCCGCCAGCGCGATTACAGCGCCGATCAGGACTCCTATAAAAAATTGCAACATAATATCAATAAATATTTTAAATGTTCTAATATTCCCTTATATGTCACCGTGGCAGTCCTCCCCTGTCCATCCACAGCGTCATCCGTAACAGTCCGGCGCAAAAAAACGACCGACAGTCCGGAACGGAAACTGATCGATCGTCTGAGAAACATTAAAAAAAAGCCGTTAGCCGCTTGTCAGAAATCTTAATGAATAAGATTTGAGATCCGCACCGGTTCAGAAATCCATCGTCACGCACACAGGCGCAATCCCCGAAGGTAACCTTGGTCCGTCATGGCCGGCTCGAGCAAACTCGGTTCCGTGGAACTTGTTGATTTGAGCACGTGGGACTAACGGCCGTCTTTTTCAATATTCTTGATGTAGGACTCAACATCCTCCTGAAGTTTTTTCGCCTCGGCATCAGCGTCGGCGACTCTCTTCTGGTAGGCCAACCTTCCGACCGCCTCGTTCAGAGCCACAAAGGAAAGTTTGTCGGAAAGGGTCTTGTTCGGGTACTTCGCGTCGTAAGCCGCCAGTTTCTGGTTGATGGCGTCCGCCGCAAGCCTCATCATCCGCTCCATCTCAGGAGAGGAGGCGACGAGGGGATATTCATTGCCCGCGATCTTTATCTTGATGTTCTGTCCCATTCCTAATTCTCAAGCAAGGCGATGCACTTGTCAATCTCCTTGATAAGTCTCTCTATCTTTTCCTTGGCGGCGGAACTGTCTCCGCCCACTCCGAAAGCTTCGGACAGATGAAGGTTGTTCACCTGTTGTTCCAAATCCTCAATCCGCTTCCTACAGGACTCATTCTCAGCCCCGCACCGCACCAACTCAGCCTGGAGCCTTTCACGCTCAGACCTTTCCGCTTCGTACAGCGCGATCAACTTTTCGATATCTGTCTTTATACCTTCAAGCATACCTCAGGACTGTTTTTACCTGCATGAGCGCAAATTTAGTAAAATATCTTCATTTGCACAAGAACTTCAACTGGCATCACCTATTAAATTCCAAGGAAAATTCATTCTCTTGTTTATCGCGCGCCATAGCGGCCTCATCACGCACGTCGTCATTCCCCAAAGCCACGCCTCGTGCGCAAGAACCGCCAACACACTCACGAAGCATTCCCCAAGCA